>Ga0070738_10001794_pt1 | contig 38672 bp, 36 predicted proteins | sample Coa_R2_2_FD_66446 | JGI IMG/M metagenome (GOLD analysis project Ga0070738, IMG submission 66446) | Surface soil microbial communities from Centralia Pennsylvania, which are recovering from an underground coalmine fire - Coalmine... | ecosystem: Environmental > Terrestrial > Soil > Unclassified ...
AATATTTGCAGGGGCAGCAGAAGCTTTTGGTGAAAGAATTTCTGTTGTAGAAAATGTTTTCATTTCTAAGCCTTTGATCTTTTCTGAAAAAGAGACTCAGACCGTGCAATTGATAATTACACCGGAAGAATCTCAAAAGGCTTCATTTCAACTTTTTAGCCTAGTTGTCGGTGAGGAAGATGAACAGGTCATTTGGACCCTGGTTGCTAATGGACAGATCCGACTCAACGCTACAGAAATCAATGCTTCTACCCACAAGAGCTTATCTTTTGCAGAAGTCCAAGCACAATACTCAGAAGAGACTCCTGTTTCTCAATTTTATCAGCTCTTAGCTGAACGGGGTGGTGACCTAGGTCCTAGCTGTCAAGGGTTAGAACGACTTTGGCGACGGGAGGGAGCAGCACTAGGGCAAATACGGCATCCAGAAATCAACGAGCGAGATAATGAATTATACTATTTACCGTTGGGAAGTATGGACGCCTTCTTTCAGCTTTTAGGTGCTAGTTTCCCCGCAACATTACCGGATAATTATTTGCTCTCAGGGTTAGAAAGTTTTCGATTTTATGGAAGTTCCGGTAACTCATTTTGGGGTATAGCTAAGCTTCAACTTGGTGACGACCATACAGATTACAAGGAGACCGTTTTAGGAGATCTTCAGTTATTTAACGAAGACGGACAGCTTGTGGCGCAAGTTGTGAATGCACAGTTAAAGCGTGTCAATCGAGAGGCTCTACAACGTGCAGCTTTGCTTGGTAAAGGAACTGGACACACTGCAACTCAAACTAGAAAAGGTAGTCTCTCAACAGAAAAATTGCTTGCTGCTGAACCACAACAACGCCAACCAATGCTGGAGAGATATTTACTGGAAGAATTTGCTAGAGCTTTACAAATTCCTGAGTGTGATTTGAATTTGCAACAGTCTCTTGTTTCACAAATCGACTCCCTTATTGTGGTTGAAATGAAAAATCAAATCGAGTTTGACCTACAGATTGTTGTACCAGCGACAAAGTTCTTTGAAGAAACTAGCATTGCACAGCTTGCAGCTTTTATATTTAACCAGCTGAACTTAGACTCGTCCACTGTATTGTCAAGTCTAGAAGGTGCAGATGATGAAGCATTAGCACAAGCGCTAGAAGAGTTAGATGATTTATCAGAAGAAGAAGCTCAGGCAATGCTGACGGCAAAATTATAGCAAAAGCTGTAATGACAAGGGTTTATATCTTACTTCTATCTAGGAGAAAAATATAAACCTAACAACGGGCACATCCCAATTTGGCAGATTTATTTTGTAGTGCGTTCGCGAAGCATGTGCCTTGCACTCACATCTTGCTCGCTGGATATATCACGCGAGCGAAATGCTCACACTACTTATTCCATTCAGAGGATGCTCCCCGTAACAACTTATTTCAGCAGATAAAAGGAAGTTTTTGATGAGTGATCTTTCTCAGCGTATTTCGGCTCTGTCTCCAGCTAAGCGTGAACTTTTGCTTCGACGTTTTAAAAACAACAAAGAGGCTCTTCAACCAACTGATTTATCTAACATCGATATTGTTGGTATGACAGTTGAGCAGCTTGAAGCAGAAGCTGTATTAGACTCTGATATTTATCCTGCTACAGAATTTACAGGAGTTGTCAAAGAGCCAAATGCTATATTCTTAACTGGAGCGACTGGATTTATTGGAGCCTTTTTACTAGATGAAATATTACAGCAAACTTCCGCAGATGTTTACTGTTTGGTACGTGCATCTGACATCAAACAAGGTCAACAAAGAATTCAGAAAAACTTAGAATCTTACTTAATTTGGGATGAGAGTAAAAATTCTAGAATTATACCGATAATCGGAGATTTGACTCAGCCACATTTGGGTTTGTCTGAAGAACAGTTTCAGGCGATGGCAAATCAAATTGATGTGATCTATCACTGCGGTGCATTAGTAAAGTGGACATATCCATACATCGCTTTGAAAGCCGCGAATGTCTTTGGAACAAAGAAAATTATTCGTTTGGCATGTCAAAATAAAGTCAAGCCTTTGCATTTCATTTCAACTGTTGGTGTTTTCTCATCACCAGCTTATAAACATGATATAGTTACAGAAGATGAACCACTAAAAAATACTAATACACTCTACAATGGCTATGCTCAAAGCAAATGGGTTGCTGAGAAGCTAGTTCAAATTGTTGGTTCTAGAGGATTACCAATCACTATTCACAGGCCAAACACTGAAGGACACAGTCAAACAGGTGTCTTTAATAAAGATGATCATTTGTGCAAAATCATTAAAGGATGTATTCAACTTGGAAGTGTGCCAGTGGATTTAGGGATGGTGGTCGCTAGTGCTCCAATTGACTATGTCAGCAAGGCTATTGTTTACCTTTCGAGACAACAAAAGTCTTTTGGTAAAGTATTTCACCTAGTCAATCCTCACCCTATTCAATGGAACGAGTGGCTTGCCTGCATCTTTTCTCTTGGCTACTTGCTTAGAGAGCTTCCTTATCACGAGTGGAAGGCAGAATTGATGAGCCAAATTAAGAACGAAAAGAACAATGAATTATACGCTTTTTCACCTTTTTTTTCTGATGCCATGCTTGAGCAAGCGAAATCACCAGTATTTGATAGCAAAAATACAATAGATGGCCTAAAAGGTACATCTATTGTGTGTCCACCCATAGATTCTAAATTGCTAAAAACTTACTTTTCTTATTTCATTCATAGTGGTTTTTTAAATGCCCCAGAATTAAGCATGAACTAGGAAGAATGGAATAATTTTTCTCAAATTACTACTAGTGCAAGTGTTTGAGAAGCTTAATTTTTTCTATTTTTAAGTAGGATTGACAAATGAGCAAAACATACAATATAAATGAAGAATTAGATGTAGCAGAAGCTGTTGGCAGATCTGAAACTACTCAAGAGCTTTTAGAAGCTGTCAATGGGAAGATAGAGCGTCTAGAAGAACGCAAGAGGCGTTTCTATGCTGAAATAAAAATCCCCTATTCATTAGAGGAAGTCTGGCAAGTGTTAACAGACTATGAAGCCTTTCCTGAATTCATGAATAACTTAAAACAAATTCGACGTCTGGAACAGCCAACAGGAAAGATTCGCCTCGAAAAAATTCTCATCAAGAAATTCATGGGTATGCAGTTCAATGCTCGTATGGTTGCGGATGTAGAACAACAATATCCCTATGAGATTCGTGAAAATTTGGTAGAGGGAGATTTTCAGAGCTACTCTGTTTGTTGGCAACTGAACCCTTTGTCTCTAGGAGGGTCCAAGGTTGGAGTTAACTTGGTTTATGACCTTTTGGTAGTGCCAAAGCGTATATTTCCAGGAGCTCTCGTGGAATACTTTTTGAGCCAAGATGTGCCAAAACATATTCTAGCAGTACGTCAGCGAGTAGAAACCCTATTTGGTTCAACTAGCTCTTAGTAAAAACTAACCTTCAACAACAATCGACCAAAGCTTTTTGTAAACCCTAACTTACCAGAGGTTTGTGATTTATGGATTTTCAAAATTACAGTCATTACGATGTCGTAGTTATTGGTGGAGGACCTGCTGGCTCAACCCTATCTACATTATTAGCTCGGCAGGGACATCGAGTTTTAGTACTTGAGCGCGAGAAATTTCCCCGTTTTCATGTAGGTGAGTCTCTGTTAGTTGGAACCCAACGGCTTTGGGAAAAGCTAGGAATTGCAGACTCACTCATGCATCTTGGCAATACATTTAAATTTGGTGCAGAGATGCGGGTTGGATTTGATCCGCAAAAGTCTGAGTATGAGAAGAGCACTGCTCATTACTATAACTTTCCCAGACAATGTCTTCAATCACGCTCTTTTGGCTATCAGGTAGAGCGCAGTCAGTTTGACTCATTTCTACTCAACCATGCTCGCGAAGAGGGAGTTTCAGTTATAGAAGAAGCAGCGGTTAAAGAAATTCTTTGGGAAGGTGACAAAGCAACTGCAGTCCGTTGGAGAACCAAAGATGGTGTTGAATATATCACCAAAGCGGGATGTGTTGCTGACTGCTCAGGCAGACAAGCGTTTATCTCCCGTAGCCGCAATTTACTAGTCCGGGATGAGGTCATCAAGACTTCGACAGTCTTTGGTCACTTTAAGCATGTCACGCGTGACCCTGGTATTCGCCAAGGCTACTTCAATGGTTACTTCATTGAGAATGGTTGGTTCTGGTTTATCCCATTGCACTCGGATATTATGAGTGTAGGGTTAGTCATGAATGAGCCAGAAACTAATTGGTGGAGCCAAAAGAGCCCAGAGGAGGTTTTGCTCACCTACATCAACCGATACAAATTTATTCGCGATCGCTTTGAGCATGCTGAGCAATACTCTAAAGTCCGAACTTTACGCGATCTGCCCTACACTTCAAAACGCTTTACAGGAGATGGCTGGATTCTTGTAGGTGACGCAGGTTTCTTTGTTGATCCGCTTTACTCATCTGGTGTTCATATTGCCTTTGAATCAGCAGAAAAAGCAGCAGACGCCATTGATGAATTTTTGAAGAGCAATCGAAATCTGAAGAGCTTCAAAAAGTTTGAGAAGTGGTCTCAGAAAGAGCAATTCCTGGTTGCTACAACTATGCGTCTCCAGTATCAGTCGTTGAAATATCAATTCACTGTAGAGACATCGCTCAAGCTCAGTGGCAGATACAGTAATGACTGGGACAATCCTTTCCTGCGACGCTTGCTGATGTGGGGTAATGGATATTTTGAGAAGTACCTCTGGGCAGTGTATATTAGCTGGACTGTTACCATTCTGTTAATTACGATGGGTCAGTTGCAAGCAAAAATTTTCAATAAGCCAGGCTGGGATAGCCACGCAAAATTCTGCTCAGAGCCGCCTTTGGTAATTCCAAAATCAGCAGAATTTATGGCGGCAAAAGATAGCGATGCAGTTCCATCACCTGCATTAGCTAACGTAGCCGGATAATCATATATTGCAAACGGGTGAAACATAAACTTTTTTCATACTGAGCGAAGCGTAGTGTGGCGAAGTACTCAAAAATTCTTCGCTTCGCGAAGTATGAGAGTTATAACCCGTTTTTTAAGTTTCAATTACTAATGAGAATGTATCTCGAAGTCAGTACTACTAGACGTTTCTAAGTTAAATCTCAGTGATGATTACTTTCAGTAAGTGGGTGAGACGCCGTCTAAAGGCGCGGTTGCGGTTAAAGAGCAGATTAAACAACTTAGCACTACTGGCATTGACGTCTCTTCTGGTGTTACTACAGATGACGGCAGCAATGTCTACCGATCAAGGTTCAACGACTCAAGCACAGTCCGATTTGCTACAAAACCTTCTCAATGGACTATCAAACAACGGTGGCTCGCTGACTAAGCTAATAGACAGTGGCAACTTAAATGGACTTGTTTCTGATAGTAATGGCGAGATTACCAATGGTACTCCAAATGATACTCTTCGTTTAGAAATAATTGAGCGCATTAGTCAGACTTTAAAAAGTAATTTTCTGGATAACTTAGATGACAGTATTCTCGCGTCATCAAATGTACCACAAAGCTTGGCAGCCCTAGGCACAACATTTATTGAAGTTGGTACGCCTAGTGGTGATGATGTGTTCTTTACAGGCACTTCGCGAACTGATGTTATCTTAAGTCGTCAAGGGAATGATGTGTTACTAGCTGTTGATCCAGGTGCAGCTCATCCTGGTCAAGGGGAAATCGATTTTTTAGCTGGTGGTTCTGACAAAGACACATTTGTTCTTGGTGACTGGAGAAATGTGTACTACGATAGCGGTGACACTCATGACTTAGCTTCAATCCTAGACTTTAACCCCAGCGAAGATACTATTCAGATCCATGGTAAAGCGAGTAACTACCAACTAGTAGATTTCTCACAGTTGCAAATCTCTGGTCAAGGAACCGCAATATTGACAAGTGGATCTACACCTGATGTTGTTGCCATATTACCAGATGTCTCCAACTTGAATCTCAGTGATGAATACTTCCAGTACATGGGTAATACTCCACCTAAAGGTCCAGTTAAAGCACAGATTAAACAATTTGGGACTACTGGTATTGACTTCTCTTCTGGTGTTGCTATAGATGACTTTAGCAATGTCTATTTGACAGGAGCAACCACTAGTTCTTTGGGAGGATCGAATGCTGGCGAAGAAGACGCTTGGGTAGCTAAGTATGATAGTGGTGGCAATCAGCAGTGGATTCAACAGTTTGGGAGTTCCAGTAAAGATCAGTCTTTAAGCGTCGCTACTGATCACAATGGCAATGTCTACTTGACAGGATTGACTTTCGGCAACTTAGGAGGAACAAATGCTGGAACAGCAGAACGGGACGCCTGGGTAGCAAAGTATAACAACAATGGTAACCAGCAGTGGATTCGACAGTTTGGAACACCCGAACTTGACAAGAGTTATGGTGTTGCCACTGATGATGCTGGCAATGTCTACCTGACGGGATACACTCGTGGAGATTTAGCAGTACACAACGTAAATAGTCACACAGATACTTGGGTAGCTAAGTATGATACTGATGGCAATCAACAGTGGATTCGACAATTTGGAACTTCTAATTATGAGGATTCTTTTAGCATTGCTGTCGATAGTGCTGGCAACACCTATGCTGGAGGAGATATTTTTCCAAGTTCCGATAGTGAGAATTACGACGCCAAAATACTCAAATATGATACCAATGGCAATCTGAAGTGGTTTAAACAGTTTGGGTCTTCTGATTTTGATTTCTTGTGGCATGTTGCAACTGATCGTGATGGTAATGTCTTTGCTACAGGAGCGACCAATGGTAACTTGGGAGGCTCTCATATAGGCGCACAAGAAGATGCTTGGATAGCTAAGTTTGATACAAATGGTAATCAGCAGTGGGCGAAGCAGTTGGGGACTTCTGGTGGCGATACCATTGCCTATGGCGACGCCACTGACCAATTCGGCAATGTCTATGTAGCCGGAGGAACCAATGGTAATTTGAAAGGCTCTAATGCTGGGTCTTATGATGCCTGGGTGGCGAAGTATGATAGGAACGGCAATCAGGTATGGATTCAGCAATTTGGCACACCTGAGTATGACAAAGCTTTTAGTATAGCCGTCAATAGCACTGGTCAAGTTTATGTTTCAGGGTCTACTGAAGGTTCTGCAGGGGCAACCAACAGCGGATCTGATGATGTCTGGGTAGCCAAGCTTTCCGCAAAAAATGGAAAATTATACCAAGTTGCTAAAGATAGGATTGTTTGGAGCCAAGCTCTCTAGTGGACTGGCTTTTGAGCAAATAATACGCTCTAAAACAACTTAGTATTACTAGACTTTGACCCATCTCGTAGTGGATTTGCTGGCTAGGATCGCGATCAATCGGATTGCTCTTAACAACAAAGAACTTAATGTCTCGCTCACCGTACTTGTTCATCAGTGTACCAATTGATAGTGTGGGGTGCCTAGCCTCTTAGAGTGGGTGATGGGACATTTTATTACTAGTAATAAGGATCAAAAACATTTTGTTACTTGACAACAGATGAACAAACTCACTAAGTATTCCACTTTAGTAGAACTACTATGCCAAAGAGCAAAAGCTCAGCCCGAACAAACGGCTTTTACCTTTTTGGTAGACGGAAAAACAGAAAGCTCCAAACTGACTTATTTTGAATTAGATCAACAGGCACGAGCGATCGCTGCCAAGCTACAATCCCTAAACCTTACTGGTGAAAGGGCTTTGATGCTTTATCCACCTGGTCTAGAGTTTATTGCTGCCTTTTTCGGATGTTTGTATGCCTCTGTTGTGGCTGTTCCTGCGTATCCACCCCGGCGTAATCAGTCAATCTCTAGGCTGTGGTCGATTATAGCTTCCTCCCAAGTGACAGTAGCTCTGACAACAACATCTTTGTTGACTAATATAGAGAGTCGCTTCACTCAGAATCCAGAATTGAGGGAGTTGCACTGGCTAGCAATTGATGATGTTGCCGACAACTTAGCACAAGCATGGGAACAACCAAAATTGAACAGTGATACCCTGGCTTTTCTTCAGTACACTTCAGGTTCTACAGGGACACCAAAGGGAGTTATGGTAAGCCATGGCAATTTACTGCACAACGAGCAAATTATCAAGAGTGCTTTCGGACATACAGAAAAAACTATTGTAGTAGGTTGGTTGCCTTTGTTCCATGACATGGGACTGATTGGAAATGTGCTACAGCCTCTCTATTTGGGTAGACCTTGCATTCTTATGTCACCAATGGATTTTCTCCAGAAGCCTTTGCGTTGGCTAGAAGCAATTTCCCACTATAAAGCGACTACAAGTGGCGGACCCAATTTTGCTTATGATCTATGCGTTCGGAATATCAAGCCTGAACAGCGCTCTGGTCTTGACTTGAGCAGTTGGGAAGTGGCTTTTAGCGGGGCCGAACCAGTTCGTGCTGAAACACTGGAGCGGTTTGCAACGACATTTGAACCTTGTGGCTTTCGCCGAGAAGCCTTTTATCCTTGCTACGGGATGGCTGAAACAACTTTATTTGTTTCTGGTGGTTTGAAAACAGCTTTACCTGTTGTTTCTCATGTTGAGGGAACTGCACTAGAGCAAAACCGAGTGATCACTGTAGCTGATGAGGAAGAAGGGGCCAAGGCTATTGTCGGCTGTGGTCATGCTTGGTTAGATGAGAAAATTGTGATTGTTGACCCCGAAACTTTGACTCAGTGTCGGGCTGACCAAGTGGGAGAGATTTGGGTATCAGGTTTAAGTGTAGCTGGTGGCTATTGGAACCTCCCAGAGGAAACGCAGAAGACTTTTCATGCCTACTTAGCAGATAGTGGTGTTAGCGAAATAGGACAAAGTCTAGGACCATTTTTACGCACTGGGGACTTAGGATTTTTTCGGGATGGGGAATTGTTTGTCACTGGGCGTCTTAAGGATGTGATGATCATTAGAGGTCGCAACCATTATCCCCAGGATATTGAACTGACAGTAGAAAATAGCCATCCGGCACTGCGCCCTGGTTCCGGTGCAGCCTTTGCTATAGAGGTGAAGGGCGAAGAAAGACTGGTTGTTGCTCAGGAGGTGGAACGCAGTCACTTGCGGACACTGGACGTAAATGAGGTCGTTGGGGCTATCCGTCAGGCATTGACAGCACAACACGGATTACAAGTGTATGCTGTTGCTCTCCTGAAGACTGGGAGTATCCCAAAAACTTCCAGTGGCAAGATTCAGCGTCGTACTTGCCGGGCAAAGTTTTTAGAGGGAACATTGGATGTCTGGGGGGAGGATAATGAAAATACTCAGTATTTTAAAAGTAAGCAACTAGTATCATAAGCTACCTTTTGTCTTCCATTTCTCTGATGTAGTCTAATGGAGCCTGACATTCTTTGTTTGAGCAAGTACCAAATTAACCAAGTTATCAAGGAGGCGATCGCGTGCCAACGGCATCGTCTCGTTACCATTCAGCATTTCTTGCACCATCACATGCGACACCAAAGAACCAAAAAAAATGTGTGTTGTAGCTTCTGGATCAGCAATGCCTAATTCTGGATGACAAACAAAATACTGGCTAAGTAATTGATGACCGCGCTGAATAACTGTCTGAGTATAGAGTTTTGCCAGTTCTGGAAAGTGCTCTGACTCAGCAACAACCAATCGTAACAGTGCTATGTAGTCTGGATGGTCAGCAACTTTTGTGAAGTAGGTTTCAGCGACTTGACGCAGTAGAACTGCAGGTTCCCCTTGTAATTGTTCTACATCAAAAAAACGACTGAAACTAGCTATCGTTACCCACTCCATCAACGCTTTAAATAGTCCCTTTTTGTCCTGAAAGTGACTATATATAGTTTGTTTAGAAACTCCAGCTTCCGCACTCACTCGATCCATACTAGTTCCAGCATACCCTGCTTTTAAAAAGACACGCATAGCGCCTTGCAAGATTTGCTCTTGTTTTTGAGTGACTGCAGGTAAGCAAGAGTCACAGAGGGTTTGAGATTGAGAAATAGGGGCTTTCGTCATGAATGAGATACTAATTTTTTTATTATCTCTTGAGTAATCATACTAGACAGTCTAGTATGATTACTATGGTTACAAACAAGTTACTAACATTACTATTATTCCTATCCTAGCAATCTAGGATAAAACTATGACTCAGACTGCCCCAAAAGACACAGAAACTCTTACGAACACTCCGACGTACCTCCCCAAGCAGCAGAGTCCAAAGAAACCGATTCCGCTGCTAATCATGGCGGTACTGATTGCCTGTGGTGGTATTGGCTATGCTATGTGGCGTTTGCAGCCCCAACCTGCAGTAAATGTACTTAAATTAAGCGGAAGGATTGAGGGCTATGAAACTGAGATTGGAGTCAAACGTTCAGGAAGAATTGAGTCAATCACAGTGCGCGAAGGGGCAGCGGTGAAAAAGGGTCAGAAGTTGATCAAGCTGGATGACAGTAACGATCAACTTTTGCAAGAGCAACTACGTGGAGCGCAGGCACAGGTGAGCTCGCAAGAGGCTGATGAGCAACGCTTAATTTCAGAAGTGGAGCGAGTCAAAGGCACAATAGAGCAAGTCGAAAGTCAAATTCGCGAAGCACAACTCAATTTGCAACAGTCACGCGGCGATACTCAAGGTCGGATTGACCAGGCAAAGTCTAACGTAGCAGCTGCGAAAGCACAACTACTGCAAGCACAGGCACAGGCTAAGCAGGCAGAGGCAGAAATGAAGCTCGCAAAAGTGAATCGCGATCGCAATGCCAAACTCGTCAGTGAAGGAGCTATTAATCAACAACAATTTGACCAGTCGCAAACCAATTTTGAGACAGCAGTCGCAACTCTAGAAGCAAGAAAGGCCGCTATAAATGCTGCACAGCAGCAGTTAAGTGCAAATCAAGGGGCATTAACGCAAGCGCAAACGACAGGGTTTAACCCCGGTATTCGCAATGCTCAATTAGAAGCTTTGTATAGAACACGACAGCAATATTACGCTCAATTGAAATCTGCTCAGGCACAAGTAAAATCTGCTCAAGCAAAGATCAACGATGCTGTAGCATCAAAGCAGCAAATTGTTACCCAAATTCAAGATTCAAAGAAGGATCTTAATGTCCTGAGTCCTTTAGACGGGGTGGTGACTGCCCGGAGTGTAGAACCAGGTGCAATTGTAGATAGTCAAACCAAAATTCTGACGGTGGTTGATCCCAACACAGTTTATCTGAGAGGTTATGTTCCTGAAGGGGATATCGGCAAAGTGCGCGTGGGGCAAATAGCCAGAATTTTTTTGGACTCTGCCCCCAACCAACCTCTCCAAGGCAAGGTAAATGCCATTGATCCGCAAGCCTCTTTTACACCAGAAAATATCTACTTCCAGAAAGACAGAGTTAAGCAAGTGGTAGGGATTCGCATCAGAGTAGAAAATCCATCTGGCTGCTTTAACCCCGATAAACCCTACATTGGGTCAGATTTGCCTTGCGCCAAGATTGGTATGCCAGCTGATGCAGAAATTATTTTGCACCAAATAAAGGCTAGCAAATAAATAAGCTACAAATTTTGTCCCAAACTAGCTCAAGAGCCAATCTGTTAACTAATCATGAAAAGGATTCTCGCCCAGTGCATCAAGGAATTAGTACAGTTTCGCCGTGATGGTCTAACATTGGCCTTAGCATTTTTGTTGCCATTTATGACGCTGGTCATTTTTGGGTTTGCTATTCGATTGGAGAGTAAAAATATTCCATTGATTGTGCAAGATTTTGATCAGACAAACCTCAGTAGCAGCTACATCGAGCGCTTGTACGCGACTAATCAGTTTGTCCCAAAGCCTTGGTCAGGGGAAGATCCTGTACGGGATGCCATTGACCGTGGAATTGCTAAAGCTGCAGTGATTATTCCTCCCCAATTTAGTGGAGATGTACAAGCAAACAGAAGCACCCCTGTGCAAGTGCTCATTGATGGTACAGATGTCAATAATGCTCGGGTGATTCAAAACAGCATCCAAGGTGTGACAACTTTTTTCATGCAAGAACAAGGACTTCTACCATCAACTAGCAGCATTACATCTCGAATTCGCTTATGGTTTAATCCTGGTCGCTTAGAGTCACTTTACATTGTGCCGGGAGTGTATGGTGTGGTGTTGTGGATTTTTCCGTCCTTATTGTCAGCGCTCGCTATGGTGCGAGAAAAAGAGAAAGGCACGATTTTACAAGTTTACGCTTCTAGTATCAGTGCAACCGAACTATTACTCGGCAAAGCCCTAGCTTACCTCCTCATTGCCACCAGTGAAGCATTGGTCGTCATAGGATTGGGGTCCTTGATTTTTCAAGTTGGTGTAATAGGCAACCCTATCATCTTAGTACTTGGCACTCTGCTGTTTGTTACAGATAGTGTTTTGTTTGGGTTGCTGTTAGGAGTGCGAACTAATAACCAGAACGCTGCTGTACAAGGTGTTGCACTTGTTGGTTTTGTAACTTCCTTATTACTATCTGGTTTTATTTATCCACTCAACAATATTCCCTTTCCCCTCTCACTTGTTTCTAACATTGTTCCTGCCCGTTATTACATCAACATTACCCGTGATGCATTTGTAAGGGCTATTGGATGGACAGGTGTTAGTTTTGATCTATTGATATTAGTCATATTCGGTTTTGTCTTGTTCAATATATCACGTAGAATTTTAAGCCGAATGCAATTACCAGGTTAAGAGCTATTACTATGAAATTTTTTATCCAATTATTTAATAGTTCATTATGGGCACTCATTCGCAAGGAAATTAATCAAATTCTACGCAATAGGCAATTGATTGTGTTGTTGATTGTGCCTCCAACAGTACAATTACTACTTTACGGATTTGCGCTTAATCCAGATGTGCACAATTTAAAATTGGGTGTCATCGACTATGCAAATGTGGCTCAAAGTCGTGACCTGATCAGGGAAATAACCTCTAATGACATTTTTAATCTCAAATCTTCACCAATCAATGAGAAAGAATTGAATAGCCGTGTAGAGGAAGGTAAGTTAGATGTAGGGGTAATTATTCCACCAGATTTTGCAAGAAAGTTGGCAAACAAAGAAGCAGAAATCCAGGTATTTATTGATGGGGTAAATGCGAATACAGCAGGTCTTGCCCGTGGTTATATGACCCAAATTATCCAACAATACAATCTCCGCTTGCAACGGCATCAAACCAATACACCCATCTCGCCGCAAGTTGTATTTCTCTATAATCCAGGACTAACAAGTAGCTGGTTTTTTGTACCAGGAGTCATGGGTCTCGTGTTAACACTAGTTGGAACACTGGTTTCAGCAGTAACTGTGATCCGGGAAAAAGATACTGGAACTTTAGAGCAATTACTGATGACTCCAACGAGCAATTGGGAGATTTTGGTTGCCAAAATTGTGCCTTTAATATTCCTGTTAATCGGTGATATTCTGTTGGCTTTATCTATAGGAAGGTTAGTCTTTGACTTACCCTTTCGTGGCAGTTTCCTACTGTTTTTGGTGCTGTCAAGTATGTATCTGTTTGTGGGCATCAGTTTGGGCATGATGTTGGCGACTGTTTCAAGTTCGCAACAGCAAGTTGTACTCACTTCTTTTTTCATCAATTTGCCTTTGGTACAAACTTCCGGGGCGATCGCTCCTATTGAAGCAATGCCTCCCTTTTTTCAAGTTCTGTCTCTACTCAATCCCCTACGTCATTACATCACCATTGTCCGAGGAATTTTACTCAAAGGAGTTGGTTTAGATGTGTTGTGGCTCAATGTTTTGGCATTGGTCTGCTTTGCAGTTGTGCTATTGACCATTAGTATTAGCAGATTTCGTAGTCAGTTAAGTTGAAAGTTTTTACGATAGAACCGACCTATGGTTAAGTTTGAATCAAAGAGAGTAGTCGTCACTGGAATGGGAGCGATCACTCCTGTTGGGAATACAGTGACAGAATATTGGGAGCGGCTTCTTGAGGGGTGCAGTGGTATTGGACCTATTACCTTGTTTGATACTTCTCGGCATGCTTGTACAATTGCTGGTGAGGTCAAAGGCTTTGACCCCCATGATTATTTAGAGCGCAAGAATGCTAAGCGTATGGATCGCTTTGCCCAATTTGCAGTTTGTGCCAGTCTTCAAGCGCTTGCTGATGCACAATTTGCAATCAATGAGCTGAATGCAGCCCAGGTTGGGGTAGTCATTGGCACTGGGATTGGAGGCATCAAGGTATTAGAAGACCAACAGGAGATCTGTCTAGCCCGAGGTCCTGATCGCTGCAGTCCTTTTTTTATCCCCATGTTGATTGGCAATATGGCTGCTGGACTGACAGCAATCCAGACAGGTGCTCAGGGACCTAGCTCTTGTACTGTCACTGCTTGTGCCGCTGGATCTAATGCCGTGGGAGAGGCTTTTCGTTTGATTCAACATGGTTACGCTCAAGCAATGATCTGTGGTGGTACGGAAGCGGCTATCACTCCTTTATCTGTAGCGGGATTTGCTGCAGCAAAGACACTATCCACTCGTAATCAAGAACCTACCCGCGCCTCTCGTCCTTTTGACCGGGATCGAGATGGCTTTGTCATGGGAGAAGGCTCTGGCGTCTTACTCTTAGAAGAATTGGAGCATGCTAGAAGCCGCTCGGCTCATATTTATGCGGAAATTGTGGGTTATGGTCTTACCTGTGATGCTTATCATATCACTTCTCCTGTTCCTACTGGAGAAAGGGCTGCCAGAGCCATGGAACTGTCACTACTTGATGCTTGTTTGCAGCCTCATGAGGTGGACTATATCAATGCTCACGGTACCAGTACTTTAGCTAATGATGTCACTGAAACTTTGGCAATCAAAAAAGCTTTGGGAACACATGCTCTGACAGTCGCTATAAGTTCTACAAAATCAATGACTGGTCATCTTTTAGGAGCTTCAGGAGGGATTGAAGCAATTGCAACAGTGATGACAGTCGCACATAACAAAATTCCTCCAACCATTAATCTTGAGCACCCTGATCCAGCCTGTGATTTAGACTATGTCCCCAAGCATAGCCGCACTCAACCAGTAAAAGTTGCTCTTTCTAATTCTTTTGGTTTTGGTGGTCACAATGTCACTCTCACTTTTAAGAAATTTGAGGACTCATGAGATTGTGTTGTAGTCTTCAAATTTTCTGAGCATTTAAAGAAGCTGAAATTTTTTTAGAGTTCAATGCCGATAATAATGTTATGAACTCATTCATACAACGAGGAATTCGTTTGACAGGAACTGGCTCTGCTGTACCTTTGACCAGCCTAGATAATCATCAGCTCAGTCAAGTGGTCACAACCTCTGACGATTGGATTAAAACTCGCACAGGAATTTGCCTTCGCCATATCCTACAGCCAAGCGATTCACTAACAGTTATTGCTACTCAAGCTGCTCAAAAAGCTATGGAGATGGCAGGATTAGGACCACAAGAAATAGATTTAATTATTTTGACCACGTCTACTCCTGATGATTTATTTGGGAGTGCAGCTCTGATTCAAGCTCAATTGGGAGCTACCCGAGCTGTTGCTTTTGATTTAACTGCAGCTTGCTCCGGTTTTGTGTTCGGTTTAGTCACTGCTGCTCAGTTTATCAAAAGTGGTGTTTATCAAAAAATCCTTCTCATTGGTGCTGATGTTCTCTCTCGTTGGGTAGATTGGTCTGACCGACGCACCTGTGTTCTTTTTGGTGATGGTGCAGGAGCAGTCGTGCTACAAGCAAGTGAACATGAACACCTTCTTGGGTTTCAACTCTATACTGATGGCGCTCAGAATCACCATCTTAATTTGAGCTATCAAGCTCACGAGAAAACACTTATTGATCAAGTCTATGTAGGTCAAGGGACATATCAACCCATGACTATGAACGGACAAGAAATTTACCGCTTTGCCGTTCAAAAAGTTCCCGAAGTGATTGAAAAAGCCCTTTTTCAAGCAGGTTATACTGTTGAGCAAGTAGATTGGCTCCTGTTGCATCAGGCGAATCAGCGAATTTTAGATGCTGTGGCTGAGCGTTTAGGTTTGCCTACCGAGAAAATTATTAGCAATGTTGCAAAGTACGGAAACACATCTGCAGCCTCGATTCCCATTGCTTTAGATGAAGCAACTCGCCAATCTCAGTTCAAAAAAGGCGATATTGTTGCTATGGCTGGGTTTGGAGCCGGAATTTCTTGGGGGTCTGCCATTGTTGAGTGGGGTTTAATCTAATTAAAGAGGAATTATTTATGTCAACTCTCTCACACGTTAATTCAACTCATTCTCTTACGCCTGCTGATGCTTCAAGCCAGCAGAATTCTGTTACAACTACATCAATCAAAAAAACTCTCTCAGTTGAAGAAATTCACAAACTGTTGCCTCATCGCTATCCATTTGCAATGGTAGATCGAATTATTGAGTATCTGCCTGGGCAAAAAGCTGTTGGCATTAAAAACGTCACGTTTAATGAACCCTATTTTCAAGGACATTTCCCTGAGCGATCGCTTATGCCTGGGGTGATGATAGTAGAAGCTATGGCACAAGTTGGCGGTATTGTATTTTCTCAGTTGCCAGAAACTAAAGGTAAGCTGTTTGTGTTTGCTGGCATAGATAAAGTCAGGTTTCGCCGTCAAGTTGTACCAGGAGACCAACTGGTGATGACAGTGGAACTGTCGTGCATCAAGCTTGGTCGTTTTGTAAAGATGCAAGGCCGTGCTGAAGTTGATGGCCAATTGGCTGTTGAGGGCGAACTGCTTTTTTCAGGTATTGTCAACTTTTAGCAAACCTTGACTCAGTAGTCGTTCTTACCACTGAGCCAAAATGGAATTCCTTATTTCTGTGTGCTCACTAGTCAAAAGTGAAATCAATCACAGCTTGGCCACGTTCTTAGAGTGGATTACGAGAATTTTCGATGCGTTCGAATGTTCCACCATGAATCATGCTGAGTGCTAGTGGGCTCTTCAAATAATCGTAAGGGAAGCCAAGTTCAATTTTGCTTACTTTATCTAGGCGCGTGAGATGCTCTAGTGATAGTTCGAATTCCAAGCATCCTAAGTTATCTTTTATCTGTGAGACCTTACGTGCGCCAAGGATAGGAATGATTTGACCACGTTGTAAACGTAGCCAGTTCAATGCCACTTGTGCAGGCGAGCGGCCAATTTCCTCGGCTACTGCTACCACCTCTGCTGCAATGTGCAGCTTACGCTCATCCGGGCGCATCATTTGCGACAGCATCCCTTGATCTAGGCGTCGTACCTCACTTGTCTGTTGTCCAACAGCCTGCTTATTATACTTACCAGTGAGCACACCATTTGCTAATGGAGCCCAAGGGGTAACGGCCAAATCAAACGCTCGCGCCATTGGTAAAAGGTCGCGTTCTGCTCCACGTTCCACTAAGTTGTACTCGATTTGAAGCGCTACAAAGGGGGACCAGCCACGCAGATCGGCTATTGTGTTGGCTTGAGCAACAATCCAAGCAGGTGCATCAGAAATACCAATGTAAAGCACCTTTCCTGCTTGCACTTGGTCATCCAATGCTCGTACAACCTCCTCAACAGGCGTCATAAAATCCCAAGCATGCACCCATAGTAGGTCAATATAATCAGTGCCTAGGCGCTTTAAACTGCCCTCAATAGCTTGCGTCAAACTCTTGCGTGCGTTACCACCGGCATTTGGATCACCAGGTCGGATATTGCCAGAATATTTAGTGCCAATCACCCAACGATCTCGTTCTCCCCGAATAAACTCACCGACGAGTTTCTCACTGGTACCATTCATGTAAGCATTTGCCGTATCAATGAAGTTACCGCCAGCCTCAGCAAAAGCATCGAAGATTGCACGGCTCTCCTCTTGAGAAGTTCCGAAATCCCAATCTTCTCCGAAGGTCATTGCTCCAAGAGCAAGCTCGGAAACACGCAATCCACTATGGCCTAATAGTTTGTACCGCATCTTTAGCCTCACTTAGTATGTTTAGGTTTATCACTCATTAAGAGTAGGTATTACTATGGACGATTGCGTTACGTTTATCTGAGAGATATTTGACAGGTATATATCAACTGGGGGGCTACTCAATGGAACAGATAAAGAGACTACTGACAACGGGCACCTCGATACCAAGACTCAACCCATTGGTGAGTATAACCCTCAGATTGTGCCTGCCAAGACTGCAAATCCAAGCGATTATGGGTAATGAAGAACAGCACAAATGCACCTAGAAAACCCATGGCGGTAGTTTGCACAGACATATCTGACCGTAACTCTCCTGCCGCAACTCGGCTTTCCAGATAACTTGCAAGCTGTTCAACGATATCTTCAATCATTTCTTGTAGGGCAGCGTATAGTTCATCGTTCGTTTGTGCCTCACTGAGAATCATTCTCACCAAATCCATTTCTTGCCGTATGAGCGAAACTAACCCAGCGCCTATCTCGTGCATAACATCACGAGCAAGACGACCTTCAGCATTTTGAAGAATTGTTAGCATGCCACTTGCAAAGGTATGTCGCCGCTTAGCAACCTCCATGAGTAGGCTCACTTTTGTAGGAAAGTAATAGTACAACAAACCTTCGGTGATCCCAACATGTTGGGCAATTTGCTTAGTGGTAGTAGCAGCGAACCCTTGTGCAGCAAACAGCCGCAGGGCGACATCCATGATCCGCTCCCGTTGAAGCAGGGCTTTTTGTTGTCGCAGTGAACCTTTGCGGATAGAAGAATGAGCCATTCAGTATTAGGCAGACTTGAACGATTTATTGGGTAACCACTCAATTTAAGTAACACATACTTTAGTAGTTTTGTCAATAAACAACATTAGAGTGATTTGAGTATGCGGGAACTGCTTATTTCCACTTAAAAGATATGATACCAGTTCACGAAAAGCCTAATACCAATAAAGCCTCCAAAATAAAATTCCAAACTGTGATAAGTGGTCTTGCAAAATAAATTATCCATTTAGGTAAGGGAACACCTTAACAGGAAACGGTTAACACAAAAGGAAGATCTAACAATGTCTATCTTTAGATAGGTTTCTACTGGCAATAACAATGTTGCTCTTAGCCATCTGACCTTTGATAGTTTCTTTTACCCACTTTTTTGGCATATCTATGCGTAAGTGCTTACCTAGATCTGCAATATAAGCAGCAGTAATTATAATTTGTAAGCATGGCTTAACCTGTTAAATTGTCAAAATTAGGAGAGAAATGACCAATAGAAATGTAATTCTATTATTAATGCTAGTTTTTATACCAATTTCAGTTATTGCACAAATCCTATATTTAAATCCTTTAGTTATTTTTATCACGTCTGGTCTAGCAATTGTTCCTTTGGCTGCATTGATAGCTCATTCTACGGAAGCGATCGCCAACGTTACTGGTCCAACTTTCGGAGGATTGCTAAATGCCACTTTTGGCAATGCTACTGAGATGATTGTTTCAATTGTTGCTCTTCATGCTGGGTTAGTTGACGTTGTTAAAGCTAGTTTATCAGGAGCAATCATTGCTAATTTACTTCTAGCCTTGGGACTTGCTATTTTCTTTGGTGGGTTACGGTTTCGTGAACAATGCTTTCAGCCCACTGTAGCGCGTCTTAATGCTTCTTCCTTAACTTTAGCAGTCATTGTTCTCATTACACCTACTGCTATACGATTAACTTCTAATGGTTTGCCAATATCAACTCTCAATAACTTTTCCTATGCAGCATCAATCTTATTATTGACTTTCTATTTTTTAATGTTACTGTTTTCGATGAAAACTCATAGACATATTTATTTATTAGAGGATACTGAAGTCGATAATATCGATGAATCTCTTCAGCAAAGAGGGAATTTATGGCTTCAGATTGGAGTTTTGCTAATTTGTACGATCATACTTGTATTTATCTCTGAAATTCTTGTCAATAGTTTAGAAAAAGCCATTTCAGTATTAGGTTTAACTAGTTTATTTACAGGTGTCATTCTTATTCCCATTTTTGGTGGAATTGTTGAGTTCATTACTTGTGTTACTTTTGCAATTAAAAATAAAATGGAAATAGCTGTTGCTGTTGCAATAGGTTCTAGTTTACAGATTGCTCTATTTGTAGCCCCTGTTCTTGTTTTAATAGGTTGGGTAATAGGTCAACCAATGAACTTAAGCTTCAATCCTTTTGAAATTGTGGCAGTGGCTATGGCTGTGATTAGTACCAATTCGATTAGCAACGATGGACGTTCTAACTGGTTAGAAGGTGTTTTGCTACTCATTACCTATGCGGCTATAGCAATAGCATTCTATTTACATCCTTAATGAATGTGCTAAACTATTAAAAATTATGACAAACTTACATACTACATAATAGTGTATAAATTATACAACTATAATAATCAAAATATGATATTTAAACTATGTTTAAAGTGTTAAAATTCTGTATTTGCCTAATCATTAAGGTATTTTAGGGAATTCTACCACTGATGAAATATCAAAATATGAATTTACCTGACGGTTTTTTTCAAGGTGTTCAGCAGGCTAAAAACTTAGTAACCGACAGTGTCAATTCTATGACTCAAGCAGTCCAGCCATTCATCGAAGAGCCTTGGAATAAAACTACAACTCAAGTAACTAATACGGTAATAGATCAAGTTACGAGAACCCTAGGACAGGCTAAAGCTTCTGTCGAAGAAACTGTGCAAACTGCTGAAAAAATCAGGAATACAACTTCAGGAGCTATTCAAACAGCAATCTCTTCTTCTGTCAATGATTGGTTGACCGAACACCCTGCAATTTTACAGTTAGTCAAAATTTTAGGTTGGGCTACTAATCATCCAATCCTCAGCTTAGTCATTTTGATTTTCTCTATAGCTATATTTTGGAACTTTATTAAAATAATTGGTCGTTTAATTGAGTTAGTTAGTTTATCAATCTTGCGCCTTCCTGTGAAATTGCTTCAGATAGTTGCTCAAGGTGGTGTTTTCTCCTTACAAAAAATATTTGGATTGCTGATACGAAAAATGACTCCTGAGAAAACAACTAATGCAATCCTAACTTTACCACCTACTATTTCTCAATCAATTCATAAAGATAAACAACAAAGACTAACAGAAATTACTCAGCGACTAGAGGCAATTCAAAAAGAGCAAAATCTGCTTTTACAGGAAGCAGCAGAACTTCTAGATATAGAGACAATTGAAATAACTAGAGTTCAATAAATCATGGATGAGTTTTAGCCAAAATGAATATAATAAAACACCTTACTCTGATACTAGTGCTGATACTCCCTTTATCAATAGCACTTCCTGCTAAAGCATACACATGCCACAATTATCAGGAGCATCAGATTTGTATTCTCAGTATTCAACGGAGTGCCAAAAATTATTGGGAATATAGAGTAGTCATGAGTGTGGATGGAGTGAAAACCCCTGTTGAGGTCTATAACTGCCGCTCTCAAGTTAAGGTTCAACAAGATGGGACTCTTGTGCCATTTGAAAGCAATGATCCAGGCAAGCTAATATGTGGTTTTTTCAATAAATCTTAAATTCTCCGCTTAGCTAAATTGAATCTAAACAATGACAAAAAACCTCAGCTTTATAGCCGAGGTCGAAGAAGGTTGATTCATGAGATATCAAAATTGAGATACTTGGTTAACTGGCAGCAAAAGCGACTAAAACTACCGCCGTGATAAATGAGATAGCAAATATACCTTGTACAACATATTTGCGTTGTTCCCAAATTGCTGGATACTCAGCGAAGTAGACTTTGGGTTCAGTTGGGTAGTTATTGAGGACACCGTCTTCGTTAACTGTGGTGTACATAATTTGTTTAGTATTTATTAATTTATGTAAATAAATATAACATTAACGTTACGAAATAGCAATAGAGCTTGACATAGAAATACAAATACTCTTTATAAGACCTAGTTATTAGAATAAGACGATTTAACCAACTGTGCTTGAACTCTCTAAAGAAGGTACCAGCTAGCAATGAGTATTATAAATGACTGGTATCCTGGAGATAACCACAGTGCTTACAGTATGATAAATACTTGTAAGTATAACTTTGGCAATTTAGACACTCAGTGTACTGGTGATAACCACAGTGTGGACAGTAAGTGTCACTATGCCGAATTTTTTTAGCACATTTCACACAGCGTGATTTTTGAACTCTGTTGACTGCCTGAACCTTTGTATTAAAGACAATTTTTTGAAAAAACTTGATAATGCCAAAACCAATTAGTGGAATTATCAGTATGTACACATAACTAATAAGGAATACTAACCCACCAAAAAGCGCACGAATAATATTAAAGATAAATCTAAAGATTGCACCAATTTGAAGAAATTCAAATATTTTTAGGATGAGTGGTATACAAAAGATAACTAGCAAATGCCAACTAATCAATGAAATAAGTCCATATTCTCTTTGTTGAGTAAATTTATGAACTAATAGTGCAATAAGAATCAGTGGGAGAAGAAACAGCGACTGAAAACCTAGTTGGATAGTTGGATACCAAAAGGATGCTTGCTGATAAGCTTTTTCAACTGCTCCAAATGTATTTTCATTCTTAAGGAATGAGAGAAAACTTATACTTTCTGATTTTGAAATTAACTTATTTCTCAGATTTAAAACTTCCTCCTCAAGATTAGAAATATTATGGTTATTTTGTTCTAATTTTTGTTTGGCTTTTTCTGTATTGACTTGATTAATTGATTGCTCACGAGCTTGACCTGCTATTTTTTCTAAAAGTGTAGAGTCATATTGTGCACGAATATTACTGTTAGATTGTTTTAGCGTACTGATTTTTACTTGTTTCTGGTCAATAGATTTTAATATTTGCTGATTTTCAGAATTATTAATATTATCTTTATAAGCTGCATATTTCAAACAGGTTACATCTACTTTGCCCAGATGTCCTACTTCTGATTGTTGATAGATCTGCTCTTGACTGGGTTGAAGTCTATTATCATATGGAAATGAGAGCTTAAGAATCTCAAAATCTTTATCTTTAATAGTTTGTGTTCGGTAATTTTTCCACTCGGAATAACATGGATAAGCTTGTGAAGGGCTGATATACCAACTGCTAATATCATTCAGTCCTGTAAAAACATTGATTAATATAAAAATATCAATCAGAATAATGACAATTAAACTTACTTTATTAAGTGGTTCATTGTTGATTTTCCTTGATTTACTAAAAAATTGATTCAAAAGATGGCGTATTTTGGTAAACATATTGTCTTTAGCTGAGATAACTAGGTAGTAGATAGACAGATTATTAGTATTAGTATTCCCCAAAACTAAGGAGCAATCACAGTGTTATTCTTAAGTTTTCTAATGGTTTATATATGAGCAACACTCATATAGGTATACAAAACCTTACGTTTTGTAACCTATAAATTTCTATTCTGTTATATCAATTCGTTCTCATCTCCGGAAAGTTGACAAAAGATAGTCCTTTTCCGTGGCCCATCTAACTCAAAAAATAACACCGACTGGTAAGTTCCTAACCCCAACTTTCCCTCAATAATGGGAATGACTTCACTTGTACTCAACATCATTGCCATGAGGTGAGAGTGAGCATTCATCGGTTCATCTGGGGGAACATCCCTTAAATGTAGGTCGTTATGCAAGTAGCGATCTGATTCTGGTGCTAATTTCCGTAAAAAGACTTTCACATCTTCTAAAAGTCTTACTTCATATTCATTAATAGCTAATGCCGTGGTTGTATGGCGAGAGAATACTAAAACTTGACCATTCTTAATCGATGTTGATGCAATTAAATTTTGAATTTTATCTGTGATGTTATAAATATTAATTCCTTGGCTTGTTTCAACTTCAATAAACTTATTAATAATTGGCATTTGAATGTTATCCTTTCAAAGAAAGTTTTTGTCATTATCAGGCTTGGTATAATATCATGTATGGTATGGTCGTTCTGCACAAACTTTTAGATTTTATAGACTGTAATTGGGCGATCAGCGACTCATCTCCTAATTATTGGTATCAAGGACATTGTCCCCAAACGGGTGAGTTACTGAAATTGCCACGTACTTCTTTAGCAGAGGCGATCGCACACGGTTGTATGCGATACCTTGCTACTGATGACCGTTATTCTTGTGAAGGCAAGATGTATGGAGTCTTGTTAGTCGAACTGCCTTGCGGTGAACAACGAGTCATCAAAGCTTTTTCTGGGCTGCTCCATAGTTGTAGTATAGTTGAGGGCTGGGTGCCTCCCATTCCCGGACGAGATCAAGTGGCATTAGAAGAAGCATGTACATTAGCTGAATTGAATGCAATCAAGCAGGAGATCATAACCCTCAAACAACTCCCAGAACGGAAGCAATACGAAACCCTGGCTTACAAATTTGAACTCAGCCTGCAAGAAACTCGCTTTCGCCATCGCGATCGCAAACTCCAAAGACAAGAAAAACGTCAGGTATTGTGTGAAACACTCACAGGAACAGCGCTCACCATTGCCTTGGAACAGCTGAATGTAGAAAGTCGTTTGGAGGGAATTGAACAGCGGCAACTCAAACGCGAACGAGATAAAGCGTTACACCCACTTAAACAATTGATAGAGGCAACAGATGGACGTATTCGCGAACTGAAACAGCGGCGTAAAGAACTATCCCGGTTACTTCAAGCTCAGATGCATGCGGCTTACTCCCTTACAAATTTTTCTGGGCAATCTCTATCTTTACAGCAATTGATGCCAGAAGGTTCTATACCTACTGGAACAGGAGACTGTTGTGCTCCAAAACTGTTGCATTATGCAGCAACCCATAATCTTAAACCATTAGCAATGGCAGAGTTTTGGTGGGGACCATCTTCTACTAATCAAGACAAAATTCAAGGGGAATTCTACGGTGCTTGTGCGGAGCGCTGTCAGCCATTGATGGGGTTTCTGCTGTCTGGTTTGCCGAAGGCAAATGTAGAGACGTTGTATACAATGTCTCTACCCCAGATTCTCTATGAGGATGAATGGCTAGTTGTCGTCAACAAACCTGCAGGTTTGCTATCAGTTCCAGGTCGTTATCGTGAGCGTCAAGATAGCGTAGTTTCTCGTTTACGCCATCTGCTAGCTGATGGTATGAAAATAAATGCCGTACATCGGCTGGATCAGGAAACTTCTGGTATTTTACTGCTAGCTCGCGATAGACAAACGTATCGTCAACTGAGTCGGCAATTTCAACATCGGCTAGTTCACAAGGTTTATGAAGCCGTGCTTTCTGGTTTACTTACATCTGACTCGGGTGTGATTGAGCTACCATTATGGGGAGATCCACAAAATCGTCCCTATCAGCAAGTTGATTGGCAGCGTGGAAAACCAAGTCTGACTCGCTTCCAGGTAATAGCAACGGAAGACAACTACACTCGTGTAGAGTTTATTCCGCTGACAGGACGCACGCATCAGTTGAGGGTTCATGCTGCTGATCCCAGAGGATTAGGAATCCCCATTTTAGGCGATCGTCTCTATGGATCTTGTGCTCTTGCTAGTCGATTACATCTCCATGCAAAAGAACTTTGCTTTGAGCATCCGCATTTAAGAAAAACCCTTAAGCTATATGCAAAGACGCCATTTTGAGATTACTTAACTTATGAAAATTTTTGCCCTTAGATTAAAACCTAACGAAGATTTAAGACAAAGTCTAAAAAACTTTGCTGAAAAGGAAAATATCAAAGCTGGCTTCATATTAACTGCGATAGGTAGCATCAAACAAGCAACAATTCGCTTTGCTAATGAAGATATCAATACAGTTTTACAGGACAAATTTGAAATTCTCTCTCTTAATGGGACAATAGCGACCACAGGAGTACACCTTCATATTGCCATTGCCGACAAACAAGGCAAAACCATCGGTGGACATCTTAGTGATGGATGCATCATCTACACAACTGCCGAAATTATGATTGGTGCTAGTGAAGAATTTACCTTCACCAGAACTCTAGACACACAAACAGGTTACAAAGAGCTAGAAATTATTTCAAATAATGCTCAAAATCTCTCCTAAAACTCTTTGGCGAGGTGACCTTGGTGGGTTTATCTAACCCTTATCATCTTCGTAACTGATATTCTCCCAAACACTAGACAAAGTATCCAAATCAACCTCCTTTCTCTCTCCGTCTTCAGTATTCTTAAAGAGTGCAGTAAACGCACCCGCACCCAAACCAGATTGAGGAAACATCCGATAACAAGACAGTGTAGTTAAATGTGACTGATACTCACTTAAGTGACTGACTTCAATCGCTTGAAACTGAGGGAATCGTTCTAAAAACCATTCACAAACTTGCTCATTTTCCTCAGGAGAATAAGTACAAGTCATATAAGCTAGATAACCTTGGCTAGCAACAATCTTGGCAGAATTTGCGATGATTCTTTTCTGCCTATTTGCACTCTTATTAATAGCGGTTGGATGAAAACAGCCAGGTGCTTTTTCGCCTTTAGCAAGTAAAGATTGTCCAGTACAGGGAGCATCTACTATCACTATATGACTAGACAATGGTATCATTTCTGCGAAAACACTAGAATCTCTACTAACAACAACAGTAGGTTTAATATAGCACCGCTTCAAGTTAGAAATTAACATTCCTAAACGTTTACCAATCACTTCATTACTAATCAATAATTCAGGTTGAAAGACTTTCCAGGCAAAGATGCTCTTTCCCCCTGGTGCAGCACACATATCAAAAACTAACTTACTAGAACTAGGAATTGATAGTAAAGTAGAAGCAGCAAACACAGAAGAAAAATCTAAGCAATAAAAATATCCTTTTTCATGTAAAGGATGTTGACCCGGTTTGTCTTCTAAGGATAAGCGGTCTACAAATTGAGGTTGCCAAAGGAATGGTTTTTCCACACTAAAAGGAGAAATCTCTGACTTTTGTTGACACCAAAGGATGCAGGGATGGAATCGTCGAGGATGAGTTAAAGCCTCAATAAAGTTTTCTCGTTCATTTGGATTTTCAAACAGACGCCGCGAAAGTTTAAGCAATAAATTTGAAGGTGTGTTCATAGATAAAGCGACAAACTGTCTGTTTTCCTTTTTCAGTATTTTCGCTATTGTGTACTGACTCTGCTTTTGTTCAAATTGTAACAGTATCACTGAAATGTATGCGATTTAGTAGCAATCTCGACAAGAATGATTAATTATATATTTTTACCAAAACTATCTAACCTTATCTTCTAGCATAATTACTAAAAGTTATATTTTCCCATATCATCGTTATCTGCATGAGTATCATCGAACCTAATTCACTGTTGTCAGTGCCTACTGGTCAATTGCGGATTTTAGAATTACCTCATACCACGGAAGGGGCTGATGGTGAGTCGGTTTACTTTTCTCTAGTAATTCCCACTTATAAAGAGGCTGCTAATATCACAAAAATTGTTGAGATACTGTGTAGTCTACTAGACGAAGCTTTAAACAGAGACTACGAGTTGATTGTAGTAGACGATGATAGTCCTGACGGAACATGGGAAGTTGCCCATTCTTTAAGCCAACAATACCCACAATTGCGTGTGATGCGACGCCAAAATGAGCGAGGACTTTCTTCAGCGGTGATTCGCGGATGGCAGGTAGCTAGAGGTCAAATTTTAGGAGTGATTGACGGAGACTTGCAACATCCACCTGATGTCTTGTTGCGATTGTTACATAGCATTGAACAAGGAGCAGATTTAGCAGTTGCAAGTCGTCATTTAGAAGATGGTGGGGTGAGTCGTTGGAACTTCATCAGACGTTTCTTGTCCCGTGGTGCTCAAGTGTTAGGATTGATTATCTTGCCAGGAGTACTAGGTAGGGTTTCAGACCCTATGAGTGGGTACTTTTTGTTACGCCGGAGTGCCATTGTGGGTGCAACACTTAATCCTGTGGGATACAAAATTTTGCTTGAGGTGATAGGTCGGGGAAATATAGGCCAAATTGCTGAAGTTGGCTATGTGTTCTGTGAACGTCGTGAGGGTGAAAGTAAGGTTACGTGGAAGCAATACGTAGATTATATACATCACTTGATACTTTTGCGACGTTCTACAGGGAAGTTCAAAAAGATTCATTTTCCCATTGGTCGCTTCCTTCGTTTTGGCTTGGTAGGTCTGAGTGGGGTATTTGTAGATATGGCGGTGCTTTACTTGCTCCATGATCCAACAACTTTGTCTCTACCTTTGACACGTAGCAAAATCATTTCAGGTGAGGTTGCAATCATCAACAATTTCTTTTGGAATGATATTTGGACTTTTGCGGATGTCGCTATGCAACAACGGGAATGGCGTCAGCGCTTAAAGCGATTTTTGAAATTTAATATCATTTGCCTTGCTGGATTAGTCTTAAATGTGCTGATTTTAAACCTAGTCTACAATTTCGTAATTCATAATGCTTACATTGCTAACCTGATTGCGATCGCCGTTGCTACCATCTGGAACTTTTGGGTTAATTTGAAACTGAGTTGGCGTGTAACGCAAGTGAAATAAGCGTTTTGGAAACAGTTCGACAAAAAATAAAACCGCTACACCTACAGAAAGTTCGAGTGAGCGGTTTTATTATCGTTTGTACTGGAAATAACAAAAACACAATAGTCAATTATCATTACTGTGTTTTTAGTTTTTCAGTATTTTTGAGTAATGGGCCTACCCTTGAATTAAATAGCTCTGCGAGAAAAAGAGTACCAAAGATAGATAGCAATCAGTGAACCAATAACTGCTAAAGCTAAACCAGCAATACTAAAAGTAGGAGCGGCAAGAGCTAATTTTCCGGTAGTTAGAAGAATACCTAAAGTTCCACCAATGAAAGCACCAACAATTCCTAAAACGAGTGTGGCAACAATCCCGCCGCCTTGATAACCAGGATAAATAGCCTTAGCAATTGCACCAGCAAGAAGACCTAAAACTAACCAAGCAAGAAGATTCATGGTTGTAACTTCCTTCGTTTGTCGTTTCTTTCATTTATTCATTCATATTCTTAGTTTATAAGTTGCAGCCAAATCTATCCATCTCTCAGAAGAAATAACTTAAAAACTCCTTAGGGAGTATTATTATAATCTGATATCTCTTCAAACAAGTCATCTTACTTTGACATTAAAAATTATTTTCTTGCTTGTATCACTTGTAAAGTTCCACCTGCATATAGCCTTTGCTCGGTCACGTGAAAGCCAGTTTCTGTCAATAAGCTAACCAAATCGGTTTTTAACAGTTCCCAAGCCGTCTGTGTCTCAAACAAGAGCAAAAATAGTGATAGTCCAGGCCAAAATAGGGGATTAGTAGGAGTATGAAAATCCACAAATGTAAACACACCTCCTTGCTTCAACACCCGATAGACTTCTTGAATAATTTTTCGTAATTGCTGTTGCTTCATTTCATGAAGTGCGACACTGGTATGAACTATATCAAACTGATAATCAGCAAAGGGCATTTCTTCTGCGAAGGCTTCTACAAAAGATGCAGTTGGAACATTATGGCGTGCTCGTGTTAAAGACAAGGGTGAGGCATCTAATCCTGTAACATTTTGTGAAGATTTCACCAAAAAGTGTGTCCCTTGACCACTACCACAGCATAGATCTAAAACTTTGGTATCTGAGTTAATTGTTAAACCCCGTAACGCTAGTTGCCGGAAACAAACCTCTCCACCCACACTTAAGGCAGCTACACGAGATATAGCATCATATAACCACTGGTGACGGTAACTTAAGTCTCTAAAAATTGTTGCCACAGCTTTTTTTCATTCCTTTAACCTATATCTCTATTAAAGATATATTGTTAACATTAGTAAAAAATATGAAAAGGTTGGGGGAATAGTAGTGTTATGGGTCGTGTAGGTGTTTTATTACTCAATCTCGGCGGTCCAGATAAGTTAGAGGATGTTGGACCGTTTCTATATAACCTGTTTTCTGATCCAGAGATTATTCGCCTACCTTTTCCCTGGTTGCAAAAACCCCTCGCTTGGTTTATTGCCTCTAGGCGAACCCAAAAATCTCAGGAAAACTATAAACAAATTGGAGGTGGTTCGCCACTGAGACGTATTACGGAAGCTCAGGCAGAAGCTCTGCAAGAGCAACTGCATGCGTTAGGCCAAGAGGTCCAAATTTACGTGGGTATGCGTTACTGGCATCCCTATACCGAAGAAGCGATCGCAAGAATTACCCAAGACAATATCGAACGGCTTGTCATCTTACCTCTTTATCCGCAATTCTCCATCAGTACCAGTGGCTCCAGTTTCCGTCTGTTAGAAAAACTTTGGCAAGAAAACTCAAAACTCCAGCGTATAGACTACACTGTCATTCCCTCATGGCACAAAGAACGCGGCTATTTGCAAGCAATGGCAGATCTGATAGCTCAGGAACTCGATCAGTTACCTAATTCTGATCAAGCTCATATCTTTTTCAGTGCTCATGGCGTTCCCAAAAGTTACGTTGAAGAAGCAGGCGATCCCTATCAGCAAGAGATAGAGGAATGCACTTACTTAATTATGCAGACTCTCAATCGAGAGAATTATTACACCCTAGCTTATCAAAGCCGTGTGGGTCCGGTAGAATGGTTACAACCTTACACTGAAGACGCCATTAAAGAACTGGGCCAAAAAGGTGTAAAAGATTTGGTTGTCGTACCTATCAGTTTTGTTTCCGAACACATAGAAACATTGCAGGAAATTGATATTGAATATCGTGAACTAGCAGAAGAATCAGGTATTCACAACTTCCGGCGTGTACCAGCCTTGAATACCAATCCAGTCTTCATTAGAGCGTTGTCAGACTTAGTTATAGATGCTTTAAAATCCCCCAGCCTCAAACTCGCCCAAGTGACGCAAATGAAGAAAAAGGTCAAAATGTATCCACCAGAGAGTTGGGAGTGGGGTATGACAACCTCAGCAGAAGTTTGGAATGGTCGGATTGCTATGCTGGGCTTCATTGCTCTGGCGATCGAGCTCATTACTGGTCATGGTCTGCTACATATGGTTGGGCTGTTGTAGTTATTAAGATAGAGACGTTGCATGCAACGTCTCTGCTTTCCCCATCTTAACCAGCCAAATGGCGTAAGAGAGATCTGCCTTGTTAGAGAGGTTAAACCCCGATATATCTTTGAACATAAAAAAAGAACATTAGAAAAAGTGTCTATATCTGGTTTTTGGGGAAAAAAATGACTGCAACATTTTTAACTGTGCTGGTCACAGCCTTGGGTTTACTGATTGTTGATTTAGTCGTTCCTGGTGTAGATCTTGCCAATTTTCCTGCTGCTTTGATTGGTGCTGTGGCTATTGGCTTGATCAATGGATCAGTTAAACCAATTCTATCAGCCTTATCGTTACCACTCAATATAGTTAGCCTAGGCGCATTTTCGCTCATTGTCAACGGCATTTGCTTCTCTTTAGCAGCGTTTTTGGTTCCAGGATTTAGCGTTCACGGAATTCTTGGTTTTCTTATTGGTCCTGTAGTTCTAGCTTTCGCTACTACTTTTATCAATAACTACTTTGCTGAAAGGAATCTGACTTTAAAAAGCTCTGACGATGTTAAACCTAAAACTGAATTGCCCTCAAGCTAACTATCTCCTAGTTGTAGAGAGATGTCAGAAATCCTATCTGTAAAAAAATAGCACATTAAGATAACTCCTTTGATGGAGTTCTTAATTCTGCTTACCTCAAGAAAATAACAATGTAAAAAGTTGAAAATTTAGCAACAGCACTATGAAATTACTTCGTTTTATTCTTGGTCTTGTCTTGCCACCTTTAGGCGTTTTTCTAACAGTAGGAGTTGGTCCTACTCTAGTGATTAATATTTTACTAACTCTGCTTGGTTGGCTTCCTGGTAGCATTCATGCTATTTGGGTAATCGCAAAGCATGAAGACAAATTGAATAGAGAGGGAGAGATATACTAACCCTTGTTGTAAGGCATGTCATATAGCAATCCTAAATAGTTTGTAAACATGGAGAAATCGTGTTTATGAATCTGAGCGACAAACTTCTGACTCCAGTGGGATTGCTATAAATAATTTATACTGCTACAGGTTCTGGCAAAAAATCCCACGTTTTCTACAAATAGAAATAAGTCAGTAAGATATATATCTTACTGACTTATTTCTATTAATGGTGTTGATTATTTATTCAAGGGTTCCTTATCTTTTAAGCCATCAGCAGCAGCTAGAAGTAACTCCCTTAATACTTGTTTAACTTGACGCTCTTTTTTAGCTATTGCTGTACCTGCTTCACCAAGCTTGTCATCTAGTTGTGAACTTTTTTGTTTTACCTGCGTCACTACTGATTCTGCTTGTGGACGTGCTTCATTAACCCAGTTTTTGGCTTCGTCTAAATACGCTTTTACTTCCTCAGCACGCCCACCGTATCTTGCAGCCAAATTAGCTCGGACAATAGCTAACTGCGCCTGTAGTTGAGCATAACGTTTCTTTAACAAAGAGACTTCTTCGCTATTTTTGATGCTATCAATAGCAGAGTCAATAGCAGTTTTGGTGTTAGGAGATGTAGTCTCTTCACCTGTTTTTTGAATTTCCGCTAAAATACCATCAACTTCTTGCTGGATTTGCTCTTCTTGTTCATCTAGTTTAGCTTGTAACTGCTTTACCTCAGCTTGAGTAGTAGCCAAGCTTTCCTGTCTTTTGCTATTAACAGCTTCTATTGCTCCCTCAATAGATGCCGTAACTTCTTCTTTAAGTTCCGTACCTTTATCTTGCAGGTTCTCAGCTACAGTAGAAACTGCATCTTTAACAAGTCTACGAAGCTCACTGGAGCCTTCTTTAAATTCAGAAACTACCTGAGAAAGTGCATCCCTCACAATTTCACGAATTCGCTCTGTTCTTAGCTGTCCAGTTTGTTTTGCTTGTTGAAGATCTGCCTTTATTCGCTCTTTGATATTATCAGTCATTTTGAATTCTGATGGGTATTTTACTAACAGTCATTGTAGAAAGTAGTTAGAAGAATCTTTAGATGATGAACAATATCAGCTATGAGTTAGCAAGAGTCATTAAAAACTGTTAACAAAATTATCTAGACTGACTTCTTACTAAAGTTGATTAATGTTCACTAACTAACTATACTCTTAGCTTGTTTTTATCTTCCAACTCTCTTTTCTATCATGGCGTTTTATGTCTTTTACTGCTACTTCCTTTAGGTAGAAAAATAGGTATTGCTAAATTTTGTATAAATTATATTTGCATACATTTTGTGGTTAAACCTAAATCCTTGTGGAGACGTAGCATTGCTACGTCTCCACACATCCGTGAATTATAAATTTATTTTTTGATTTAGCAACGCCGAAATTATATAATTCCTTACTTAAGAACAAACTCAGAACTCAAGAGCCCTTAGCATTGCCTTCTGCCTGTTAGCCGTTCCCTTCTCATGGCTGTGCTTGACAAGCATCATCTTAATCCCATAATCTCAGACGCTATGAGAGTGTGACAAATAAACTAATGAAAAAATTAATGCCATTACTACTGAGTGCTGTTCTACTCAGTAACACTGTTGCCTGTAGTAAGCCAAGTGATAAGACTAGCAACGCTTCTACAAACACGAACACCTCTACAAGTGGTGCTAAAGTAGCACAATCCACTGTACCAGCAGGTACTACTTTTGACACTATTCTCAGTCAAGATTTGTCTACTGCTAAAAATAAGAACAATGATCACTTTACACTGAAAGTCAAAAACTCTTTATTGGGGGGAAATTCAACTCTCAAGGATGCTCAGATTCAGGGTCATCTTGAAGACGTGGTCAAAGCTGCTAGAGGCAAGAAAGCTAGCTTGCATCTCGTAGTTGATGATATTACACTCAAAGATGGTACGGCTTATCCAATTGATGCAACTTTAGTCAACACTCAAGTGGAGACCAAAACCAAAGGTAAGTTCATTCAAAATGCTGGCATTATCTTAGGTGGAGTAGTTGCAGGCCATTTTCTTGGTGATAAAGCGAAATTTAAGCACGGTGGTTTAGCTGGTGGAGCAGCTGCTACTGCTTTTGTTTTGTCTAGTCCTGGTGGTGAAGTTGTTCTCAAAAAAGGAACAGATATTAAATTAAAACTCAAAACCGCTCTTGATACGACTTCCTAACTAACCACGCTCTTGAAAAGCGCGGTTCAAACCTCCCCTACCAATGTGTAAAACATACTTGAAGTCTGCCTTTAACAGCTGATGACTCATCATTTGATCAGTAACAAAAAGAAATTCTTCGACCTTTGGGCTCCGAGCTATGACTGGCTTTTTCTGAGCGTGTTCTACCAAGCTGTTCATAAACGTTTGCTTGAATACGTTTATTTACCAGAGCAGCCGTATGTGCTTGATTTAGGCTGCGGTACAGGACGTCTACTAGAACGTCTTGCAAATCAGTTCCCCGATTTACGTGGCATTGGATTAGACTTATCTACAGAAATGTTGCGTGTAGCACGACGAAATAATCACCACCGCCCACGGTTAATTTATATTGAGGGTAGAGCAGAGTCTCTTCCCTTTGCTAGTAGCCAGTTTGATGCTGTTTTTAACACTATAAGTTTCTTACACTATGCTGAACCTCAACAAGTATTTGCTGAGGTCGCGCGAGTACTAAATCCAGGTGGACGTTTTTATTTAGTAGATTCAACAGTGGCTAACCAAGCCGAACAAAAGCTGATGGCAGTCACCAAGGGTGGAATAAAACTCTATAGCCCAACAAGTCGAGAGCATTTGGGTGTTTGTGCAGGATTATTGTGTTTAGGACATTATTATCTATTAGGTCCTGTCTTACTCACAGTTTTTACAAAAGCCCCATTGGGTTGATGACCAATTTGCACTTGTCATTGGTCATTTGTCTTTTGTTCTTTGTCCTTCACACAAATGACCAATGACTCTCAGTGACTTATTTGCTGGGTTGCAGGAAGCTTGACACATCTGCATGAGCTAACACAACGTCTGGTTCACGCTGGAGAGCCGCATAATATTTTCTGGCAAACGCATTACCTACCTCCGATGGCGTGATCAACGTACGAGTATGAGCAATCAAATTTTGGAAATTTTCCAGCGATAAAGGTTCGTCCGCTGAAAGCACTTCATCAATTTGCACAATCAGCTCTGAGATGCGATGCAGCCAAGCAAACTGTTCATGCTCAATGACGAGTCGAAGCAGTTCTCCACTCGAGACTCTTCCACGAACCTGTTCGTAAGTAATGCGTTCTGTGTCTAGCAAACAGGAGTGAAGGTGTAGCAACTTGTTTCGTAAATCGCGTAGATATTGATGTTGACGTATTCGTTGTAAAAGTGTGTTAGAAGTCAATTGAAGCCCTCCCATCAAAATAATATTGAATGGCTTGAATAATTTCTGCTTTGGTATTCATTACAAATGGATCGTAGCGAACAACTAGTTCGTTGCGTGGTACCCCAGCGATAAGCAGCACATCTGATGGTGATACCCTAAAGTAACATGGCTTTGCTAGACAGTTTCTATATATGATTATTCATATAATAGCATAGTTATATATATCACAAATAGTGCTTCCACAACTGTACTTGCGGAAAACCCCCCTATGTCGCTAGCACATACAATTCTAGGTCTCCTGCAGCAACAAGAAATGACAGGCTATGACCTGAAAACAAGCTGCTTTGATCAATTTATTGCTCACTTGTGGCCTGCAGATCAGGCACAAATTTATAGAACCCTCGATAAACTAGTTGACCAAGGCTGGATTACTTGTAACATTGAGATTCAGCTCGATCGCCCTAACCGTAAAGTCTGTAGTATGACTGAAGCAGGAAAAGCCGAATTTATACGGTGGCTTCAATGTTCTCAGCCTTTACCGAATTTACGAGACCCCTTACTTGTGCAGTTATTTTTTGCAGCACAGTTACCGAATGAAGCTATCATTCAACTTCTAGAACAACAGCTAGTTGCACGTATTGAAAAGCTCACGGAGTGTAAAAATGTGGAGCTACCGCTTAGTGAGCGGTTTGTCAGTCGTGAGCAGATGATGCAACGGCTTGTATTCGACTTAGTGATTCGAAGAGAACAGACTTACATTGATTGGTTAAAGACAGCTATGGATATGATTCGCCATCACTAAGCGTTCTGTTTATTGTCGAACAACTGCATAAGTTAATTTTGCCGTTATCTATCAAGGATATAGAAAGCAAATCTGTTGAGCTTCCGTTTAGTGATGTTACTAAGGCTGATCTCACATCATCATGCTTTTATCAACCTGTAAGTGCTATGCAGTATGTCTTTATGAACAATACCCTGTGTAAACCCAAATCAACAAATCCTAAAATTAAAAATCGCAAATTTACCAATCAAACGCCATCGCTCATCTTCGTCGGTAAAGGAGAAGCAAATTTATCATTTTGGAAATTTGAGGAACAGACAAATAACTACCTCAAGTTGTTGTGGCAATATGACCGTCCAGCAATCTTATTGAGCGAATTACCAACAACTCACTTGTCTAATAATAGCTCCTTGTGGCAAGTAACACTTGATCTGGCTATAGGGTTTCGATACAAGGCCAGTCGGCGATTCACTGCATACGGACAACAACAAGTGCAATTGATTATGCTATCTTATGACAATCAAGGCTTGCTTATGAGCAGCAACTACGCCAGTGCCAAATATCTCAGTGAGGCAGTAGCTAGAGCAATAGCCAAAGAACTGATGCAATTGTCTGAAAAACCTGATCTCTGGGAAATAGCACGACGGTAAGTATAGACGTACGCCTAAGTGAATATAAACGAAAAAGCTTTTGGAAAAAGGGGAGCTAGCGTTGTCGGCAGCTTCCCCAAACAAGTTTGCTCAAAGCTACAAATTTTTAGATACCCAACCTTTGGTAAATCGCTTCCAAATGACTCAGATGGTGTTGGGGATCAAAGCAAGCTTCAATTTCTGCTGGAGATAATTTTTGGGTAACACGAGGGTCCTGAATAATTAGGTCGTGGAAATTACCATCTGGCTTATTCCAAGCAGTGTGAGCGGATGATTGTACAATCGCGTAAGCCTCTTCTCGGCTCATTCCCTTTTCTACTAAAGTCAGTAATACTCTTTGGCTAAATACGACACCGCCATAGCAATTCATGTTTCGCTCCATGTTTTCAGGATAGACAAGCAGGTTGGTCACCAAGTCAGTTATTTCATGGAGCATGAAATGTGTTAAAATACACGCGTCCGGTAAAATCACCCGTTCTACTGAACTGTGGGAAATGTCTCGTTCGTGCCATAATGCAATGTCCTCCAAAGCTGCAATGGCGTGGCTACGAATAATTCTTGCCATTCCCGTTAGACGTTCGGAACGAATCGGGTTACGTTTGTGGGGCATTGCTGAGGAGCCTTTTTGCCCTTTAGAGAAGAATTCTTCAACCTCTAAAACGTCTGTTCTTTGGAGATTGCGAATTTCTACAGCAAAACGTTCGATTGATGCTGTCAGTAAGGCTAATTGTTGTACATAGTCAGCATGGAGATCGCGTGAGATCACCTGTGTTGATGCTGTATCAGGCTTGAGCCCGAGTTTGCGGAGTGCGATCGCTTCAATGCGCGGTTCCGCGTTGGCATAAGTTCCCACTGCACCTGAAATCTTGCCAACTGCAATTGTTTCACGGAGATTCGTGAGGCGTTGTTGGTGTCGTAACACCTCTGCTAACCAACCAGCTAGCTTAAAACCAAAAGTGATTGGTTCGGCGTGAATCCCATGGGAACGTCCAACCATTACTGTATAACGATGCTCCCTTGCTTTTTGACGAATTGCCTGAATCAAATCTTCGAGGCGTTGCAATAACACATCCAAGCTAGCAACTAGCTGTAGTGCTAAAGCTGTATCTAGTACATCTGAACTGGTTAAACCTAGGTGAATATAACGTCCTGCATCACCTACATATTCATTGACATTTGTTAAGAAGGCAACCACATCGTGGCGGACTTCAGCTTCAATCTCCAGCACACGCTTCGGATCAAAATTTGCTTTCGCTTTAATTTCCTCAACTGCCTCAGTGGGAATGTAACCCAACTCAGCTTGAGCTTCACAAACAGCAATTTCTACTTGTAACCAGGTCTTTAATTTATAAGTTTCAGTCCACAGGTTGCCCATTTCGGGCAAGGTATAACGCTCAATCACAGTCCGCCACGACACAGAATACAACCGTCATATTGTACTGAGAAAAATGGGAAGTCAACATCCAAGTGTTTGTTTGCTTGATTTTTAACTTTTCTAGATAGTCTTTGAAAAATTGATCTAACATCGCGTGTTCGTGATGATCAGAGCATCCCCTGAATGGAATAAGTAGTGCGTTCGCTTCGCGAAGGCACTACAAAATAAATCTGCAAAATTGGGATGCTTCCACAATAATTGATTACACTCTAGACAAAAACAGTCAGTTGATAGTAATATAACCACTTTCAATAAAGAACGCCCCAGTCTTTACTGGGGCTTAGTTGCTTAAACGTTTCCTAAGTCACTATAGTGATCAACTGTACCATTAGGGAATTGGGAATTTTACCCAATAAGTTTTGTACAATAAATAACTCCAATACTGGGGTTATTTTTTTTCACGAATTGCAGAAGTCATCATCCGGCTATCCATCCCCAGCCTGCTTCGCTGAGGCTCGAGCATTCCGCCGAATCTGGTAATAGCTTCTTGGTTTGTTGGATAACTCTCAGTGAAGCTGGTCAACATGCTTGGTAAGAGTTTCCTCTTGATCTCGTTGTTTCTTCAGTTGTCGAATTGATTCTTGACTAGCTCCAAATAACAATCCTGCTACGGCACCGATAACAGCATATTTCTGATCCATATGTTGATACATTTCTCCTGTGTACTGAGTCGGTGCAACACTGGCCAGAACCAAACCTAACCCTGCCCCAAGG
>Ga0070738_10001795_pt1 | contig 38622 bp, 35 predicted proteins | sample Coa_R2_2_FD_66446 | JGI IMG/M metagenome (GOLD analysis project Ga0070738, IMG submission 66446) | Surface soil microbial communities from Centralia Pennsylvania, which are recovering from an underground coalmine fire - Coalmine... | ecosystem: Environmental > Terrestrial > Soil > Unclassified ...
ATCCGGAACGAAGAAGACGTGAACGTCGGCGCCCGGATCCCGCGCATACAGCTCGCTCAGCAGCGGGCGCAGCCATCCGGCCGTTTCGCCCGGACCGTTGCACGTGATCGCCAGGCGCACTACGGGCCGCAGTAACGGCTGATGATGCGCGCGATCGTGTCGGTGGTGCTGGTCCCCTCCACATGCGGCGCGAGCGCGATCGTCCCGCCGTGCGCCAAAACGACGTCGCGTTCCGGGAGCTCGGCCTGCGTGTACTGCGCGCTCTTGACGTGAACGTCGACCTTCAGTGCGTCCAAGAGTACTTCGGGCGTCGACTCTGCGAACTCGACGACCGCGTCGACGCTGCGCAGGGCGCGCAAAACCTGCGCCCGCTGCGCGAACGGAACGATGGGCCGGCGCTCGCCTTTGAGGCGGCGGACGGATTCGTCGCTGTTGACGCCCACGATGAGCGCGTCGCCCTGCGATCGCGCCCACGCCAGATAAGACACGTGCCCGGCGTGCAGTACGTCGAAGACGCCGTTGGTGAACACCACGCGCTTGCCCGATGCGCGCATCGCTTCGCGCCATGCCGCAGCCTGCTCTTTGTCGAGCAGGGGCGCGAAGCACCCGGAGCCGTCAGCCGCGTTCATGTTCTACGAGCGCGAGAATTTCGTCGGGCGAAGCCGTCGCGGTGCCCAACTTCTCCACGACCGCGCCGGCCGCGAAGTTGGCCAGCTGCATCGCCAGTTCGATCGGCGCTCCGGCAGCAAGCGCCAGCGAAAGCACCGCCGAGACCGTGTCGCCCGCGCCGCTGACGTCGAAGACGGCGCGAGCTGCAGAGGCGACGTCGAGCCGTTCGCCGGCGCGTCCGAAGAGCGACATGCCGTGCTCGCCGCGCGTGATGACGACGTAGCGGCAATCGAGCATGCGCAAGAGCGCGGCCCCTGCGGCTTCCAGAGCATCCTTGCCCGTGATCGCAATTCCCGTCGCTTGCGCGGCTTCGTGCGCATTGGGCGCAACGCACGTGACGCCTGTAAACAGCATCAGGTTTTGCGGCTTCGGATCGGCAACGACCACCGGGCAGGTGAGTGCGGCCTGCACGATCTCGGCGCAGAACAGTCCTTTCGCGTAATCGCTCAGCACGACCGCATCCGCAGACGCGGCCGCCGAACGGACGATGGCGGCCAGGCGCGCGCGATCGGTATCCTGGAGCGGCGCGGTGGATTCCCAATCGGCGCGCACGACTTGCTGACTGTGCGCCACGACGCGCGTCTTGCGCGTCGTCGGACGATCGTCGACCGCGACCAAGCCGTCGCCGTCGATGCCCTCGTCTTTGAGGATGTCGGCCACATAATGCGCAAACGAATCGCGCCCGATCGCCCCCGCGAACCGAACGCGCGCACCCAGCGCCCGCAAATTGTTGGCGACGTTACCCGCGCCGCCGAGCGTAAACGAGTGATCGGATACCGCGACGACCGGCACCGGGGCCTCGGGCGAGATGCGGCTGACGCTTCCCCAGATCCACTCGTCGATCATGACGTCGCCGACGACGAGCACGCTGCGTTCGCGCATGCGATCGAAGAGTGCGCGCGCATCGGGCGGCGCGAGCAGCTGAACCCCCACGGTTCAGCGCTCGAAGAGCATCCGCTGCTCGACGAGATCGCAGATGATGTGCGCCATCGTCTGGTGCACTTCTTGGACGATCGCGGAGTATCCGGCCGGGCCCATCAGCACCAAATCGCTGATCTCGGCAGCCCTGCCGCCGCCGTTCCCGGTGAACGTGACCGTGACGGCGTCGCGCCGGCGCGCTTCCTCCAGTGCGAGCACGATGTTCTTCGAGGTCCCGCTGGTCGTCATCGCGATGACCACGTCGCCGGCTTGAACGAAGGCTTCGATCTGCCGCCGGAAGATCTGATCGAACCCGTAATCGTTCCCGACGGCCGTGATGGTGGACGTGTTGACGGAAAGCGCCTCGCTGTACAGGCCCGGGCGTTCGCGCAGGAAGCGTCCGCTCAGCTCGGCGGCCATGTGCTGCGCTTCAGCCGCGCTGCCGCCGTTGCCCATCCACAGGATCTTGTTGCCGCGCCGCAGCGCCTTGACCATGCAGTCCGCGATCGCTTCGCACTGTTCGCGGTAGTGCGGCGCATCCAGCAAGCCGCGACGGTCGGCGAGCAGCTCGGCAAAGCCGCGCTGTCCCTTGACGTCTACGGTTCGATCCAAAACATCTCCTGACCGAGCGAGACCAGTTCGCCGTTCTCCGGAATGATGCGCGAGACGACGCCCGCGTGATCGCTGGTGATCTCGTTGAAGAGCTTCATGGCCTCCAGGATGCAGACGACTTGTCCCTGCTCGATGCGATCGCCCACCTTGACGAACGGTTCGGCGTCGGGCGAAGGTGCCGAGTAGAAGACGCCGACGAGCGGCGCGGTGATCTTTTTGACGTTGGCGGGCGCGGCCGGCGACGACGACGCGGCCGGCGCAGCCGAGGCGGCGGGTGCGGGCGCTCCCGGAACGACGGCGACGCCTGCTTCCCGGCGCACCAGTTCGAAGATCTTGTCGCCGACCTTTACTTTGAGCGCGTCGAGATCGTGCTCGTGCATGATGTCGAGCAGCTTCCCGAGCGTTTCGGTTTCATTACCCTCGGAGTGCATCAGCAGGCTACTTTCCCGAGGTGTTCGACCAAGTCCGCCCCCAGCGCGATGCGGCGGTCCGTACGCTCGTTCAAGTCGCGAAGCACCGCTTGGCCCGCCGCCACCTCGTCGCTCCCCACGATAAGCGCGTAACGCGCCAGATTCCGATCGGCGATCTTCAACTGAGCGAGCAGCTTGCGATCGTCGTAGTCCATGAAGATTGGAACGGAAAGCGAGTAGCGAAGCAGCGCGGCGAGCGTTACCAGCACTTCTTTGGGCTGCTCGCCAAGCGCGACCAGCTGAATCCCGGTGCGCTCGGCCGCCGGCTCGGGGTGCGCGGCTTCGATCGTCAAAAGCAGCCGCTCGAGCCCCAGCGCGAAGCCGACCGCGGGAACGTCCGGACCGCCGAGCGATTTGATCAACTCGTCGTACCGGCCGCCGGCGCAAACCGTGCTTTGCGCACCGAGCGCGTCGGAGACGAACTCGAAGACGGTCCGCGTGTAATAATCCAGTCCGCGTACGATGCGCGGATTGACGTTGTACGGAACGGCGATCCGATCCAGGTACCGCTTTACGGCTTCGAAGTGTTCGCCGCACGCATCGCACAGATACGACTCGAAGGCCGGCGCGGAATCGAGCAGCGCTTGATCCTCGGCGGCTTTACTATCGAGCAGACGCAGCGGATTGCGTTCCAAGCGCCGCTGCGAATCCACGCTCAAGCGCTGCAAATGCGGACGAAAATGCGCGAGCAGTGCGTCCCGGTAGCCCGGGCGGCAGTGCGCGTCGCCGATGGAATTCAGTTCCAGGCGCACGGCAATACCGTACGAACGGAAGAGATGCATCGCCAGCGCCATGACCTCGACGTCCGCTTCCGGCCCGGCAAAACCCGTGCACTCGATCCCGAACTGATGCGACTGCCGGTACCGGCCCTTTTGCGGGCGCTCGTACCGGAAGATGGGCCCGAGATAATACAGCCGCTGCGGGCCCGAGGCAAACAAGTTCTGTTCGATGGCGGCGCGCATGACGGGCGCGGTGAACTCCGGCCGCAGGGTCATGCCGCGCCCGCCCTTGTCGACGAACGTATACATCTCTTTCTCGACGATGTCCGTGGTCTCGCCGACGCCGCGCACGAACAACTCGGTCGCCTCGAAGATCGGCGTGCGTACCTCGCCGTAGCCGTACCGCCGCGCGAGCTGATGAATGCGCGATTCCGCCTCCTGCCATCGCAGTGTCTGCGGCGGTAGGAAGTCTTGCGTTCCGCGCGGTGCGGTGATCTTGGGCGCCATGGGGTGGGTGGAGTTCACACTAGACGAACCCGCCCCTTTGCGTGAAAGCGGCGCGTGCTCACGACGGTGCTCGTCACGTGCGCCGCTGCACTCTTTGAAAGCACGCCGTTCATCTTGGCGGGTGCATGCCTGGCGCATGCGCTCCGGCAGAGCGTATGGGCGGTCCCGTATCTGGGTTGCGGGTGCGGATCGGGACCGTCGGCGCGTTCGTTGCCGGCGGCAGCCGCGGCACTGGCCGTTTTCGGCCCGTTCGTTGCCGTTACGCGGCTGCTCGCAGCCGCGGCGTGTTCGCGCATCGCGCATAAAGAGGCCGCGTGCTCCGCCGCCCGGCCATCGGCGCTTCACGAACTCGAGCTCGTACTGCCTGCGGCCGCGGCGGCTGCTTGCGTCCTGCCGTTGTGGTCCGCGCTGCTCGGCGCTCATCTCGGAGGGCGCGCGGGTTTTATCGCCGGCGCGGCCGCCGCGTTCGTCACCGCTCCGTGCGGCATCGGGACAGTCGCGCTGGCTGCGGCCCTGCGCCATGCGGCGCCGGCTGCCGCGGCAGGCTTTCTCTGCGTGGCGGGAATCTGCGATTTGCGCACCTGGTCGACAGCGCATCGCATCCCGCGCGCCGATCGCGACGTGCTGGCGTACGTGCTCGCGGCTGCGGCGTGCGCCAACGCGGGCGCGCACCGCGGCGCCGGCTTGGTCCACCCCGCGTTCGCAGTGCCGCTCCTGGTCTGCGCGGCGGTCTTTGCCGTCTGCGCGTACCGCTACCGGGATTGCCGCGCGCAGCGCGCGCGCATCGCCCCCGCGATTATGCTCGCCGGCTCGATTCTGGCCGCACCGATGCCGGAGTACCATGCGACGGAGACGACGCTCGCGGGTGCCTTCCCCGGCGAACGCGTCGACTTCACGGGCGTGCTGACGCGCACCGGGAGTGCCGCCACGCTGGTGCGTTACGCGATCGTCTGCTGCCGCGCGGACGCCTCGCCCATCGTCGTGCGTCTCTCAGCGGCACCGCCGCACCTGCTGCACGGCTGGGTGCAAGCGCGGGGCACGCTGGTCCAGGACGGATCGAACCTTTTGCTGCGAGCCGATCGGCTGCGCGCGATTGCGGCGCCGGCCGATCCGTTCGTCTACCGCTGAGCCGCCGGAAGAATGACCACGGTGAACTGCACCGGTTGCGAAAGCGATGCCGGAGGCGCGGGATTCACGCCCGGACGCGGCGTCAGCGTGATGGTGACGGTACCGGGAGCTTTGGCCGTGTAGACGCCTTGAACGCCCCGCACCCACATGACGCCCGGATGGATGACCAGCAGTGACTGCGGCGCGAGTTCGACGTTGTAAATGTACGGATCGTGCATGCCGATCGTGACGTCGTCGCCCGCGTGCACGACGATCGTTTGGCCGTCTTCGGCGCGCGAGAGACCGCGATCGACCTGCGCGACCTGACGATCGATCACGTCGAGCATTGCCGGTGCATCCGGCGAGCCGGAACGGTTCGCGTCGCGCGCGGCGTCCAGCTGCACGTTCAACAGTTTCTGCTGTCCTGGGGCAAGGCGCCCCAAACCTTGCGCCGATGCGATTCGCTGGGCGAGCGCCGCAGCGTGGTCGTCAAACGACTGCCAGATCGGGGACATCATCAGGGGCGCGGCGCCGAGCGCACCGGCCAGGAGTGCGATTGCAACGAGCGGCTTCATGCCCCATACAACGCAGCCGGGTCAGGAAAGATTTGCGCCTTTTCGGGGCTCGAGCAGCTCCACGGGTATTCCGTTGGGATCCTCGACGAAGGCGATGGCCCGCGTGCCGCTCGGCGAGCGCTTGACTTCTTTGAGAATCTTGACTCCGCGTGCGCGCAGGCGTTCCACGTACGGCTCGAGATCGCCGTCGCTCTCGATCGCCAGATGTTCGTAGCGGTTTCCCAGCTCGTATGGCGGATGCGCTTCCAAGTCGTACACCAGCTCGATATACGCATCCCAGCTCTGGCCCACGAACGCCATATCGGCATTGCCGGGATAGTGATACGGACCGTCGAGCAGGCGCAAACCCAGCGTTTGCGTGTAGAACTCGATCGACTCGGCCATGTCGTTGACGAAGATCGACGTGTGCAGATAGCGCGGCATCGTGGTCTTATCTTAGTGCAGAAAGTACCGGTGCGTCGAGAAGACGAGCGAGATACCCAGATCGTCGGCCGCCGCGATGACGTCCTTGTCGCGGACCGAGCCCTCGGGAGCAATCACGGCCGTGCATCCGGCGCGCGCGGCTTCCTGCAGACCGTCGGCGAACGGAAAAAAGCCGTCGCTCGCACAAGCCGCCCCGCGTGCGTGCTCGCCTGCGCGAACGCCGGCGATCCGCACGGCGCTCACGCGGTTGGTCTGGCCCGCGCAGATGCCGCGCGTCGCACCGCCTTTGGCGATGACCACGCCGTTGCTCTTGACGTGGCGAACGACGTCCCACGCGAAGGCGAGATCGTGCCATTCCTGAGCCAGCGGCGCTCGCCGGCTCACGACGCGCCAGCGCTCCGCGGCATAATCCGGATTCTCTTCTTCGGCCAACACGCCGCCGAGCGCACTGCGCAGCTGCAGTTCGCGCTGCAACTGCGCGGGCAGCGCGGTCGCGTAGCGCATGATTCGAAGGTTCTTCTTCCGGCGCAAAATCGCCAGCGCATCCTCCTCGAAGCCGGGCGCGGCCACGATCTCCAAAAAGAACGTCGCCAGCGTCTGCGCGCACTCCGCGTCGATCGGCGCGTCGACCGCCACGATACCGCCGAAGGCCGAAACGGGGTCGGCGTCCAGGGCATCGCGCACCGCTTTGGATGCGCTCGAGCGCTGCGCTACGCCGCACGGCACGGTGTGCTTGACGATTGCCGCCCGGACGAAGCGCTCGTGCTCCGAACCGAACTCCGCGCCAATCGGCGCGCGCGCCAGCAGCCGGAGCGTCGCGTCGAGGTCGAGCAGGTTATTGTAGGAGAGTTCTTTACCGTGCAGCTGCTCGGGAAACCGCGCGCGCCCGCGCAGATAAAACGCGGCGCGCAGTTGCGGGTTCTCTCCATACCGCAACGGCTGCGCGAGCGGAAGCGTCAGCGCCAGCGCCCCGGGCAGCTCGCTCGGAAGCACTTGGCCGCGCGTGGCTAGATAATGCGCTATCGCCGTGTCGTACTCGGCCGTGCGTTCGAACGCGGCGATCGCCCATCGCCGGCGCGCCGTCTCGTCGGGACCGCCCTCGTCCAGGCTTTTGAGAAATGGCGAATACTGCGAGTTGTGCGTGAGCACGCAGACGTGCGCAAAATTCTTTGCCGCCGCACGGATGAGCGAGACCCCGCCGATGTCGATCTGCTCGATGGCTTCGGCAAGCGTCGTGCCTTCCTGCGCGACCGTCGCTTCGAACGGATAGAGATTCACCACGACGTATTTGAGATTGTGGATGTTGTAGACGCGCGCTTGTTCGGCGTGTGCCGCCACCCCGCGATCGTACAAGATGCCGCCGAAGACCTTGGGATGCAGCGTCTTGACCCGTCCGTCGAACAGCGGCGGGAAACCCGTCAGCTCCTCGACGTCGCGCGCGGCGATGCCGTGGCCGCTCAAGAACGAGCGCGTTCCGCCCGTCGCAAAGATCGCGACGCCGCGCTCGGTCAGGGCGCGCGCCACATCGGCCGCGCCGCTTTTCTCCGAAAGCGAGAAAAGTGCGGCGTCAGGCAATCGCGGGCTCCGGCTGCCGTTCGCGCGCGGCGAGCTCCGCCGACACGATCGAACTGACGCCGGCTTCCGCCATCGTCACGCCGTACAAGCGGTCCGCGAGTTCCATCGTCTGCTTGTTGTGCGTTACCAGGATGATCTGCGAATCGGTCGCCAGTTCGCGCACCATGCTCGAGAAGCGTTCGACGTTGACGTCGTCCAGCGCCGCGTCGACTTCGTCGAGCAGGTAGAACGGCGACGGCCGGACTTTAATGAGCGCGAAGATGAGCGCCGCGGCGGTCATCGCGCGCTCGCCGCCGGAAAGCGTCGGAAGCGGCATGAGTTTCTTACCGGGCGGCTGCACCGACATCTCGATTCCGGTCTCCGAGAGATTCTCCGGATTGGTCTGCCACATCTTGGCCTGGCCGCCCGGAAACAACTTGGCGTACATGGCCGTGAACGCTTGCGAGACCTGCTCGAACGTCTCGTTGAATTTGACCTGCGTCTGCTCTTCGATCTCGCGTATCGACTGCAGGAGCGTTTCGCGAGCTCGGGAGAGATCGTCCAGCTGAGCGCGCAAGAACGCGTCGCGCTGGGTGACCTCATCGCGATCCGCTTCGGCGTTGAGATTCACGTTGGCCGAAAGGCGCGCCAGTTCTTCGCGCAGGCGCGGCAGATCCTCGGTTGCGGTATCGGGCTCGCCGCGATAACGTTCCTCGACGTCGCGGCACTCGGCATCCGTCGCCGGATTCTGCGCGAATTGCGAGACGAGCATGCCGAGCTCGGCTTCGATCTCGGCCGACCGCATGCGGAAGGTTTCGCCGCCGGACTGCGCCTCGCGCTCTTCGAGTTCGGCAGTTCGCAACTCGGCTTCCAGGCGCGTGACGTCGTCGGCGCACGCTTCGCGCTCTTTACGCGCGGCATCCAGCCGCGCGTCGGCCTGCGTGACTGCGGCCCGAAGCGATTCGACTCTGGCGCCGGCCTGTTCGATCTGCGCGGCTAGCGCGCCGATCTCGCCAAGCATGTGATCGCGCGCCGCGCCGGCGCGCTCCCTATCCTGATCGAGAATGCCCAGGCGCGCGCGGGCCCCCTCGCGTTCGGCGCTGAACGCGGCAAAGCGCTCGCGCAGATCCGCGGCGCGCGCGGATGCCGCGGCTTGTTCGGACTCCGCGTGCGCGATCGTCTCGCGCGCCTGCGCGAGCTGCGCCTCCAACTGCCGCCGCTCGTGCTCGCCTTGCGCATCCTCGGGTTCGCCGCGCTCGAAGGCCTGCTCGCGCTCGCGCGCCGCCTTCGCGCGTTCGTGTACGTCGTGCACGCGTTCGCGCGCAGCGTGCAGTTCGCGTTCGAGACGCTCGGCGTCGGCCGACACCGTCGTCATCTCCGTTCGGATTTCGGCCAATGCCACGTCCGCCGCGCGCAGCGCCTCTTGGGCGGCATCGCGGCGAACGACCGTCTCTTCGCTCGCGCGCATCGCGTGCTGCGCGCCGGCTTCCAGTTCGCGCAACCGCGCGCTCATGCCGTCGAGCTGCTCGCGGATCGTACGCGCCTGCACGCGCCGCGAGAGAATGGACCGTTCGCGCTGATAACGGCCGCCGGTGATCGCACCGCCCCCGGCGATCTGCTCGCCCGAAAGCGTCACGATCGTATCGCGCAATCCCCGGTTTCGCACCAGCAGGATGCCCGTGTCCAATGTGTCGACGACGAGCACGTTGCCCACGAGAAACCGCACGATGCTTTCGTACTGCGGCTGGGTTTGAATCAAGGTATGCGCGTAGCCGATCACGCCGCTCACGCCGCGCAGTTCCGGCGTCAGCTCCCGGCCGGTGCGGTCGCCCAGGGTGTCCAGCGGCAAGAAGGTCGCGCGCCCGAGCTCCTTCATGGTCAAATATTCGACGGCGCGTTCGGCGTCTTCGGACGTCGCGGTAACGATGTTCGAAAGACGCGCTCCGAAGGCCACGTCCATTGCGCGCGCATACTGCTCGCTCGTGGTGATGAGGTTGGAGACGATGCCTTCGATCCCGCGCAGATCGCCCCGCTGCCACGCCTCCACGACCGCGCGGGTTCCCGGCACGTGTCCTTCGAGCGCGTTTTCCAATTCCTCGATCGTGTGGAGCCTGGAGCGCGCGGCAGCGACCTCGCTGGAATACTCCCGGTGCGCGTTCAGCGCGCGTGTGAGATCGCTCTGCGCATCCGCGACTGCGCGTTCGGCATCCTCGAGGCGCGCGCGCGCATCCTGCAATTGCGTCTCCAGATGGACCAGCTGCGCCTCGCGTTCGCGATACTTGTGCGACGCGGCCCCCGACGCGATCTCCAACTGCTCGGAGAGCAGCCGCGCCGCCGCGCCTTCCTGTTCGAGGCGATCCGCTTCGCCGCGCGCGCTTTGGGCCAGGACCCGGCGTTCGGCTTTGCGCGCAGCACGTTCGGATGCTTCGGATTCGACGGCCCGCAGGCGCGTGAAAATTTCGTCCAACTGCCCGCGCGCGGCCGCGAGCTCGGCTTGCGCCTGCGACTCGGCGGTCCGGGCTGCATCCAGATCCTCACGCAGCGGAACGATCCGCGCGTCCAGGCCGGCGATCGCCGCTTCGAGCTCCTCGCGTTCGTGCGCGACGCGCGCGGCATCTTCGGACGTTTGCGTGCTCTGCGCTTCGAGCGCTTCGCGCCGCGCAACCGCCGCCGCATAATCGGCTTCGATGCCCGCCAGCTGCGCGCGAGCATCTTGCCCCTGCGTGCGCAGCTCCTCCAGGGCCAACTCGTGCTGATAGGCGCGCGTGCGCGCCTGCGCCAGCTGCGCACCCAGCGAAGCCGCCTTGGCCGCCGCACCGCTGCGCAGTTCCTCGTTGCGCGCGATGGCCTCGCGCAACTGTTCTTTTTCGGCCCGGCGCGAGGCGCTGGCGCGAATGTACGAGAGGATCTCCAGATCGCGCACGCGCGCGCTGAGCTTGCGATACCGCTTCGCACGCCGGACTTGCGTGTCCAGCTCCGGTACGCGGCGCTCGAGCTCGGCGATGAGATCGTTGATGCGGATCGCGTTCTGTTCGGTCTGTTCCAGGCGCCGCATCGACTCGTTCTTGCGCGCCAAGAACTTATTGATGCCGGCAGTCTCCTCGAAGAGCGCGCGGCGGTCGACGGGTTTGCTCGTCAGGATCGCGTCGATCTGGCCTTGCGACACGATCGAGTACGATCCCGGGCCCAGGCCCGTCCCCATCAGCAGATCCAAAATGTCGCGCAGGCGGCATTGATTGCGATTGATGTAGTACTCTATTTCGCCGGCGCGATAGGCGCGCCGCGTCAGCTCGACTTCCGTAAACTCGATCGGCAAGCGGCGGTCGCTGTTGTCGAACGTGACCGAGACTTCCGCCAGCCCGAGCGGCTTGCGCTTCTCGTTCCCGGCGAAGATCACGTCCTCCATCTTTCCCGAACGAAGGCTCTTACTGCTCTGCTCGCCCAGCACCCAGCGGAAGGCGTCGATCAAATTCGATTTGCCCGACCCGTTCGGCCCGACGATCGCGGTGATGCCGCCGCCGAACGACAGCGTCGTCGGTTCGGCGAACGTCTTGAAGCCGAAGCTCTTGATCTGCTTGAGTTTCATCCGGCAACCGCCCCCAGGCGCGCGCGAAGCGCTTCCAGCGCCTGCATCGCGGCCTGTTGCTGCGCGGCCTTCTTGGACGGTCCGATTCCCGTGCCGACCGCCTCGCCGTTGACCGTAACGACCGACGTGAACGTCCGCTGGTGCGCCGGCCCCTGCCCGCGTTCCTCATAGACCGGCGTGCACGCCAGATGCGCCTGCGTCAACTCTTGCAGCTGCGTCTTCGGATCGGCGATGGCCGCGATCTCGTGGTCGAAGTTGGCAATGTGCTCGCGCTCGACGAACGCGCGCGCCGCCTCGAATCCGTAATGCAGATAGAGCGCGGCGATGAACGCTTCGAACGCGTCGGCGAGGATGGAGGTGCGATGCACGCCGCCGTGCGCGCGCTCGCCCGCGCCCACGCGCAGCAGTTGCGGAAAACCCAGTCGGCGCGCGGTCTGCGCGATGGCGTAATCGCTCACGATCGCAGCCTTTCGTTTTGCGAGCGTTCCTTCTTTTTCATCTCGATACGTGGCGTACAGCCAGCGCGCCGTCGCCAGGCCGAGGACCGCGTCGCCCAAGAACTCCAAACGCTCGTTGGAAAGCAGCAATTCCTCTTTGGCCGCGCTCTCGTGGATGAAGGCTGCTTCGACCGCGTCCAGCGCGTCTTCGGGCACCTGCGCGAGGGCCAGCAAGGCGCGCAGCCGCCGGCGGCGAGTCTCGCCTGCCACGCTTACCGAAGTTTTCCGAAAACCAGAACGCTGTTGTGCCCGCCGAAGCCGAAGGAATTCGAGAGCGCCACGTTCACGGGAGCCTTGCGGGCGACGTTCGGAACGTAGTCGAGCGTGCAGTCCGGGTCCGGAATCTCGTAATTGATGGTCGGCGGCATCACGTCGGATTCGACGGCCAGCACCGTAGCGACGCCTTCGATGCCGCCCGCCGCACCGAGCGCATGGCCGTGCATCGACTTGGTCGAGCTGACGGCGACGTTCGTGCCGGCCCCCAAAACGCGTTCGATGGCCTGCGACTCGGCCACGTCGCCTTGCGGCGTGGACGTGCCGTGCGCGTTGATGTACTGAATCTCGTCCAGCCGAATCCGCGCGTGCTTGATCGCACGCTGCAGCGCCAGTTCGACGCCCTTGCTCTCGGGGTCGGGAGCGACCAAATTATACGCGTCGGCCGATTGGCCGTAGCCGTACATCTCGCAATAGATGTGCGCGCCGCGAGCGTTCGCGTGCTCCAGATCCTCCAGGATGAGGATGCCCGCGCCCTCGCCCAGCACGAAACCGTCGCGTTCCTTGTCGAACGGCCGGCTCGCGCGTTGAGGATCGTCGTTGCGCGTCGACATCGCCTTCATCGAACAGAAGCCCCCGACGGCCAGCGGCGAGATCGTTGCTTCGCTGCCGCCGGCGACCATGACCGGCGCTTCCCCCGCCGCTACATAATTGAAGGCGGTGATGATCGCGTCGTTGCCGCTCGCGCAGGCGCTCGAGACCGCGAAGATAGGTCCCCGAAAACCGAACTGCATCGAAATCTGCGCCGAGGCCGCGTTCGCCATCAGCATCGGGATGAAGAACGGGGTGACTTTGGACCAGGTGCCGTCTTTCTTGGCCTTCTCGGCGCTGTGCCAAAACGTCAGGATGCCGCCGATGCCGGTCGCGATGATCACGCCCGAGGTCTCGAGCAGGCCCGGCTCGGCGAGATCGAGTTTGGAGTCGGCAACGGCTTCTTTTGCGGCCGCCAGCGCGAAATGCGAGTAGCGATCCATGCGCTTGGCTTCACGCTTGCCGAGGAGGGCCTCGGCGTCGAAATCCTTGACCTCGGCGGCAAAGCGCGTCGCGAAATCCGCGGAGTCGAATACGGTGATGGGACCGACGCCGCTCTCCCCGGCGGTCAGCCGCTGCCAGAAGTCGTCCTTGGTGTTCCCGATCGGGGTGACGGCGCCCAAACCCGTGACGACCACACGTCGCTTGTTCAAAACGTCCCTTGGTTACGGCGGGTCACGGCGGGTCCCTCTTGCGAAAGATGCGCTCGATGTGGCTCCCGGCACTCGTGCTTGCCGCCCTTTCAACGGTGCTGCCGGCGGCCTTCGTACCGCCGCCGATCCTCATGTACCACCGCGTCGACCCGGCGTGGCCCGCCGACGCGCTGGGCCGTTCGCTGACGGTTACGCCGCAGCAGCTCGAGGCGCAGCTCGCCGTCCTGCATCGCAGCGGCGTCGCCGTGATCAGCGTGCACCAACTCTATCTGCGCTTGTGCCAGGGACGACCGCTCGACCGCGTGGTCGTCGCGACGTTCGACGACGGCTACGCCGGCCAAGCAGCGTATGCGGTCCCGCTCCTGCGGCGCTTCCATGCGTCGGCGACGTTTTATATCGTTACGGGCAACATCGGGCGGCGAGGACACGTCACGTGGTCCGATCTGGCGGCAATGACGCACGCCGGGATGGACATCGCCGCACACGGCGTCGAGCACGACGACCTCTCGGTGATGAGCGCGGCGCGTCAGCGCTACCAAATCGACACGTCGATCCGGCTGCTGCGCGATCGGCTGCACGTGCCCGTCGACTCGTACGCGTACCCGTCGGGGCGGTTGAACCGCACGACGCTCGCGCTGGTCCGCGAGGCGGGGATGGCGCTCGCGCTTACCACGGACCGGACGTACGTCATCCCGCCGCAAACCGCGCTGCAGCTGACCCGGGTTCGCGTCCGCGGGGAGTGGACGCTGCAGCAGTTCCGGCAAGCCATAGCGGCCGCTCGCCGCGCCGGCATCGCCGTACTGAGCGAGGCGGCCGAGGGGACGTTTCCCTAAGGCCGGCGGCGCCGGAGCCGCCGGCGTTTGACGGAGGGCGCGGGCCTCTGCTATTGTATGGCGGCTATGTTCCTTTTCGACCTCCAGCTCTTTGCGTCCAAGAAGGGCGCGGGCTCCACGCGCAACGGCCGCGATTCCAACGCCCAGCGTCTGGGCGTCAAGAAGTTCGGCGGCCAGCAGGTGCTCGCGGGCAACATCCTCATCCGGCAGCGCGGCACGCGGTTTTACCCCGGGCAGAACGTCGGCATCGGGAAGGATCACACGCTCTTCGCGCTTGCGGACGGGGTAGTCGAATTCGCCACGCACCGCAATCGCAAGCACGTGCACGTGCGCCCGGCCGCGTAAGCGCACCAGCCGCGGCAAGAATGCTGAGGACCTCCGGGTCCTCTTTCATTTTGCAAGAATATTTGGGCTGAAGTGCAGTTCATCGACGAAGCCGCCATCAGCGCGGCCGCGGGAAACGGCGGCGACGGCCTCGTCGCTTGGCGGCGCGAGAAGTACATCCCCAAGGGCGGCCCCGCGGGCGGGGACGGCGGACACGGCGGCAGCGTCTATCTCGAAGCGACGCCCGAGCTTTCGACGCTGGTCGAGTTCCGCTATAAGCGCACCTTCGCCGCCGAATCCGGCAAGGCGGGCGGCACGTCCAACAAGTCGGGTCGCAGCGGCTCGGATCTCGTAGTTCCGGTTCCGGCCGGCACGCTCGTGTACCGTACGATCGAAGGCGAAGAGGAAGCGTTTCTGGCCGACCTGCGCACGGCCGGAGAGCGCGTGCTCGTGGCCAAAGGCGGCCGCGGCGGTTTGGGCAACCAGCATTTCGCGACCAGCACGCGGCAGGCGCCGCGCTTTGCGGAAAAGGGCGAGCCCGGCGAACGGTGCTCGCTGCGTTTGGAACTGCGATTGCTCGCCGACTGCGGCATCGTCGGGTTGCCGAACGCCGGCAAATCGACGCTGCTCTCGGTGGTCTCCGCGGCGCGCCCGAAGATCGCCGATTATCCCTTCACGACGCTCGAACCGCAGCTCGGCGTCGTGCGCATCTCCGACGACGAATCGTTCGTGATGGTCGACGTGCCCGGGTTGATCGAGGGCGCGCATCAAGGAGCGGGCCTGGGCGATCAGTTTCTGCGCCACGTCGAGCGCACGCGCGTGCTGATTCACCTGCTCGACGGCGCCAAACCGCTCGACGAAATCCTGCACGACAAGGCGATCATCGAGGCCGAATTGGCCGCATGGAACGCTCTGCTCCCGAATAAACCGACGATTCTGGCCGTGTCCAAGCTCGATCTTCCCGACGCGCGCGAGCGGCTTGCGGAGCTGCACGAGCGGTTCCCGGAGATTCGCGGCATCAGTTCGGCGACCGGTGAGGGCGTGCGGGACCTGCTGTACGCGGCCTGGCAAAAGATTCTGGCGACGCCCGTTCCGGACGTGGCGGAACCCGCGCCGGCACACATTCATTTGCGTCCCAGCGAGGCGTTCACGATCGCCAAGGAAGGCGACGCCTTCGTCATCGCCGGCGAACGAGTCGAACGCCTCGCGTCGATGACCAACTTCGATTCGGACGAGGGGCTCGCGCGCTTCGAGCAGATCCTGGCCAAGATGGGGGTCGAGAAGAAGCTGCGCGAACTGGGCGCGGTCGAAGGCGACACGGTCCGCATCGGTCCGTACGAATTCACGTACAGTTAAGGGAGGCCATGCGTTTAGGAATCTTCGGGGGCACGTTCGACCCTATTCACAACGTCCATCTGTTTGTAGCCGAGTCCGCACGCATCATGGAAGATCTCGATCGCGTGCTGTTCGTGCCGACGAACAACGTGCACTACCGGAATAAACCGCATGCCGGAGCGCAGCAGCGCTGCGCGATGGTGCTCGCGGCGATCGAAAACAATCCGGCGTTCGCCCTCGACGAAACCGACGTGCGCGACGACGCCACGGGCTACACGGCCGATCTGCTGCCGAAGATCCATGCCAAGTATCCGGAATCGTCGCTCGTGTTCATTACCGGCGCGGATTCGCTGGCCAGCAACGCCTGGGTACGTTTCGAAGAAGTCTTGGCCGCACTGGATTCGTTCGTGATCGCGCCCCGCGCCGGCATTCGCGGCGAAGCCGTCTCACGCGTGCTCGCCGCGGTTCCTCCGGCGATGCGATCGCGAGTGAAGACGCTCAATCTGCCCGAGATGCCCGAGAGCGCAACGCTGATCCGCACGCTGCTTGCGCAGGGCCGTTCGGTGCGGTATTTGGTTCCCGAACCGGTCTGGGCTTATATCGCAGAGCATCGCCTCTACGGCTTGGAATCCGCGGTCTAAAGGCCGTGCGTCTGCTTTCCATCGCCGCATGCGCTTTGCTCTGGAGCGCGTGTTCGCCGCCGCCCATGGACAGCATCGCGCAAGGATTGCAGACGTGCAGCCGCGGCGCGCGGCACGACGAAGTGCGCGACCGGGCGCGCGTCGTCCGCGTCCTGGGCATTCGTCACGGGCACGAGGGCTTCATCATCGCCGCAGCCGGGCGTACGCTGCTGATCGAGGACAACGTCGATCTGACGGGCTTCATACCGCTGCGCCGCGGGAGCGCGATCGCCTTTCAAGGCCAGCTCGAATGCGACGACGACGTCATTCACTGGACGCACCGCGACCCGGCCGGAAGACACATCGACGGATACGTGGTGCTCGATGGCAAGACATATCGATAAGGTGGTGCTCGCGTCGGCGTCGCCGCGGCGGCTGCAGCTGCTGCGTTCGCTCGGCCTGCACGTGCGCGTCGTTCCGAGCGCATACGGCGAACCCGATCGTCCCGAGCTCTCCCCGCAGCAGCTCGCGATCGAACACGCGCGGCGCAAATGCGGCGACGTCGCCGCGCGCGAGGCCGGGTTGGTCGTCGCCGCCGATACGGTCGTCGACGTCGACGGCGTCGCGTACAATAAGCCGGCGGATCGCGCCGACGCCGCACGCATGCTGCGCGATCTCTCCGGCCGCGCGCACCTGGTGCATACGGCGTTCGCCGTCGCCTTCGACGGACGCGAGTGCGCGGAGCATTGCGAGAGCACGCGCGTGACGTTCTACCGACTGGACGAGGATGAAATCGATGCGTACGTCGCGTCCGGCGAGCCGATGGACAAGGCGGGCGCGTACGGCATTCAAGGCTACGGCGCTACGCTCGTCGAGCGGGTCGACGGCGACTTTTACACGGTGATGGGCTTCCCGCTCGCTGTTTTCGTTCGAACGCTGCGCCGGTTGGGATTTGCGCTGCCGATAACGAAAGCAGACGCGGCATCGCATAAAACGACGGGATAGACGCATTTTCACGTATCGGGACGAACGGCGCCTCTTCGCGATGATCGCGGTCATCATCGTGACGGCCCTCGTCGCGCTCGTGCAAGTAAGCGCCGCCCGTTCGGGTACGCCCAGCCCGGTGACCACCACCGTTTCGAGCGGCGCGCTGATGTTCGAGGAGATCGTTTCGGCGGCCGGCGCCTACATCGGCGGCGCCGCATCGGCGATCGCCGCGCTGCCCTCCCTCCAAAGCGCGAACGCCCAGCTGCGCTCGCGCACCATCGAGCTCGAGCAAGAAAACGCTCGCCTGCACGAGCTGGTCGCTGCGTATCAGCAGGAGACCGCCATCGCGCCGCGCGTGGCCGAGTACCCGCGCGCCGTCGAGGCGCGCGTCATCGGCTACCCGCCCGAAGGTGCGGTGCAAAGCGTGACGATCGACAAGGGAACGCGCAGCGGCATCGGCCGCGACGACGGCGTGCTGGCCGCAGAAGGCGTCGTCGGACGCGTGGTCGAGGCGGGCCCGTTCACGAGCAAAGTTGCACTGATTACGGATTTCACCAGCACCATCCCGGCCATCGTGCAGCGCGGCCGCTACTGGGGCGTGGCAAAAGGCAACCAGACGTCGGTGCGGCTGGACTACGTCTCGCAAGACGCGCCGCTTCGCATCGGCGACCGCGTGGTGACCGGCGAAGCGCGGTCGTTCCATTCCGGCGCCCTCATCGGAACCATCGAGAAGATCGAGCGCAGCGACTCCAACCTCTACCAAACGGCGGTGGTCAAGCCGGCCGTCGATTTCTCCCGCCTCGATCGCCTTGTCGTCGTACCGAAGTAACGAACCCACCGGGGTGCGCATCAACACGCGCACGGGGCCGGTCACCGAGACGCCGATCGCGGCGCCCGCATGGTGGGTCGCCGCCGTCTATCTGCTCGTCGCGCTGATCGCGCAGATGGAGCTGTTGCACGCGCTGCCGTTGCGCGGTGCGCAAGTCAGCGCCGTCGTGGTCGTCGTCGTGTGGTATGCGCTGCACAGCGATCTGCGCGGCGCCGCAATCTACGGGCTTATCGCCGGGTTGTGCGAAGACGCGCTCGGTACCCAAACCGGCGCCGCGTGGACGCTCTCGACCACTGCGATTGCGGTCGTCTCGAACTATTTGACACGCTGGTTTTTCGCCGATTCGATTCCGGCAGTCGCCTTCGTCGTCGTCCTGGCCACATTGCTGCGCCGGCTCCTCTTCTGGATCGTCATGGCGCTGCAAGGGTACCCGCCGGGATACGCCGGCCTGCATTTCCACGAGGCGCTGTGGGAAGCCGCACTCAATGCCGCATTCGCGATTGCGGCGCTCCTGTTGATTCGCCGCTACGAAGAGCGCCGTTTACAGTGAACGTCTATACACGGCGCGATCGCCACTGGCAGTACCCGCTCTGGCGCGTTCTGGTTTTCGCTTTCTTCGTCGTCTGCGCGCTCGTGCTGGTGGTTGCGCGGCTGATCCAGGTACAGCTCGTACACGGCCAAGAGTACCGGGCCGCCGCCCAGGCCAATCAAATTCGGCTCATTCCCGTCGACGCTCCGCGCGGTTTGATCTACGACCGCACCGGCAAGGTGATCGTCCGCAGCCGTCCCTCGTTCTTCGTCGCTTTGGTGCCGTCGGCCGTTAAAGACATCGACGGCGAACTCGCCACTATCGCGAACACGATCAACGTCCCCGCCGCAAAGCTGCGTGACCGCCTGCTGCATCACCACGGCGTGAACTACAAGAACTTCGACGAGGTCAGCGCGTACGAACCGTACGGGCCCGTGATCCTGGCCAACGACCTCTCCGTCGCCAAGGTCAGCCGCCTGTCCGAGATCTTGGACGATCTTCCCGGCGTCGACGTCGAGGCGCAGGCCGTCCGCAACTATCCGTACGGCGGCTGGGGCTCGGCCATTTTCGGATACGTGGGGCAAATTACGCCGGACGAATACAGCCGGCTGCGTTCGCAAGGCTATTCGATGAACGACGTCGTCGGCAAGGACGGCATCGAGTCCGAATACGATCGCTACTTGCGCGGCGAGCCGGGAGGGCAGCGCATCGTCGTCGACGCGCAGAGTCAAGTCGTTCCCAGCATCAAGCTGCCGCCCAAGCCGCCGGTTCCGGGAAACAGCTTGGTGCTCAACATCGACTGGCGTCTGCAGGCGATCGCCGAGCAGGCGCTCGCGAACGGAATTCACAGCTGGACCGGCGGCCGGCGAAAGATCAGCGGCGCGGTCGCAATCTTGGATCCGTGGACCGGTGCCGTGCGCGCGCTGGCCAGTTATCCCGACTACGATCCGAACGCCTTTGCCTCGGACGACAACAAGAAGGTGGCGTACTATCTGCTCGATTCGTCACAGCCGCTCTTCAATCGCGCGATTCAAGCCGCAACGCCGACGGGATCGACGTTCAAGATGATCACGGGCTCGGCCGCGCTGACGTCGGGCGTGGTCAAAGTGAACGAGACCGTCTACGACAGCGGCGCCTGGAATTGCTACGGCGCCGAATTCGTCGACATGGCGGCCGGCGGTCTGGGGCCCACGCAGTTCGTGCACGCGCTGGCCGCGTCGTCCGACGGTTATTTCTACCAGATGGGCTGGCGCTTGGGAAATGCGCGGCTGCGGTACTATGCCGACCAGTACGGTATCGGGCATAAGACGGGCATCGATCTGCCCGGCGAATTCGAAGGGAACTTTCCGACCAACGCTTGGATGATGAAAGTTGCCGGCGTGCCGCTCGAACCGTCCGACGTCTGCAGTTTGGCGATCGGACAAGGCGCACTGCAGGCGACCCCGCTGCAGATGGCGCTGGTCGAATCCGCGGTGATCAACGGCGGGACGCTGTTCAAACCGCAGATCGTCGCGCAGATACGCGATCTGCACGGAAACGTCATCAGGTCGTTCCCTCCGCAGGTGATCCGGCACGTTCCCGTGACCGATGCATCGCTCAAAGCCGTGCGCGAAGGTATGGATCAAGTGACGCAGCCGTGGGGTACGGCTTACGGTCTAGCGATCGACGGTCTGCCGTACGGCGGCAAAACCGGCACTGCGGAAACGGCGGGCGGCGCCGGTCCCAACACGACGTGGTTCGTCGCGTACGCGCCCGCAAATCACGCCAGGATCGCGATGGCGGTCTTCGTCGACCGGTCCGGCGGTTACGGGGCGCAAGTCGCCGCGCCAATCGCGCGCGAGATCATGGTCAAATACTTCAACAAGAAGGCCTAGCGCACACCGCCCCCGGTCTTACTGCGCGAGCGACGCCTCGATCGCCGCACGGACGCGGATGTCCTTTTCTTCGCGCAGCGCTTGTTCGAGGACTCCGCGGCTCCATTCTCCGCCAACCAGCTCCAAGCGTTCGACGATCTCCAGGCGCGCTGCCGCGTCCGCGTGCGCGAGATCTTCGTCGACCAAACGCGGCCAGGCGATCTGCTCGCGGCCGGCCGATCGCAGCATTGCGGAACTGACCATCAGCAGGGTCACACCCAGAAGAAAGCCGGCGGCGATTGCGACGTCCCAGAACGTGGCAGCGGCCTACTCTGCGGCGACGTGCGCGGCGGTGCGCAACGCGTCGGCGACGGCGGACAGCGCGTCGTCGAGCGTGCGGTTCACGCTGGAAGCCAGCACGCGGTGAAACTCCTGCATCGGCAGCGTTTCGAGCACGGCCAGGACCTTGAGCAATTCCTCGCGATACCGTCCGAGCACATCGCTGCGGCCCCCGCCGTTGTATTCCACTTGCGTTCCAAGCAAAGACGCGCCGACGATCCACGGTGCGGCCGAGCCCAGCGGCGAGGTCTGAAGCTCGGGTGCGCGCGAGCGGATCGTTTCGACGTCTGCCTGACCGCTCAGGCGCACGGCGCCGCCGGTGCGCTCGGCGAGCGGCGCGCCGGGTGATTCGAGCACTGCATCGACCAGCGCGCGCAGCGCAAAGCGGCTGTCGCGATCCTCGAGATCCTTTGCCGTAACCGACAGGCGCGGCACGCGCACGCGCACGAAGAACCGATCGAGCGGTGCGCGAAACGCGTGCACCGAGTTTTCGACGGTGTGCGCCGTTTGCGGCGGCGCGCCAGCAATCGCGGTCGGCATCAGCGCGCGAATTGCGAAGATATGCGGCAGTAATCCCGGAGCATCGGCTTTTTCGAGCATGCGGATCGTTTGCGCGAGCTGCGCTTCGGAGAGCTCGGCGTACAGCGCGGGTTCGAGCGGCTGAACGCGTGCCAGCGCCTGTTGTTCGCCCTGCACCGGCGGCCGCTCGGGAGCCTGCGGCTGCGCCGGCGCTTCGAGCGCTTCGGGCACGAACGGCTCTTCGGCGAATGCCGGCTCTTGCGTGTGCGGTTCCGGCGCCGGGACCGGTTCGACGGGAGCGGGTTCGTGAGCGATGTCGGGCGGCGGCGGAACGATCGCTTCGGGCGCAGGCGTCTGCGGAGCGGTCAAGCGCGCCATGGAAATGGGCGTGCCGGTGACGCCGGCCGCGAGCGACGGCGCGGATTCGACCAGCAGCGGCGGCGCGGCCAGCGCGAGCGACTCGTTTCCATCCCATTCGAGCACGATGCGCGTATCGATCGACGTTCCGGCAGTGAGCGGTGAGATGACCAGCATCTCCCAGCGAGCGCGCAATTCGACGCCGGGATTCACGTCGGTGAGCAGCAATCCGCGCTGCGACCAGAGCTGCGATGCGCCGAGATCGTCCGGGATCGTCATCCCGTTGAGCGTGGTGCTGGCGGGGACGTACACCGCCAAGTTCGTGGGCACCGCGCGGACGGCGAGCTGCTCGGCCGGACCGTCGCCCGAATTTCGCAGGTAGAGTTCGTACGTCACGCGTTCGCCGGCGTTCACGTATTGCGTCGGATTCGAACGCAATTCGGCACCGGCTGCGAACATTGGCTGCGCGAACGACGGGATTTCGAGCGGATCGAAACGCACCGGGCTGATGCCGCGTCCCGAAAGCGTGCCCTCGACGGCCAGCGTGCGATCGCCGCGCGGCGCGCGAACGAGACGGACGGCCACACGCGCTTCGTGCGTCGTTTCGGCGGCCACGTCGCCGAAGACGAGCGCGTCCGTGCCTTCCTGCCGCGCATTCTGCGTGCGCTCGAGCACCAAGTCCGGGGGCAGCAGCAAGTCCATGCGCGCCTCGCGAAGCACGTCCGAACCGTCGTTGGTAAAGCGGATCGCGATCTCGTGCGTCTGGCCGGGACGAATGGGATCGCGCCGATCGCGTTCCCAAGCGCACGACGACGCGGTAACGTACGGGCGTGAGCGCACGACCACGCTGGCACTGCCCACGTCGTAGCTGCCGTTCTCGAACTCCAAGACGGCGGCGAGCGTCACGTGAGAGCGGTCGGGAACCGGCGCGGCGACGCGCGCGCGAACGAAAAAGACGCGCTCGGCGTGCGGCTGAACCAGACCCAGCGCGAACGGTTCGCGGTACGGAATCGGCTCGTCGGCTGTTTCGGCGACGCGAACGTCGTCCAAAAACGCGCCCGGAATGATGCGCAAACGGACGTCCGTTGCCGGTGCGGTGCCGTCGTTGAAGATGTGCACCGCGAACGACACGTCCTCGCGAGCCTGCACGACGCCGCGATCGACTTCGATGTAGTTGCGCGCGCGGGTGAAGCGCGAGCTGACGCGCACTTGCAGCGTTCGGCCGAATGTGCGCTGCGACTGCGCCGGTGCCCCCGCGGACGATCTCCACAGCAGCGTCGCGGCGACGGGAAGCCGGTCGCCGACCGCGGTGACGATCGCGGAGATCCCGACCTCGGCGGTGCGCCCGGACGGAACGCTGCCCAGCGAGAACGCGGATCCGGCGAAGCCTTCGTCGCTGACGGGCTGGCCGTCCAAGTGTGCCGACCCCGGCGTATAAGCGAGCCCGGGCGGAAGCTGAAAAACGATCGAAACGTTGTGCGCGTCGCCCGTCCCGGAATTATGCACGCGCACGTTGATCGGCACGCGCGTCCCGGGCGAGACGACGTCGTCGCTGTGCACCGTCATCGCCGTTTCGTCGTTAGAAAAATCCGGCGGTGAGGAGACGACGATCTCTTCGGATTCGAGCGGGAACTCCGCGACCTCGCGCGAGGAAACGGCACCGGCGACGCGCAGGCGCGTCCCGTCGGGCAGCGGTGAGTCGATGGTCGCCTGATATTCGACCGTGACTGTTTGACCGGGGCCAAGGCTCTCCGCGACGACGGTGGCCGTCGTATAGTCGAAGGGCTCGTCGTCCACCTTCAACAGCACGCGCCCGGCGATCCGCGCGGTGCGAGGCACGTAGCGCGTATGGGGCGGCAGCGGCAGAAACGCCATCACGTCGTGAGCGCTGGATGCACCGGTGTTTGCTATTGCGGCGCGCACGGCAATCGTGCTGCCCGGCGTGATCTCTTCGCCGGCCGTTATCGAGAGCGTCGTCGCCGGGCTCGTGAGGACGGGTTGGCTGCGAACGACCAAACGTTCGACGTTCGACGCCACGACCGGTGTCTGATCCGTCGCGAGTGCGGCTTGAAAAAGCAGTTCGGCACCGTCTTCGATGCGATCGTTGACGCGGAAACTGCAGGCGACGCGGCGCTGCGCGTTCGGCGGAAGATCGCCCAGATACGCTCCGGCGACGGCATCGAGCTGCTCGTTCTGCAAGGGCGCATCGTCGACGAGATCGGCGCCGTCGATGTGGGCAACGCCCGGAGGAACAGCAAAGCGCACGCGCACGTTCGTCGCGGGCGCGCCGCCCAGGTTGGAAAAGGCGAACTCCGCGCGGATCGTCTCGCCGGGCGTGACCGAGCGCCTGGGCGTAATCGCGAGCGTGCGAAGGCTCTCCACAAGCGGAGGAGAGCCCGATGTAAAAACGCCCGTGAGCGCGTTCGACGACGGCCGGTCAGGGGGTGCCACGCCTGCGCTCTTCCCTATGCGCGCGCGAGCGCCCTCGAAAGTTATTGCATCAAGGCCAGCGTGGCAAGGATACGATCCGCGCGTTCGCCGGGATACCGGCGCGCGTACTCGGATACCGCGCCGGCGGCTCCCCGACGCCCCAGCGCATGTGCCGCGGCAAGCGCCACCGCGTCGGAGGGATCGTCGAGCGCGTGTTCGAGCAGCCGTGCCGAACGCTCGTCGTTCAAATCGGAAACGGCAAAGATGAGGTCGCAGCGTGCCGATTCGCTCAGGCCCGCGAACTCTTCGCCGGCTTCCGCGGTCCAGCTAAGATTCGGTTCGAACGGCGGAATCGGGCGGGGTGGTTCGCGATTGACCGGGACCGCGCGCGGCGCGCGCCACGCGTACAGTCCGATCGCGGCGCCCGCGACGAAGAGCACCGCCAGCGCCGCCAGCAGCGGCGTCATGTGCGGATCGCGGTGAATTGCGTGCGCACGATCTCCAGCGCGGCGTCCAGGACCGGATACGGCCGCCGCTGCAGCGCGTCGATGAACGCGGTCTCGTCCACTCCGGCGAGATCCTCGAGCGAGGCGATCAGCATGCCGCGGTAGTGCGCGAGCGCTTCACCTTCATCCGGAATAAAGCGCGCGACGATCGCCCACGGGAGCGCCGTGGCAAGGCCGCAGCTCGCGAGGCGTTCGCGCAGCGCTTGCATTCGCGTACGATCGGTGCTCCCGTGCAGCACGGTCGTTCCCGCCGGTTCGAGCGGCTCGGCGGAGGGCTGCATCGCGTCGAGCAGCACTTCGAGCGCGGCGCGGCCCGCGGACGTTTCGAGATCGCGCGGTGCGAGCACGTAGTTGGGCAAGCGCAATTTGATGAACAGCCGATCGAGGGTTTCGCGCAAGCCCTCCCTGACTTCGCTCAGCGCGGCCGGATCGGCGACGCTCATCGTGTCCGGAAAAAACGCGCGGATGGCGAACAGGTGCGAGACGAGCCCTCCGAACTTCGTTTCACCTAAGAAACGAATCGTCCGGTCGAGGCGATCGCGGTCGTACGCGACGGCGAACTGGACGCGCTGAGAGCCGCTCTCCACCTCGCCCTGCACGGATTCGCGGCTCATCCCGTTTCCGTTGGTACTGGGTGCCAGCGAGAGCACCGTCGATGGGGCAAACTCACCGCGGGTGACGGGCGTCGCGGGCGGCAGCTCGACGAACCGATCGTCGGGCGGCGGAAGCGCGCGATGCGCGCCGGCAAAAGACGGCCCGAGCATGCCGTCGACGCCGAACGGCAGTCCGGAGATCGAATTGGCGAACGCCGGCGACGTCCGTACCTTCATCTCGGGCGCGGCAATCTCGTCGGTTCGTTCGGAATCGTACGCGATCGTTGCGACGCGCGCGATTGTTTCACCGGACGACAGGCCGTTGTGCACGACTTCGCGCCAGCGCACGGTGGCTTCGATGCCCGGGTCCACGTCGGTCATGACCAGGCCGCGAGGCGCGGTGAGCGGCGACTGCGCGCCGACGTCGCGCACCGGCAGATCGTTTACGGCGGTGCTGTTCGGTACGTAGATCAGCGAGTCGAGCTGCGGCACGGAGATGCGCACGCTGCGAGCCGGGCCGTCGCCGCTGTTCCGGACGTGCAGAACGAATTCGAGCTCCTCGCCGACGTCGACCAGTTCGTCCGGGATGCTGCGCAGCGTGCCGATCGCAAAATTCGGTTCGGCTGCCGTCACGATCGTCACCTTGGCGAGCTGCACGGGGAGCATGGCGTCGGCGCTGAGCACCGATTCGATCGTCACCGGATGCGCCTTGGCCAGGCTGCGCAGCAAACGCACGCCCAACCGCGCTTCGGCCGTCGCGCCCGGTGCGATCTCACCGAAAAGCAGCGCCGAGCGTTCGCGGGTCGCGCCTTCGACCGTCTCCAATCGCGCGTCCGGCGAGACGTACAGACGCAAGCGCACGTTTTGCGCCGCGTCGGTGCCGTCGTTGCGCAGCCGGACGTAAACGTCGACCAGCTGGTTGGGGCGAAAGACGTCGTCTTGCACCAGCGAAAGACCCGAGCTTTGCGGCGTAAAAGCCGGGTGCGAATCGACCCGCCAGGAAACTTGGCCGATGCGCGTCTCTCCGAGCTCCTGACAGTGGAGCGCCGCGGAAAGGTGCAATTCGCTGCGGTCGGCGCACGGCGTGCGCACGCGCGCACGAACCGCGATGCGCCGCATGCCGTAGGCTTCTATCGTCCCAAGTTCGACGCTCTCGTTCTCGATCGGCAAACGCGCCGACTTTTCGAACGCGCGAACGTCTTCCAGTCCGGCATCGGTCACCAGATGCAGTACCGCGTCGCTCGCCGGCGCGCTTCCGTCGTTGACGATCGTGACGGCGGCCTCGCACTCTTCTCCCGGCCGCGCGAGCATTGCGCCCGCTCGCTCGACGCGATTCCGGCGCGGATTCAGATACGGACGCGCGCTCACGAGCACGCCCTCGTGAAATTCACGCTCGCCGGTATCCCAGCGGAGCACCGCGTGAATCGGAACGCTGGGGCTGCCCGAAAACGGCGAGAGCACCGTGACTTCGGTGACGAAGTCGAGCTCGGCACCCGCACCGATGACGCCCAGATCGAAGGCGGCCGACTCTTTCTTGCGGTCGCGCACCGGCGCGCCGTCGATCGCGGTCGTGCCGCGCACGGGAAGCAGCCCGTCGGGAAGCGCGATCGTGACGCTCGCGTTCTGCGCCGCCGTCGTTCCGGCGTTGTAGGCGTGCAGGTGCAGGCGCACGTGCGAACCCGGGACGACGTCTTTGGACGGCTCGACCGAAAACGCCGTGCGTTCGCCCTCGAAATCCGCCCGCGCGCGCACGGTGAGTGCGGCCGCGGCCAATTCGAACGCGGGCGTCTCTTGCGAGGCGACGTGCGCGTGCGCGGCGATGGACGTACCGTCGGGCAGCGGCTCGTCGATGCGCACGCGGTAGCTGAGCGTCGCCGTCGCACTTGCCGGCAGCGTCGGAACGATCACCGGCGCGTAGATCTGATCGAAACGGGCGTGCAGTTCGCGCTCGAATTCGCGCCCGTTCAGGCGCACCGAGTTGGGAATGTAGGACGCGTTTTCGGGAACGGGCGCGACGACGACGACGTCATGTGCGCTCGATTCCCCGGCGTTGTGCACGCGTACGGTGATCGTCGCTTCACCGCCGGGCCGCGGTTCTTGCTGCCGCGCGTCGATCGTGACGTTGGTCAGTGCGTTTTCGAGCGCCGGACGGCTTCGGGCAACCAAGCGGACGATATTCGAGCCGGCCGGCGGCAGCTCGAACGCGGCGACGGCCGCTTGCAGCTCGACGGTCGAACCGTTTTCGATGGCGCCGGCCACGCTGTACGCAATATCGATCCGTCGCTCTTGCCCCGCGGGAACGTCGCCGATGTCGGCGCCGGCCCGCGCGAGCAGCGGCGAATTGCCCTGCTCGTCGTCGAGCAGCGTGCCGTCGAGCTGACCGCTCCCCACCAAATAGACCAGCCCGTCGGGCAAATTCATCTTGACGCGCACACCCGTCGCCGTTGCGCCGCCTTGATTGCGGAACGTGAAGGTCGCGCGCACCGTCATTCCAGGTTCCAGCTCGCGTTCGGGCGAAACCGCGAGGGTTCGAAGTCCCTCGGGGATTGTCGGTGCTCCCGGCGTGAAAACGTCCGTTAGGGTGCGCATAATCTTCGGCGCAGACTTCGCCGCGGCTTGGTCCGCCCCTTGACAGTATTCTGACAGCGAAAGGTACGTTTCAACGATGCTCGCAACGAAGGTCGATCGTATTGCCGAAGCCGTCTCGCGGCTGGGCGCCGAGAGTGCATTCGAAGTGCTGGCGCGCGCACGCGCGCTGCAGGCGCAGGGCCGCCGCGTCGTGCACATGGAGATCGGCGAACCGGATTTCGATACGCCCGATCACATCAAAGAAGCGGGCATCAAGTCGATCCGCGAAAACAACACCCATTACTCGCCGTCGGCGGGCATCGTCGAACTGCGCGACGTCATCGCCGCTTTTGCCTCGAAGTTCCGCGGCGTGGAGCCGTTCGGGGCCGAAAACGTCGTCGTCTCGCCGGGTGCAAAGCCGATCATCTGGAATACGCTCAGCGCCATCCTGGGCCCGGGCGACGAATTCATCTATTTCGATCCCGCCTATCCCGCGTACGGATCGTGTTCGAGCTATTTGGGCGCGAACGTGACGGCGATCCCGCTGCAGGAGTCGCGCAATTGGCGCATGGATCTCGACGAGCTCGAACGCCGGGTATCCGGCCGAACCCGCGCGATCATGATCAATTCGCCGCACAACCCGACCGGCGGCGTGCTCACGCAGGAAGATCTCGACCGCATCGCCGCCCTGGCGATAAAGCACGACGTGCTGGTCATCTCGGACGAGATCTACAGCCGCAACTTCTACGAATCGCATTTTCGGTCGATCGTGACGATCCCCGGCATGCGCGAACGCACGATCATCGTCGACGGGTTTTCCAAAGCGTACGCGATGACCGGCTGGCGGTTAGGGTATGCGATCATGCCCGCGCAGCTGGCCAAGGTCGTGACGCTCTTCAACAACAACACGTTTTCGTGCACGCCGGTCTTCGTACAGCACGCGGGCATCGCGGCGCTGCTCGGGCCCGATCAGCCGGTGCGCGAGATGAACGAGACGTTCCGCACGCGGCGCGACCGCCTGGTCAACGGCCTTAACGAGATTCCCGGCATCTCGTGCACCATGCCCGAAGGCGCGTTTTACGCGTTTCCCAACGTCTCCGCCGTGACCGGAGACGACCACGCCCTCGCGGCCTTCTTGCTGCAGGAAGGCGGGGTCGCGTGTCTTGGCGGTTCGGCGTTCGGCGCAGCCGGACGCGGGTATCTGCGCTTCTCGTACGCAGCCTCGCTCGACGACATCGACTTCGCACTGGAACAGATTCGCCGCTGCGTCCCCCTGTTCAAGGCGCGGGCGTAACGAAACGCTTGCCGGGTACGTTGAGCTCTTGCCCGAGTCAGCGTAAGGAGGCCCTCGTGCGCATGCTCTTGGCTCTTTGTGCCGCGCTCATCGGGCTGAGCGCGCCGGCAGCGGCAGCCGGCGAATGTCCGTCGTTCGTCTACAGCATCGCGACCTATGAGCCGGCGACGATTTCAAATCTGACGTGGGACTCGGCTTGCCGGACGCGCAGCCTGCGCGACGTCGACCCCGCCCTTGCGGCGGCGTGCGCGTGCCCGCCGGCGACCGATGCAAAAGACCGTCAGACCGCCGCCTGCACGGCCACACCCGTCAACCAGACCGCCACGCTATGGCAACCGGTTACGCGGTTCGTCATCGTGCCGCAGCATCGCAATCCCTCCGGTGCATGCGTGCCGGAGTGGAACCTTGCGCAGCCGCCCGTCGCCGCCGGCTCGAACCGAACCGCAGAACTTCAAGCGCCCCGGCCAATCGCACCGCACGCCGCACCGGTTCGCGCTCTATCACCGCCGGCGCCCAGACCGGCCGCAGTCCCGGCGCACGTCTTCGCTGCTCCGCCGTCCGTTCACACCGGGAGACCGGGCCGGCCCTCGCCGCCGTATAAATAGGTAAGCGTCGGCAACGCGGAATCCAAACGCGCGGACACCGCAATGCCGCGGCGAATAAAGCGCGTGCATGTACGCGAGTTGCCGTCGGATCGCGCCTCCTACGCGCATTACATTCCAGCTGTGCCGCAACGTGAAGAACTTCGGTCATCTGTTTAGCCGCCCGGTCATCCTGGAAGGACGTTAGAGCTATGGAGGAACACGCCAAGTCCTGGCCCTTGCTGCGCCAGCTCGACGGCGATCCGCTGGCCTTGGGCGCGGCGGCGCAATCCGAGCGCACGAAAGCATGGACGGCCCGCACGACCCAGGCGCGCGCCGTGAAATCCGTCTGCCCGTACTGCGCGGTCGGCTGCGGTCAACTGCTGTACGTCAAGAACAACGAGGTCGTGCAGGTCGAGGGCGACCCGGACAGCCCGATCTCGCGCGGACGGCTGTGCCCGAAGGGATCGGCGACGCGCACGCTGGTGCAGAGCCCCATGCGCGAGTACAAGGTCAAGTACCGGCGGCCGTACGGCACGCAGTGGGAAGAGCTCGAGCTGAATCGCGCGATGGAGATGATCGCCGATCGCGTTTTAAAGACGCGGCGCGAAACCTGGGAGAGCAAGGACGCCGAGGGCAAGACGATCAATCGCTGTGCGGGCATCGCGCATCTGGGCGGCGCGACGCTGGACAACGAAGAGAATTATTTGATCAAGAAGCTCTATACGGCGCTGGGCATCGTTCAGGTAGAGAATCAGGCTCGAATATGACATAGCTCGACGGTCCCCAGTTTGGGGACCTCGTTCGGCCGCGGCGGCGCCACGACGTTTCAGCAAGATCTGCAGAACTCCGACTGCATCTTGATCATGGGCTCGAACATGGCCGAGAACCATCCCGTCGGGTTCCAGTGGGTCATGGAGGCGCGCGAGCGCGGTGCGACGATCGTGCACGTCGATCCGCGCTTCACCCGGACCAGCGCGATGGCGGACTTGCACGTCCCGCTTCGCGCGGGCACCGATATCGCGTTCCTGGGCGGCATCATCAATTACATCCTGCAGAACGACCGCGCGTTTACCGAGTACGTCGTCAACTACACGAACGCGCCCGTGATTCTGAAAAAGGATTTCCAGGATACCGAAGATCTCGACGGATTCTTTTCGGGCTTCGAAGAGAACGCGCACGGCTATAAGTTTGAAAGCTGGCAGTACCAAGGCATGGACCTGCACGGCGCGGCCGGGCAGCGCCAGGAGGAGTCGTCGCTGGCCGGCTTGCCCAGCTTCGTGCAGCGCGAAGACGCGCTGCGCAACGGCGAGCCGCCGCACATGGACAAGACGCTTCAGGATCCGCGCTGCATCTATCAAGTGCTCAAACGCCATTTCTCGCGCTACACGCCCGAGACGGTCGCGCGCATCTGCGGCGTGACGCCCGAACAGCTCCTCAGCGTGGCAAAGGCGCTGTGCGACAACAGCGGGCGCGAGCGCACGTCGTGCATCGCGTACTCGGTTGCCTGGACTCAGCACACCTACGGCGTGCAAAATATTCGCGCGGCGGCGATCATTCAGTTGCTGCTGGGCAACATCGGCCGCCCGGGCGGCGGCATCCTGGCGCTGCGCGGTCACAGCTCGATCCAGGGCTCGACCGACATCCCGACGCTGTTCAACATCTTGCCCGGCTACATCATGATGCCGCATGCCAAAGCGCACAGCGATCTCGAGCACTACATCAAGTCCGAAGGCGCGCGCACGGGGTACTGGGGCAATCTGGACAAGTATCTGATCAGCCTGCTCAAGGCGTGGTTCGGCGAGCACGCGACGCAGGAGAACGATTACTGCTTCGACCTGCTGCCGCGCGTGAGCGGCGATCACTCCGCGTACCGCAGCGCGATGGGGATGATCGACGGAACGGTCAAAGGGTTCTTCTGCGTGGGCGAAAATCCGGCGGTCGGCAGTGCGAACTCCGGACTGCACCGCCGCGCGCTGGCAAGCCTGGAATGGCTGGTGGTGCGCGATTTCAGCGAGATCGAGAGCGCGTCGTTTTGGTACGATTCGCCCGAGATCGAGACCGGCGAACTGAAGACTCGCGAGATTCCCACCGAGATCTTCTGGCTTCCGGCCGCGGCCCACACCGAGAAGGACGGATCCTTTACCAACACGCAGCGCCTGCTGCAGTGGCATCACAAAGCGGTCGAACCGCAGGACGACGTGCGATCGGATCTTTGGTTCTACTACCACTTGGGCAAGATCATCAAGCGCAAGATCGCCGAACGCGAGGAGCCTCACGCCGATCCGATTCGCTTTCTGACCTGGGAGTATCCCGAACTGGGCGAACAGCGCGAGCCGGACGCCCACATGGTGCTGCGCGAGATCAGCGGCTACGACGCCCAGAACCGCGCGATTGCCTCGTACAACGAGCTCAAGGCCGACGGCTCGACCGCCTGCGGTTGCTGGATCTATTGCGGGTCGTTCGCAAACGAGCAGAATCAGACCGCGCGCCGGAAGCCGGGCCGCGAACAGAGTTGGGTCGCTCCGGAATGGGGCTGGGCCTGGCCGGCAAACCGGCGCATCCTGTACAACCGCGCCTCCGCCGATCCGGGCGGAGAGCCGTGGAGCGAGCGCAAGCGCTACGTGTGGTGGGATGAAGAACAGGGCCGCTGGACCGGTCACGACTCGCCGGATTTCCAGCCGGAGAAACGGCCCGACTATACGCCGCCAAACCGCGCGAAGCGCGAAGACGCGATTGCCGGATGGCATCCGTTCATCATGCAGGACGACGGGTTGGGCTGGATCTTCACGCCCAACGGCGTGGTCGACGGTCCGCTGCCGACGTACTACGAACCGCACGAGTCGCCGTTCAAGAACGCCCTGTACGGCGTGCAAGCCAATCCGTGCCGGCAAGAGTTCCGGCGCGAGTTCAACGAGTACAATCCCTCGCCGGGGCGCCTGCACGGTGACCAGTTCCCGTTCGTGCTCTACACCTACCGGCTGACCGAACACCATACGGCCGGCGGAATGTCGCGAACGGTGCCGCACCTGTCCGAGCTGCAGCCCGAGCTCTTCTGCGAGGTCAGCCCGGAGCTCGCGCGGCTGCGCGGTTTGCAGCACGGCGGCTGGGCCACGATCTACAACGTGCGCGCAGTTATCGAAGCACGCGTCATCGTAACCGATCGCATCAAACCGCTGCGCGTGAACGGCGAGCCGATGCACAGCGTCGGACTGCCGTATCACTGGGGGCGCAAGGGCATCGTCACCGGCGATTCGGCGAACGATCTGCTGCACATCGCGCTCGATCCGAACGTTCACATCCAAGAGACCAAAGGGTTGACGTGCGACATCCGGCCCGGGCGGCGGCCGCGGGGCCGCGAGATGCGCGCGTTTCTGGACCGCGTCCGCGCGCGATCCCACGTGAGTTCGGGATGACCGCGATCGATCTCACGCGGCTGCGGTACATGACGTCGGCCGAAGGCGAGATGGCCACGTACGACGGCGCCGCGCGCCGCCGTATGGGGTTTTTCACCGATACGACCTTGTGCATCGGCTGCAAAGCCTGCGAGGTCGCGTGCAAAGAATGGAATCAGCTGCCGGCGGACGGTTACGAATTCACCGGCATGTCGTACGACAACACCAAGGAGCTGAGCGGCAACACGTGGCGCCACGTCGCCTTCATCGAGCAGGCGCAGGCGCCGAGCCCGTCCGTTCGCTGGCTGATGGAATCGGACGTCTGCAAGCACTGCACGCACGCCGGCTGTCTTGACGTCTGTCCCACCGGCGCGATCGTGCGCACCGAGTTCGGCACGGTCGTCATTCAGGACGACGTCTGCAACGGCTGCGGGTACTGCGTGGTCGCCTGTCCGTTCGGCGTCATCGGCGAACGCGAAGATCGCAAGACGATGGGCAAATGCACGCTCTGCTACGACCGCCTCAAGGCCGGAGCGACGCCCGCGTGCGCCAAAGCCTGTCCGACCGAGTCGATCCAATTCGGTCCCGTGGACGAACTGCGCGAACGCGCGCAACAGCGCGTCGAACGCGTCCGCGAACGAGCTCCCGGGGCGAATCTGTATTTGCAGGATCCCTCCGACGGAATCGGCGGCGGCGGCTCGATCTTTCTGCTGCTGGACCAACCCCAGGTCTACGGATTGCCGCCCAATCCGGTGGTCCCGACGCGGTATTTGGGGCAGATGTGGCGCGCAGCGGCGATCGCGATGGCCGCGCTGGCTGCAGGAGTAATTGCATGCTCGACCACGCGCAGAGCGTAACCGGCTACTACGGCCGTCCGATCGTCAAACCGCCCGCGTGGACGGATCTCATCCCCGTGTATTTTTTTACCGGAGGCATGGCGGGAACCGCCGCGACGCTTGCGGGCTGCCAGCGCGCGGCGAAAAACCACGAGCTCGCGCGCGTCATGATCGGCGTGGCGGCGGGCGGATGCGCGGTGAGCGCGTTCTGCCTGGTCGCGGATCTCAAGCGCCCCGAACGCTTTCTGCATATGCTGCGCGTCTTTAAACCGACGTCACCGATGAGCGTGGGCGTCTACATCTTTTCCGCATTTTCGACCGCGACGTTTGCGGCCGCCGCGAGCGACCGTCTAGGCATCGCCGCGTTCGCGGGACGCGCCTTCGAAGCGCTCGCGGCACTGATCGGGCCGGCGATGTCGTGCTACACCGCGGTGCTGATTGCCGATACGGCGGTTCCCGCGTGGCTGTACGGCCGCCGCTGGCTTCCCGCGGTGTTCGCATCCACGTCGGCGACGGCGGCCGGAGCGGCAGGCATGCTCGCGTGCGAGCCGCGCGCCTGCGCGCCGGCGCGACGCCTGGCAATTGCCGGGGAGATCGCAACGCTGATCGGGACGCGGCAACTGCACGAGGAGCTCGGCCCGCGTCAAGCCTTGGCATATACCCGCGGGCAAGCCGGCGCGTTTGCCGCGGCATCGCGCGTTCTGGGCGTGGCCGGCATTGCGACAACGCTCGTCGCGGGAAAGCACCGCGCGGGTGCGCGCGCGGCCGGTGCGCTGCTGTTTGCCGCCGCGCTCTGCGAGAAGTTTTCGATCTACCGCGCCGGGTGCGCGTCGGCCAAAGATCCCTCGTTCGTGATCGACGCGCAGGCGTAGCGGCGTCTATCGCGTCCGCCGGCCGCGGCGGGTCTTTTCCTCTTCGAGCGCGCGTTCGCACTGCTGTACCAGTGCGCCGGCACGTTCGTGTGCGCCGACGGCAACGCCGATGGAGGCTTTTAATCCAATCGCGCCTCCGGGCACCGGAAGGACGCGCATCTCGATCTGCGTTCGTACGCGGCTTGCCACGGCGGCGGCGTTGCCGTCGCCGAATCCGGGGTACACGACCAAAAAGCGATCGCCGCCCAGACGGCACAGCACGTCGGAGTGGCGGCAAATCGAGCGCAATGCATCGCTCACCGTGCGGATGGCGGCATCCCCGGTCTGATGACCGAAACGCGAATTCAAATCGGCAACGCCGTCCACGTCGACGACGAGCGCGCAGACCCGCGTCTGCAGCCGGACCGCGCGCTGCAGCTCTTCCTCGAGCCGGCGCACCCCGTAACTGCGGTTGTACAGGTTCGTGAGCGGATCGCGGTCGATCCGCCGCTCGGTGGCGCGGACGCGGTGGACGCTTGCCAACGCCAGCGCGAAGATGTCGAACGCGGCTTGCAATTGCGCGGACGACGCGTCGAACGCGCCCGCATCGGCGCCCACCGAGACCACGCCCAGACGCTGCTCGCCGTGCAGCAATGCGAACTTCTGCGCTCCCGCATCTTCGGCAAGCGGCTGCGGTTCGGTTTCGGAACCGGCGCGGACGAAGTACTCGGCTTGCAGCGATCCGTCTTCCGCCTCGAGCGCCACGTGGAAAAGCTGCGCGCCGGTCGTTCGGCGAACGGTATCGTAGAGGCGGCGGCACATCTGATCGAGCGCGAAGTCGTCGTGCGCCAATCCGCGCGCGAGCTGCGCTATCACTTCCGCGTCCGCGTTCATACCAACCGCATCGCGACCCGGACGTCGGCCATCGTCTCGATCGCCACTTCGCGCGCGCGCGCAGTGCCTTGCGCGATGATGGCTTCGATCTGAGAGGGATCCGCGGCGTACGCCGCGCGGCGTTCTCGAATCGGCCGCAGATACGCGTTGAGCGCTTCGGCGAGATCGCCTTTGTCCTGTACGCATCCGAGCGCGCCGCTGCGGCAATCGCGCTCGACGAGCGGCACGTGCTGCGGCTTGACCAGTTTCCACAATGCGAATACCGAACAGACTTCCGGCCGGCCCGGGTCGTTGCGGCGGATCTTCTGCGGATCGGTGATCATCGCGCGGATCTTCTTGGTCGTGGTTTCCTCGTCGTCCGCAAGCAAGATGGTGTTGTTGTACGACTTACTCATCTTGCGCCCGTCCGTACCGGGAACTTCGGCCGCCGCCTCGAGCACCATCGCCGTGGGCTCGACGAGCACCTCCTGGCCTTCTCCGTACAGGTAGTTGAAGCGCCGGACGACCTCGCGCGCAAACTCCAGGTGCGCGACCTGATCGCGCCCGACGGGAACTTCCTGGCCGCGGAAGATCGCGATGTCGCACAGCTGCAGCAGCGGATATCCCAAGAAACCATACGTGGCGATCTCGCCCCCGAGCGCCTCGATCTGTCCTTTGTACGTGGGAACGCGCTCGAGCCACGAAACGGGCGTGATCATGCTGAGCAGCACCTGCAGCTCGCTGATTTCCGGAACGGCGGACTGCAGGTAAAACGTCGAGCGCGACGGATCGACGCCCGCGGCCAGCCAGTCCAAAACCATCTCGTTGCGTGCGTCCCGAATCGCCTGGGGGTCTGAAAAGCCGGTCGTATACGCGTGCAGGTCGGCGATTTCGAAGAACGCATCGGCGCTGTTGCAGTACTCGATCCACTGCGTGAGGACGCCGAAATAGTGGCCGATGTGCAAACGTCCGGTAGGGCGCATGCCGGACATCACGCGCGGACGGGGCTGGAGTGCGGTCATGGGAACCGCTGGGTTTGCACGGAGCTCAAAACGCAACCTGCAATCCGCCCCTGACGATTGCCGCCGCGATGCGCTCGCGAACGAACGCATGCGCGTCCGCTGCGGCATTACGAAGATCGGCTCCGAGCGCCAACCGGCATGTCAGCGCCGCAGCAAGCGTACATCCGGCGCCCCGCATCGAGCCCGGCAGGCGCGGACCGCCGAAACGCTCCACTCCCGATCGCGTCACCAAGACGTCGACCGGATCGCCCTGCAGATGGCCGCCGGTGATCAACGCCGCGTGCGCGCCGCGTTCGATCAGGATGCGGCCGGCGCGTTCCATGGCGGCTTGGTCGCGGACGTCCAGCCCGCACAGCTGCGCGGCTTCTTCCACATTGGGCGTAAAGATCGCGCCGCACGCCGAGAACTCGGCGATCAGCGCGTCCGGCAGATCCGCATCCCGATGCAGCGCACCGCCCAGCGATGCGCGCAGCACGGGATCGACGACGATTGGGACCCCGCCTGCGGCCCTGCGCAGATACCGCGCAACGGTGCGCACGCTCTGGACCCCGGGAAGCGCGCCGATGCGGTACGCGCCCGCGGGCCCCGGCAGAGCGTCGAGCTGCGCCTGCAGCATCGCGTTCGAGACGGCCTCGAGCGCTCGAACGCCGCCCGCGTCTTGCGCGCTGATCGCCGCGATCGCGGCGGCATGCGGCAGATCGTAGTGCGCGGCGACGCGCGCGTCCAGGCCGACCCCTGCAACGTTCCAGGGATGCGACGTGCCGATCGAGATCAGCCAGCGATCGTTCATTGCAGCCATGCCGCGACGAGCCGCGCGGTCGCGCGCTGCGGATCGGGCGCGCCGGCGATTGCCGAGATCGCGGCCGCCATCGCGACGCCGCACGCGCGCACCTGTGCGATATTCTCTGCGGTGATGCCGCCGATCGCGCACACCGGCAGCGGCGCGGCCGCAGCCACGCGGCGCAAACCGTCAGTCCCGATCGGCGCGCCGGCGTCGTTCTTGGACGCGGTGGCAAAGACGCTTCCGACCCCGATATAGTCCGCGCCGAACGTCTGCGCGACCAGCGCTTCCTCCGGCGTTCCGCACGAGATGCCGAGCACGCGGCCGCGCAGTGCGCCGCGGATCGCACCAAGCCGATCCCGCGCTGCGTCGTCCGGCCCGATGTGCGCGCCGTCGGCATCGAAACGTTCGACGGCATCCCACTCGTCGTTCAAAATGAACAGCGCGCCGGCCTCGCGCGTCGCGCGCCGCATCGCGTGCGCGTGTTCGGCTACGATTCCGGTTTTAGCGCGGTATTGCACGATGCGCGCACCGCCGCGAAGGATCGCGCGCGTCAGCGCGATCGGATCGGCCGGTCCCTCGTTGACGATCGCGTAGATGCCGCGCAGGCGCGTCAGGAACGCATGCGTTTCCAGATCCAAGCGTTCACCGCCACGTACACCACAAAGAGCGCGACTACCGCGGCGACGACCGGATACGCGTGACGGGCCATCGCGAGCGGAACCAGAAACGCAAAAACGAGCGCGCCCGCCATCAGGAGCGCAAAGCCGCGCTGCAGCGGTATCACCGCGAAAAACCCCTCCTACTCCGGCAGCAGCAACTCCGCGATGCGGATCAGATCGTCTTCGTTCGCGTACCGGATCTCGATGCGGCCGCCGGTGCCGTTGCGGCGCAGTGCGACCTGCGCGCCCAACCGCACGCGCAGCCGCGACTCGAAGTCGCGGTCGTCCGCCGAAACGGCGCGCCGCTTGGCGGCCGTCGCGCCCTTGCGAACCGGTCCGTTCGCGATCGATTCGAGCACGCGCTCGAGCGAGCGAACGGAGATGCCCTCGCTGACGACGCGCTGCGCGAGCTCCAAACGCGCCGGCTCGGGAGCGGCGAGCAGCGTTCGTGCATGCGCCGCGCTCAAACGGCCGTCGGCAACGAAGGCTTTCACGGCTTCGGGCAGCGTGAGCAGCCGGAGTGCGTTGGTCACCGCCGGACGGCTCTTGCCCAGGCGCCGCGCGACCTCGTCTTGCGTGAAGTCGTGGGCCTCGATCAGCTGCTCCATCCC
>Ga0070738_10001796_pt1 | contig 38591 bp, 26 predicted proteins | sample Coa_R2_2_FD_66446 | JGI IMG/M metagenome (GOLD analysis project Ga0070738, IMG submission 66446) | Surface soil microbial communities from Centralia Pennsylvania, which are recovering from an underground coalmine fire - Coalmine... | ecosystem: Environmental > Terrestrial > Soil > Unclassified ...
CCCTTCACGGTGAACACCATGCCGGAAGCCACTTTGAACGCGCTCGCGCTGCACAACCACATCGATTCCATCCTGCCGGCCGATGGCGGCGATTGCGAAGAAACTCTAAGCAAGTTCGCGAAAGCGGGCTTCGATCTGGATGCGCTCGCCGAGCAGCTTCAGAAGGAAGGCGCCGAATCATTCTCCAAGTCCTGGAAGAGCCTGATGGACGTGGTTTCGTCCAAGAGCGCCGCTCTGAAGAAAGCGAGCTAGAGCATGCCAGCCACCCAAGCCGAACCCTTTGGAAGACCCCTCACGGAGCGGGCCGCATGGAAGGCGCTTCAAGCGCACTACGGCGAAATTCGTCAAGCGCATCTGCGCGATTTATTCGCCGCCGATCCGAGGCGGGGCGAAACGTTTACCGCAGAGGGCGCGGGCTTGTTTCTGGATTACTCCAAAAACCGCATTCGCGCAGAGACGGTGAAACTTCTGGTTCAACTGGCGGAAGAGTCGGGCTTGCGGGCGCGAATCGACGCCATGTTTTCCGGGGAAAAAATCAACGTCACGGAAAAGCGGGCGGCGCTGCACGTGGCTCTGCGGGCGCCGCGCGGCGCATTTATGACGGTGGACGGGCAAAACGTCGTGCCGGAAGTTCACGCCGTTCTGGACAAGATGACGGAGTTTTGCAATCGCATCCGCTCGGGCGAATGGAAAGGCCACACAGGCAAGCCGATCCGCAATGTGCTCAATATCGGCATTGGCGGCTCCGATCTGGGGCCGGTGATGGCCTACGAAGCGCTTCGGCATTACAGCCGCCGCGACATGACCTTCCGTTTCATTTCCAACGTCGATGGAACGGATTTCGCGGAAGCGGTGCAAGGTCTCGATCCGGCGGAAACGCTATTCATCGTCTCGTCAAAGACGTTCACTACGCTGGAGACCATGACGAACGCCCACTCCGCCCGCGCCTGGTCGGTAGCGCGGCTGGGGGAAAGCTCGGTGGGGCGCCATTTTGTCGCGGTCTCGACCAACGAGAAGGAAGTCTCGAAATTCGGCATCGACGCCGCCAATATGTTCGGGTTCTGGGATTGGGTGGGCGGACGCTATTCGATGGACTCGGCCATCGGACTTTCGACGATGCTGGCCATTGGGCCGGAAAATTTCCGCGCCATGCTGGGCGGCTTTCATGAGATGGACGAACATTTCCGTACGACTCCTTTCGATCGCAACCTGCCGGCGCTAATGGGCCTATTGGCAGTCTGGTACAACAATTTTTTCGGCGCGCAGACCATTGCGGTTCTGCCTTACGAACAGTACCTCAAGCGATTTCCCGCGTACTTGCAGCAGTTGACGATGGAAAGCAACGGGAAGCATGTCACGCTGGAGGGCGCGCGCGTAAGTTACGATACGTGCCCGGTCTATTGGGGCGAGCCGGGGACCAACGGCCAACACTCCTTCTATCAACTGATCCATCAGGGCACGCGGCTGATTCCCTGCGACTTCATCGCTTTCGGAAAAGCTTTAAACGCGGTGGGAGATCATCACGACATTCTCATAGCCAATGTGTTCGCTCAAAGCGAGGCTTTGGCCTTCGGCAAGACGCTGGAGCAAGTGAAGGCGGAAGGGACGCCGGACTGGCTGGCGCCGCATCGGGTCTTCGAGGGGAACCGTCCGTCGAACACCATACTGGCCGCGAAATTGACTCCGGAATCGCTGGGGGCGCTGGTGGCGCTGTATGAGCATTCGGTCTTTACGCAAGGCGCGATTTGGAACATCAATTCGTTCGACCAGTGGGGCGTGGAATTAGGCAAGGCTCTGGCGCAGCGAATTATCCCGGAACTGACAGACGGCGTTGAGCCTGGCCACGACAGCTCCACCAATGCGCTGATCCGCCGCTATCGTAAGCTCAAGGAGGAATAAAATGGCGACCGTGCTGGAACCCGCCCGGGGCGAGCCGCTGGAAAGATCGCTCAGCGCCTATGGACCGGCGCGATCTACGATTCAGGGCCATCCGCTTGAGGCGGAGGCTTTGCGGAAAATCCATGCCTGGTGGCGCGCGTGCAATTACCTGAGCCTGGGCATGATCTATCTGCAAGACAATCCGCTGCTGCGAGAACCGTTGAAACCCGAGCACATCAAGAACCGGCTGCTGGGGCATTGGGGATCGAGCCCCGGGCTTTCGTTCATCTACACCCACCTTAACCGCGCGATCAAGAAATATGACCTGGACATGATCTTTCTCGCGGGGCCGGGCCATGGCGCCCCGGGAGTTCTGGGGAACGTGTATTTGGAAGGCGTTTATTCGGAGATTTATCCCGATAAAAGCGAGGATGCCTCCGGCCTGCGGGAATTTTTCAAGCAATTCTCGTTTCCCGGCGGGATCGGCAGCCACTGCACTCCGGAAACGCCCGGCTCGATTCATGAAGGAGGCGAGCTGGGCTATGTGCTGTCGCACGCCTGCGGGGCGGCGTTCGACAATCCCGGCCTGATCGTGGCGGCGGTGGTCGGCGACGGAGAATCGGAAACGGGCCCGCTGGCGACTTCCTGGCACATCAACAAGTTCTTGAACCCGAAGCGCGATGGAGCCGTGCTTCCGATTTTGCACCTCAACGGCTACAAGATCGACAACCCGACTTTGCTGGCGCGAATCAGCCACGAGGAACTGGAGAGTCTGCTGCGGGGCTATGGCTGGGCTCCCTGCTTTGTGGAGGGCTCCGATGCGGAGAGCATGCATCAAGCCATGGCCGCGACTTTGGACCACTGCGTTACGGAGATCCAGACGATTCAGGGAAGCGCCCGCGCGGGCGGCAGTTCGCGGCGCCCCCGCTGGCCGATGATCGTGCTGCGGAGTCCCAAAGGCTGGACGGCGCCGGAATACGCCGGAGGGCGCCGGCTGGAGGGCTTTTGGCGGGCGCACCAGGTTCCCTTGCCCGATGTGAAGAAGAATCCGGAGCAGCTTGCGATGCTCGAACATTGGATGCGGGGATTCAAGCCCGAAGAGCTTTTCGACCGAACGGGAAGGCTGGTAGCCGAGCTCAAGGAACTGGCGCCCAGCGGTTTGCGGCGGATGAGCGCCAATCCGAACGCCAACGGCGGGCGGGTGCGAAGGCCCTTGCGCCTGCCCGACTTCCGCAACTACGCCGAACGCGTGGATAAGCCGGGCCAGACGCAAGCCGAAAACACCCGGCGCTTGGGGGTTTTTCTGCGCGACGCGATGAAGGCGAATATGGACCGCTTCCGCGTTTTCGGGCCAGACGAAACGACATCCAACAAGCTCCAGGACATCTATGAAGCCAGCAAGAAACTCTGGATGGAAGAGTACTTTCCGGAAGACCTGGATGGCGGCGAGCTGGGTCCCGAGGGCCGAGTAATAGAGATGCTCAGCGAGCACACTCTGGAAGGGATGTTGGAAGGTTATCTGCTTACCGGCCGCCATGGCTTCCTCTCCTCCTACGAAGCTTTTGCGCACGTCATCGATTCGATGTTCAATCAGCACGCCAAATGGCTTTCCATCTGCAATCGCCTTCCCTGGCGGGAGGCGATCTCGTCGTTGAACCTGCTGATCACGTCGACGGTCTGGCGCCAGGATCACAACGGCTTCACTCACCAGGACCCGGGGTTCATCGATGTGGTGGCGAATAAGAGCGCGGAGGTCACGCGCATTTATCTACCGCCCGACGTGAACTCGCTGCTTTCGGTAGCCGATCACTGTCTGCGAAGCGTCAATTACGTAAATGTCATCGTCTGCGACAAGCAGATGCACCTTCAGTACCTGGACATGGATGCGGCCATTCGCCATTGCACCAAAGGCATCGGGATCTGGGATTGGGCCAGCAACGATCAGGGCGGCGAGCCGGACGTGGTTATGGCTTCGGCCGGCGATATTCCCACGCAAGAAGCGCTGGCGGCAACGGCCATGCTCCGCGAAGAATTCCCTGATCTGAAAATCCGCTTCATCAACGTCGTGGATCTGTTCAAGCTCCAACCCAGCACGGAGCATCCTCACGGACTGAACGACCGGGATTTCGACTCTTTATTTACCGCCGACCGGCCCGTCATCTTCAATTTCCATGGGTATCCGTGGCTGATTCACCGGCTGGCGTACCGGCGCACCAACCATGCCAATCTGCACGTGCGCGGCTACAAGGAAAAAGGCAGCATCAACACGCCGCTAGAGCTGGCCATCGACAATAACATCGACCGCTTCAGCCTGGCGATGGACGTCATCGACCGGACGCCGAGGCTCCAGAGAATCGGAGGCCACATAAAAGAAAAATTCCGCGACATGCAGATCGATTGCCGCAACTACGCCCATCAATACGGGGTCGACAAGCCGGAAGCCGCCGGGTGGAGATGGCCGAAGTAGCAGCGACGGCGATCCTTACGGATTGAGATTTAAGCCCGGCGTCAAAGCCCGTTTGGGTACATTGGAGCCAGGCCCTTGATTTTGAAGGGCAAGAAGGGTAGGCACGAGATGTGACCGGCGGCCGGCGCGCGCAATGAAAAAACGAACCCAGGCGCCCGGCGGAAAGCGAAAAAACGAACCCAGCGAGAGCCCGCCTTCTAGAGGTCAGCGTGGGCCCCGGGAGACGGCGGGCCGGCCGAGTTGAATCGGAAACGATTGAAACGGCCGCCACTTTTCAGGAATTTGCCGGCGCGAACCACGAGGGGGATCGAGGCGCCGGAGCGCTGGGTCAGTTCGACCAAGTCCGAAGGGCAAGCCGGAAGCAGGAGCCTTCGCCCAGCTTGCTCTCCACTTGGATGCGCGTTCCGTGCGCCCGAGCGATCACTTCGGCAATGGACAGACCCAAACCCGCACCTTTGCCCGCGCGAGCCTCATCGGCGCGGTAGAAGCGCTCAAAGATATGGGGCAGAGCCGAAGGCGGAATGCCCTCCCCGGTGTCGCGGACGGCGAGATCCACGCTGCCGTTTTGGCGGGCCACGGAAACGGTCACCGTGCCGCCGGCGGCGGTGTGATCAAGCGCGTTATCGAGCAAGATGCGCAGCAGTTGCCGGAGGCCCGCTTCATTGGCCTCGGCGATGGCGTTCTCAAGGGGCGCGCGCGTTTCGATGCGCACGCCTTTGTCCTGGGCCAAGATCCGGCTCTGGGCGGCGACGTCGGCGGCCAGGCGAATCACGTCCACCGGCGCAAGGGGCAAAGGAGACCGGGTCCCGTCGGAGCGGGCCAGGGCCAGCATCGATTCGATGAGCTCGGTCATTCGGCCGGCTTCCCGTTCGATCTCGGCGAGCGCCTTGCGATAGTCGCCGGCTTCGCGCTCGCGGCGCAAGGCCAGCTCGGCCGTGGCGCGGATGAGGGCGGTGGGAGTGCGGAGCTCGTGCGATGCGTCGGCGGTGAACTGCCGGATGCGCTCGACCGACGTCTCCAGCCGTTCCAAGACCTGGTTCCAGGCGCGGGCGAGGCGCTCGATCTCATCGCCGGTGCGGGGGACGGGCAAGCGCCGCGACAGGCTCTCCACACTGATGGATTGGGCCGCGCGGGTCATGGCATCCACCGGCGCGAGAGCTCTTCGGCTGAGCCAATAGCCGCCGCAGGCCGCCACGACCAGCAGGGGGGCTGCAACCCACCACATGATGGATCGCAGGCGGCTCATCAAGCCGTTGAGGTAGTCGAGCGAGGCGCCGGCGAGCACAAGATAGCGGCGCCCCTTATGCTCGAAAGGCATGAGCAAAATGCGGCGCGAGTCCTGCGTTTGGAGCCCCAGCTGGAACCGCGAAGGATCATTGAAAGCGGGTTTTTGCGGCCACAACAACTGGCCAGATTCGGTCATGAGCTGCAAAAGGTTGCCTTCCGGAATCTCCTTGGCGAATTCGCTCAGTTCAAGCGTTAGCGGAGGGCCGCCGGAAACGTCCTCCAGCTCGAGCACGGTTTTGACGCCGTTCGCTTTGGAGCGCAGGCGGCGGTCGATGTCGGCGAGGAGGTCCCGGCGGAGGAAGGAGTAAACCTCGAAGCCGAACAAAAGCAAGGCGAGGAGCAGGACGCCGGTGGACCAGAGCATGAGCCGGGCGCGGGTATTCATCGGGACTCCTCCCCCACTCTGAGAGAGAAGCCGACGCCGCGCACGGTGTGCAGCAGTTTGGCGTCGCCGGGGGCTTCGACTTTGGCCCGCAGCAAGCGCATGAACGCGTCGAGCGTGTTGTTTTCGATTTCAGCATGCCCCCACACGCTTTCAATCAGACGGTCGCGCGACAGGACGCGGCCGGCATTGCGCATCAACAGCTCCAGTATGGAGTATTCGGTGCGCGTCAGCGCGAGGAGGCGCGGGCCGCGGCGCACTTCGCGGGTTCCCAGATTCAGCGAGAGATCGCCCACCCGCAAAACGACGGGTTGGGCGATGGGGCCGCGCCGGCCGGCGGCGCGCACGCGCGCAAACAGCTCCTGAAAGGAGAATGGCTTGGTGAGATAATCGTCGGCGCCGAGATTGAGGCCCTCCACAATATCGCGCGTGGCGTCGCGGGCCGTGAGCATCAGGATGGGAGTCTGGATGTGGCGGGCGCGGACACGGCGGACAATGGCGAATCCGTCGGCGCCAGGCAGCATCACGTCGAGAACCAGCAAGTCGAATTGTTCGTTTTCGGCCAGGCTCATGCCGGAGCGGCCTTCGCGGGCCACCACCACGGCGTGGCCTTCCTCGGTGAGGCCCTGGCGGAGCAGCTCCGCCATCCTGGGCTCGTCCTCTACGACTAGAATTCGCACAGAGGGCTCAAAACCTTGGGTTCAGCGAGCGGGTTCCACGATGGCGCTCATAGAACCTTTGGAAACCGGCATCCGCGGATCGGCGCCGTAGGCATGGATCTGGTCGCGTCCGAACTCGGCTTGTTCCCGCTCGCAGGTAATGACGATGGTGCGGCCCGTGGTGTCCACCTCTACGGCATGCCGGAAGGCTACTTCGGCGGGGAGGCAGAAGATCGCGCCGAGCATCTCGACCACGTAGTCGTAGGTGTGCTCGTCATCATCCAGCAAAACCACATGATACATCGGCGTCTGGTCTTCGAAGGCGCGCTGATTTGTACCCTTTTCCGGCGTGACGATCGTGGGCATCGCTTTCTCGCAGCGCGCGCGGTCCTGGGCCAAACTTAGCCGATCCCCGAACGCCGCGCGCGGCCTGGCAGCTCAAAACTGGCTCTGCTCCGATGTTAGAATGAATTGGAAAGGGGGCGCAACGGATTCGACGGGATTGCATCTGGCGTGGGAAGTCGTGCCGGGTTCCGAGCTCCCGTAAAACGATCGGAAACCTAAAACTGCCAATCAGCAGTTTGCTTTCGCCGCCTAATTTTTAGGTAGCCGCCGGGGTCCCTGGGCCTGCACAGGATCCGCGGGCGTCATTTTGCAGGAGCAGGTCCAAGGCTTCCGCCTGGAGCCGAAAGCCGGAATGAATCAGGCTAAGCCGCTCTTTCTTGCCGGGATCTAATGGGGCGGCCGACAACCACCGAACCGGAAACGCACGTAGTCTTTCAACGGCAGACTTTCTCGGACGCGGGTTCGACTCCCGCCGCCTCCACCAATCTTACCGCGCCCACCCGCCCACGGCCGCGCGCGCCGGCGTTTTGATGTAAACTCACCAGAGGAGGTTGTGATGAAATCGACGCTCGCTTCTCTGGGGGCCGGACTCGGGTTGCTCATCCCGGCGGTTCCGGCGGTTGCTCATCATTCGTTTGCGGCGGAGTACGACTCCAACAAGCCCGTGACCATCACGGGGACCGTATCGAAGGTGGAGTGGACCAATCCGCACGCGCGCTTCTATGTGGACGTGAAGGATTCCAGCGGCAAGGTGACCACTTGGAATTTCGAGCTGGCAAGCCCCAACGTGCTGACGCGGAACGGCTGGAGGAGGAATTCGCTGAAAGTGGGCGATGAAGTGACGGTGAGCGGCTCCATGGCGAAGGACGGGGCGAACTTGGCGAACGCGCGGACCGTGACGCTGCCGGACGGCAAGAAGGTGTTCGCGGGCTCGGCCAGCGAAGGCCAGTAGGTCCGATCAAGGAGAACGACGTGAAAAAGATTGTGGGGGGCGCGATTGCGGCGCTGAGCGCGGTGGGCGCGTTTCAGCTTCTGGGGCCGGTTCAACTGGGGCTAGCGCAGCAGGCCGCGCCCGGGCAGAAGACGGAACTGACTCCGGCGCAAGCGACCGCTCCGGCGGGCGGGAGCGCGAACGCCGACACGAAGAAGGGCAAAGGCCGCGGGCGAGGTCCGGCGAGGCCGCAAGGACCCACGCCGCGTCTTCCGGACGGGAGCGTGGATCTGTCGGGGGTGTGGAGCGGCGGCGGCCCGATTGGCGACGTGGCCCAGGGATTGATGCCGGGGGAAGCCATCGAAATGACGGCCGAGGGCAAGAAGATTTTCGAATCGAGAGAATCCAAGGATGATCCGGAGGCCAACTGCCTGCCGACCGGCGTCCCGCGCATCGCTCCCTATCCGTGGCGGATCGTGCAGCAGGGGAAAACACACATTTTTTTCCTATTTGAAGGGAATATTCACAGCTTCCGGCAGATCTTTTTGAATCAAACCAAGCATCCCGACGATCCCGACCCGACCTGGTACGGGCACTCCATCGGCAAGTGGGAGGGAGACACCCTGGTGGTGGACACGATCGGATTCAACGACAAGTTCTGGTTCGACTTCCGGGGCCATCCCCATAGCGAGCAGCTTCACACGATCGAGCGATACACGCGCGTCGACCTAGGGACGCTGGAGAACGAAACGACGATCATCGACCCGGTGATGTATGTGAAGCCGTTCAAAATCAAGTTCACGGCAACGCTGAGACCCAACGAAGAGCTGATGGAATACATCTGCCAGGAGAACCAGCAAGACGCGCAGCACCTGCGAGGCAAGGCGGGACTGCCATAATGGCAGCCGGGCGGCCGGTTCTGGGCGCGGCTGAAAACGCGCTATGCTGGAAAATCCGTTAGGTCCAGACTGCGTTCAAGACCTTTCCGCATTGCCGCGCTCGAACCATGATCCTTAAACTGAATCACCTTCAAGACAAGGTGGCGGCTAGCGCCGCGCAGGACGTTGTCGCAACCATCTATTCGCTGCTGGAAGAGGGCCACATCGGCAAAGACCAGTTCGCGCGGCTCCAGATCGAGCTGGACTGGATTCAGTACAAGCAGAACTTCCGCGACGTAGTGATCGCCACGCAAGGCTATAACTTTCAGGGCGAGCCGGCGCCGATCATGGACATTCACATCGATACGCGGCAGGTGCAGCCGGGCTGCCTGCGGCCGGAGATTCTGAAAGCCTTGGCGCGGGCGAAGGCGGCGGCGAATCCGGGAGCGGAGCTGGCCGACCGGGTGCCGCTCGAGGATTTTCAATCCATGCGGTCCAGCGTGGTGTGGGAATTCAATAAGCTGTATTGGAACAAGCTGAAGGATTGGGAGATGGCCACCGGCAAGCGGTACGAGCAATCGCTTCCGGGCGGACAATCCGACGGCCATCAGCCGCAGGCGATCGCCGACAGCGCGGATGAATTCTGGAACCGGATGCGCAAGCTGGAGGCGAAAAATCAATTGCCTTCCGAGATCTTTCTGCTGGAGATCGGAGTGGGAACGGGAACGCGGATGGGTTTGTGGCTGGACAAGTTCCGCGAGCTGGACCGGGAGCGGGGAACTTCCTTCTATCCCAAATTGCGCATTTTGCTGGGCGATTACGCTTTGGGGACCTTGGATATGTCGCGGCCGGCGGTGGCCGAGCACGTCGATCTGTGCAGTTTTTTGGTGTTGGACGCGCAAAACCCGCTGAAGACGCTTTCGTTTCTGCGCTACAAGGTCATGTACGTCCACTCCACCAACGTCTATGACAATCTGCCCGATGAAGAGGTGGTGCGGCGGGACGGACATCTTTACTTCGTGCAGGTGCGAGCTTACCTTCCGATGAACGACGTGGCGCGGCTGGCGGCGGATTTTGGGGTGGCGCCGGAGGCGATCCGCCCGTGCGTGGACCGGTTGTTGGAAGGGCGGCTGGATCAATTCGGTTCGCGCGAGCGGGGCGTGGAGTTCTGGCGGGAAGTGTGGAAAGCGGTGCGGCTGGAAGAGCGGCTGGTGCAGCTTGAGGATCTGCCGGAGTTCCCATTCCCGGAGGGCCTGGACGCCGGCAAGCTGGAAGACATACTGGAGCAGGCTCCCAGCGATTTTCGCCTTCACTTGAGTTCGGGCGCGCTGGAGAGCTTCGTACGGACGCTTCCGCTGCTTCATCCGCGGGGATTTTTGGAAGTGCAGGATATTTTCGTGCAGCGGCTGGAGGAATACCGGCTTGGCTTTTACGGCCCGGGCAAGCTGGACGGGTCGCTGTTGAACTGGGTGAACGGCGCCATACTGAAAGAGGTGGCGGAGCGCGCCGGCTACGACGTGCACTTCGCGCCGTTCCCGTACCGCAAAGGATCCAAGACATCGGTTTTATACACCACCCGGCGCGATTAGGCTTCCCATGAATCTTCCCATTCTTCCCACTGCGATCGTCGGCAGCTACGCCATGCCCGGCTGGCTGGAGCGGCTTAAGACCGACTATTTTTCCCGGCGCATCAGCCGGCACGATCTGGACGAGATCTATGACGCGGCGACAAAGGCCGCCATCAAGGATCAGGAAATCGCCGGACTGGATATCATCACCGACGGCGAGTTGCGGCGCGATAATAACGTCGATTATTTCCTGGAGCGCTTTCCGGGCGTTCAAATCGACCGCTCCTCAAAGAAGTTTTACTACGACTTTTACGACAGCATCGTGCGCGGCAAGCTGCCGATGGCGTCGCTGGGCCTGGTTTCGGATTTCCGCTTTTTGCGGAATTTCACGCGGCGAGAGACAAAATTCTGCATCACCGGACCGCACTGTCTGGCCAAGCGCATCCGGAATCAGCACTACCCCAGCGAAGAGGCTTTGGCGATGGATCTGGCGCGGGTGATGAATTTGGAGCTGAAAGCGCTGGTGAAGGCCGGGGCGCGATTTCTCCAAATCGACGAGCCGTATTATTCCGGGTTTCCGGAAGATATTCATTGGGCAGTGAAGTCTTTGAACGCGCTGGTGGAGGGAGTGGACGCCAAGATCGCGGTGCACATCTGCTATGGCAACCGCTACGGCAAGCCGTCGTGGGAAGGCAGCTACCGGTATTTGTTTCCGGCGATTCTGGAGGCGAAAGTGCATCAGCTCACGCTGGAATTCGCGCGCCGCGGCGGGGAAGACTTAGATTTGTTCACGGAATTCAAGCCGCCGTTCGAGCTGGGCGTGGGCGTGATCGACGTGAAGAACCATGAAGTGGAGACGCCGGAAATGGTGGCCGAGCACATCCGCCGGGCGCTGGAGGTGATGCCTCCCGACAAGATTTACGTGCTCACCGATTGCGGATGCGTACATTTGCCGCGCGATGTGGCGTTCGCCAAGATGCAGTCGATGGTCCAGGGGACGGAGATGGTGCGCAAGGAGCTAGGCAATCGAGCGGCAACCATCGTGGAACGGCCCGTGAGGGTTTGAGGAACATGCCGGCTTCCAATCCGATCCGCGAAGCGCTGGCTCAGCGCCGGTTCTGCTACATGGTGGAACTGGTGGCAAGCGCGTCCTCTCCGGAAGAGAAGATCATTGAAGGCGCGGCGAAGCTGGCCGGCATTGCCGGATTGGCGGGCTTGAGCGTCACCAGCTATGCGGGGGGCTCGATGGGCCACGATCCCATCCGCATTGCATCGGGAGTTCAGGCGCGCGGAATCACTCCCAACGTTCACCTGACATGCGTCAATAAATTGCGCGGCGATATCCAGAAAGCGCTGGAGCAGATGCAGGAGCTGGGCATGGAGAACGTCTTTGCGATCACCGGCGATTATCCCAGCCGCGAGCGGCAGGACGCAGGAAATGAGCCGTTTTTCGATCTCGACTCCGTCCAACTGGTGGAGATGATCCGCGAATTTCGGGAGCGGCAGGGGCACCCCTTCCAGATCTCCGTCGCCGTCTCTCCCTTCAAATACACGGAAGCCGACTGCGTCTATCAATATCTAAAGCTCGAGAAGAAAATCGCGGCGGGCGCGGATTTCGCGATCACGCAGCTTGGTTATGACGCGAAAAAATTCCGCGAGCTGCGGCGCTACCTGGACGAGAAGGACCTGAAGACGCCGGTTTTGGGGAACGTTTATATCTTGCCGGCCGGCGCGGCGCGAAAATTCTCCAAGGGCGAGCCGCCGGGCTGCTGGGTTTCGCAGGAACTGTTGGAAAGAGTCCAAGAAGAGGCCAAGGCGCCGGATAAAGGCTTGGCGGCGCGGCTGGAGCGGGCGGCGCGCATGGTGGCGATTGTGCGCGGACTGGGCTATGCCGGCGCGTACATTGGCGGAGGTCATCAGGAGGAACAAATTCGCTGGATCATCCAGCGCTCCGAACAAATCGCCCCGCAATGGGAGGAATTCGCCGAAGAGATTTCCTATTCCCCGAAGGGAGGATTTTTCTATTTCGAATCGCCGCGCGGAAACAAACCGCTTCCCCTTCCCTGGCGCATTACCGACGCGATCGCCGCGGCGTTCCCGGTGAAGAAGAAGCAGAGCGGCTTAAGGCAGTTGCTTTCCTCGTTGTTCGGCTGGATCGACAAGCGCCCGGCGTTGGCGCATTTCGTGGAGCGCGCCGAGCTGGCATTTAAGGAGCCGGTGTTCGGTTGCAAAGCGTGCGGGAACTGCGTGCTGGGCGAGATGGAATACGTCTGCCCCATGACCTGTCCGAAGAATCTCCGCAACGGTCCCTGCGGCGGCACGCTGAACGGCCAATGCGAGGTGCTGCCGGATAAGGCGTGCATCTGGGTGAAGGTCTACGAGCATGCGCGCGCGGCAAATCGCGTGGAGGAGTTGAAATTGTTCATTCCGCCGCGGAATCGCGCCTTGCAGGGAACCAGTTCGTTCATCAACCTTTTTCTGAACCGCGACAGCCGTCCCGGTAACGCCCAGCCGTTGGTCCAGATTCATCCGGCGCAGACGCAGCCACTGGCCAAGGCAGGCCGCGCCGACTAAGCGATTGCGAAGCACATTCCGCCGCGGCCCGCGCCGGCAAGAAATGAGCCGGGCATAATCGGCGTAACGCGCCCCCGTCTGACACGGAGTCCTTTCGGCCTCGCGGCCCATCGCTACAGAGATGGGCGCACGTTTGCGCGCACGCGAATCGCCGCCCGATCTCGCGAATCAGGACAGGAGTCTCTCAATTGGTTACGCCGCCGGATGCGCGTCAAACCAGCGTCACCACCGTCGCGCCCCAGCCTCCCGCCTCGGCGGGCGCATCGCGGTAGTCCCGAACAAAATCGGCGCGCTCCAGCGCCTTTCTTACGATCTCACGCTGTACGCCGATTCCACGGCCGTGAATGATTCGCAGTTGCTTCAATCCGTGGCGCCTCGCCTCGCTCAAATACTCCTCGACCACTGCTTGTACATCCCGCGGCGGGACCGAATGCAAATCGATGACGTCCTCGATCGGAAGGGGCGTCAAATCGGGAAAATCGTCCGGCACGGTCCAATCATACACAACCCGATAGCCCGGCGCTGCTCCCATCGGCGGCGCCGGCGCGCGCAGCTTAGCGCGCACAAAGGGCTGGCCCGCGCTCAGTGCAGATAAAACAAGCTAAGCCTGGGAAGGCCCGCCGCTTGGAGCAATCTTCGCTCGAGAAATTGCTTCTCCAGCATCGCAAGCTGCGCCGCGCTCATCTTGCCCCGATACGGTTTCAGTTCCCGATCCAAAGCAAGGCGCGCTTCAAAAAGCTCCGCCTCGCTCGCGGCCGCCCGTAAACGCGCAATCAGTTTATCCTCAATCGCGTTCAGCCTCTGTTCCAGTTGCTCCAGATCCCCGTACAGCGCCTCCAGATCGAGCGCCGCGAGAGATTCGGCCAAATCCTGCTGCCCGGCCGCGCGCAACATCTCCACATTGCGGCCGCGAAAGGCGCGAACTTCCTCCAGCGAAAACGGCGCGGGACTGGCCCGCCGCGAGCTGGCCGCGATTTCCGCCATGGCCTGCGCCTCCGTGGCGACGGCCTGCGCGCAAAATGCGATCGAATTAATCTTCTGCGTGCGCGCGCGGCTAGGCCGGCTGCGCCATTTCGCAAACGCCGCGTCGATGCCGCGCAGAACCGCCTCCAAGGGCACTCCCCCGTTTTTCCATGCTTCAATCAGCGCCCAATCCAGAGGCGACAGAAGAAAGAGTCCCGTTCCCCGAGCCCGCCGGAAATGCTCCTCAATTTCGGTGAAATAGTTGAAATAATTAAAGGGCATCGGCCCCGCAGACCATTCCCCCGCGTATTTTCCGGTTGGGGCGCAAATTCCTCAGGCGGCCGGCTCCTCAGCCCGCCCCGCCAGCAGCCGGCGGACTTCCTCGTCGCTGACTTGCGAAAAATCGCGGTACCAAAAGCCGACCGCATAGAAGGGTTCGGGCTCGGCTAAGCAGACAAAATCGTCCGCCTGTTCGCGCAGCATTTCCGCGGCCGGCGCGGAGGCCACTGGAGCCGCGGCCACCACCCGGCAAGCCCCCTGCAAACGCAGAGCCTCAATCGCCGCCTTCATGGTGGAGCCGGTGGCCGCGCCGTCGTCCACCACCATCGCTGCGCAACCGCGCAGGTTCAAAGCGGGCCGCCCTTCGCGGTAGCGCTGGTTGCTTGTTTCAAGCTCGCGAGATTCCTCCGAAATAATCCGTTCGATCTCCTCCGCGCTCAGGCCTGCTGCGCCGATCACATCGTCGTCGAGAACTCGCACCCCGCCCGCCGCGATGGCGCCAAACGCCAGCTCCCGCTGGCCGGGCACGCCCAGCTTCCGCACCAGCAACGCGTCCAGCGGAGCGTTCAAATGCCGGGCAATTTCGTACGCCACCGGCAAGCCCCCGCGCGGCAGCCCCAACACGCGCAAATTCCCGCGGTTAACATAGGCTTTCAGCTTTTCCGCCAAAAGCTTCCCGGCTACAACGCGGTCGTTAAACGGCAAGGAAATTAGCATTTTGCTATTTCCTGCTTTCATTTTCGCAAACGCCCGCAAACTGCGAAAGCCCGCTTGCCGCTTGGGCCAGCGCTTGCGCCGCGATAAGTTATCATGGCCCCTTGCACGTCGAATCAAAGCCGCTGTGGGACCGGCCGGAATGGACGCGGAGGCTGTGGTGGGGCGGAATCGCGGTTCGGCTTCTCACCTTCTGGTTTCTGGCGCCCAGCAATAACGACTACCATGCCGGCGTGATTCAGTATATTGTGAAATACCGGCGGCTCCCCCCGACGCTGACCCCCCATCTGCCCCAAGCCCAGCACCCTCCTCTTTACTACCTGCTGGCTTCGCCCTGGCTCGCCTGGTCCGGAAGCCTCAAAGCCGTCCAGTTGTTTTCCCTCGCCTGCTCGATTGCCGCCTTGTCGCTGCTCTATCGCCTGATCTGCCGCGAGCGGCTGATCGAATCCCCCCAGGCTCGCTTTTACAGCCTGTTGCTGGTCTGCTTTCTTCCGCAATTCGTCATGTTTTCGCTCTATATCTCAAATGACACTCTGGTTTTTTTGTTGGGCGCGGCAGCCGTCTTTCAAGCGTACCGGTACATATCTGCGCCGGGATGGAAGCCTCTGGTCCTCCTGTCCGTCGTAGCGGGGCTCGGGCTGTCGACGAAAGCTACGTTTCTCGCCTTTGTGCCGCCGCTGCTGATCTTAATTGCCGTGATGGGCTGGACACAGATTCAAGCGCCTCAGGCGATTTTGCGGAGCCTCGCGTTTCTGGGCATCGTGTTTGTCCTGGGAAGCTACAAATTTATCGATAATTATGTGCGCTACGGCCGAGTTTCGCTGAACGCCATGGATTTTCCCTCCAAACCCGTAGACACCATGTACTACCGCGGGCCCATCTCGTTTGTCGACGTGAATATCGCCCGTTTGCTGGCCTCGCCCGTCGCTTCTCCCTCAACCGGCGGCGCCTATCCGGTCCTGCTCTATGGCACTTTCTGGTATCAGCACATTCCGGAGTCTAACTTCACCGGCAACGCCTACCCGCGCACCCGGCATATTGGCGTCGCCATTTATGCGCTCGCGGCGGCCCCGTCCGCGGTCTTTTTTCTCGGGCTCATTGCGTTGGCCGCTGGATTGCCGCGGTTTTTGAAGAATTTTCGCCGCCATCCGGACGCCGCGCGCCGGCTTACGGTCTACCTCGCGGCCGCGGTGTGGCTCACATGCCTGGCGAGTCTCTTCATCACCGTCGCCAAGTACCATTGGTGGCCGATTATGCAAGGCCGCTACCTGTTCATCGCCATGATCGGAGGCTGCGGGATCTTTGCCGCCGGCGTGGAGATGGCGGAGCGCTGGCGGCCGGCCGCGGTTGTCCTCGAAGCGGCTATGCTCGCGCTCGCGTGTCTTTTCCTGCTCTATTTTTCGACGGAATACAGCCTTGTCTGGCTGGCCAAGCACCCGGCGGCATTCCGCTCCGTCGCGCCTTTCCTCAAGGGCGGTTGAAGCGCGAATCGAGCCGCCTTTGGGAAAACCGTCGAGTTGCCCCGGGCGCCGCGCCTTTTGTATTCTGTTCGTCGATCCAGTTTCTTCCCATGGCCGCTTCCTTCACCGCCCACCTCGCGCTGCCCTCCCGTTTTGCGCGAATCTATTCGTCGCGCGCTTATCGCGACCCGGCCAGCTTTGCGCTGGACGTCCTTTTCCTTCTCACCCTGGGCGCGCAGCTCATTCCCCTATGGTTCTGGACCTATTTCCCGTCTTTAGACGGCCCCAGCCACCTTTATAACGCCTCAATCTTATTGAATTATTCCAAAACTCCGCTCTACCAGCAGTACTACCGCATCACCTTTCACACTCCCGGAAACGTTCTCACGCAGCTTGTGCTGGCGTCCTTGCTGGCGGTTCTTCCTCCCTTGGCCGCGGAAAAGACGTTTTTGACCCTGTATCTCGTCTCTTTCCCCGTGGCGTTCCGGGCGCTGCTTCAGGCCCTCGGCGGCCAAGCGCGCTCCTTTTCTTTTTTCGCCTTCGTTCTCAGTTATAACCACTTTCTTCATCTCGGATTTTGGAACTTCTGCGCCGCCATTCCTCTCGCTTTGGCGGCGCTCGCATATGTGGCCGCCGGCAAAGATCGGCCTCTGCGCGGCGGCCGGTTGGCGGCGCTCGCGGCGCTTGCTTTGGCTGCCTATTTATGTCATCCCATGGCTTGGGCCATCGCCGCTATGGGCGCGATTTGGCTTCTGGCGTGGGAGCGCCTGGCCGTCCCGGTTCCAAAAGTTTCACGTTCCTTCAAGCAGCGCCGCTTGGCTGCCGCCGCCGTTCTTCTGCCGGGCCTGCTCTATCTGTTGTCCACCAGAGTTCCCGGCCAATTGTCGTTTCCGCGCTTTTCCTTCTGGGGCGCTGCGCGGAGCCTTTATCAATTGGGATTTTTAAATAGCTATGGCCAGAGCGAATGGTGGTTGCGCCGGACGACGCTGGCCTGCGCGCTCCTGCTCATCGTCTTCGCCGCGATGACGGGCGGCCTCCGGCGCTTCAAAAATTCCATGCTCATTCTATCGCTTGCGCTCGCTCCCGTGATCGCCTTCGGCCCCGACGCTTTCGGAACCCTCGGCCTCATTCGCGAGAGGCTGGCGATTTTCGCTTTCTTGTTTCTGTGCGCCGGCCTTGCCATGGTACAGGGACCAAGCAAGATGCTTTGCCCGCTTCTGGCAATCTTTTTGAGCGGACTCTCTGTTGTGGCCCTCTGGCGCCGGCAGCCCGCTTACAAATATTGGAATGCGCGCCTTCAGGAATATGCGGCGCTGGCGCCCCGCATTCCGGCCAACAGCGTGCTGCTCGCGCTTTCCTTCACCGATCCGGAGGAGCACTCCAGCCCCACCGTGCACGCCACGGGGATTTGGACGCCCAAGTCGCTCATCGATCTGTCCAATTTCGAGGCGAGAGACGTCATTTTCCCGGTGAGATTTCGGAACGTGCGGTCGCCGCAGACGGACATTTATGTCCCTTTGAAGGTGTACCTGGAACGGTTGGCGTCGCGGCAGTTCCAGCTCGACTACATCCTCTTTGACGCCGAGCCCGCAACGCTCATGCGCCCCCAGGAACTGGAGAGTTCTTCGGGAATCTTGAAGGAATTCGCCCTGGATTATGCTTCTTCGCCAGGCGGCCATCTCCGGCTTTACCGCCGCCGCAAGCATGGTTCCGAGTGAAGCGCATGGCTTCCATCACCCGCCGCCGGTTTGCAGCGGCTCTGCTGGCGGCCGCTCCTGCCCGGCCCCTGTCGGGCGCCGCAAGCGTCGATGAAATCTTGCGTGATGGAATCGCGCGGCGGCGAATCCCCTGCGCCGTCGCGATGGCGGCCACCTCCGGCGAAATTCTGTATTCCGGCGCTTTTGGCCTGCGCGACTCTTCCGGCCCGCCCGTCACCCCCGGCTCCATCTTCGCCATCGCCTCCATGACAAAGGCCATCACAACCGCCGCGGTCATGCAGCTTGTAGAGCAGGGGAAACTCGGCCTGGATGAGCCGGTTTCCAAGCACCTTCCCCGGCTGGCCCGCCTTGAGGTTCTCGAAGGTTTCAGCTTGCTCGGCAAACCGATTTTCCGGCCGGCCCGCTCGCAAGTGACTTTGAAGCATCTGCTCACCCACACCTCGGGATTCGCCTACGACATCTGGGATGAAAAGATATCCACGTATTACCGGCGCCACGGTCTTGGACAACCGCTGGTTTTCGATCCGGGAACCCGCTGGCGGTACGGCCCCGGCTTGGATTGGGCGGGCAGGCTGGTGGAGAAACTGACCGGCCAAAATCTGGACGCGTATTTTCGCGCTAACATCTTCGATCCCCTCGGCATGACCGATACCGCCTTCCTGGTTCCTGCCGAAAAATTCTCTCGTCTGGTCGGCAATTACTTTCGATCGGCGGGCGGCGCTCTCCAACAAGACCGGCGAGATCCCCCACGCCCGCCCAGAACGTTCAGCGGAGGAGGAGGCTTGTATGGCACGGCTCCCGACTACATCCGTTTTATGCAAATGATCCTCCGCAACGGCGCCGCCCCCAACGGTCGCCGCATTCTTCGAGCCCGCACGGTCGATCTGATGTCCACCAACCAGATCGGCGATTTGAGCGCGGGCAAGCTGCGCTCCACATCGCCCCGCGTCTCCGCGGACGTCGATTTTCACCCCGGATTTGAGGACAAATACACTTTCGGCTTCCTTCTGAATCCAGACCCCCATCCGGGCGGCCGCTCCGCCGGGAGCCTCTCTTGGGCCGGCATCAACAATACGTTTTATTGGATCGATCCCCGCCGCAATCTCTGCGCGGTGCTTATGATGCAGTTCCTGCCCTTTTGCGATTCCCAGGCCGTGGGACTGCTAAGAGACTTTGAGCGGGCGGTCTACGCGAATCTGGTTTAATCCGGAATGTAATACAGCAGGATCGATTTCCCCACCAATTCCACCGGCTCATAAGCGCTCAACCACTGGAAGCCGTCGTCTGGAAGGCCGATGCCGCCTGTGAAGCGGCGCATCATGCCGACGGCAACCCATCCCGTGGCTCTCTCGTACGGATTCAGGGCGCGGAACGGCGGAAGCTGGAGGTGCTCCAACTCCGCCGCGCCGGAGTAGGCGATGGATACGAACGGAATCTTCCTTTCTCTTAGCACGGAAGAAAGGCGCAGCAAATCCTGTCCCCAATCCAGATCGCTCGTGATCAGAATCTTTTCCGGATGGCGGCCGGCGAGCTCGTTGAAATACGCCAGGTAATCGGGATGCGCGCGCGCCGAAGCAATCGTTTGCCACGCCAGCAAAGCTGCCGCCGCCGTCCTCGCCATGGCCCGGCCCCCGCCGGCGCGCCTCCATAGGGTCTGAAACCCAACGCCCGTCATGATTGCAAGCAGGGAATACATCGGCAGAACGTGGCGCACGCCGATGCTCAGGTTTTGCAGCATGGCGATGGATAGAGTCGCCGCCGCCGCCACCGGCGGCGCGCCCAAAATCCAATTTTTCCCCGCCCAGGAAAGCCTCAGTGCTGCCGCCGCGCCCATTGCGGCCAGGATCAGGCCGGCAATCGGCGTTTTGACCGCCAGCGCAACCGGGAAAAAATACCACCACCCCCGGCTCCGAACCTGCCCCAAAAGAAAGCTCTTCTCTCCCCGCTCCTCCTTTTCGCGGACCTGCGCGAGCCCTTTTATTAGCGGCCGGGCGGGGATGCACTTGGCCTCCACCAGCGCGTACGCCGCCTCGTGCGCCCATCCTCGAGTTCCAACCAACCGGTCGATCGCGCCATAAGGCCGCTGGGCGGACTCGGCCGCCGAACCCAACGAGAACCGGTATCCGCTCCAGAGCGCCGCCATGGCCGCCAGCGCCGCGATCCCAATCTTTCCACGCCCCGCCAGCAATAAAGGTGCGGCGGTGCAGCCCTCGCGCCGCTCCAATATCCGTCGCCACAGCCACAGGCCCGCCCCCGACGCCAGCAAAAAAATTGGAACGCTGAATTTGCATAGCGTCCCCAAAGCCGCGGCCGCCCCGAATGCCGCCGACCTTGCGGCCGTGGGCTTTTCCAGCCAATAGATGAAGGACAGCAGAGCGGCGGTGAAGCCAGCCGCCGCGGCCATATCCGTGGTGGCCAATGCGGCATGTCCGAGAATCGGCGGAAAAGTCGTGAAAGACAGCGCCGCTGCTCCAGCCGCAATCGCGCCATACCGCGCTAAAGTCCAACGCCACGCGAGAAAGGCGCCCACCATGAAGAAAGGAAGAACGCCCATCCGCGCCAGAGCCAGGTTGTGCCCATATTGGTTCCGCGCCGCCAGAATCGCATTGCCTCCCTGCCACATCCCCAAGCGCGGATCCCACCGGATTCCCGAAAGAAAGGGCCCCAACGCCACCGCCACGCGGGCCAGCGGAGGATGCATCGGCTCCAAAGTGTAGGTTCCATTTTGCAGCCATTCCATGCCCGTAGCTACGTGAGCTACTTCGTCCCAGGTCCCGCTGAAGACGTGGTACGTCGAAACGATTCGCGCCACTCCGATTCCGGTCAGTAGTAGGAACAGGACGGCCAGCCCTCGGCTCGCCTTGACCCGAGCCTTCCCGTCGCTGGAAAGCCCCGCTTTCACGGGCGCGCCGGCGATGCGCGGTCTTGCGAGTTCGCCCGGCCCGCCGTGGAAACGCTCTTTCCCGACCCGAGCAACACCGCCAAGGCGCACAGATACAGCGCGCCTCCGCTCAACAGCGTCGCCCGGAGACCCCAGTAAAGCGCGAGAAATATCGCCGACGCCGAACCCAGCACGCTCGCTGCCGCATTCAGCGACCACGCCCACCGCGCCGTCGCTTGCGCATCGGCGAAGGCGTGCTGTCTTTCCAGCCGGCGGAGGCCGCTCGGAAAGGGCATGCCCATCAGGAATGCCGCGGGCGCGATGGCGAGCGTCGTTACCGCCATTTTCGCGGCCAGCGGCCACGCGGCGGCGGCGGTCGTCAGGGTCCGCGCGCCCATCGCCAATGCCGCCACCAGAACCGCCACCGCCGCCAGGATCAGCGCCAGTCGGGAATCCCGCCCCGCCACCGCCTTGCCGCTGAAAAAACTTCCCACGCCGCTCGCCACCAGCATGGAAAACACGATCACCGTCAGCGCGTAGGTTGGATGGCCCAAAAGCAGAACGAACTTCTGTATCAGCGCCACCTGAATCAGAATGTAGCCCGCCCCCAGGCAAAGAAAATAGCAAAGAAACCGGCGCAGCCCCTTTTGTTTTGGCAAGCGGCTGCCCGGCAACCAGCTCGGCAGCGCCAGCGCCAGAGCCGTGGCGATGAGGCTGATCCCCATCAGCCCGAACAGAAGCGGAACCGCGCGATTAATCTTGTAATCCGCCGTGGCCCGATTGCCGTGCCGAAAGAAGGTCCACAGATCGCGCGGTTGAACCGTGTAAAAGAAAAACGGCCGGTCGTCTCCCACCGGCGAAACGTCGTACGGATATTCGGCGTAGAACGCCGCGGGATCGGAGGAAACCGCCAGCTTGCCGAACGGATTCGATGGCGCATCCCCCGGCAGATAGAGCGTCGCCATCGACGCCTCCTTCGCGATCTGGCGCGCCCGCTCCACGTCTTCCTGCGAAAAAGGCCTCCGCGACGCCACCACCGTATCCAGCGCGCCCTTTCCGTGCAATCGCTCCGTATCCTCCTGAATCGCGATGATGTGTCTCCAGGCGTCCTTTTCGCCCAGCCGGTTCAGAGCTTCCACAGCCAGAGAAATCAGCCGCAGCGACTCGCGAGGCGGATCGAGCCCCCATCGCGTGAACGCCACAATCCCATCGTCGGTCAAGTGCGCAAGATAATCGCAGAAAGCGTCCGAGGTGTAGAGATTGTTTTCCGAAAGCGCAAAGGCGCCGGCCGCCGTGGAGGCCCACGTATCCACCAGCGTGGCTTGCACCACTTGATACTTCTCCGCGCTGCGCCGGACGAAGGAGCGCCCGTCTTCCACGAATAGCCGCACTTCCGGCCGTTCGTAAATGCCATGCGTCTCGGCCAGCATCTTGCCCCGCATGATCGTATTAGCGATAATCGGGTTGATCTCCACCGCGGTGATGTCGCGGCTGCCTCCCGCCATCGCGCGCGCTACGTCGTAGCCGCCCCCCGGGCCGATGATCAGCGCTTTGGCCCCCGGACGCAACGCGTAGGGAAATCCCGGCCCCTGGTGCAGAAGATCGAAGCGCTCGCGCGCCGTCAGGCCCCGCTCCCAATCGAATCCCGCGATTCCCGTGCCGGCGTCGGCGTCGATCTGGATCGTCCAGTTTGCGCTCTTTTCCCACCGCGTCCCCACTTGCGTGACGCCGATCCGCGAGAAGCTGTTCCAGGCCGTGAAGCGCTCCGGCGGGATCTTTTGTCCCTTGGCGGCGGAGATATCGATAAAATGACGTTGCCCATTGGCCGCCATCAGCCCTGCCAGCAGCAGCGCCAAAATCGCCGACGCCGCTCGGGCGCGCGTCATGCCCGCATGGCTGAACCAGATCGCAGCCGAAACGCTGTACAATACCGCCGCCGCGATCACCGTGTTCGGTCCCCCGAAAGCGTTCAGCAGTGGAATCAGCAGCAGACAGCCTGCCGCGGCCCCGGCAAGATCGAAGAAATAGGCCCGATCCACCCGCTCCATCGCTTCGGATATGGCCACCGACACCACAATCCCAGCCAGAAAAAAAGGCAGCGCGCTCGCGAAGTACACCAGCCCCAGCGTCAGATTTCCTGCGTTGCCCGCTCGCGACAAAATGAAGGCCAGAGCCCCCACCACGCAAACGCCGTTCGCCATGGAGAACGCCCCGAGTTTTGCGCCAAGCTTGCCGCCGTTCCCTGCTACCGCGTAAGAAAGGACCCCGCCCGCGCCCAATCCAAATAGCGCGATCGAAATCGCCAGGAATGCGAAATGGTAGTAAAAGACGACGGAAAAAATCCGCGTCAGCGACAATTCCAAAATGAGCGTGGCCATCGTCGTGAAGCCAAGCCCTAGGTAAAGCTGCTTCCAACGGACTTCGCCAGAGGCGGCCGTAGCCACACTGGAATCGACGCGCGGCAAAGCGTTACTACTGTAGCAAGTTCTAGGCCACTTCCAGCCTCACCCATCCCGCTAAAGTGGATGGTTCTCCCCCTTCAAATACGATTTTGCGCGTCTTGGGGAACGGCAATCCCGTCTGCATCACGCGCTGGAAAAAAGGAAATTCCCGCAGGACCCCTCGAAAGGCGGCGTCGTCGGTCTCCAAATACGCCACCTTGGAGTGCAGCCCTCCGCCCCAGCCTATGGAAAGCATGCAAGCGCTGTCGCTGCCCGCCGTCTCCTCCACGTGTTTCTCCAGCGCCGCAACCGCCGCCGCCAGTTTGCCCAAGCCCGCCCATTCCGCGTAGCGCTTATGGCGCGCCAGTTGACCCGCCGCATATCGGTTGGAAGCCTGGAACAGCCGTATCCGGTCCTGACGAGAATCCTCCTTCCACGCCCCTTCAAACTCGGTCCCCGGAACCGCCATCTCCGCAAACGCCGGCGTGCTTTCCTCGATATGGCGCGCGTCGCAGGTCCCCCGCGCGGATTTCCATCCCAGCTCGAATTTGCCTGCCCGCGCCGCCAAGGTCGCCACCCGCAGTAAATACACTTTCATCGCGGAATACGTCCCGGCCCCGGAGTCTCCGGCGCTCACGCGCTTGGCTCGCGGCGCGTCCTCCAGCTTTGCGGCCGGATTTCGTGGCGCTCTTTCTCCCTGCATCCGCCCCGCCAGATCGCGCATGGTCTTCTCGCTCCAACGATCGAACACCGCCCCTGACCGCATCGCCCCTTTCAAAGCCGTGGCCGGCAAATACGGCCCCGCTGTCGTTGCCGCGAACGTCGGAATGAACAGGTGTTCGGCCCGCGCCCGCTCCCAAACGGGTATGGCGCTGGAATGCTCGAAGGGGATGCGCCGTCCCGCAAAATTCTGCGCAAAGCCGCCCCAGGAAGCGAAGTCGAGCTTCTCGGCCTTCTTCAGTTGCGTCAGGTATCCTTCCAGGCGCGGGCCTTTGGAAAGCAGCTTGAAGATGCGCCGCTGGTCCAGTACGTTTACGTGGTCGCGCCATACCATGTAATCGATCGGCGCCAGCTTCTGCCCATCTCCCACCAACGTCGGCGTCAGGCACGTGACGCGGTATCTCATGCCGCCGCCTCCGTCGCCGGCCCTACTCTGCTCGGCTCGACTTTTACAGGAATGGGAACCGCCACCGCGTGGCCCCACCGGTACACCGGATGCGCGAAGCCCGGCGGCGCCACGTCCGTCGCCGCCCCCCGCGGCGGCCCCGTACAAATCAATACCGATCCTTCCGCGATCATCCGGCTGCCTCGCTTTGCCAATCCCCATCCCGCTTCGCTTTCCACCCGTCCCCCGCGCGCCGCCACGGCGTAGTTGCCGCGCTTCCAATCGATCGAGTCCGCCGCCCCGGGCTGGAACAGGGAAAGCAGCCACCAGGCCCTTTCCCCCGCCTCATCCGTCTCGCGCGCCGCCAGCGCCGGCGGAGGCTCCGAAAACTCGATCTCGGCGCGGCCCCATCCGCGCGAACGCTCGCCGCCGAATCCGGAGTCCGCCAGCAGGCGCAGCGCCCCCGCCACCGGTTCTTTCCAGGCCTCGCGCGCCGCCTCGCTCGCAAACGCCGCCATCGCCCACAGTCCCGCGTTGGGCGCAAACTCCAGGCAAGCGCTGGAATGCGGCGCCACTCCCGCCCCCGCCCGATCCACCGCCGCGCTTGACCGCACCGAAACTTGGAAGGGACCCTGCGTGCCCATCGCGATTAACGTCTCGCTGCCTCCATCCACCGCCCAGCCTTCCTCGTTCACCCCCTTGCCGCTCACCAGCGACTCCACCACCGTAACCGGCGCGAACTTCGCCCCCTTCCATCGCACCTTCGACGATGCCGGAGGAGGCCATAAGCTCCGCGGCGGCGTCACGTAAACGGTGTCGCCATGGAAGGGAAAGCATGAGCTAAACCGCACAGCCGGCTCCGCCGCCGTCGCCGTCGCCGCCAGCCATTCCTCCAGCCTGCCCAGCCGCGCCATGGCGTGCGAGACCGCCGAATAAAGCGTGTCGCTGTGATAAATGCGCTCCACCCGGTCGCGATCCCCCGAGTCGGGACCAATCCGCCAAGGACCCGTGGGGCGCAGGCGGACAAAAACGTTCTCTGGCATGTTGGGTATGTACCAGTTTAGACGCCCTTGCGCCCCGCCCGCAGCCCCTCCTTAGGAACCCGCTCGGCGAGCGGTATTGGCTGCCGGTATCAGAACGTAAACCGCGCGATCAGCGTGCCTGTGCGGCCCACCAGCGGAACCGTCCCCGCCGCCGGACCGCTGTTCGGCGCCTGATAAGCGTTCAGAATGCCAAATCCCGCGGTGTAAATTCCCAGGCCATTCTTCGTCGGCAAATTCTGCGGATTCCCGGTCGAGAAATTTGGCATCAGCGTCCGGTTAAAGATATTGACGAATTCGCCCCGGATGTAGAAATCGTACCGCCCCTCCTTGCCCACGCGGAAGTGCCGGCCGATGTTGCCGTTCTCTTGCGGACGCCGCGGATTGCGGAAGTCGCTATATAGCGTCGATGTTGCGGCGCAGGTGGCGTTGGCCGGGCAAGCCGTCCAGGCCGCTGGATTCAAAAGCTGGTCGTAATACGGGTTGTAGCTGTGAATGTTGTTGATGTCTTTCAGGTACAGCGGTACGCCCGGGTTCCGGATTTCCTCGCTGCTTAGGTAACTCGCCGTGGGGCTGGCGGGTGGCGCGATGAAGCTCCCGCTCTGGTAATTGGCGAAAAAGCCCAGTTGCCAGTCTTTGCTGACCGCGTCGACATACCTCGGCAGAAAGCTCGCCTTCGGCACGGTGTAGGTAACGTTGAACGTCAGCACTTGCGGAGGAATCTGTTGCAGCGCCCAGGGATTGCCCGCCGGATTGAAGAAGTCCTGCCGCCCCGGCCGCGTAAACCCTTTCGCGAAAGTGTAGGCGCCGCTGGCCTGAAGCCCATGCGAGAAGCGCTTGGTCAGTTTGACTTGAAGGGAGTTGTACTTCGAGTTCCCCGTGGCCGATCCGGTTGGCCCGATCGCTCCGAATTGCGGGAACGGATAAAGCGCGCTTAACAAGGAAGTCCCCGTGAACCCCGAGTAGGGAAGGACGCTGGCGATCCCCACCGACGCCAGCTTCTGAATCACCGCTGTACTCGTCAGGGGCTGGCTGAGCAAAGCCCGGTCGCAGTCGTTTCCCGCGACGCAGCTCAGCCCCGCCGGTTTGTAAGCATAGCCCGCCGGACCCGTTCCCGGGTAAGGATACAGGCCGAACTTGGCGAACTGCGACGCCGGAATCTGGCTCAGGAAGCCCAGCGGCCCGCTGAAGGCGTACGCGTTGCCTTGTTCCCATACTCCCAGATTCGCCACGTAAGAAGCTTCCATCACGAAATTCCGCGTGATCTCCCGCTGAACTCCCGCGCTCCATTGCATCAGCCGGGGAGGACGATTCTGGTTGGCGTCGGGCATCGTCGGCGCGCCCCCCGCGCCCGGCGCGGCCCCTGGAGTCGGATACCGATTCGGATCGAAGTTGGGCCAACTGGGCGCCACGATCGCGCCCGGCGTTTCGATGTTTACGAAGGGATTGATCCCGGTCAGCGGATACGATCCGTTGGTGGCCACGATTCCACCCGCCAGCCCTCCCGCTCCCGTCCCTCCCGTGGCCTGATAGGCGATGCCCCATCCCGCCCGAAACACGGTTTTGGCGTCGATCTGATAAGCCGCTCCCAGCCGCGGGCCGATCGCGTAGGCATACGCCGGCTGGTAGAACTGGCAATTGCAATTGCTGGCGAAGATGGTCGCCCCGGGGTGCCCTCCCGCATTGGCGTTCGGCAAGGTCATGGAAAACTGCCCTAAACGGCCATACTGCTCCCGGAGCGGAGTGCTATAGTCCCAACGCAATCCGTAGTCCAGCGTGAACTTGCGCGTCACTTTCCAGGAGTCTTGCACGAACATGTCCCACACCTGCTGCCCATAGCGATAATTCTCTTGCGGCGTCTGCGTCGTGGCCGTGTAGTCTCCCAGCAGCCAACTGGCGTAGCCAAACCCCGTCGTGTATCCGTTAAAGCTCACCGTTGGCGTGAATGGCTGCGAGGTCGGGCCGGTGCCCGTCGCCAGCGTAACCGTCGAAAAGCTTCCCATCAACTCCCCCTCCAAATACAGGTCGGCCCCGGCCTTGTACGTGTGGCTGCCCCGGACGTAGGTAATGTTCGCGGCAAAAGTCGGCTTCTCTTCGTAGTTCTGCGTCTGGATCGCTTCGCCCATGTTCTGCATGCCTCCCAGCGCCGCCCCCGGCGTCCCGGCCGTCCCCACCAGCCCCGTAATGGAAGGAAACTGGCGATGGATGACAAACCCGCTCAGCCCCACCGAGGCCGGATCGAAATTTAAAAACGGCGCATGATCCAAAAAACTCGTGTGAAAGTAGCCCGCGCCCACGTGCAGCAGCAGATTCGGCTTGATCGTGCGATCGTAATTCAGACGCGCCGTCCAGTTCGGAATGAACGTGCCCCGGTACGCCCCTATTTCCAGCGGCAGCCCGTCTGCGCCGCCCAGCGGAGACGATATCTGGCTCTCGGTATTGTTCCGCGACCAGTAAAACGACAACTTATCCGCCGGCGAAATATTGTGGTCGATCTTGAACGACGGAATCGCCGAGTACCGCGAGCCCGGAATGTTGGCGTTCAGGTTGCCTGTCAGGCTATTGATTTGCGCCGCCGGAATCAGCTTTTCGATGTTCACCGCCACCCGATCGAACCGGCTGGCCGGAATCACGTTGTTCGGAAAGGGATCGGCGTAGCCCAAGCCCGAGGCCGCCACCGTGCCCCGCGACATCGGATCGTAAATCTCGTTGGCGAACATCGGCCGCCCCAGCGCATCCAATTGGTTGGGCAGGCCCTGCGCGTTCACCCCGCCCAGCGGCGTGGCCGGAACCTGATAAGCCGCGCAAAGACTGCAATTCCCGTTCGGCGAAATCGCCGAAAAGTCGCCGTTCCGGTAGGCCTGCGTCGGCACCGTATCGGTAAAGCCGTATCCCACCGTCTCGAGAAACTCTTCGTAATTGAAGAAAAAGAAAGTCTTGTTGCGCCCGTTGTAGATCTTTGGAATGTAAATAGGCCCGCCCAGCGTGCCGCCGAAATCGTTGCGCCGGTTGCGCGGCCGGTATTTTCCCAGACTCCCGCCCACCGTGCTGCCGGGTCCGCCGCTAATGCTGAAGGGATTTCCCGCGTTCAGATCTTCGTTGACAAAGTAGTCGTAGCCGCTGCCGTGATATTGGTTCGTCCCCGACCTCATCGTCATGTTGATCACTACCGAGCCTGCCTGCCCGTATTCGGCGGCGTAGTTACTAGTCTGGTAGGCCATCTCCTGAATCGAATCCGCGCTGGGCTGCGCCATCTGCGTGTAATCGTAGGTCCCGAACAACCGGGAGGTAGCGTCCTGACCCTCAATCCTCATCGTTTCCGCCATGTTGCCTCCCAGCCCGTTCAGCGTGAACTGGCCGCTGCTGTTGTACGAGCTCACCCCGGGAAGCGTCAAAATCGTGTTATAGGGATTCCGGTAGCCCGACGTCCCCGCATTGGCCGTGCCGATGCCCAGCAGAGGCAGATCGTCCAGTTGCTGGATGTTGATGTTGTGGCTCAGCTCCCCGCTTTCCGTTTTCAGCAGCGTCGCCTCCGCCGTGATCGTCACCGACTCCGCCGCTTGGCCAACCTCTAGCGCAGCGTCCTCCCGCAACCTTTGCGCCGCGCCCACGGCAAGGTTCGGATGCGAATAGGTCTTGAAGCCTTGAGCCTTCACCGTAACCGAGTAAATCCCCACCGGCAGATCCGGGATCGTATAGTTTCCCGTGTTTGTGGTGACCGATTGATACGTCACCCCCGTTTGGGTGTTTCTTGCCTCCACAACCGCCCCGGGCACAACGGCCCCCGCCGGATCTGTAACGGTTCCGGTAATCGTTCCGTTGCCTACCTGGCCCAAAGCCAGCGATGCCGCTGCCGCCACACATGCCATGAGCCGCGAAGACAAACCTTTGTGCACAATCCACCTCCCTGAAGAGTTTGAGATACCCTATCGGTTTGCCATATCCTATCCCTGCTTCGCGCCGGTGTCAAGGGACAAGCCTAAAAAATTTTAGGCCCGTCAAGACACATTGGGCGTAGTAGAAGATTGGCCATTCTGCATACATGCATACATCCATGCATGCAGGGATCGGAGGGGCCGGGAGATGCCGCCCCTCCGCGCGCCTGCGCGCCTTCGCCTCTTGGGCTTTGTCTGATCGCTCGTGAACGCCGCGCTAGAACGTAAACCGCGCGACCGCTTGCCCGGTGCGCGGCGTGTCCCCGGCTCCGTTCAAAAAGCTCACGTAGCCGAATCCGCCCGACAGCGCCCCGGCCGCGGGACCGCCTTGAACCAGCGCATTGTTGTAGGTCGGAACCGATGTGGGATATAGAAGGTTGGGGGCGCTGAAGAAATGGCGGTTGAACACATTGCTGAAATCCACCCGCACCTGGAGGCTATATCTTCCTTCTTTCCCCACCCGGAAATTGCGCGCGAAGTTCATGCTTTCCGCCGGCTGCCGCTGCCAGCGAAAGTTGTTGTAGTATGGCGCCGACACTCCAAACGTTCCGCCCGGAGCGTCCGCCCAGGACGCCGGATTCAACACCAGTTGCTTGGTCGGATCGAAGTGAGAATTCGGATCCACCGTGAACAGGCCGGTTGTGCCGTTGGTGAGGTTCTGGTAGGTCGCTCCGCCCGAGAACAGGCCCCCGGTGCGGTCGAGTTGCGCGAAAATGCCATTGAGCGAGGTGGGCACTTCCAGCAGCGCTCCGTTCTGGTATCGCAGCACCGCCCCGATTTGCCAATCTCGGATGATCTGCGAAAGGTATCGGTTCTGTAGCACCCCGAAGGTCGGCTTCGGCACGGTGTAGCTGCCCGAAAACACCAGCGCATCCGGCCGGCTAAACCCAGACAGCTCCTTGTTGGTGTTGCGGTTGTACACATCGTTGACGGCCACCGATTGAAAGATGCTCGACCCGCCGGCGGTGAGATACGCCGTGTCGGAGTTCGTTCCCAGCACCAGCGATTTGCTGAACGTATAAGACCCCTGCGCCGTAAAGCCGTGCGAAAAGCGGTGGGTCATCTTTGTTTGCAGCGAATCGTACCAGGTGTCCCCGATCGGCGGTCCCAAAAACGGCGGAACATAGGTCCACTGTGGCCGCGGCCGCAGCGCCTGCTCCACCGTCTGCGTCACCGGAAATCCCGGATAGGGAGGCGTCCCAAATCCGCGCTGGATCGCGATCGGCGAATTCAGCGTGCTCGCCAGCAGGCTGCGATCCGCCGAGTTCGAAAGGTTCAGCCCGAAATTCGACAGATCCGTGATGTTCAGCGCGTTGTAGGCCAGAACGTCCAGCGCCGGCGCCGTAAACCACACTCCCCGATTGCCCACGTATTCGGCTTCCACGACGGTGCTCCGAGTCAGCTCGCGCTGTAGGCCGATGCTCCAGGTGAACACGCGCGGCGGCCGGGCGTCCTTATCCAGCATGATGAACGGACTCTGCGGCGTATAGCAGGTCGCATTCGCCGTGCCCGGACAGATGGTCCGCGTCGGAAATTTGTCCGGGTTGGTGTTCGGCCACGTCAGAGTCGGATTCCCGAAAGGATTGCCCGCCGCGTACGGATTGCCCGCCGCCAGGCTGGGCATGGCGGGAAGGCCATATCCCGGAGCCCCAAAGCTGTAAAAGTCCACCGCGCTGATAATCAGTTGGGCGTCGTTCGACGCCGTTCCATATTGAATTCCCGCGCCTCCCCGAAAGACCGTCTTCGAATTGATCTGGTAGGCGATCCCAAGCCGCGGCCCGAAAGCCCACGGATAGTTGTGCGAGAAAGAGCAGTTGCAGTGCCCCGGTCCGTTGCCTTCATACAGCACCACCCCCGGAAATCCCCCCACCACGGGATTGGGCGTGTAAAGGTTCGCGTCCTGCATCCGCCCATACTGTTCCCTCAAGTACGTCTGGAAGTCGTAGCGCAAACCATAATCCAGCGTCAGCTTGCGAGTCACTTTCCAACTATCCTGAGCGTACAATCCAATCGAATGGTTGCCCAGCCGGATCGACCCCGCCGGAGCGACCGCGAAATTATCCACCATCCCTAACAGAAAACTGGCGTAGGGAAATCCGCTGCCGCCAACCAGAGCCGTCGCTTGCGCTCCTTGCCACTGATCGGACGTCTCATTGCCTGAAAAGTTCAGAAAGCCCTGCGACCGGTACGTCGACTGCAGGATATTGCCGTCGAACATCAGTTCTCCGCCGAACTTAAAAGTGTGGTTACGCTTCACCCACGTCAAATTGGCGTTGCCCGTCGGCTTCTCATCGTACTCCTTGCCATAGGCTCCTCCGGAGCCCAGCGGAACGCTGCTGCCGCCGGTGACGCCGTTGGTGATCCCGCCGATCACCGGGAAAAGGTTCGCGTAAAATCCGTGCAGCCCAATTTGGCTTTGGTCGTAGGAGCTCGTCACATACGGATAATAGGTGTAAAGAAGCCCCGCGCCGATATGCAGCAACAGCGTCGGCCGCAGCGACTGATCGTAATTGATGCGAATCGTTCGATTCAGCAGATTGGTTGGCTCTACGCCCGTAATGGCGTTGCTCACCGCAACCGATCCGCCGATGTTGTAGCCATTGTAGGCCGGCGCGTGTTGTCCCACTTGCTGGTAGTATCCCGATATCTTGATCGTGGGGCTCAGGGAGTGATCCAGCTTGGTGGACCAGGTCGTTCCCGTGTTGTCGTTCGAATAGGGGGGAATGTTGTAGTTATTGATCAGATTGCCGTTGGTCGGCTCCGGCAGCAGAGCCTGAATCTTGAACGCCACCGGATCGAACCGGCTCGGCGGAATCTGCCCGTTCGGAAACAGATTGTTTACGATGCCCGTCGGCGTCTGCATCGAGGTCAGCGGATCGTACACCCCATATTCCGGAATCGGACGCCCCAACCCGTCCTTTGCCAGCGCCCCGCTCTGCGTCGCGTACGTCGGCCCGCCCACCGCCGGACAGGCCGCCGATACCGTCACGCACAAAGGAGTCGTCGTGGAAAAGTTGCCGGACCGATACGCGTCGGTGGGAACCGTCGCCGTCCCATTCGCCACGCCCGTCAGCGTGCGATACTGCTCGAAATTTACAAAGAAAAACGATTTGTTTTGCCCGTTATAAACTTTCGGAATGCGGATCGGTCCGCCGATCGTAAACCCATAATCGTTGCGCCGCAATTTGTTCCGCACGTGCTGTCCCGCTTTTTGGCTGTTGGTGATGCCGGCGTCGGTGTAAGGAAGGCCGGCGTTCAAAGCCTCGTTTTCCATGTAGTCGGAGGCGCTGCCGTGGAACTGGTTCGTGCCCGACTTCATCGTGAAGTTCAGGTACCCCCCCGCGGCCTGCCCATATTCAGCCGCAAAGTTGCTGGTTTGCACCGATACTTCCTGAATCGCATCCAACCCCGGGTTGGTATAGGAGGTCAATTGCCGCCAAAGACTGTTGGTCGAATCCTGCCCCTCTACGCGGATGGCCTCGCTGTTGCTCGGCAACCCGTTAATCTGCAAGACGTTGTCAGCTGCGAACGCGGTCCCCGGAAGAACGTTCAAAACCGCCAGAGGATCGCGCACGCCCGTCAGGCTTTGCCCGATAAACATCAGCGGCAGCTCGTCTACGTCCTTCGTCGACACGGTGTGGCTCAATTCGCCGCTTTCGGTCTTCAGCAGCGGCGTCGATTCGCTTACCGTGACCGTCTCGGCAGCCGTGCCCACCTCCAGGTTCACGTCCACGCGCGTGTCCACCGCCACCGTCACCTGGATGTTCTGCCGCACGTACTTCTTGAACCCCGACACCGCCACCGTGAGCGTGTATTGCCCCACCGGCAAATTCGCCACGATAAAATTACCCGTGGCCGAGGCGCCGCCCTGAAAAACGGTTCCCGTATCCTGGTTCTTGATCTCCACGGGAGCGTTCGGAACTACCGCCCCCGTCGAATCCGTAATCGTGCCGGTGATGCTGCCGCGGTCGCTCTGGGCAAACGCGGCCAAAGAAATCGAAAACAGAGCGCAAACCGCCAAACGCCTATAGCCCATGCATAGCCTCCCAACCTGGAAACCCGAGCGCGCCAAGCTCTCCTGCCGGGCGCGCAAACCACAGTCAATTTTCGCGGAGCAAGACCCCATTTTTTTTTCCTGCCCCAAGAGCCAAAACTGAACGATTATGGTGCAGGGTTTATGTAATTGTCAACAACAAAATCCAAACATCAAGGCCATTGATAATAGTCCGGCCCTGGCAATTCTGCATACCGCCCGAAATTTTTGTCCGGTCTGGCCCTAGGAAATCACCCGCCGGTACAGCTCCCGCCTCGGAATCCCCCGCGCCTTGGCCACCTGCTTCACGGCTTCGATTCGCGCCAGCCCTTGGCGCTCCAGCGCCCGCACCTCTTCTTCCGCCGCCGTCCGATCGGCCGCCGATTTGGCCCGCTCTTGCCTCTTGCCGATCAAAATCGTGATTTCGCCTTTGACGGACGGCCGGCCCGCCAGTTCGGCCCGGACCGATCCGGGCGTTCCGCGCACGAACTCTTCATGCACCTTGGTCAGCTCCCGGGCCACCACGATGGGCCGCTCTCCCAGCGCCGCTTCAATATCCTCCAGCGATTCCATCAGCCGGTGCGGCGCTTCATAAAAAATCAACGTGCAGGATTCCTCCCGCAGCGCCTCCAATGCCTTCCGGCGCTGCGTTGGCTTTGCCGGAAGGAATCCACAAAATCGAAATGCGTCCGTCGCCAGGCCTGAGCCCGCCAGCCCGCTCAGCGCGGCCGAGGCGCCCGGGATCGGCGCCACCGGTATCTTTGCCTCGATCGCCGCTTTCACCAGCCGGTAGCCCGGGTCCGACACCAGCGGTGTGCCGCCATCGCACACCAAGGCGATCCGGGCGCCCGTTGCGAGCTTCTTTGTCAGCTCCCGCGCCCGCGCCGCCTCGTTGTGCTCGTGATAGCTAACCATCGGCTTGGCGATTCCCAAATGATCCAGCAGCTTGCGTGTCTGCCGCGTATCTTCGCAAGCGATCAGGTCCGCTTCTTTCAGCACTCGCGCCGCGCGCTGTGTGATGTCTTCAAGATTGCCGATCGGCGTCGATACGATATAGAGAACGCCCGTCACGTAGTACGATGAAACAGTAACTCAAATGGCGGCAAGCACACAAGCGCTGCCCGGAGTCTATCTCTGGGAGCCTCCTGAAAAAACCTTCGCCATTCGCTTCCATCTTGATATTGTCGACAAACTGCTCCCCGAAGTGATGCGCGCCTTCGCCGCCGTTCCCAAACGCGGCGCCGAGGTCGGCGGCGTCTTCATCGGCTCTTTCGAACAACCCGAGCCAGGCGGCCAAACCTTCATCCATATCGAGGATTTCGAGCTCGTCCCCTGCGAATATGCCCGCGGTCCCTCCTATCTGCTGGCCGGCGATGACCGGGCGGCCTTCGAGCACGCCTGCCGGCGTTGGAGCGCCAGCGGCCCTGATGCGCCGGCCAAACAATTAGTGGGCTATTTTCGCAGCCATACCCGCGGCGGGCTCGAGCTCAGCGCCGAAGATATCGAGTTGATGGACCGCCTTTTCCCCCATCCGCGCCATCTGGCGATGTTGATCCGGCCTTTCTCCGCCCAGCCGGCCGAGGCCGCCTTCTTTGTTCGCGACAACGGCGCCTTTCCGCGCCAATCGCCGCGCCCGTTTTTGTTTTCGCGTCTGGAGATGTCCTCCCTACCCGCGCCTCCCCCCTCGCTTCAGGCCGCTCCTTCACTCGCCCCGCCGCCCGCCGTGGTCGAAACGCCGCCGCCTCCCCCTGGCGTCTCCGCAAAGCCCCCCCGCGCCAGCCTCCACTGGTTGTCGCTCTTCGTCGTCTCTTTGGCTTTTCTCCTGCTCGGCGCCGCCGCCGGATACCAGGCCCCCCGATTCCTCGCTGTTTGGACCGCCGCCCGCCCGCCGGCTCCATTTTCGCTGGCCCTGCGCGTCGTCCCCGTCGGCGACAATCTGGCCGTCCGCTGGGATCCCCAAGCCCCCGCCATCCGCGGCGCCCAAAGCGGGCTCTTGCAAATCGAGGACGCCGGCTATTCCAAACCCGTGGACCTGGACGCCGCCCATCTGCAAAGCGGCGGCATTCTCTATCGCAACACCTCCGCCGCGGTGCGTTTCAAGTTGACCGTTTATGAGAGCGCGCGTCTCAGCGTGACCGAAACCGTCGATTGGCCCCATTGATGCGCACAGTTCTTTGGGTTGTCGCCGCCGGGTTGTTCCTCGCCGGATCTATTTGGTTCCTTCGCGCTCCTCAGATCCGGCCCGATTCGGTCGCCCCCTCGCCTTCTCCCGCCCAAGCCCCGTCCGCCTCGCCGTCCGCGCCCCCCGACGCCATCGTCTTTCCAGCCTCCAACGGCAACGTCGCTTTCGATCACAAAAAGCACTACCAGCGTGTGGGAGGCGATTGTGGCGTTTGCCATCCCAAGGTCTTTCCGCAGAGCCGCGCCCCATTGAATTACAAAAAGGCCTCCCATCGCGCCGCCGAGGCCAGCCTCACCTCATGCGCGTACTGTCACGCCGTCGGCGGCGCTTCCTTTGCCGCCGATAGCAATTGCCTGAAGTGCCACGTCAAGGACTATTCCAAACCCTGATCTCTCGCGCCGATCCCGCGTCCGTCCCAAACATCTCCGGCGTTGCCGCCGCCTCTGCGGAGGAAAAAAGCCTACTCCGGCAGTCGGTACGCCCGGTATTCCGCCGAGTACTCGTTGCTGCCGATCGCCACCACAATATATTGTTTGCCGTTCACCATGTAACTCATCGGCGATCCGGTTTGCGGCGCCGGCATATACACCGCCCCCGCGTCCTTTCCCGTCGCCTTGTTGTACGCCCGCAAATACGCCCCTCGCCGTCCGTCCGCCAGCGTCGCCACGCCCTTTTCCCCCACCACCACCAGAGTCTTCGTCACCAATTGTCCGGCGGTCCCCGGCCGCCCGGTGCGCGGAATGTTCATCCCTCTCAGCAAAGGATGATTGCGGATGTTGTCCGGAGTATCGCCGTGCGCCACCGACCACGCGATTTCGCCCCGGTCCAAATTGATTCCCGTGATGCTTCCATACGGAGGCTTGATCAAAGGCAACCCCTGCACCGTGGTCCCGCCCCTCCCCGCGGCCGCCGCCCCGCCGCCCGGCGCGTCCGGATCGGCCGCCGCCGTAGCGGGCGACGGAACGAAAGCCGGACCCCTTCCCGCCCTCGCCCCGGCTCCTCCCGCCGGCTGCGCCTGTCCCGAGACGTAGTTCATGTCGCTCCTTGTCCCGCCCGGCGTCAACCCGATCGGCGTCACCGCCGCCTGCGACGACACAAACAGCATGTGCGTCTCGGGATCGTACGAACCCCCCGGCCAGTTTGATCCGCCGCCCGCTGTCGCCAGCGTCAGCGTCGCCAGCGGTCCTTCCGCCTTGCTCAGTGCGCCCGGCGTAAACACCGGTCCAATGCGATACCTCGAAACGATCTGCTCGGCCTCCGCCCGCAACTCCGGAGTGAAATCGATCAGATAGTCCATCAAAAATCCCTGCCGGTCGTACGCCGGCGGCTTGGTCGGAAAAGGCTGCGTCGGCGAATACCACTCGCCCGGCACATCCCCTTTCGCCACCGGACGCTCTTCAATCGGCCAGATCGGCTTTCCTGTCTCGCGGTCCAATACATATAGGAACGCCTGCTTGGTCGGCTGCGCCACGGCTTTCACCCTCCGCCCGTCCACCTGGATATCGGCCAGAATCGGCGGGCACGGATTGTCCATGTCCCAAATCCCGTGGTGAACGTATTGGTAATACCATTTCAGCTTGCCCGTGTGCAGATCCACCGCCACCAGACTCTCGCCGAACAAATTATTTCCCGGGCGATGGCCGCCATAATAGTCGCCCGTGGGCAATTCGATCCCCAGATATACCGTGCCGAGCTGCTCGTCGATCGAAGCTTGTCCCCAGGAGCCCGTGTTTCCCGTGTAAGACCACGAATCGTTGAGCCAGGTTTCCAGCCCCGCCTCGCCCGGCTTCGGGATGGTGTGAAACGTCCATAGCCGTTTCCCGGTTTTTACGTCGAACCCGCGCACGTAGCCTTTCACGTTGGTCTTGCTGGCCGGAACGCCCCCTGGCTTGTGCGCCGCTCCCACCACCACCACGCCTTGAGCGATAATCGGCGCCGCGTGCAGCCCGATGTCCGGACTCATCGGGTCGATCGTCTGATCGTCGTCTTCCTTTAAATCGACGATGCCGTCTTTTCCAAAGCCCGAAATTCGCTGGCCCGTCTTCGCGTTCAATTCCACCATGCGGTAGCCCGGCGTGACGTACACAATCCGCTCGTCATTGCCATCGGCCCAATAAGCCAGCCCGCGTCCGGATAGCTGCCGCGGGGCTGCCGCGCCGCGTTGGCCCTCGTTTTCGCTATGCACCCACAGCAGTTCGCCCGTCCCGGCGTCCAGCGCCACCACCGCGCGCCGCGTCCCGGCCGTCGCGTATAGCACCCCTCTCGCCATGAGCGGCGTTCCTTCCAAATTGTTCTCGGCGCGCGGACCCAGATTATCCGTCTTGAACTTCCAGGCAACCTCCAGCCGGTTGAAGTTGTTCGCGTTAATTTGGTCCAGCGGCGAATAGCGCGTATTGCCCAGATCGCCGCCGTAGGTGGTCCACTCTCCGTTTTTCGCGCCCTGCTGGCCGGAAACAGGCGCCATCCCCACAACGGCCAGCCACGCGGCCATCGTCGCGCTCGGAATGACTGTTCGCATTTGACCCTCCATCTTCGTTGGGCGATTATATATCAACCACGCCCCAGCCGCGTGCCTTGGAACCCTCCCAATCCCTCGTTTTCTTTTCGAAAATCGGCCTTCGCCTCCCCCTCCGATCGCGCTGCCGCATTCCCGCTAAATTTTTTTCCCTTCCCATCAACCCTTTGCCTCCTCAGCCCGCCCTGCAACCCGCGCCGCCCCTGCTACCGTGCGCCCGAAGGAGATTGCCATCCATGACTCAAGCTCAGCTCGCGGCCAACCGCGCCAACGCGCAGCTTTCCACCGGCCCCCGCACCGGGGAAGGCAAAAAGCGTTCCTCGCTCAACGCCTTCCGTCACGGCCTCACCGGCCAA
>Ga0070738_10001797_pt1 | contig 38588 bp, 26 predicted proteins | sample Coa_R2_2_FD_66446 | JGI IMG/M metagenome (GOLD analysis project Ga0070738, IMG submission 66446) | Surface soil microbial communities from Centralia Pennsylvania, which are recovering from an underground coalmine fire - Coalmine... | ecosystem: Environmental > Terrestrial > Soil > Unclassified ...
TGCCTTGCAACGGGATGCGGCCCACCATTTTGGCCAGGCGTTCACGGCCGGAGCTAATTAGGTCCTGGTTGGCCTCCTCCATGCTGGAGGGCGGCACCATGTAGTTCTCGGGGTAAACCGCCGGTTCGACCACGTGCAGCAGCGTCACCTTGGCTCCGAACCTATCGGCGATCGTAAGCCCGTAATTCAACGCAGTGGCCGAACAATCTGAGAAATCAATCGGGACAAGGATTTGTTTGAAGCCAAGCTTCCGAACGTTCTGCGGACTGGCAGACTCGATTCTTGAGGGTTCCTCTTCAAAGAGTGCTGGCAGTGCCGGTTCAGGTTTGTGGGATTTGGGTTTCATACAAAGTTCGCGCGCTCGGATCCTTGGCCTGGCCAACCGTTTCGTGAACATCTTTAGAAGCTTTTTTTTCCTTCGCTTGTCTGGGATTGCCAAATGCTTAGCGTTTCTTGCAGAAAAGGCCCGGCTCCATTGCATTTTGACCAGGGCTGAAGTATAGCTCTCCCAACGGCCGCAAACGAAACGCGGAGCACCGGGCGCAAGTGGGAAATTCTGTTTCGCCCCGGGCAAATTACGGTCCGAGCTCGCATGGATTCGATATGACGAAACACCTCCTGGGTGCCTGCAACATCAGGAACCGGGCTTTGCTGGCGTGGGTCCAAGAAACCGTCAACTTGTGCCAGCCGCAGAACGTTTTCTGGTGCAACGGCTCGGCCGAGGAAACGCGCGCGCTGACCGAACAGGCTGTCGCCCAGGGCGTATTGGTCCGCCTGAACCAGAAAAAGCTTCCCGGGTGTTATTACCATCGGTCCAATCCCAACGATGTCGCGCGAGTCGAGAATTCGACTTACATCTGCACCATTGACCAGGAGGAAGCGGGGCCAATGAACAATTGGATGGCCCCGAAAGAAATGTACCAGAAGCTCGCCGGCTATTGCGCCGGATCGATGCGGGGCCGGACTTTGTACATCGTGCCATACCTGATGGGCACACCGGGTTCGCCGTTGGCCAAAGTCGGCGTGGAGTTGACCGACTCAATTTACGTGGCGCTCAGCATGGGCATCATGGCTCGAGTTGGAGAGCAGGCTTATGAGCAACTTGGCACCAGCGACGAGTTCAATCGCGGACTTCATTGCATGCTCGACATCAATCCGGAACGCCGGTACATCGCCCATTTTCCCCAGGACAACGCTATTATTTCCGTCGGTTCGAACTATGGCGGCAACGTGTTGCTCGGGAAAAAGTGTTTTGCCCTGCGCATTGGATCATACCTGGGACGGCAGGAGGGATGGTTCGCGGAGCACATGCTCATTCTGTGCATCGAATCACCCACGGGCGAAAAGACCTATGTGGCGGCGGCATTTCCCAGCGCGTGCGGCAAAACCAATTTCGCCATGCTTGTTCCGCCCGCCCACTTTGCCGGCTGGAAAGTGACCACCATCGGGGACGATATCGCATGGATGAAGCCGGGCGCTGACGGCCGTCTTTATGCCATCAACCCGGAGGCCGGTTACTTTGGCGTGGTGCCCGGAACCAATTCAAAGTCGAATCCCAACGCCGTCCAAATGATTTCGCGGGACACTCTCTTTACGAATGTTGCGCTGACGCCGGACCTCGACGTCTGGTGGGAGGGCAAAGACGGCCCTGTTCCGGAGCAATGCCTCGATTGGAAGGGCAATCCCTGGACGCCTGAGTCGCGTGAGAAAGCCGCGCATCCCAATAGCCGCTTTACCACGCCCATGGCGAACAACCCCGTGCTGGCGTCGGAGGCCTATGACCCGAAAGGCGTGCCGATCAGCGCGATCATTTTTGGCGGCCGCAGGGCGGGGACCATGCCGCTGGTCTACCAGGCTTTCAATTGGGTCCATGGAGTTTACATCGGCGCGACGATGGGGTCCGAAACCACGGCGGCATCGACCGGCGCTACCGGCCAGGTCCGCCGCGATCCGATGGCCATGTTACCGTTCTGTGGCTATCACATGGGCGATTACTTTCGTCATTGGATCAACATGCACCGGCTGATCAAGCATCCGCCGCGCATTTTCCACGTTAATTGGTTCCGCAAAAACGCCCAGGGCGAGTTCCTATGGCCCGGGTTTGGCGAAAACATGCGGGTGTTGAAATGGATCATCGATCGCTGCCACGGCCGGATCGACGCCCAGGAAACCTCCCTCGGGTGGATTCCCAACCGCCAAACATTCGATCTCGAAGGCATGCCTGGATTTGACCTCCGCCAATTCGACCAGGTCCAGGCCATCAACGACGAAGATTGGCGGCGCGAAATCCTCGACCAGCAGGAACTCTTCATGCAGCTTTACTCGCACCTGCCCAAAGAACTTATTTTTCAACGAGAACTGTTAATGGCCAGGCTTTAGCCGAGGAATTCAAAGTTTGGTTTCAGACGACCGCGGGCGGGGCTGGAAACCTGTAACTTGCAGGGTGCCCGGCTGGTTTGATACAAAGAGGGGCAGGTTTTAACCCAAATCAACACTATGAAAAAATTCCTCTCCCTGATTTCATGTTTGGTTCTGAGTTTGGTTTCCGTGCAGGCACAGTTCGGGCCACCCACGGGAAAATCCTCTCCGGGACCCGGTCTCAGCGGCAGTACCGCCAAACTGTTTGGTGAGAATTCCGCCTTTTCCGCTTCCTTGGAAATGCAGACCAGCGCGGCCAATGACCCCGACACCATGTCCATGCCCGGCAAAATCTACTTTGACCAGGGTAAATCACGTTTTGAAATGGACATGTCGCAAATCAAGAGCGCCAAGATACCTCCCCAAATGGCCGCTCAAATGAAGAGCATGGGGATGGACAAAATGATCGTGATTTCGCGGCCGGATAAGAAAGTCGGTTACCAGATCTATCCCGGCATGCAGGCTTATTTGGAATCGCCGTTGCCGGACAAGGAAGCCGGTGGACAGTCTGACGACTACAAACTCGAAATGACCGAATTAGGCAAAGAAACGCTCGACGGCCACCCATGTATAAAGAACAAGGCGGTGGTGACTGAAAAGGACGGGACGAAGCACGAGTCGCTGATCTGGAACGCTGAAGATCTGAAGAAATTTCCCCTTAAAATTGAGCAAACCCAGGAAAACACAAAAGTGACGATGCTTTTCCGCGATTTAAAGCTCTCCAAGCCCGGCGCGGACCTCTTTGACCCTCCTGCCGGCGTCACCAAATACGACAGCATGCAATCCATGATGCAGCAGATCATGATGAAGCAGTTCGGCGGCGCCCGCCCTGCCCAGGGCCAATAGCAGCGCCGCCTGCTCAGGCCGCTTTCAGCAGTTCCTTGGCTTTGGATAGCGCTTCGTCGAGCTTGGCAATTTCTTTGCCTCCGCCCCGCGCGTTGTCAGGCCGGCCGCCGCCTTTGCCGCCAACGATCGGGGCAATCGCCTGAATAATCTTGCCGGCTTGAATCTTCGATGTCTGCTCAGCGGACACGGTCGCAAGCAGAACAACGGCGCCATTGGAACTGCCGCCCAGCACAACGACACCTTTGAACTGTGCCTTCAACGCATCCGCAACGGCCTGCAAGTATTCGCCTTCGGCCGTTCCCAGGTTTTCTACAATCGCCTGGACATTGCCGAAACCTTGCGCCCGCGCCTTCAATCGCCCGGCCGTGTCTCCGGCTTGCTGCTGTTGCGCGGCTTTCAAGCGTTTTTCCAGCTCCCTTTGGTGAGCCAGGAGCGACTCGATCTTTTTTTCCAGTTCCGCCATGGGAGCATTCAACCGCGCGGCGAGGCTGCGCATTGTCTGAAGCTGGTCATTGGCGGTTTTGTAGGCCTGCAGACCGGAAACGGCTTCAATCCGCCGAACCCCGGACGCAATGGCTGATTCGCCCATGATGCGGAACAAACCGATTTCACCCGTCGCATTGGCGTGAGTTCCTCCGCACAGTTCCATGGAATATCCATCCAGCCCGGTGGGATGGCCCCCAACCTGGACCACCCGAACCCATTCGCCATATTTATCGCCAAAGAACTGCATGATGTCCTTGCGCTCTTTGATGTGATTGTATTTCACCTCAACCCACGTGACGGGCGCGTTCTCCAAAATCCTTTCGTTCACCAGCCGCTCAACGTCCGCTACCTGGCCAGGCGTCAAAGCCGCGCTGCTGAAATCGAACGTCAGCTTGTCCGGACCGACGTAGGAACCTTTCTGAGTCGCTTCCGGGCTGACAGCTTCGTGCAAAGCCCAGTGCAGCAGGTGTGTCACGGTGTGATGTCTTTGGACGGCGCGCCGCCGGTTGCGATCGACCGTCAGAGTAACGGTGGAGCCTGCGGCCGGCACCTCGCTGAGCGAGCCCGCCGCGCTTCCGGTCTCCTCAATAAAATGCAACCAGGCTCCGCCTGCCTTTTGTGTGTCGGCGACCCGCCACAGCCCGCCGCCCGCTGATATCTCGCCGGTGTCACCCACCTGTCCGCCCATCTCGGCATAGAACGGCGAGGTATCCACCAAGACTGCCGATTTGTTTTTGATATTGAGCACTTCCAGCACCGTTGCGGGCGTCTCCAGTTTGTCGTATCCGACAAAGTTCGTTCGAACGGAAGTATCAACCTGGGACAGTTCAATAACTTCTTTTTTCTGCGCCGCTCGCGCGCGTTCGCGCTGTTCCTCCATCAACAAATCAAAACCTGCGGAATCGACCGTCAACCCGCGCTCGCGCGCCATGAGTTCCGTCAAATCCTTGGGAAAACCATAGGTGTCGTATAGCTTGAAGGCGAAGGCGCCCGAGAGTTGTCCCGAATGCATGCACTCCGTTTCTTCTCGGAACAGCTCGATTCCCTTGTCGAGGGTCTTGTTGAAGGCCTCTTCCTCGCGCTGAATGACCTCCTCCACATGGTCCTGCCGCGCGCGAATCTCGGGGAACACGTGCCCCATGGTTTCCGCGAGGACCTGGACCAGCTTGTAAAAGAAAGGTTCCCTGAATCCGAGCGTCCGGCCATACCTGACGGCGCGGCGCAGAATCCGCCTGAGCACGTAATTGCGGTCGGTGTTCCCCGGCACGATGCCGTCCGCGATCGCAAAACTCAGTGTCCGGATATGGTCGGCAACCACGCGAAAGGCGACATCCATCTTTTCCTGGTCCGTGCTCCCCGTCGTTCCAGCTGCCGGCAGCGTCGATCCGTATTTCTTCCCGCTCAAGTATTCCAGCCGGTGGAACAGCGGCTTGAAAACGTCGGTCTCATAGTTGGAAATGATCCGGCTGAAATCAGTAAAGTTCTTCGTGTTCTGGATAATGCCGGTGACGCGTTCGAACCCCATGCCGGTATCGACGTGTCGCGACGGCAGCGGCGAAAAAGTGCCATCGGGGTTTGCGTTGAACTGGATAAAAACGAGGTTCCAAATCTCAATGCACTCGGCGGCTCCTTGATTCACCAACCGGCCCCGGGTGTCGCCTTGGGGCGTTAAATCCACGTGGATTTCACTGCAGGGCCCGCACGGTCCCGTGTCGCCCATCATCCAGAAATTGTCCTTTTTATTCCCAGGAACGATGTGGATCTTGGGGTCGAGCCCGGCTGATGCAAATTTTTCGGCCCAGAAATCCGCCGCTTCCTGGTCGTAATCGCTGGGATCGCCTTTGCTCCTGTCCGGCGAGTAAACCGTGGCGTAGAGCCGGTTCCTGGGGAATTTCCAAACTTCGGTGACCAGTTCCCACGCCCACTCGATGGCCTCGCGTTTGAAGTAATCTCCGAAAGACCAATTTCCGAGCATTTCGAAAAAGGTGTGGTGGTACGTGTCCAGGCCGACATCTTCCAGGTCGTTGTGCTTGCCCCCGGCGCGGATGCACTTCTGGGTGTCCGCCGCCCGGGTGTCGCTGCCGGGAACCACCCCGGGCCAGGTCGACACGTCCGCCTTGTGTTGCCCCAGAAAAATCGGGACGAACTGGTTCATCCCGGCATTGGTGAATAGCAGGTTCGGCGAGTCGGGCCTGAGACTTGCCGAAGGCACCAGGGTGTGGCGCTTTGACTTAAAAAAATCCAGGAACGACTGCCGTATTTCCGAGCTGGTCATAAAAATCAGGCGGTTGAGAGTAGGCCAACCCCAAGATCAAGACCAGAGCAGAGTTGCCGATTTTACCGATGGTTTTTGCGCTTCGCCGGGCGGATTATCTCCGGCTCGCAAAAATCACAGAGGCCGCCCGGTGTGGATTACCGGGCGGCCTTGTGAACAGCGAGGCCGGGCGCCGAGAACCCTCGGTGGCGCCCAGGCCTCGGCCCCGCGCCTCGGAGGAAGGCGCGGGAGAATCGGGTCACCTCAATGTTTCTCCGCTAAATCATCCCGGGAGACGGACAAACCATTTTCCTGACCATGGCCGCCCTGGGTCAGCCGGAGTTTAGCGCGGTCGAAAATGTCCCTCCGAAACACGTTCTTGAGAACGGGTGTGCGCCCGGGATTCCGGGCCTTGAAAAACTCCTGTTGCAACAATTCGTACAACCTTTCGACTATCCAGCGGGCCTTGTCATCGCTGGGTTCGTTGGCGTTGAACCGGTTGAAAATCGACAATCCCTGCAGAACCCGGCCAGGCGCCTCGCCCGCCGCCGGGCCGGACAGTCCCGCTCGCACGCATTCGGCCGGGGCGTTGACATAGTGGGGGTGCGACAGCATTTCACCCAGCAAAGCATGATTTTCCGGTTTATCGCAGAAGGCGCATGCTTCGAGTAACGCCGCCACGAGGCGTTCATGGTCATCCGCGCGGCCGACCGCAAAGCTTTGTCGAACCATCAGCACGCGTTCAGGATGCAATGGCGCCAACTCGGCGCTGGTGGTCACGCACACCCCCGCTCCGGCTTGCACCGCCAGGGACGTCCACGGTTCCCCAACACAAAACCCATCGATATAGCCCAGCTTGAGCGTCGGATACATCTGGGCCGGTGGCACGGCCACGATCCGGACTTCCACCTCCGGCTGAATTCCCGCGCTTTTCAGCCAGCTTCGCAGCAGGATCTCCTGCGATGACAATGAAAACACCACGCCAAAGGTGAACGTTCTCTTGCCCCAATGATGATAAATTCTCTCGCGCAGACTTTGGGCATCGCGCACCCCCTCGTCATAAAGCGAACGCGACAGGGTTATGGCATTTCCCTGCAGACTAAGCACAAGGCCGCTCACGCACGCGCAAGGATCCGATTCAATCCCAAGATTTGCCAGAAACGGCAATGTTGCCGGCGCATGCGCCGCGTCTAATTCCCCCTGAATCACTTTGTCGCGGACGTTGGCCCAACTGGTCTCCCTCTCCAAGTGCGCCTCCAGGCCATATTTTTCGAACAGCCCGGCCTCATGGGCATACACCAGCGGCGCACAGTCGCTTACTGGTAGAAATCCCAGCCGCAACGGATCTCTCCTCCTCAGGATCTGCGGTTTGACACGGCTCATTTGAATTTACTGCGGGACTGTATGCACTTCAGCCAGCCCTTCGGTAGGGGCCGGCTCGCTCCGTTTGACGGCTTGGGCCCGGAGGTGCGCCGCGGAAGCCACGTAGCCTCGCACGACCTGTCCCAGCCAGCCCAGCCATGCCATAAGCTCGTCCAGTCTCATTTTCACGTCCTAAAGCAAAGTGGACGCCAGCTCGTACAAACCAGCGGGAAAGTGAGAGAAATTAATTCGGAAATTTAGCGAACCCTTTTCACTGCCGGCACAATTACTTAATCACCAAGGACATTGGCAAGTGAGCGCGTTCCAGGTCTAACCTTGCCCATGGCTTTCCCGCAACCGCGCGGGCGTCCTTCGTTCGACTAACGGCGGATTTTTGCTGAGCATCTTTGCTCACCGTGGTTAATTCAAGGTGAGGACCGCGCTTGAATTGCCCAGAGGAAATTGAGCAGCCCTGCTTCCATCGTTCGACACACGCCATAATTTGACTCCGGCAGCTCCTCCGAGGACCATGGTCACAAGCGCAAATCGCCCCAAGCCAGAAACGCGAAGTGAACAACCAGCTACAACCGAGTCAGCAACCGATCTTTCACGTTCGTGGCCTTACAAAGGTTTACGGTGTTGGAACAGCGGAAGTTCGCGCGCTCGCCGGCGTGGATTTGGATCTCTACGCGGGAGAACTCGTGGTTCTGCTGGGACCCTCAGGCAGCGGCAAAACGACGCTTCTCAATAACCTGGGCGGCCTGGATGTTCCGACCAGCGGCACCCTGGTCTACAAAGGAGCGGATCTAACTCAGGCGACCGATGCGCAATTGACACAATACCGGCGAAATACGGTCGGCTTCATATTTCAGTTCTACAATTTGATCCCGAGTCTGACGGCGCGTGAGAACGTCGGGTTAATAACCGAAATTGCAGGGAATCCGATGGAACCCGAGGCCGCCTTGGAAATGGTGAATCTGAGCGGCCGGCTGGACCACTTTCCAGCTCAGCTTTCGGGAGGTGAACAGCAAAGAGTGGCGATCGCGCGGGCAATTGCGAAGCGCCCTGAGGTGTTACTGTGCGACGAACCAACCGGCGCCTTGGATGTTCGAACCGGCATCGTTGTGCTGGAGGCAATCCAGCGGGTGAACCGCGAGCTGGGGACACTGACCGTCGTCATCACGCATAACGCCGTCATGGCGGAGATGGCCGACAGGGTAGTCCATTTGTCCGATGGACGCGTTCAAAGCGTGCGGACCAATGTTCAAAGGGCTCCGGCGAGCAGTCTTAACTGGTAACCCTCACCCCGCACCAATGATTTCATACCTGGACAGGAAACTTTGGCGGGACCTGCGCCGCATGAAAGGCCAGGCGATTGCAGTCGCCCTGGTCATGGGTTGCGGGCTGGCAATGATGATCATGGCCCGCAGCCTGATCCATTCCCTCGAATCGACTCGGCGCGAATATTACGAAGCCAACCATTTCGCGGAGGTCTTTGTGCAGTTGAAGCGGGCGCCTAACTCAGTGGCCTCGCGGATCGGCCAACTGCCAGGAGTGGCCGCCGTCCAGTCCGGTATTTCCATCCAGGTCACGCTGGATATCCCGGGCTTGGATGAGCCCGCCAGCGGGTTGGTTCGATCGCTGCCCGATGTGGGTATCCAGCAGCTCAATCGATTGTTTTTGCGTTCAGGACAATGGCTTAAGCCTGGTTCACGCGACCAGGTGCTGGTAGGCGAAGCCTTTGCTTCGGCAAATCACCTCGCGCCCGGTGACCGGATTGCCATGCTGCTTAACGGCAAACGACAGGAGCTGCGCATCGCGGGAATCGTGCTTTCCCCTGAATTTATCTTCGAATCCCGTCCGGGCGCAGCCTTGCCTGACAACCGAACCTACGGGATTTTCTGGATGCCCTATAAAGAAGTCGCCCGGGCGTTTGACCTGGACGGCGCGTTTAATTTTCTGACGCTCACGCTGGCCCCCGGAGCCAGTGAACAGCCCGTGATTGCCGAAGTCGACCGGTTGCTGCGACCTTACGGAGGGCGCGGGGCCTTTGGCCGGGCCGATCATCCGTCTCACATTCGGGTGTCCGATGAAAGTCGGGTGCTTCAGACCATTTCGGTGGGATTCCCGGTGGTGTTCCTTGGAGTCGCGGCGTTCATGACAAACGCGGTGCTCTCCCGCTTGCTTAATTTGCAACGCGAACAAATAGCAATTCTTAAAGCCTTCGGGTTTGCGAACCGGCACATTGTCATTCATTACCTTAAGTTCGCCCTGGTGATGGTCGTGGGCGGAACAGTTTTAGGCACCGTTGGCGGAATCCTGCTCGGGGGTCGGCTGGTCGAAATGTACCACCGCTTTTTCCGTTTTCCCGATTTGAACTTCCGCTTGGACCGGACGGCGTTGCCCCTGGCCATCGTTGTCAGCACACTGGCCGCGATCGTCGGTGTTTTCGGCGCCGTCCGCCGTGCCGCTCGCCTGCCGCCCGCCGAAGCGATGCGGCCTGAACCTCCGGCCAACTATCGCCCCGCCTTGGTGGAGCGGACAGGAATCGGACGTATTCTTTCGCACACCTTCAGGATAGCCGTGCGCAACATCGAGCGCCGTCCGATGCAGGCCGCTTTCACCGTCGCCGGCCTTGCCCTCGCGACGGGCATCCTGATTGTTCCCAATTGTTTCAAGGATGGCGTCTCGGAGATCCTGGATTTCCAATGGGACGTGATCCAACGGCAGGATGTGGGCATCGGCCTGGTCGAGCCTTCCAGCGACCAGGTTCGGCACCTGCTTCGCCAGCTGCCGGGAGTGATTACAATTGAACCCTTTCGCCAGGCTTTTGTGCGCATCAGCTTCGGTCGCCAGCGCCGCCAACTCGGGATCCAGGGGCTCCCTCGAGGCGGTTTGCACAACCGGGTGCTGGACGAGAGCTCGCACCAGATTGAACTACCATCCGACGGCCTGGTGGTTTCGGGCAAACTTGCGGAAGTGCTGGGCGCGCATGTCGGGGATTTCATCCAAGTCGAAGTCCTTGAAGGAAAGAGGCCGGTCCGCATGGTGCGCCTGGCTGGACTTGCGGAAGATTTCGCCGGCGTCGCCGCCTACATGGATCTACATGCGCTAAACCGGTTGCTCGAAGAGGGAGACATCATCTCCGGGGCGAATTTTCGGGTGGACTCGGCGCAACGGACCGAATTCCTGCGCGCGCTCAAAGGCATTCCGCGCGTCAGTTGGGTGGCCATCAAAGAGTCGCTGCGGGAAAATTTCCGGCAAACCACAGCGGCCAGCATCGGGCTGATCCAGACGATCTACATGATCTTCGCCATAGTCGTGGCGTTTGGGGTTGTGTACAATAATGCTCGAATTTCGCTCGCGGAACGGGCAAGGGAACTGGCCACGCTGAGGGTGATTGGCTTTTCGCGGCGTGAAGTCGGAGCGGTGCTTGTTAGCGAGTTGGTCATCCTGGCGATCATGGCGGTGCCGCTGGGATTGCTGATTGGCACCGGGTTCGCCACGGCTATTCTGCGGGCCGTGAATACGGAAACCGTGCGCGTGCCGCTGATCCTGACCACCAGCAACTATGCCTTTGCGGTGCTGGTCGTGACGGTCGCGTCGACGGCTTCCGCATTGGTGGTTCTGCGCAAATTGAATCAATTGAATCTTGTTGGCGCACTGAAAGCGCCCGAATGAAATATCACCGGCATGCCGTATAGGACAAATCATGTGCGCCGACTCGCTTGAGGGCAGGGTAGTTGCGGGCGGCGGGCGCAACTCGGCGCGACGCGCCCGGCGTTGGGTTCCTTACGTGGGCGGGTTGCTGTTGTTGGGGCTGATTGCCTTTGGGCTATGGCCAAAGCCGGTGCCGGTCGAGATTGCGTCTGTCTCTCGAGGGGTTTTGCGCGCGACCATTGATGAAGAGGGAAAAACCCGGATCAAACAACGCTACGTCGTGGCAGCCCCGGTCACGGGCCAATTGCGCCGAATTCCGTTCAAAGCCGGTGCAGAGGTTGTTGTCGACGAAACCGTGGTGGCGGTGATCGATCCGGTTGCCCCCGCGCTCCTGGACGCTCGCAGCCGCGCCGCGGCCCAGGCTCGCCTGGAGTCGGCCTCCGCCAATCTCGACAAGGCAAAAGCGGAACACCTTTTTTCGGCTTCCGAGCTTCGGCGTTTTCAACAGTTGTACTCGGAAAAGACAATTGCTATCCAGGACCTGGAGGCTGCTCGCATGCGGGATTCATCCGCGGCCAAAGCGGAGGCCAGCGCCGAAGGCGACCTTCGCCGCGCCCAGGCGGAGTTGGATGTGTTTGGCAATTCAGGCGGATCGCAAAGCGAGGACCCATGTCCCACGCGCGAAATCAAAGCCCCCGCTTCGGGCCGGGTGCTGCGGTTATATGAAGAGAACGCGCGTGTGGTGAGCGCCGGGACGCCTCTCATGGAAATCGGGGATCCGTCAAATCTGGAAGTGGTTATCGAGGTGCTCTCCCGCGACGGAGCCGTTATTCCGCAAGGCGCCAAAGTGGAATTTGAGCAATGGGGCGGCCCTGCGCCGCTGGTCGGGCGTGTGCGATTGGTCGAACCCGCCGCCTTCACAAAGGTTTCGGCCCTTGGCGTCGAAGAACAGCGCGTGAACGTCATCGCCGACTTGCTGACCCCTCCCCAGGACCGAAGGAACGTTGGGGATAACTTTCGAGTCGAAGCGAAAATCATCATCTGGGAGTCACCCGACACATTGAAGGTGCCCGCGGGCGCGCTCTTCCGTGAAGGGGACCAATGGGCGGCATTTGAGGTTGTGGACGGGCGGGCGACGCTCAGGACCGTCAAAGCAGGCCGTTCGAGCGGGACGGAAACGCAGGTATTGGATGGCCTGAGCGCAGGTGCGAAGGTCATACTTTACCCGAGCAGCCGGGTTCGAGAAGGCACACGCGTGTCGCCGATTCAGGTCGCTCCTCGTTCATAGGTGTCGGAGGGAATAATCGCGCCTTGCCCATCAAAAACCCCGGCATTGGTACGAGCCATGCTTCAGAAACTTTAGCAGCCGTTTACATCCGTGTTGTAGCCGGTGTCCATTTGAACAGAAGACCTCCCGAGGCATGGGAAATCTGCCATTTAACCTCTTTGACCTGTTGCTGATCGTGGTTTTGGCCGGTGGAATCGTTCAGGGCCGAAAGCATGGGATCTCGCTTGAGTTGGTTAGCGCCCTGAAATGGGTGACTTTAGTGTTGGCTTGCGCCGGATTTTACGGGCCGGCCGGGCAAATGATTGCCGGGATTGGGGAATTCGACCTGCTTACCTGTTATCTGTTCTCTTACCTTGGGGCGGCCCTGCTGATTTTCCTGTTGTTCTCGATTTTGGAACGGCGAATGGGCCCAAAGCTTGCCGGCAGTGATATTTTTGGACGCGGTGAATATTTTTTGGGCATGGGATCAGGGATGCTCCGTTTTGCGTGCATAATGCTTACCGGTTTGGCCTTGCTCAATGCGCGTGAATTTACTCCGGCGGAACTCAAGAACAACGAGCGGTACCAGGAGGAAAACTACGGCAGCCATATTTTCCCAGGGGTCCACAGCCTGCAGGTCGCCGTTTTTGAAAGATCGTTTTTCGGCTATTTCATCCGGAACGACTTGGGATTTTTGCTGATCAATCCCACGGGCGCGGACGAAAAAGCGCCGAAGATGGAAGCACGCGCGAGAGAAGCAAAGTCACACTGAGTCGGCTTGTTTCCGGCGCGTAAAAGCGGCTGTTACACGAAACTGTAGTCGTACGGCTTCCGCATTTCCCGCGCGAGGTACTGGTTGGCTTCTTTTGAATGGGGCCCTTTGAACTTCTCGGCTACGGGATCCCACGTCAGGTCGAACCCGGTCCTGAGGGCGATCGCGCCAAGGTGCGAAATGCACGCGGAGCGGTGGCCCGCCTCAACGTCTGCGATCGGGAGTTTTCTCGAACGCACGCATCCGAAGAAATTCTCCATATGGTCCGAGCTGTTATAGAGCCTTTGAGCATTCTCAGGCAGCGGGGTATCGATGATGGACTTGTCGCTCGCGCGAAGATTGCCTCGGTTGACCCAAATCCACCCCTGTGTCCCTTCAAAGCGAACGCCGTTGCGCTGACCCGCCGGATCCTCAACGCCGCCGAAAATGTTATCGGCCCTGGTGGTTTTAACGTTGTGAATGACTCCATTGGAATAAGTGAACTTCACCTCGTATTCACTAATGGCAGTGTAACCGCCGGGAATTGGTTGTGCCAGAGCCTTGGCCTGGATGGCCGTAGGGCCCGGCAGGCCAATGGCCCACAACGCGATGTCATTGTGATGTGCGCCCCAATCGGTCATCGTGCCTCCCGAGTAGTCGTACCAATAACGGAAATACAAATGACATCGTTGCGGCAGGTAATCGACTTTCGGCGCCTGGCCGAGCCAGAAATCCCAGTTCAATTCCTGCGGCACCGGCTTTGATTCGAAGGGTCCCTCCCGCAACCCTGCGGGCAGCCATACGGTGACTTCTTTCAAAGCGCCGATTCGTTCGTTCCGCACCAACTCGCAGGCCAGCCGAAACCGGGCGTCGCTGCGTTGCTGGGTTCCCGTCTGGAGCACATTTTTGTGCTTGTGAACCGCTTTGATGAGGTGTTTGCCTTCTTCGACGGTCAGCGTCAGCGGTTTTTCTGCGTACACGTCTTTACCGGCCTGGCAGGCCGCAAGATTCACCAGGGTGTGCCAGTGATCGGGCGTGGCGGTGATAATCACATGAACGTCATCCCGTTCCATGAGCTTCCGAAAGTCGGCGTACTTGGCGGGCGTTTTCCCATCCTTCGTAAATTGCTCCGCAGCCTGGCTCACATGTTTTTCATCCACGTCACACAAGGCAATGATTTCGCCAAAACGTGTGGCGTTCTTGGCATCGCCCCGGCCCATGCCGCCGCATCCGACCAGCGCGATACCCGGACGATCATTTGGGCCCAGTGGCCGGGGCCGCGACACAGCTGCCAGCGCTTCGCGCTCGACAAACCAGGCCGGCAAACCAGAGGCTGCCGCCGTGGCGGCGCACAGCCGGATGAAGGAACGACGCGAAATATTAAAGGTCCGGGTTTTCATGACATGGAGTTTGGTTCGGGTTGAAGGAACCTTCCGAACAAAACAGGGCTGCTTGCGTTCGGCACGGGAGGGAACGTAAGGCAAGGGGCAGCGCCTGGGTAGAAAAAATTTTGGGACGCTTTTCAAACCTTGGCCCGATCTCCCGGGTGGTGTGCCCATCACCTCGCGCGGTTGGCCTACCGGTCTGCGGGTGAGACCTCAGCAATGCTATCCTGGAGTATGTCGATTGCCTGGTCTAATTCGGCTTGGCTGATCGTCAGGGCAGGGGTGAGGGTCAAAATGTTTCCCATTGTGATCTTAAAGTTGAGTCCGCGTCGAAGAGCGGCATACATGACGCGTTCCGCCTCGTCGGTCGCCTTTTCAATCGGATTGCGGCTGCGCAGCAGTTCAACCCCAAGCAACAGGCCCAGCCCGCGGACATCCCCGACGAGGGATTGCCTCGATGCCAATACCTTGAGCCGCTTGAGAGCGTGTTCACCCAGTGCACGCGCGCGGTCGACCAGCCGCTCCTCTGCAATCACGTCCAGTGTCGCCAATCCAGCGGCGCAGGCCACGGGGTTTTTCTCGTGAGTGTAGTGGCCCAACGCCTTGTCCGCGGCAACATTGAGCTCCTCTCGGGCGAGGATCGCCGCCAGTGGAAAGATCCCGCCGCCCAGCCCTTTTCCAAGCGCCAGAATGTCCGGAACAACCCCGTAATGCTCAAACGCAAAAAATTTTCCCGTCCGCCCGAGCCCGATCGGAATTTCGTCGAGAATCAACAACGCGCCATGCTTGTCGCAAGCGGAGCGAATGCGCTTCCAATAATCTGGAGGCGGTATGAAGGGCGTGCACCGAACTGTCTCAGCGATGACCGCGGCAACATCTCCCTCCCGCTCCAAAACGTATTCAACGTAGTCGGCGCACGCCAGGTTGCAGGCATTTCCGCACTTGAATGGGCAACCCCGATTATCCGGCGGGGGCACATGTTCGCAACCCGGCAACAGCGGGCCGATGCCCTGCCGAAAAGCGGTCTCTCCCCCCACGGAAATGGCATCGAGCGACGCGCCATGAAAGGCCTCCCACATCGAGACAAATTTGAACCGGCCTGTGGCTACGCGGGCGAGTTTCAGCGCCATCCCGATCGCGGTTGTGCCGCCCGGCGCGAATAAAACACGGCTCAGGCCCGGGACCAGTGAACCGAGGCGCGCCGCCAGATCGATCGCCGGCTGGCAAGTATAGCGCCGCGTGCAGAAACTCAGCTCATCGAGTTGCCGCTTGATTGCGGCGATGACTCGCGGGTGTGCGAACCCGACCTGGTGGACATTGTTTCCGTGAAAGTCCAGGTAACGCCTGCCTTCGATATCTTCAATCCATGATCCCTGCGAGGCCTTGAGGACATTGAGGCAGGGTGTGGACAAGGATTGATGCAAAAAATGGCGTGCATCCTCTACTAAAAGGTGTGCGGTTTCACTCCCGATTTGATGTTTCGTCCAGTCGGCCCGGTGCGGGGAAAGGTTCAGATCCCCTTCGGACTTGAGGTGCTGAAGCTTGTCGGGAAGCTCGGACATGCCACGCTACTCCGCGTGTCCGCCGCGTTCGTCGGAGAGCAGTGTGGCTTTGGTTTTGCCCGAGTGCCGGATGTCCTCGGCTTCGCAAAGGTAGACCACCTCTTCAGCCACGTTTTTGGCGTGGTCGGCGATGCGTTCGAGGCTTTTGGCAACCACCATAAAATTGAGGCAGCGGGAAATGGTTTCGGGATCCTCAATCATCTGGTTTGCCAGTTGGCGGTGGACTTCCTTGTTTAACGCATCCACCTGCTTGTCTTTGGGTATCAAAGCGCGCGCCGTGGCCGTATCCTGACTGACAAAGGCGTCGAGCGCTGTCCTCAGCATCTGCAAGGCTAAGTCCGCCATTTGTGGAATCGCCGGCGGGAGCTTTAGGGGTGGTTCCTGGCTCAGGTCCCGGGCGCGTTTGGCGATTTTGGTCGCTTCATCCCCGACCCGTTCGAGGTTTTGAGAAATCTTCATCGTGACCGCGATCAGCCGCAAATCTCCCGCCAGCGGCGCCTTGGCCAGCAGGCGAATCGCCAACTCGTCCAACTCGACTTCAAAGTGATCAATCACCGAATCGCCGGCTCGCACACGCAGGGCAAGATCATAGTCCCGATTGGTGACCGCGTCGATCGCCTGCTTGACAGCCGATTCGGCATGGCTCGCCATCGTCAGGAGCGCGTTCTTGAGCCCGGTCAGTTCGTGTTCGAAGTGGACCATGATCAATTGCTCAGCCGAATCGACCGGTGACGTAATCTTCGGTCTGTTTTTTCGATGGACTTGTGAACATTTTGGACGTGGGCCCGAACTCGATCAACTCACCCAGATAGAAGAACGCTGTATCGTCGGAGATTCGGGCCGCCTGCTGCATGTTATGAGTGACGATGATGATTGTGTAATCGCGTTTTAATTCAAGAATCAAATCCTCAATTCGCGCCGTCGCCAGGGGATCCAAGGCCGAGGCCGGCTCATCCATGAGCAACACCTCGGGCTGCACCGCCAGAGCGCGGGCGATGCACAGCCGTTGCTGCTGCCCGCCGGACAAACTGACCGCGGGCGAATTAAGCCGGTCCTTCACCTCGTCCCAGAGTGCGGCCATGACCAGCGCCTGCTCGGTGCGTTCGGCAAGGGTGGAACGCTTGCGAAGCCCGTTCAGACGCAACCCGACCGTGACATTATCCGCAATCGACATCGTTGGAAATGGGTTGTACTTCTGAAAAACCATTCCAATCCGGCGGCGAATCTGGACCGGTTCCACGCGGGCGCCGTAGATGTCCTGGTCAAAGAGGCGGACCTGGCCCTCGACTCGTGACCCGGCGACAAGGTCGTGCATTCGATTGAGTGTTCGGAGGAAAGTCGATTTGCCGCAGCCGCTCGGCCCGATGATGGCGGTGACCGCCCGGGCCGGAACATCCAGGTTCACGCTTTTTAGCACCTTGTTTGACCCAAAGAATACCGATAATTCCCGCACGGTGATTGCCGCTTCGGCGATGCCCGTCCGGGCAGGCTGCCTGGGTTGAGGGGTCAAACCCGGAGCGATTTGGTCCCGTTTCGGCGGTGTAAGTTTTTCCGGCTCGGTCGACATGATCATAACGCTAGCTGCCCTGTGAAAACCGGTCTCGTGTTAGAACGCGAACCCCTACATTGACAATCGCGACGAACATGAGCAAGACCAGAGCGCCGGCCCAGGCTTGCCGATGCCAGTCCTCGTACGGCGAAATAGCGTAGCTGAAAATCTGCAGCGGCAGCGCCGCAATCGGGTCCGACAGCTGATGGTTCCAAAAACGATTCCCGAACGCCGTGAAGAGCAGGGGCGCGGTTTCACCGGCGACCCGCGCCAGGGCCAGCAACACACCCGTGACAATGCCTTTGAGCGCCGTGCGGACGATGATTTGGAGAATTGCCCGCCACCGGCCGATGCCCAGCGCAAGGGCGGCCTCTCGGTAGCCGTTTGGCACAAGCCTCAGGACTTCTTCCGTCGTGCGCATAATGAGCGGAATCATCATCATTCCCAGAACGATGCCCCCGGCCAGGGCTGAAAAGCGTTTCATGGGGACGACCACCAGCGCGTAAACCACCATTCCCCAGATGATCGAAGGTACACCGTTGAGGACATCCGCGCCAAAACGAATGAACCAGTTTACCTGCCCGGAACCGTATTCGGAAAGATACACGCCACCGAGAACTCCAATGGGAACTCCGATCAGCGCCGCCAGGGCCAGCAACTCGAACGTCCCAACAATGGCGTTGGCCATTCCGCCCCCGGATTCACCAACCGGTTTGGGCAATGCTGTGAAAAAACTCCAATTGACCGAGCCGATCCCCGATTTGACTACGTGGTAAAAGACCAGTAACAGCGGCACCACCACCAGCAACGCGCAGCCGCAGGTGAGAACCTGCATTACCGTATTAAACAGTTTGCGGCGGGTATGATTGTGCGTCGGCATGTTATTGGGATGCCGCGCCGCCAGGCCCTGAGAAGGCTTTCAACATCAGTTGAGCCAGCGCATTGACAAGGACCGTCATTGCAAGAAGCACAATCCCGACTTCGAACAGGGCGTTCATGTACATGTCGGTCGTGGCTTCGGTGAATTCGTTGGCTACGACGCTGGCCAGGGTGTAGCCGGGGGCGAAGAGGCTGGCCGAGATTTCCGGCCGGTTTCCGATGACCATTGTGACGGCCATCGTTTCGCCAAGGGCGCGGCCCAGTCCCAGGATCACAGCGCCAAAGAGCCCTTTCTTGGCATAACTCAAAACGGCAATTCGAGTGACTTCCCAGCGGGTCGCTCCCAGGGCGAATGCGGCCTCGCGCTGCAGCCCTGGCACCGAACGAAGGATCTCGCGCGAAACCGACGTGATGATCGGCAGGATCATGATTGCGATGATAATTCCCCCCGCGAGCATGCTCACGCCGTAGATTGGCCCCTTGAATAACGGCGTGAATCCAAAGCTGGCTCGCAGCCACGGAAAAAGGTGTTCCCTGAGCCAGGGTACCATTACAAAGATGCCCCATAACCCAAGAATCACACTGGGCACCGCGGCAAGCAGTTCGATAAAGGTTGTCAGAAGCTTTCTCAACCAGGAGGGAGCCACCTCCGTCAGGAAAATGGCCGTGGCGATGCTTAAGGGCACGGCAATAACCAGGGCCACTAAAGAAGAAACCGCCGTGCCGAAGATGAACGGCAAAGCCCCGAATTGATCGCTGACCGGATCCCACTCCGAGCTGGTAAGAAAACGCCACCCAAACTTCTTTAATGCGAGGTGCCCCCCCTTCGCCAATTCATAACCAATCAGCCAGATAAGAACGAACACCGTGAAGGCCATCCCGAATGTAATCCACTTGAACAGGCGATCGCCGGCATTGCCGGGGCTTAAAACCCCGGCTTTTGCCAGCGGCAATCTCTGCGCCATGCCATTCATCAGTTTTTCAAGGGACTATCTTTCACAGGTTGTCTTGCCGAGCTACAGCGCCCCACTTCAAAGCGCAGTCCATCTTCAGTAAGTGATGGTCTTCACTTTTTCCAGCGCGCGGGCTTGCAGCGACGCCGGCAAGGGAGCGTAATCGAGCGCCGCGGCCTCGGCCTCGCCTTTTCCCAGGGCCCATTCCAGAAACTCGACCAGTTTCTTGCCTTTGGCCGCGTCCTGTTGATGTTCATAGACCAGCAGCCATGTCGCTCCCGAAATGGGGTAAGCCTTTTCCCCCGGAGGATTTACCATCGAGAAACGGAAGTCATCGGGTACTTTCGCCGAGGCCATCGCTTCGGTTACCGATTCCACCGACGGCAGGATGTATTGCCCCGCCGCATTTTTAACTTCAACGACCGGCAATTTGTTTTGATGGGCGTACGCCAATTCCACATAACCGATTGTCCCCGGCAACTGTTTGATCTGGCCGGCGACGCCTTCATTGCCTTTGGCTCCCAACCCGGTCGGCCAGTGCACCGACGTGTTGCGGCCAACCTTGCTCTCCCAATCCTTGCTCACACTGCTCAGGAAATCGCTGAAGATATAACTCGTGCCGCTACCGTCCGAGCGATGGACCACCACAAGGTCGCTCGAGGGAAGCTTGATCCCGGGATTGAGCGCCGCGATGCGCTTATCGTTCCAGGAGGAGACCTTGCCCTGGAAAATCTCGGCAATCGTTGGGCCGTCAAGCTTCAGGGATTTGACTCCCTCAAGATTATACGTAACGACCACGGCGCCCGCGACGGTCGGGATATGAAGCAGTTTTGAGGGTGCTTTGGCCAGGTTCTCATCGCTCATCGGCCCATCGGAAGCGCCGAAGTCCACAGTTTGCGCCAGGATTTGTTTCTGGCCGCCGCCCGAACCGATCGACTGATAGTTAAACCGAACGCTCGGGTCCAGTTTGGCATATTCGTCGAACCATTTTGAATAAAGCGGGTAGGGAAATGTCGCGCCCGCCCCATTGATTAACATCTGCGCTGACGCGCCACGCGGAGTCGCGACGGCGGCCAGGCCCATGCACAGAAGCCAACTTAGTTTTTTCATGTTAAAGTTCTGATTCAGAATCGCCAGGTCAGGTCCAGTTGAAGCAAATGGTATTGATTCACCGGGTTGAGAATGGGCAAGTCAGGATTGTTTCCCCCTGTGCCCAGGTGCTCGTTGACGCGGTGCGCGTAACCATACCGAAGCGTCCCGATGATCGAGTCGGTAAAGCTGTACGCTAACGCCGTGTAAACGCCCTCAAGGTTAGCGCGGCCTTCGAAAAAGTCCGAATCGATGATGTTCACGTCCACGGCATATTGTTCAATATGCTGCCAATAGGCCCGGGCTTCCCACGTATTCTTTTTGGAAGTCGCTCCGTACACCAGTCCGAGATTGCCGAACGCGGCCCCCACCTGGTAGGCCTTGTTTTCACCCGTATACGCATGCGGCAGAACAGTCGGCCCTCCCGCCGCAGCGGCGGCGCGTGCACGGTCATCCCCATGGAAGTTGTAAGCGAAATCCCCAAACCCGCGCGCGTTGTATTTGCCGACCTTGAAGTTCACTTCAGCCGGTGTTTCAAGCACCAGAAGATCGTTAATCCCGTTCTGGTTATATTGAGCCATGTTGGCTGCGCTGCCGCTCAGCCCGGTATTGATCCCGTTGAGGCCCTCCCCGACAAACGCCGTATTCAATCCGTTGCCGGTCCCTTTCCCGGTGTAGTTGTAGATCACCGGGGCTGCTTTGACAGAAATATCTTTGGTCAGCTTTGCGTTGGCCCCCACTTGCCACGCTAACATGAACGTGTCGCTCGAGGGAACCGCTGTGTCCGGGTTGGTGTCCTGGTACAGGAACTGGCCGAAATTGGCAAAAAGATCCACTGTGCCGGCGCTGAATTTAAACTTTTCCACCGCGCCCTCCGGATTGATGTCGCTGTCCCACATCATCGGAGTCACGTAAAGAGGCATCGGCATCTTGCCGACCGTCATCTCGAACCAGTCACTGGGACGCCATCCGACGTAGGCCTGGCCAATGTTGATGCCGTCGCTGTTCTTTGCGGACGGAGTCGGGTTTGAATCGTCCCCAAACGTGACCCAAGGGGAACGGGGGTTGGTCGATGTCTCAACCCTGAGCCCATAATAAAAATTGTCGTACAGATCCCCTTTCAGCCCAACCCGTACCGCGTACCGAAAACGTTCGCGGTAATAATCGTCAGCACTGGACCCGGATTTCGGGGCATTGTCCGCGCCGCGGTATTCATAACGGAACCGGACGTCGCCAAACAAAGTGATATTCTTGAACCCCTCGCTCAGCCTCCACTTCGAGGCGCTGACCAGGTTGGTGTCCGTTTCGCTGATCAAATCCTTTCCTTCCTTTTCCGTCAGCACACCTTTTTGAACAAGCTTGTTAATAAGGGCCTCGGCTGATTGGCCATGGGCCTGATGGACGGCAGCCAATGCGGCAATCGTGGCCAGCCCGACAGTCCGATAACTTTTGGTAGGTTTCATTGTTGGGTTTGATTCGTTTGCTTTTCTGCAAACCCAAACTCAACCAAGCGTGTTACGAAAGCACTGCCCATTTGTTACAATTGTGTTACGAAGGACCTCGGACCCAAGATGAAATAGACATTATTGCATACTGCTCACGACTGTTTCCATGGGGTTTTTTCCCCGCGGGAGGCTTGTTTTATCACCCATTTCATTGCCCAGGCAAACTGACGGGTCAAGTTGACGCGCCGATGACGGCGGCGTTCCGATTGTGTGACAACGGCTGTGCGATGTCCTTACGGTGGCGCCCCGCGGGAGCCTGGGCAGCGTCCATCCGTGCCTGCTTGAGACGGCGTGGCCGAAATCATAGAGGGACAAGTGTTCACCGAGGTTTGGGGTGGCTTTTGAGGGCATTTTTTTGCTGCGTCCGGCCGTCTGTTATGTCACATACCCCGTTATGTTCTCTCTTCAGAAGCTTCTGGGCAAAGAAGACAAATTCTTCACGTTGCTTGAGGCCAGCGCGCAGGAGGCTCGCAACAGCGTCCAGTCGCTGGCCAAGCTGAGCAGTAATCTCGATAAGCCGCTGCCGATGGACGAGTTTGCTTACACGCGAAAAAAGGACAAGGAGATCACCCGCGAAATCAGCGCGGCGGTTTATACCACCTTCGTTACCGCCCTGGAGCGTGAGGATATTGAAGAGCTCTCGAACGCTCTGTACAAGATTCCCAAAACGGTGGAAAAATTTTGCGAGCGTGTTCTGCTCTCGCCGCAACACGTTCGCGGCATCGATTTTTCGAAGCAAATCCGGCTCCTGGAACGGGCGACCGAAATTGTTTTGGAGCTGGTTCATAGCATGCGCGATCGGTTCAATCTCGAGAAGGTCAAGGAACTCAACGACAAGCTGCAGTTTATCGAAGGCGAAGCCGATAAGCACATGATCGACTTGTACAAGGACCTCTTCGGCGGCGCTCATCAGCCCATCCAGGTGATCGTCTTGAAGGATCTGTATGAGCTTCTCGAGAAGATCATCGATCGTTGCCGGGATGCGGGCAATGTGATCTCCCACATCGTCCTTAAGAATTCCTAGGCCTTTGCCCCCGCAGGCTTGTTTCTAAACCCTGCTAAGCGCCGAGGTAGCCGCTTTATTTCGAGGGTTCCAGGCGATCCGGTTCGACCTGCCCGCCCACCGCGTGATTCAGTGCGTATTGTGCCTTGTTCTGTTCAGCGAGCGCTGTGACGTATGCTGAGCGAGCTTGAGTCAACGCCTGTTGCGCCTGGATGGTCTCCAGCACGATGCCCACTCCGAACTCCTTTCGTTGTCGCATCAAGTCCAACGTTTCCGCCGCGGTGCTCAAGTTTTTGCGTGCAAGTTGGACCTGGGCCGCTGTCGAGTTCAGTCGCGTCAAACTGGAAACCACGTCTGCGACGATTGCATCCTTAAGCTTAGCCCCGTCCAGCCGGGCCGCGGCCAGCCGCGCTTTGCTGCTGTTGATCCTTCCAGAATCAAAAACCCCGCCGGGGCCGATGCGCCAGCTCACGCCGACGGCGTAATCCCCTTCCGCCCCAAAAGTGCTTCTGCCGCTGTCCGGCCCGCCTCCGATTCCACCTCCGAAAATCTGCGCGCCCAATGATGGAACCAGCGGCCCGTACAAGGCGCCTTTTTTTGTGTCCATGGCGGCTGCTACCATAGCCTGGCTCTCCTTAAGCTCCGGCCTCGTTCGTAACGCCCTTTCCACCAGGGATCCCATCGCGGAGTTGGTCGAAAAAAGCAGGATCGCGTTCATCCCGTTATCCCGAGGGACAAGTTCAACCGTTGAGTCGAGATGCAACAACGTTGCCAGATTGACCCCGGCAACGCGCGCCTGCTCAAGCGCTTGTTCAAGTGAAATTCGGTATTGCTCCGTTTGGGTCTGCACTCGCAGTTCGTCTCCGCGGAAGGCCACGCCTGCAGCTACTCCGGCGCGCAGTTGTTGTTGGTAATCCTCTGAAATCTGGATCGCCTCCCTAACCACAGCCAGCAGCGCTTGCGCTTTGACGAGTTCGAAATAGCCCTGTGCCGCCGCAAATACGGCGAGCTGGCGCTGGCTCTCCAGCGCGTAACTCGATGCGTGGGCAAGTTGTTTTGCTGCAAGCGAGTTGTAAATGGCGTCGCCAACGGTGACCTGCGCCCCCAGGGTCACCCCCGGGGAATAGGACTGGAAATGCGCGTCTGAGATAACACCGGACGGAACGGCCTGTGCCAGCCCATCGCGACGGTGATACGAGATCCCCGGCGCAATCCAGGGAAAGAACTGCTCCATTGCGCTCTGTTTACTTGCCTGCGCCTGGTTCAATTGTTCACGAGCAATCTGAACGTCGAGGTTCTGTGCGCCTGCCAGCCGCAATGCGGTTGGCAGATCAATGACGTGCTCCGTCGCGTTTGTCTCCTCAGCCGCCGCGCTCAACCTGACCGAAATCAGCCAGGCGGTGCTTAGCGCCATCCATGCGGTCCGCCGGCTCATTTGCCCTCCATGACGCTCACCGGCGCGCCGTCCGCGAGTGTCAGCTTGCCCAACAAAATCACGTTCTCGTCTCCTTTAAGCCCTTTCGCCACCTCCACCTTCGTGCCGTCGTTGAAACCAATCTGAATAGGCCTTTTCCTGGCCTTGCCATCCTCCGCCACGAAAACAGACGCATTTGATTTTTCCATCAGCAGCGCGTCGATCGGTATCAGCATTGCATCCCGGTGTTTTTCGAGGCCGACTTTGATCACTGCGTACATGGATGGGCGTAAGATGAGGTCGGGATTTGGCATATCGGCCTCCGCCAACATGGTCCGGGTCGCCTCATCCAGCGCGTAGCTGATCCTGCTGATGCTGGCTTGAAAGGTTTTTCCTCCGGCGCCTTCCACCGTCACCAGTACCGGCTGTCCGACCTGCGCCAATGATGCCTCAGTTTCCGGCAACGCCACTTGCGCCCTGACCACGTTGAAATCGGCGATCGTCACAATGGCGGCTGTTTGGGCCGCGCTCCCTGAGGTCGCCGAAGGTATGAACGCGCCCGGATCAACGAACCTGGCAGTGACGATGCCCGCGAACGGCGCTGCAATCCTCGCATAGCCCAGCAGCGTCTCTGTTCTGTCGAGGTTCGCTTTGGCGACTTCGACCCGTCCCAGCCCTTCGTCGACGGACTGTGCGACGACAAGGTCCGGCGCCTTCTTCTGCGCCTCAGTGATTCGCTGGTAATCGCGCTGCGCGACCCTGACTTCGGCCTCGTACTTGGCCAAATCCGCCTGGAGCTCCGGTACTTCGATTTCACCCAATTGTTGTCCGGCTTGCACCCTGTCGCCTTTGTCGACCGTCAGGGTTTTGAGATACCCACCCACTTTCGCATAAAGGGTGGCCTGCTGATTTGCCCGGATGGTGCCAGGCAACTTCACATACCGAATAATGTCGCCGCGGGCTGGATGCGTTACCTGCACCTCGAAGGTCTTTGGAACGTCGGCGCCGTGGACCTGGGTCACTGTCCCGACCGCCAAGGCCCCGATCAGCAATGTCACAAACGATGTTGTTCGGTTCACAAGAGAGTTCCGGTTGATTGTCAAACGCTGGCCTTTATGGAATCGAAATGCGGGCTATGCTCGTCATTCGGATCGAGGGAAGGCGACAGCCTGTTGGCCCGGCCGCGCACGATGCTAAACACGGCCGGCAAAACGAACAGCGTGGCCGTGGTGGCAACAATTAACCCGCCAATCACGGACCTCCCCAGCGGCGCGGTCTGTCCACCCCCTTCGCCGAGCCCCAATGCCATGGGCAGCATTCCAGCAATCATCGCGCAACTGGTCATTAGGATCGGGCGCAGCCGGCTTTGGGCCCCTTGAATCCCCGCCTCGTGCGCATGAGCGCCCTGGACCCGGCTGCGTTCGGCAAACGTGACCAGGAGAATGGCGTTGGCGATAGCTACGCCCACCGCGGTGATCGCTCCCATCGCTGACTCAATGTTCAGCGTGGTGCCCGTCGTCCATAGCATCAGGACCACGCCTGCCAGTGCCGCCGGCACTGTCGAAATAACCACCAGAGAAAGAGGCAGCGACTGGAAATTCGCGCCCAGGAGCAGAAACACCACGGCCACTGCGACCACCAGGCCGATTCGGAAGCCTCCCAGCACCTCGCGCAGGGGCACTACTTGTCCTCTCAAAGCCACGCTCGTTTTGGGCGGGGGATCCCCAGCCTCCGCGATGGCCCTCTCGATTTGCCGGGCGACGCTGCCCAGATCGGCCCCGTGGATGTTCGCGGTGATGCTCACCACTCGCGCCATGTTGTAGCGCTCATACTGGCCCACAGCTGTTCCAGTCGAGACGGTGGCGAGATTCCTCAACAAGACGGTTTTCCCGTTCGCAGCCGAGATGGGCACGTTCTGGATGTCCTCCACCGAGGTGGTTTTCGCCTGCGGAATCTGCACCTGCAGGTTGTAACTGACGCCCGACCTGGGGTCGGCCCAAAAGTTGGCCACGGTAAAACGGCTGGAGGTTGTCGCCGGCACAAGCGATCGCGTCACGTCGCCGATTTTCACCCCCAGCAATCCCGCGCGTTCTCGGTCCACGTTCACATCCAGGGTCGGGAAGTCCAACGCCTGGACGAACTGCACGTCGCGCAGGGCGGCAATGCTTTTCATTTTGTCGTATATCTTGCGCGCATGCTCTTCGCTCAGCTGCAGTGACGGCCCGCTTACGGCCACTTCTATGGGCGTGCTTGCGCCGAAGCTCATGACCCGGTTGACAATGTCGCTCGGCTCGAACGAGAACCGGACCGCGGGCAACTCGTTGGCGAATACCGCGCGCAACCGCTCCAGGAACGGTTCGATTCGAATGTTGGCTCCGGGCTTGAACTGCACCGCCAGCCAGCCTTCTTCCGGGCCGCCGTTCCAAAGATAGATTAGGTTGATCGGATAGTTCGGCGCGTGCACTCCCACCAACCCAATCGTCAGCGCCACGTTTTGTTGTCCCGCCTCCCTTTTTATGATGTCGAGGACGCGGAGCGCGATGGCTTCCGTATTCTCAACGCGTGTGCCGGCCGGCGCTCGCAATCGCACCGCAAGTTGTCCCGCGTCGCTCCTCGGGAAGATATCGACACCGAGGTTTTTCCCCACCAGCCAGGTGATTAGCAAAGCTGCCACGATGTAAACCGGGACAACCACCCAGCGCAAACGAATCACTGTCCGCACCATCCCGCCGTAGAGGGCTCCAAGGCGTTCCATGGATGCGCGCTTGCGCTCCAAACTTGTTTGAGCCGCATGACTTCGCAGCACCCATACTGCCAGCACCGGAACCAGCGTGCTCGACAACAGGTACGACGCGATCATGGAAAACCCAACCGCAAGCGCCATCGGCACAAACAGCGCCCGGGCTGCCCCCGTCATGAAGAACGCGGGAATGAACACGGCCAAAACACATAACATCGCGAGCAGCCTGGGTACCGTCGTCTCCACTGTCGCGTCGTAAGCCGCTCGGGCGGTCTTTGCGCCGCGGGCTATGTGCGCATGAACATTTTCAATCGTGACGGTCGCCTCGTCCACCAGGATCCCAACCGCCAAAGCCAGTCCGCCGAGGGTCATCAAGTTCATGCTCCCGCCCGAAAGCCACAACGCGAAAGTTGCCGCCAAAATCGAAACGGGGATGTTAAGCACGACGATCAAGGCGGTGCGCCAGTCACGCAGGAACAGCAATACCATCAGCCCCGTCAGGATCGCTCCCAGGGCCCCTTCTTCGACCAGGTTCTTCATTGCTCCCCTCACCACTGGCGACTGGTCAAAGTCATAACCCACCTTCACATCCGAAGGAACCACGCTTTGGAATTTGGCAAGGTTGCCTTTCACCAGCTTCACCACCGAAAGCGTCGAGGCATCCGCCCTTTTGGTCACCGGGATATAAACGGTTCTGCGTCCATTGACCAAAGCGTAGCTGGTGACGATGTCGGACCCTTCCTCAACCGTGGCAACGTCCCGCAGGAACACCGCGCTATTGTTCCCGACCCGCAACGGCACGCCCTCGAGGTCTTTGATGTTTTTAACCACCGCATTGACCGGCACAATCGGATATTTGTCCCCAAGGTTCACGTTGCCACTCGGGCTGATCGTGTTCGCCTGCGCCACCGCCTGGACAATGTCATCCGGTGACAAATTGCAGGCGCGCATGCGGTCGGGTTTTACATTCACGAGGATCGTGCGTGCGCTTCCCCCAAATGGCGGCGGCGCAGAAACCCCGGGCAAGGTTGCGAACAACGGTCGAACGAGGTTCAGGGCTGCGTCCTGCATTTCTCCGACGGTCCGGTTCGTGTTGTCGGTCGAGAAAGTCAGGTAACCCACGGGCACACTCCCGGCATCGAAACGCGTGACAAATGGGGACACCGTCCCCGGCGGCATGAACGCCCGGGCCCGGTTGACATACGCTATCACTTCGGACATCGCCTGCGACATGTCGGTCCCGGGGTGAAACTGAAGTTTCATGATCGAGGCACCCTGGATGGATTTGGATTCTACGTGCTCGATTCCTGTAATGTAGAGGAAGTGGTACTCGTAGTAATACGTGAGATAACCTTCCATCTGGGCCGGGTCCATGCCTCCATACGGCTGCGCGACGTAGATCGTCGGGACGCCCAGCGGCGGAAAAATATCACGCGACATTCGCTCGAGCGCCAGGCCAGCTCCCAGCACGATGGCAATCACGGCCGCAACGATCGTGAGCGGCCGGCGCAACGCGGTCTGAACGAGATTCACAGTACGGTAAACAACGGACGAACGTTCATGCCCGGGAGGTCAGTTTCGAGTGCCGCGCTCTGTTGGGACGCGCCTTGTCTCGCTCCAACACCACTTCTTCATAAAGCTCTTTAACCTGCTCCCGAATCACCTCCAAAATTTTTTGGCCCTCCGACGTGAGGCGATAATCTTTGCGAGCTCGCTTCCCGCCGTCCGGATTGGCCCTGGCCTTCAACCAGCCGAGCCGCTCCATCCGGTGCAGCAATGGGTAGAGGGTCCCGGCGCTGATCTCGTATCCGTGCCTGCGCAGTTCGAAGATTACCCATTGCCCATGCAGCGGGGCTTCGCCCGCGTGATGCAGGATATGGGCTTTCCAAAAGCTCAGCAGAATCTCGCGTTCAAGTTCTTTCACGCAAATAGTATCGATGGCCGATATTGATAACCGATATTAGAAAAGGCGCAAACTGTCAATATCCTTCAGGCGAAGAGAGCCAAAAGCACTCGTCTTCACGGTGGCTGGGCCTCGCGCAATACCGGGAGCTCAGGTTCAATCACCCACTGCGGACAGTGGGCTCCCTTCAAGCGCGAGCGTTTGACTTGCTCTTGCCATGGCCGTTGGCAACAGTGTCACCATGCTGCCACTTGGAAAATTGTTCAGTGCGGTTGTGGCGCTCGTTTTGGGCTGCGGGGCCGTTTCTGGCGGGCAAACGAGCGAGCAGGTCCCATTCGCGTCGGAGGAAAAGGTTGGCCCGATTGGAGAAGGCCGGACGATGACGCCGGTGAACCAGGTCCTGACGCCGGTGGGCCACGAAGTCGACCTGCCGGAGTTGCGTCCCCAGGCCCTCGCGCTGAGTCCCGATGGCCAGGTCCTGGTGACTTCCGGCAAGACCCCTGAGATCGTCGTTCTGTCGCCTACCACGGGAAACATCCTGCAGCGGGTAAAACTACCTTCCCAGGATGCGGACGACCTGGCCGACCCGGTTTCGAGTCATATCCTCAAGCCGGATGACAAAGGCCAATTGAGTTTCACCGGCCTGGTGTTTTCACCGGACGGGTCTCGGCTGTATATGGCCAACGTAAACGGCAGCATCAAAGTATTTGACGTGTCCAAAACACATGAGTTCACGGCGCTGGCATCCATTTCACTGCCACTGGCCAAAGCGCCCCGGCGCAAAGCAGACATTCCTTCGGGGCTCGCCGTTTCGGCGGACGGCAAGCGCCTTTACGTGGTGCTGAACCTGTCGAACCGGCTCGCCGAATTGGATGCGGCCACAGGCCATGTTCTGCGACTGTGGGATGTCGGTGTTGCCCCGTATGCCGTCGTGCTCGGGTCCGGAAAGGCCTATGTGAGCAACTGGGGCGGAAGGCGTCCGGATGGGTCCAGCGTAACCGGCCCGGCAGGACGAGGGACGCTTGTGCGGGTAGACTCCAAAAGGTTCATTGCCAGCGAAGGTTCGATCTCCATCGTGGACCTGCAGGCCAACGTGGTCCGCGAAATCAGGGTCGGACTCCATCCCAGCGGCCTGGCGCTTTCGCCAAACGGCCGGTTCCTGGTTGTCGCTAACGCGGCGAGCGACACCCTGAGCGTGCTGGACGTGCGCACCGAGAAAATTGTCGAGGCCATCTGGACCCGGCAAAACCCGGGCGACTTGTTCGGAGCCTCTCCCAACGCTCTATCCTTTGATCAATCCGGCCGGACGCTCTACGTCTGCAACGGAACCCAAAATGCCGTCGCCGTTGTGAACTTTTCTCCGGGTAAATCGAAGTTATCAGGCCTCATTCCCGTCGGCTGGTTCCCGGGAGCGGTCGTGTGTGACTGGTCACGCGACCGGTTGTATGTGGCAAATATCAAAGGCCTTGGCCCGGGTGAACCACGCAAATCGGACAAGCGGCCTAAATTCAATTCTCACCAGTATTACGGTTCGATCTCGCTGCTCGACTGCCCAAGCCGCAAAGAATTGCCCGCCATGACCGCCGACGCCCTGGCGAACATGCGTTTTCCGCTGCTTGCCAGCGCCGCGTTGCCTGCTCGTACCGGCCGCGCGCCCCAACCCGTCCCCGAACGGGTCGGCGAGCCCAGCGTGTTTCGGCATGTCGTTTACATCATCAAGGAGAATCGAACCTACGACCAGGTCCTGGGCGACGTCTCCACAGGCAACGGTGACCTGGATCTCTGCGCGTTTGGGGACCTTTACACGCCGAATCAGCACAAGCTGGTGAACGAGTTTGTGCTTCTGGACAACACCTATTGCTCGAGCATCCTCAGCGCCGACGGGCATCAATGGGCCACCACGGCTTTTGCCACGGATTACATGGAAAAATCGTTTGCCGGCTTTCCCCGCAGCTATCCGGATGGCATGGAGGACGACGACACCGACGCCCTGGCCTACGCGCCCAGCGGGTTCATTTGGGACAACGTGCTGGCCCACGGAAAGACCCTTCGGGATTATGGCGAATTTGCCATGACCCGGAAGTCGTGGGTCGACAAATCCAGGAAAGGTGTGCCTCATTTTCAGGATCACTATTCCGAATTCCTGCGCGGCACCCACACGATCCATCTATACAGCGAGCCCGCGGTCGAATCTCTGAGGCCTTATCTCGCGACGAACTCAGTTGGATGGGATCTCGACGTGCCCGACATATTCCGCGCTGCACAATTCACCGCCGAGTTGAAGCAATATGAGCGGCAGGGCGCCTTTCCCGACCTGTTGATTATTTGTTTGCCCAACGACCATACCAGCGGAACCGATCCGGGACACCCGACGCCGGCGGCCCAGGTAGCCGACAATGACCTGGCGTTTGGACAGATTGTCGATGCCATCAGCCACAGCGATTTTTGGAAGGACACTTGCATTTTTGCCATTGAAGACGATCCACAAGCCGGTTGGGATCATGTCAGCGGGTATCGCACTACCGCGTACGTGGTTTCTCCCTACACAAAGAGAAAAGCCGTCGTCCACACTCAATACAATCACACCAGCCTTTTGCGAAGCATCGAGCTGATCCTGGGCCTTCCGCCGATGAACCAGATGGACGCAACCGCCACGCCCATGTTCGATTGTTTTACGAATGTGGCCGACTACACCCCGTTTCAAGCGCTCACCAACAACATCCCTCTCGACCAAATGAACCCGCCCGCAAAGAAAGTCGCCGATTCGGTTCTTCGCAAGGATGCGTATGTCTCTTCCCGGCTGCCATTGGCAAAGCCCGACCAGTGCCCGGAGGACACTTTGAATCGGATCTTATGGCATGCCATGAAAGGCTCGCGCGCGCCTTACCCGGTCTGGGCGGTTCAGACCGTGGATGACGATTGACGGTTCGAACTCGTCACCGATTAGTCACAAAAATGAGGCCAGGTTGCCATGAACTTGCGTCAGCCTGCGCCCCACAGTACTTTCTGGACATGGCCTGCGACACCCAACCTGGGAACACTCTGTCCCGCCTCGATGACATCGGCGGTTTGAATGGCTGAAGGCCCTCAGACCGAGGACGCGATCCCGCCCGCGCGGGCGTATTTATTCTTGGGCACGATCGTCGCCGCATATATCGGAGTGTATCTATGCCGCAAAAATCTTTCCGTTGCGGTTCCTTTGCTGCAAAAGGCCTGGGGCCTGAACAAGGAGCAGGTGGGCATAATCAACAGCGTTAGCACGGTTGCGTATGCGTTCGGAAAATTCTTTTTCGGCCCGATCACCGATCGGGTGGGGGGGCGCAACGCTCTGCTCGGGTCACTCACCCTGGTGGCGATTTTTGGAGCGCTGGGCGCTTTTGCTCCGTCGCTCGGGGTCCTGGTGATTCTATACAGCGCAAACCGTCTCTTCGGGTCGGCGAGTTGGGGCGCCTCGCTCAAGCTGGTGCCCGAGTGGTTCGGACCTGCCCGGCTTGCCTTTGCGTGTGGTTTGTTGTCGCTCAGTTTTGTTTTCGGCGGAGCCCTTGCCGTGTGGCTGGCGGGTTGGATCGCGGGCTTAACGCATGATTCGTGGCCCGCTGTTTTGGGGCTGCCGTCGCTGGTGACCGTTGCTCTGATTGCGCTGTGTTGGACGGTGCTGCCGCGCCCGGAACGCAAACCCCCGATCGCCCAAGGGGCCAAACCCCAGTCAACGTACAGCTTGTCCCGCACTCTGGCGTTGTTTGCCGAGCGAAAATTCCTTGTTGTCATCGCCCTGAGTTTCACGCTCACCCTGCTTCGCGAAACATTCAATTTCTGGACAGTCGATTTCCTGCGCACCGAGGGGGGCCCCCAGGTTTCGACCAAGGTGGCCTCCTTTCTTTCGACCCCGTTCGACTTGTGTGGCGCTGCGGGGATTATTCTTATGGGCTGGGTTTTTGGCCGCCTGGGACCGGTGGGGCGTCAAAGATTGCTGGTCGTGATTCTGGGAACCCTGGCCGTTTTGCTGGCCGGCTTGCCGCAACTGTTTCACTTCGGCCTGTGGCTCCTGGCAGTTGGTGTCGGACTGATTGGGTTCCTGGTCTACGGGCCGTACAGTTTGCTGGGCGGGGTTCTTTCTGTTGAAGTGCGCGGAAAGGATTTTGCCGCCACCGTCTCCGGCCTGGTCGATGGGACCGGCTACTTCGCCGGCATTATGTCGGGCACCGTCTTCGGCAAACTTCTGATGATCGGCGGCTATCGGCTGGGCTTCCAGGCGATGGCCGGGTTGACCCTCATTTCAGCCATTATGTGCTGCTTTTTATACAAAAAGGGCGCGCCCGCCGCAGCCGCTGCGATTCCCCCGGTTGTCAATTCTCCCGCGCTTTCAGACAGGACCCACGTATGAGCATCCAACTTGCAATTTTCGACATGGCGGGAACAACGGTGCGCGACGACGATGCCGTCAATATCTGCCTGCGCGACGCGCTTGCGGCGGAAGTGTCGGTGACGCGCGATGAAATCAACTCCGTCATGGGGTTGCCCAAGCCCATCGCCATCCGGCTCGTGCTCGAAAAGAAACTGACCGGGGGAAAGCCGGCGGACTCGGCGCTCGTAGGGGCGCTCCACGCGGATTTTCTCCGGCGCATGCTCAAACATTACCAGGACGCTCCCGGAATCGAGCCGATGCCCCACGCGGTGGATACGTTTTTGCAACTGAAGCGGGCCGGAGTTCGCATCGCTCTGGATACCGGGTTCAGCCGCCCCATCGTGAATGCAATCCTGGAACGGCTCGGTTGGAACGGCACCGCCCTTCTTGACGCCACCGTCGCGAGCGACGAGGTGGCCCAAGGACGTCCCCACGCTGACCTCGCGTTCAAGGCAATGGAATTGACCGGCGTGCGCGATTCGGGGCGCGTGGCCAAAGTGGGCGATACCCCCTCGGACCTCCAGGAAGGAACCGCCGCCGGCTGCCGATGGGTGATTGGGGTGACCAACGGCACCCACACCCGCGAGCAACTGGCCGGTTCTCCCCACACTCACCTGATTTCCAGCCTGGCGGAATTGCCGGCCATTGTTTTAGCCTAACCAAAACATTTTTTTATTTTTGACATAAGAGTTTTTCTCTGCCAGATGTAAGCTATTGCCGATTTGAAAACCCTTGCTCAGGAACTTTGCTTGCGTCTGCTGGTCTGCACTGCCCGTGGCCGGTCTTAAGCTCGCTCAGCGTTTGTAACCGTCCCGGCACATCAACGTCACAGCGCTGTTGTTGTGATGTGGCCGACATCGGCTAGCCTTGGCGTCGGGCGAAATTCAGTTTATTGGGATCACAAGCGGTCGAAGTGTCGACTGCGCTTGCCGATCCTGCATGTCTGTTGACCCATAACGGTGTGGCCTGAGACATGCCGCGAACTGTGTTTGGAATAGATCGATTGCTTTTGCCGAATGATTTCTGCGCTCCGATAACCGCTGCGCCCGGATTTAACCGTGATCAAAACACCATAATGACCATGAACAAAACAAACAGAGTCAGACTTCGACTCACTCTGCTCGCCGCTGCCTTCGCAATGCGGTTGTGCAGCGACCAGGCCTCCGCGACTACCGTAACCAATGCGTTAACCGTCCATCTCAAATTTGACGGGAACCTGCTGGATTCCACCGCCAACAAGATCAATGGCACCAACGTGGCCCTGGGGACAGCCGACAAGAACGGAGTTACATTCGCACCCGGCTTCCTGGGTCAAGCCGTTCACATCCTTGTCACCGTTGATGGAACGACCAACAACTATGTCACGCTCGGTTATCCGGCGTTGCTTCATTTTGGAAGCGACGCAACGAGCAATACCACCGATTTCTCGGTCGCAATGTGGCTCAAGATCGCTTCCTCGTCCGCCGATGAGCCATTCATCTCCAACAAAAACTGGGACAGCAGCGGCGACCTTGGCTGGGTGATTTCCAACGAGAGCGATGGCACTCGTGTTCAGTTGACCGACAATGTGAACCCGAAGTGGAACATGGTTGGCCACGCCGGGCCTCAGCTTGAAGATCAAACCTGGCATCACCTCGCGGTGACATTCCAACGCACAAATCTGGCCAGCACGTATGTTGACGGCGTGCTGCTCAACACCTTTTCAATTGCTCCGGCCGCGGGCAACGCGGTCGGCAGCCTCGAGACAGACGGACAGCCCAATCCCCCGCGGTCCGGCGTGGCGGGCCCCGACTGGGCCATCAACCTGGGAGAGGACGGCACCGGGCTGTACGCCACGAACAACGGGGCGGCATTGGACTGCCTGATGGATGACGTTGGCATCTGGCGCCGTGCCCTTACCGCGAGTGAAGTGCAGGAGATTTACACCAAAGCCACTGTTTCTGGCCAGACGCTCGAGCAGGAACCCGTCGTTTCCAGTGTGCTGCCGGCCAACTACGTGATGCCGCCTGGCTCAGTCAACACCAACCAACCCGGCTTCAGGGTCCGTCCTTATCAGACCGCAGCTACTGAAGGGGGCAGCATTGCCTGGACCGAAGGGCAGCAAAGCGGCCTTTATGGCCCGAATATCGCCGATTTGTCCGGTGCCGACGCGAGCGGCTTCTACACGATTACCAATGTCATCAATTTCAATATTTCCCCCGGTGGCAGCGTGGATGGCTTTGCGGGCGCTGATCCGTTTCCAGGAATTGGCTCCGGCAACACCGTGAATTTCTCAGAGCAGGTTATCACTTACATTGAGTTTCCCGCCCCTGGCGAATACCTGCTGGGCGTGAACAGCGACGACGGATTTGGAGTAACGGCTTCGTTACTCAATCCCAAGGACCTCTCGACGGCGGTTAGCCTTGGCAAAAATGACGGGAATCGAGGTTCCCAGGACACTTTGTTCCAGGTCGCCGTGCCGGTCGCTGGGATTTATCCGATACGGCTTATCTACTGGCAGGCGGGCGGAGGAGCGAACCTTTCATTCTTCAGTGTGGTGTCCGACAGCACCAGCACCAATAACGTGCTGATTAATGACCGCTCTACGCCCGGGGCTCTCAAAGCATACGCGACGGCCAAAATCGGGCCGCCTTACGCGACCGCTTTCAATTTCAGCCCGGCGGGCTTCAGTTTTCTAATCCAGGACGATGTTTCGGCTTTGGCGACCAATACGTTAAAAGTAAGCCTTAACGGGTCGGCCGTGAACACCACTCTGTCAAGGAGTGGCAATGCCACCGTTGTTTCCTACGCCTCACAAAACTTGTTTGTCGCCGGTTCGAGCAATTATGTGTCCGTGGCGTTTTCGGACAATTCCGTCCCTGCGCACAATTCGTCCGAGGTTTTCACCTTTGTTGTTCCTGCGTACACCGCGGTTCCGCCGAGCGCCGCGTTACCCTCGTCGGCGGTAGACACCGCCCAACGGGGCTTTAGTTTGCGCATCAGCCAGATCGATTCGAGTGCGTCGGGAATAATGGCGGCCAACATCGCGCATGCCGAAGCCCAGTTGGCTGGGGTCCTCATTGATCCCACCACGGGCGCTCCCTACGTAAACACCGCCACGGCCGGCCCGCAGCCCGATGGCAGCTACATCATTACCAACGTGAATTTCTCATATGACCTGACCACTGAGCAGGGGTCTTTCACGACTGCAAATGGTTACCCCGACGCAAACTTCCCCGGCCTCAATGCCCCTGACAGCGCCAATATGGCGGGCGAAATCATCGGCTACCTCGATCTCCAACCCGGGTTTTACACGTTCGGAGTTGACGCCACGGACGGTTTTCGTGTCACCGTCGGCGCTAACGCCCATGACGCCTTTGGCACCATGGTGGGCCTTTTCGATTATCGTGCAATCACCGCCGAGACGCGTTTCGGGGTTGCTATCCAAACTGCCGGAATCTACCCCTTCCGCCTCGTCTGGTTCCGAACGGCAAAGGGGTCCAACAACAATGGCGATGCCAGCTTGGAATTCTATAGCATCGACACCCAGGGAAATAAGACTCTTGTCAATGACAGTACAAAGGCCGGCGCCGTGAAGGCGTATTGGAAACGCACCGCCCCGGTTGGAAGCTACGTAAGTTATGCCGGTCCGTCGTCGTTTGTTTCTCCGTTTGGCAGCAGCGCCGACGTTGGTTTCACCAATGCTTCGTTGATCCTTAACGACGGATCGTCGAATAAGGTCAACGCCTCATCTGTTGTCTGGACTGTCGATGGGCTGGCCGTCTCGACCAAAGTGACGGCGACCAATGGGCAAACGATGCTGACTTATAATCCATCGGGCTTGCAATTGCCGCGCACTGTTCATGCCGCAACAGTTACCTGGAACGAGTCCGGTACTGGTGGTGTGAGTCACACCAATAGCTGGAACTTCCATCTGCTGCGCAACTATATCCTGCCTCCCGCGGTGTACTTCGAAGACTTCGAATCGACCCCGGCCGGCCCCAATCCTTCCGTGCCCAGCGGTTGGACGCAGGTGAACTTTACCGGACATGAAACGGCTGGGAACGATCCGGCGAATCTGGACTCGGACTTTTACCTTGGCTGGGTTGTGGTCGACAAATCTTTCAACATTTCCAAGGATTTCGGCGTCAGCAGCTACGTCCCGCAGATTCTGAACGGGGTTGCCTTCGACGAAGGAACCAATGCCTTGCTCGTCAATCATTATATCCGCGCGGAGTCGGACGCCCGTGGCAACGGTCCGCCGGGACAAATCCAATATCTCTACACCAAGCCCTATGATCTGACTGGCAAGTCTGGCATCGTCATTGCCTTCGACAGTGCGTACGAGCAAAACCAGGACAGCATGGCGGCCCTGGAATACACGCTCGATGGAACCAATTATTACCCCATTCTTTATTGGGTTCAGGGCGATGCCGATAGCCAGGCTCCTCCGGATATCATCCGTGATGGGTTAGGGAATATCGACGTGGTAAAGACCATGACAACCAGTTACGGCGATGTGGCCAAGTACACGGATCCCATCAGCAACCAACTCGTTGGTGGTTATTACGGATTCTTCATCAAAGCCCCCATCACCCAGGCCCTGGCTCCATATATCGAGGGCCGGTACAATGACGATGGCAACGAATCCAAGCGGATCGAGTTGTATCGTGTTCCTCTGGCGGATAACCAGAAGAACGTCGTGTTCCGGTTCGTGCAATCTGGGACATCCAGCTGGTATTGGGCGATTGATAATTGGGGGGTGTACAGTGTGCCCTCACTCGCTCCGCTGGGTCCAGGAACCCTGAGCGCCAGCCTTGTTAGCGGCCAGTTAAACATCTCCTGGAATGGTGGTGCAACCCTCCAGTCGGCCCCGAACGTAACGGGTCCCTGGACGAACGTTTCTAGCGCGACGAGCCCATTCAAGCTTGCTCCTGGCGCTGGGCATCAGTTCTACCGCCTGCACCAGTAACCGCTTTCGGCCGCGTGCATTCGGCGGCTGAACTCTACATGATTGCCGGGCTCGGGTTTGTTTCACCGGGCCCGGTTTTCATTTGAACACCATGCGTTTCTGCACTTTCTTCTTTGTCCGCGCGATGCTCGTAGCGTGCGCAAGCTTCGGTATGTTGACTCGTGCCACAGCCGCGCCTCTCGAGCATGTTCTCATTGTGGGTTGTG
>Ga0070738_10001799_pt1 | contig 38502 bp, 36 predicted proteins | sample Coa_R2_2_FD_66446 | JGI IMG/M metagenome (GOLD analysis project Ga0070738, IMG submission 66446) | Surface soil microbial communities from Centralia Pennsylvania, which are recovering from an underground coalmine fire - Coalmine... | ecosystem: Environmental > Terrestrial > Soil > Unclassified ...
GTCCCCACTCCCCATTCCCCAGAGATCCTTTCGGCAAAAAATGGCACTCTTAAAGTGATAATTGGTATTACAGTAACTCAATCTCTATCTGTTGGTGACGAACACTATGGGTTTTGCAGACCTATCAATTGCGGAGATAGCAGCTGACTACAGCACACCTGTAGAAAAGGTTCTGTCTATATGTGACGAACTGGGAATTGCCTATAAAAACCAAAAAACCCGTTTGGCGTTAGAGGATGCAAAGGCAATCATTACCCAAATTTTGTCAGAGAAAGATTCTGATAGGCACTGATGACTTAGTTGGTAACACCTAAGCCAACTAAGTAGTTAGTAGATTTGTGGTTGAACTCAAGCCTAATCACAAGTGCACTCAGCAGTTAGCACCAAGAGAGCGAGGATTGCAGCTGTGATCTAAGAAAAAATCGTTAAGGGGAAACATGTTAAGAAGATTACTTGGCATTTTGGCGGCTGTTTTACTAACGTTTCCGTTTTTTGTCAATAGTGCAACAGCGGTAGAACTGGATGCAGCAACCCGCACTGTTGTATTAAATGACACAGGAGACACTGTAGTACTGAGTCTGAAACAAGTTCAACAAGGCAAACGCCTCTTTAACTACGCTTGCGCTCAGTGTCATGCTGGGGGTATTACTAAGACTAACCAGAACGTGGGTCTAGATCCTGAAACTCTGGCGTTGGCAACACCACCTCGTAATAATATTGAAAGTATAGTGGACTATTTGAAGAATCCCACTACATACGATGGTGAAACGGATATTTCGGAAGTGCACCCCAGCATCAAGAGCGCAGATATTTTCACTAAAATGAGAAATCTGAAGGATGATGACTTAAAAGCGATCGCTGGTCATATTCTCCTGCAACCTAAGGTTGTCGGAGAAAAATGGGGCGGTGGCAAAATTTACTACTAAGGCTAGCTTGACGGTTTAGTTGTTAGTCATTAGTCCATAGTCTGGAGTCTTAAGTCGCAACTTTTTTTGACTATTGACCTTTGACTGTTGACTAATGACTAATGACTAAACCTGAGCATGATTTTGATGTTCAAGACTGCAAGTAATGTACAGCAGATTTCTAGCGGTAGTTGAGCAAGTTTTTGTTATCCTTTTTTCGCTTTTATTGAAAAAAACTTGTATCTACGACAGATTGTCATATTTCGCCTTGTTTTTATTTAAAATATATAAGTGCAGATCAAACTTGTTAGGAGACAGTTATGAAACTAATCGCGTCAAGTCTACGGCGCTTGAGTTTAGTAGTGTTAACAATCTGTTTAGTTGTAAGCAGCTTTGCTGTTTTTGTTGAAAGCGCTGCTGCTGAGACATACACTATAAAATTGGGTAACGATAAAGGAATGCTGGCTTTTGAACCCAAGAAGTTAACTATTCATCCAGGAGACACAGTCAAATGGGTGAATAATAAAGTTCCTCCACATAATGTTGTGTTTGACCCTGTCAAGAATCCTGCAAAAAGCAAAGAACTAGCTCAAGCTTTGTCTCATAAGAAGTTGCTGATGACCCCTGGACAAAATACAACAACAACTTTCCCTGCAGACGCTCCTGCTGGAGACTATACTTTTTATTGTGAACCTCATCGTGGTGCTGGAATGGTCGGCAAAATTACTGTTGAGTAAGTTCAATAAACAGGATAATTCTGTAGCGCTAAAGCAATTTTCCTTAATTATTTTGGAAGATTAGTTAGAATCAACAGTAATGTGTTGAGATCTTGATCTGAAGAAATAACAAAATCAAAGGCGGTGAAAAGTTTATTATCTCTTATGAGCATTGAATTTTGTGCTGATAAAAGATAAGGCTTGTCACCGTTAATTGTTATTAGGATAATAACTTTTAAAGCAAAGAGTAACTGAGTAAACAGTAAACTTAATCAATGCTTTGAGGGTTTCTACTAGTCATAGAATAGTTACTGGAGATGATTTATTCAGTTGCTGGAGGGTTATGACGAGGAGAATCCTTTGAGAATATTTACATTAATCGTGCTGTTTATATTTATCTTTATAAGTCCAGCATATGCGGCTGAGACATCTGAAGGTGCTAAAATCTTCAACGCTAACTGTGCTTCTTGTCACATCGGTGGTGGCAATATTCTCATTGCCGAGAAAACCTTAAGAAAAGAAGCTTTATCACGTTATCTGGAAAACTATGATAATGACTCAATCCTAGCAATTGTTCATCAGGTACAAAATGGTAAAAATGCTATGCCAGCTTTCAAAGGAAAGTTGAAAGATCAAGAGATTCTAGATGTAGCTGTTTACGTGGCTCAAAAAGCAGAACAAGGTTGGTAACCTCAACAACTAAAGCTAAAACCCTTCTCCCTTCTCCCCAATTGAGAGATGGGAGAAGGGTTTCTTCTTACCCCCATTGACCAGCACTCATTTTTTGCTATTGTGCTAAGTCTGGACGAGGACTTTGTCTATTTTCCCTAAGATGACGTAACCGTTGCACTAATTTTCGACCAGATTCAACAGAAGTTGAAGTCTGGTTACTACTCATCTGATGCTGAGGTACCTGTCCTGCAGTAGTTTGTGGGGAATTTTGAGTAGATTGTCTTTGCTGAAGTGGTTTTACTCTCTGTTGAGATGGAGACAAATTTTCAGAGAGACTAGTTGAATGCTCGTTAGATGGTTGTGTACTTCCTAAAGATACATGCAACCGCTGAATCAGTTTTTGTCGAGCTTCGGTTGATACTGGTTGTTGATTTATTCGAGGTGTTGTTCCTACTTGTGAAGACACTCCATTGGTGTTCTCTCTAGTTAAGGAGTTGCTGTGTGGCTGCTGAGATGTTTGTTTGAACGCTTCAGGAGTCCCACTGTTTGCTTTGAAAGCTAAGGTAAATGGATAGTATTTGGGTTTACCATTTGTCTGAGCAGGATTATTTTGCAAATATTCTCTTAAATATTCTCGCGCCGCTGTTTTTTGGTCAGAAGAGATTGAGTTATCTAAGAAGTTTACTCTTTCGACTCTGCCTTGATTATCTACGACTAGAGCACCATCAACTCTACCTTCTTGTCCTGCTTTAATAGCAATTGTTCCAGATATGGGTAGCTTTGTTTCTATGTTGGGGTATTGCTGTTTGACTTGCAAAAATTCCTCTCCAAAAGTGGTTGGTCTTGCTTTTGCTGGTACTTTTGGATTAGATGACAATTCAGATATTCCGCCGTTAGATTGTAACTGCGATCGCAAAGAGCTAGCTCCTGCTAGGGTTAGGTTATTACTGGCAGTTTGTGGAACTGCTCCTATGGGAGCTAGTAGCTGACGATTTTGAGGAAAGCCTGTTGAGCGACTTGTTAGTTCTGTTGTTGCTGAGGTAGCAGAGCTATTGACAGGTGTCGTGTTGGTACTGTTTTGAGTAACAGAACTCACTCTTTGTAAGTCTACAGGTAAGTTAGCAGCTTGCAGATGAGGTAGTCTAGAACCTGGGGCCGCCTTTGTTCTGAGAGGTTGTATTGGTGAATTAGAAGATGGCAGATCAACTGCTGTTTTGACAGGCTGCACTAACGAATTTACTGGCTGTAGATCAACCGATGTTTTGGCAGCTTGTAACTCTTGTAGGTTAGAGGGTGGTAGCGGTTGGGATTCTCCCAAGGCGACCTTTTCTTGAACACGAGGTAATTGTGGTGGTTGTGATGCTATTCCCCTCGTGTTTATCGAGGAGCTAATGGGGTTAGCTTGTAGATCTCTTTTGGGAATGATTCGCAAAGACTGTGCTTTGGGTAAAGAGGAAATAGATATGGTGGATGCTTGAGGTAGGGGAGGTAATACCGACTGAGTAGTAGAACTTGGTGGAAGGGGAGCCAAAGACTGCTGTTGAGTTGCAAAGCTTGGCGGGGGAGGTAGTTGAGGGAGTGAAGGAACTGGTTGTAAGCTAACTTGAGAAGTATTATTCTGTGGCAGACGGTTCTGTTCTGCCTGGTTCAATTCAATAAGTCCAACAGTTTTTGTTGAGGCAACTTGTTGTTTTGGCTTTGAGTCAACAGGCACTAACGGCAAGAGGAACGCAATAGCACCGTGGATGCCAAGAGAGGCCAGAACTGCTATTCCAGTAGGCTGGCTCAGGAAATCTGGTATATTTTTTAGCAAGGAGGCGTAAGACATAACTGTTTTCGTTCACTCGGCTCGTTTGCAATTGACTAGCAATTTTATTGCTGAGGCAATAACGAATAGATGCTTTTCTCTACAAATAATAACTTTCTCTGAGAAATTTGAAACAGAAAGATTGCTGGTTTTGCAAGTTGTCTATTTTCCCAAAAAACGACGCTCGCTTGTCCTGAAAAGTTGCGTTTATTAAAAATAAGCTTTAAAGTACACTGGTTTTGCTCTATTTACAAGATTCTCGTACTTGTAGTCAAAAGTGCTTACCTAGAAAAGACAACATTTTGCTCAGGTTTAGATTCCCAATTATTCACTTCATGCCTTGTCCGGTCTCTACTCGAAATTTATATACGCCTTTTGACCTAACTCTTGTTAATGTTTCTTAGTTAGAATTGTAATAAAAGTATACATTCAGCCGAGAAAAGGAGTGTTTACCCATGATAGGTACTCAGTTTGAGGCAATTGTGCGACGTATAACAACAATATTAGCAGTAGTAATTATTACCTTAACTCTCATTGGTGCTACTAGTGGCATCTTGCTATCTTTCTACTATGAACCAGCATCCGGGGCCGCTTATAACTCGTTGAAAATGATTAATACAGAATTGTCATTTGGCTGGTTGTTTCGTAAAGCTCACGAAGTCGCAGGTCATGGAGTGATTGCAATTGCCCTTGTTCAAATTGTGCTGATGTTTGTGAGTAGGCAATTTAGCAAGAGTTGGCTCATTGCTTGGGTTAGTGGAATTTTGTTTACGCTCAGTGCAATTGGGCTAGCTTGGACAGCAATGATCTTAGACTGGGATCAACAAGGATATTGGCGTTTTAGCCTTGAGCTAGGAACCATTGAAGCAATTCCCTTGATTGGTTCCCAGATTAGAGACATTCTCACTGGCGGAGCAATTAACACTATAACGGTTCAACACCTTTACACCATACATAGTTATATTGTCTCTTTTGCTGCCATTATTCTTGCTGTAGTGCATTTAGTAGGCGTGTTTCTGCAAGAAAAGCAAATGTATGTTGAAGCAACAAAGCCTGAAGTTACTGACACTCCCATGGCTACTGGTAGCGTCTAGTGCTGTTTGAACACAATACTAAGTCTAAATTCCCCTTTTTTGCTTAAAAAGGGGAAGCTTTGCAGTCAGGAATTGCTAATAATTTCATCGGCTGTTGGTTGAGGGATTTTTAGCAACGACACCTCTTCAACTTCTGGTAACTTTTCTAAAGCAAGGGGAGTTGATTGACTAGCGCCGGATAGGCGTTTTAACAGCTTTGGTCTCGGGTCATGTAACAGGTAGATAATGCGATCGCCAACTTCCCACTCTTCAGTTGCTAGTACAACCTGAAGACGTTCTTCACGTTCTATTAACAGAGGTATCAACTCACCTGCCAGGATGAGTGCCTGCATATGAGCTTGTTGAATGGAAACATTAAATTGAGTAAGTGTGGTTGTTCCCAGTTTCACTCGTCCATTATTTAGGTACTCATTCCAAACCTTAATAGCAAAATCTGGAACAAAAGCTTGGTTCACTTGATGCTTCTTGGTATTATTTAAGACGGTTGACTGCGGGTCACGTGGAAAAACAGCTAAAACTCGTGGCGGGTCGAATTCCTCTGCCACTCGTTGCGCCAAGACAAAATTCACCTCTCCATTATTAGTCATAGCCAAAAAAGTTCCTATAGAAGCCAGACCCGCTTCTTCCAAGACACCATTATCCAAGGCACTGCTGGTAATTAAGCGGATATTTTGGGCTTTGGCTTGTTCGTAATATTGGGTGTCAGTATCAATCATCACTACAGCTTCACCACGTTCTTGAAAAAACCGTCCAATCAATAAACTCAAAGGGTGACAACCAACGATCACAACTCCAGTTGCTTCTTGTGAAGTGATTTGAAGCCAGTCCGCAATCTTACCAGCTGTTAATCCTTGGCAGACAACTGTCATGATAATGGTAAGAAAGACCAAAGCTTTGATTGAATCGCCTCCATTCATCCCGTGCTGTGTTAGTAAAATTGCAAACAAAGAAGCAACAGAGGCCGAAACAATTCCTCGTGGAGCAACCCAGCTTAAAAACAGTTTCTGTCGCCAGTTTAAATCACTGTTCCAAGTACAGCAGAGGATATTAATTGGGCGAACGACAAACATCAGTACCAAAACAGTCAGTACACTTCCCCAGCCTAAGGCAAATACACTGGCAATAGATAAATCTGCTGCTAGCAGAATGAAAAGTACTGAGACACTGAGAATTGTAAGTTGACCTTTAAAGCGCCGTAAAAGCCTTTCTTCTGGTACTGAAGAGTTGGCAAAAACAATACCTGCCACTACTGTGGTCATGACTCCAGACTCATTACGGATCATCTGCGCTAGGCTGAATAGACCCCACAGTACCGCCAGTACCACTGAATTTTTTAAATCCAATGACAGGAAGTTAGCTCGTTTGAAAATCAAGCTCATCAGATAACCGCCTGCTGCACCAATTGTTGTGCCAATACCAAGACGGACCAGCAACCCGATAATGGCATTTTTGGGATCAGTATCGCCGTTTAGAATCGTGTCAAGAACAACAAAGGCAAGGATGGCTCCTACTGGGTCAATTAAGACACCTTCTCCTTCCAAAAGTGTTGCCACTTGTCGATCCACATTGATTTGTTTGAGTAGGGGGCTGATGACGGTTGGTCCTGTGACTACAACTAGAGAGGCGTAAAGAAAGGCTATAGGCCAAGGGAATTCACCTAGCCAATGAGCTGCCATACTACCACCCATCAATGTGATCAGCGTTCCTAAAGTGACAAGCAGTTGTAAACTAACCGAAACTCTGTCGAGTTCTTGTAGATCTAGGTTCAGTCCACCTTCAAACAAAATGATCGCTGTTGCCAGGGCGACAATAACATCTAGACCAGTGCCTAGCATATGAGGATGCAATAGACCAATGCCATCAGAGCCTAACAAGATGCCAAACAATAATAGGAAGACGATGCTTGGTACACGGAGGTATGCAGCCAGCACCTGAGCGCTAATACCTGCAAATACAGCAATGACGACTTGCAGGGTAATTTCAAAAGATACTTCCATGAGATGGATTTTGAGCAACGTATTTCAAAATCGTTTGTGGTGCAAAATCACACCCTCGGCCTCTCACTAGATCAAGATGTTGTTTCATTTTGGGTTGTTTATGACACAGTATTTTGTATGTTGTTAGGTGAAATAACGGCTAAAATACTATCAATAAAAAAGCCGTTTAATAGCAGCTTTTTATAATAGGAGTTAGCTTTGCTAAACATCTCACTAGTTTAACGTTCTCACAATTTCTAAATTTTTTGCCGAAACCTGTTGACATTAGCCTTCAGAATCGCTAAATTTATAAAAGTCCAAACCAACGCGCCCCCATCGTCTAGAGGCCTAGGACACCTCCCTTTCACGGAGGTAACGGGGATTCGAATTCCCCTGGGGGTATACAGTAAATTAGCGAAAACATAGTTTTTTGAAGTATAGCTTCTAGCATGACTAGGTGTGTACTCAGGTTTGTTCTGGCATGTCCCTACCTTGCTTTGTTGACATGAAAGCAGATTATTCCCTGAGATTTTGGTTACAGGGAATTTCTGCCCTCATCTTTTTACATTGGCTTGGCTAATTCTTCTACGCGCTGGCGAATAGCGAGAAGATTTAGCTTCATGTCTTTACTGAGACGACGCTCTAAGATGCCGACTGGCATAGTCAACTTAGGCCAGACCTGGACAGTGTAGTAGAGATAAGTTCCCATAAAGTTGCCTGTGGAATAGGGTTCTAAGCTCCAGTTCCCAAAGAAGTCTTTAAAATCTCCCTCTACCATCTGAAAGCTAATTTTATGAGGGAAGAATTCTTCTAGGTCCAGAATGACACGCGCACAAAAGTTGAAGCGTAGTAAACGTTGAGAGCCTATTTGCTCCAAGCGAATGCCTCCTTTGGGATGTTCAAGCTGACGACTGCTAGCAAGGTTGGGTATGAAGTCAGCCAAGGCTTCATAATTTGTCAGAACTTTCCAAACTTGTTCTACAGGTTGAGGAACTCGAACTTTAGCAGTAATTCGTCGTTGTCGATCTGCTATCTTCTCAATTTGGACTTGCACAGCTTCTAAAGCAGCATCTGATTCCAAATTGGGTTCTAGGTGGATTTCATCATCAGCAAGACTGATGTCTAGCTCCGCTGGTTGGATATGGTGTTCTTTAGTCACTGTTAGAATATGGATTACTTTCGTCTGAGAATTGGGGCAAAGTTAAAGTGAAGCAAATCTTGCTCAGATTGGAGTTCTCTATTGGAATGCTTTCTACGGCAATCATTCCATTGAGATGCTGTACTAAGGACTTAACCAGTGCCAGTCCCAAGCCAGTGCCAGGAGTCCATCTGCCTTTGCCTCGGCGGAATCGATCAAATATGTATGTGGCTTCTTCTTCAGATATATCATGTCCAATGTTGGTTAATTTAAGAATAATTTGATCAATTTGTTGATTCACACGGTGAGAGACTTGTAGATGGACAGTGGTATCTGGTTCTGAGTACTTGCCAACATTCGTGAACATCTCTTGCAGAATCCGGTCAAAACTTTCGACTTCGGTTTGCAGTACATAAGTCTCATCTGGTAAGTCGATAGAGATTGTTAATCCTTGCTCTCTTAGGGGTTGCTCAAAAGATGCTACTAGATCTTGTATCTTGGTATTTAAATCAATGCTGGCAAATTGTGGGCGTTGTGGTTGATTCTCCAACCTCTGGAGTGTCAGTAAGTCATTGATCAAGTTGATTTCTTTCGTGCATTCCTGCTCCAAGATATCCATGTACAGCTTATGACGCTCAAGACTTACTCCTGGTTGCCGTAAGTTGCGTAATGCCATACGCATATTGGTGAGAGGATAACGCAGGCGATCGCTCATGTTACTGACAAACTCATCTTTGAGATGGTTCAGTTCCCTCAGTTGCTCAACGTACTGTCGCGTTCTCTCATATAACTTAGCTTGAACCTCTAGACTACGTTGTAGTTGTGCTGTCCGCTCATCCACTAGTGTCTGTACTTGCTTGAGTGTTTGCGTTTGGATAATAGCATTGCTGAGGTGAGCACAAACCATTTCCACTATATTTAATTCTGCTGGTTGCCAGTTACGAGCATCGGTTTGCTGTAACACAAGAAATCCTAAAACTTTGCCTTGACTCTCCAAAGGCATTAATAATAATGTGGGCAATACATCCAGAGCAAATACGGGAGCAACAACTGAGATATCTTTATCTATACGACGATCTATAATGATCGGTTTTCCTGGCTCTGTGAAGACTTTTTGGCATAAGTCGCACTCAGCAACCCAAAATGAGTTCTCTTGTGTCAGTAAATCTTCTGATTTTCTTAACCATTCACTAACAACAGTAGCTCTGGCCTTAGGGGCTTGTTTTTTCGGTCGAGCTTTAAATAGAGGATCTGTATACTTTAGCAATATCAGCAACCCACGATCTGCTTGTAGAGCACTTGCCGTCGAGGTGATCGCCAATTGCAGCATTTGATTCAACTCCAAGTTACTGCGACTGAGTATCGTCAATTGCTTGATTAAGCTTTGATGGTGAGCACATGTTTGCAACTCTTGCTGTTGAGAAGCAATCACCTGTGCTTGTATGACTTGAGAAAATGCGATCGCACAGGCAGACTCTACAGCTTTTAGGAGATGTTTTTCTTGTTCATTCCAATCATAGGGATGAAATTTAACGAGACTAATTACGCCGTTGTTTTTACCACCAAATCGACAGGGTATTGCCAACACAGCTTGTATTGATAGTGGCAAAGATTGATATCCGATCCCCAGACTATTCTCAATTGTCGAAATATCCTCAATGGTCAATGGCTCCGAGGCACAGTGTACGACTGGTAAATCAACTTGTTCAGATGACAATATCTTTTGCGGGTGTGGCAACTCCAAATACTCTTGTGTACACCAATAAGCACTTATTGTTGAACCAGACACCTTGTCCATAACTGTAACTAGGGAGCAACAATCTACCTCAAAGGCAGCTCCTAGAACTTGGGCAATCTCTTGCAGCATACCTGCTGGAGTCAAGTGTTTGGCAATGATTTGGTTGATTTTTTGTACCAACTGGAGGGCAGGTTCTTCCTGATGCTGCATCCGCTTGACCGGGTATTTTTTTAGTCGATCTAATTCATTTTTACACTGCGGTAGTGACGATAAATGCTTGTCTTTTTCTGACGAGCTCTTGGATAATGACCCCATGCTTTTTGTACCCAACCTCCTGGCATATCAATCACCCTTCAATACGTTTTACCCTAGTGATCCGTAAATTTTTTACAATTCTTTCTCTCACCTGTTATAGCCCTTTTCGACTGCAGATGACTATAATTCTTGGTATATTCAATTATTCTTTTTAGAACTAGAAAAATACCAGATAATATACTAAGATGCTTTGTTTAATTAACTTTTAGCTATTTTATGTTGATTTTATCTGCTAACTTTAACTTAGAATATCTTGTCTTTTAAAATACATAAACCGTAATTCCTCTAGTTTTCAAACAAAAAGTCCATAAACAACATCAGCATTACTACTGAGTCATACATTACAAATGTATTTTTTTGTAACTTTGCTAAAGATGAATTATAGTTAAATTTTATAAAGTCAAAGTTTAAAAAACTCTCGTGCTTTACAGTTATCCACTTTTGACTGCCAGTATAAAGTTGCTATGAGTGCAGTTCAGTGGTCAGCTTGCAAAGCGCCACCAAACTGCATCTCCGATAAAATTTAAATGCTTAGACTCTCGACACTCAGAGGAACCATATCGCCATTTCTCGTAAGACCCAAGAGCATTGGTTGTTGTGGTTGAATGAGTTGACCTGTCAGTACACAACGTTCTTCTTGCTGAGCTGTAGCTGCTATGCTAGCCCGAATATCGGCTTTTGAAAATCGAGGTTTCCACTCTCCTGATTTTTGCTGCACATAATTCCAGAGAATATCTCGAATCAGAGCTTGATATCCCTGATTACCAGCTAGTTCTTTCAGTTTATCTTTTAGTTCCCGCTCCAAGCGGATGCTGGTAACTTCCATGTCAGTGGTCGGGGTGCGAGTTATCGTATGCATCAGTTTTTCTCCTTAAAAGTATGGACAGGATAGTAATACAAGTGTAGTATGTTTAAAGGAATGTTCAAATAGGTGAAATTTTCTGTGAGAGATATTTCTTCCCTTTCTACCTCCCCGTATATAGATATTTGCCTCGCTTGTTGGGAATCAGCCAACTTGGGAGTGGAGTATTTATTTGTGGACAACGGTAGTCGAAAAGGCAGGAGTTTCACAGAAGGTAATCATGATTTTAGATATGCCAGCATTAATTTACTGAAATGCATTCATAAAACAAGACGAAAGAAGCGGGAGGTACATGCATAACTGATGCTGTACCTGTATAAGACCAAACAAAGACGTTAAGTGGTCAAATTCTAACCCCCGCTTCCATACAAGAGGCGGGGGTTTTTCTATAAGGAGTCGGATCTGTTGGTGAACAAATCTGGATGGGTGTGGAGGCAGACCTGGAATAACAGGAGAGCATAAGGAATGCTGAAATTAACGTACACCGAAACTAGTTTTCACTTGGAGTGGGTAACTCAGTCTTTGGAGGAATGGATACAAGCACGAGTTATTTTTGCGCTGCGAGTAGGTCAATGTTTATCCGTCAAACCCAGCACGGCTTCCTTTTTGCTTCCTGTTGATTTAACAGGAGTAGAAGTGCTTAGAACTCTTGTGTACCGTGATGACAAAGAAATCATTGCACTGGATACTTGCGATACTGATTACATGGAAGTCACTTTGCGGGGTTCTTGGCTATCAGCTAATTTTGAGGACGCGGATGGTTTATTTGTCACAGCTATAAGCGATCACATTGAGATTGTTCTCCATAAACTTTGGCTAGAAGCTCAAGCCTGTACTTCTGTCTTTAGCGAATAAAAACCTTGATAAGGTGGGTATCGTGCCCACCTTTTCTTCAAGCATATTCTGTCCCATTTCTAAAGCAATTATTTACTGACTCCTGAGTAAAACATGAGGATAAATAATGACAATTTCTACCATTAAAAAAGATAGGATATGCTTATTTATTAATTATGATAATTAGTTAATAACTATCAAGTTATTCAAAAAATAGCTTTAATCTGTCTAGCTACCATGTTTGATGAAGCTATTCTACCACAAGAGTGAGTCTATGCGAAATGGAGACATCGATAAACATCAGTCTTAAGGTCGATTAACTATTTACGATTTGCTCTCTAAAGTAGAAATAGGTTAGATGGTCTGAAACAAAGTAAATCTTATTTAAGCCGCAATCAAGCTAGTAAAAGTAAGGCTTAGCTGATTAATTTGTAAACAACAGATTAAGCTTGCTTAAAGTATAGCCTTCATTTATCCAAGTAAGATTGCTGTAAGAAATACACATAAGATTTCTTTGAATATCTTACCTTAAGTGAATCTATCATTAATTATCATTGAAAGATAGACACTATCTATCCTAACCTATAATTGCACTTAAAGCTAATATAGGTTCCAAACTTCGATAATCTTTTTGAATAGCTTAGTGTTTGGAGGTTTATTAAATGAAAAAAGATGGTTTTAGTTTACCTATATTGCGTCCTGTACGCTTGATAATTGTGGCATTTATTTGTGCCTTCATGTTTTTCTCTAGCGCATTTCCTGCTAATGCAATTAGTAGCCCAAGGAGTAATCCCCAAGATGCTACTACACAGCTACTAGAAACTCAGAAAGAAACGGATAAGGTATCTACAGAACCACCTCTAGGGTTGAAAGAGGTTCAAAAGAAATCTAACGAAGGACTTAACGAAGTTCAAGGAGCCGCTGATATTGAGAAGCAAAAGAGACCAGAAAATTCTCAAGGTGCAACGTCAGTGGAAGATAGCGTTAAAACTTTTTTGGACAAAGTTACAGGCAATAAATAGTGTTCACGCAAAAGTGGATTTTAAGGATGTGCTGAACGCAGAGATTTAAAGTTTAAATCACCCTTAATTATAAGCATCTTGATGACTGTTTACCATCAAGATGTTTTAGTGTTTATGTGTTAAACATATAAATTATTCATGAGGATTGAGAATCCCGGTTTCTCAAAAAAACCAGGATTCTGAGACTTTGAATAGTCATGTCGAAAATACAATTACTTTTGAATCCATAAATTAATTAACAAATCATAATCTTTCTTAGGAATGATGTAGTTTAGACCTTAAATTTGTCAACTTGGAAAAGAAGATAGCTGAGGAATTTATAACAATGCGTAGAGTAAATATCGGGTTGACAGACGAGCAACGTACAGGTGTAATTCAACTGCTAAATCAAGATCTGGCAGATGCTTATTTACTGTTAGTAAAAACGAAAAAGTATCACTGGGATGTTGTTGGACCTCAGTTTCGAACCTTACATAAACTCTGGGAAGAACATTACACGACTCTAACTGAAAATATTGATGCTGTCGCTGAGCGAGTTCGTGCTCTTGGTGGTTATCCCATTGGTACTATGGAAGGATTTTTGAAGCTTGCTACCTTAAAAGAGCATGCTGGTGAAGTTCCGACAGCAACTGGGATGGTTGCTCAATTAGTAGAAGACCATGAGCAAATTATTCGGAATCTTAGAGAACATATAGATCGTTGTAGTGAAGAATTTCATGATGAAGGAACTGCTGACTTCTTGACTGGATTGATGGAAGGTCATGAAGAAATGGCATGGATGCTGCGTTCCTTTATTGAAGGACAGTCAATTGAGTCAGACGGCTCTCAGCCATCCCCACAAAACAAAACAGCAGTAGGCGTATAGCAATAGTGTATGGTGATGTTAATGGTTGGTTGTTAGTAGTTGCTTAGAAAATTGCCAATAGCTAACCATTGACCACCAATCAGTTCAACTCTCTTTTAAATCCAATAAATCCAAAAGCAATCAATAAGGAGTGCTACAGTGCCGGAAGTCTATAAACCAGAACGTACAATCTCTGCTGTCTTTAAAGAAGAGAAACAGGTCAATAATGTCATTCGGCGTTTGCTAGATCGAAAGGTGCCTAGAGACCACATCTCTGTAATGGGTAGAAACTTTCAGGCTGAAACTCGAATTGCTGGCTTTATTACTAAGAGAGATGTGATTCTGGGTGGTTTAAGAACAGGTGCTATTTTCGGTTCCTTGTTTGGTTCATTGCTCAGCTTACTAACAGGTGTAGGTGTACTTTTCATTCCTTTTGTTGGTCCAATTGTGGCAGCAGGTCCCATTGGCGCTGTATTGCTGGGTGCTGCAACTGGAGCGATCGCTGGTAGTGCAGGTGCAGGTTTAGTATCAGTACTGACTACATTAGGGATGCCAGAAGATAAAGCCACCATTTATCAAACCCGCTTACAAGCAGGGGAATTTTTGGTGATGGCAGAAGTTCCTGCTGATCGTACTGGCGAATATCAACTTCTTATGGAAAGCGCTGGTGGTGAGGAAATTCACACGATAGAGAAAGCTTTACCACGTGCTTGTTCTTCTGGTTGTAACAGTCCAGAAGATCTTTCCCCAGAGGTGCGTTCTCATCTTTCTACGGAAGCTCAGCATCTATTTGTTGAGCGATACAATGCTGCATTAAACGAGAATAATAACGACGAAACTAAAGCTGAGCAAGCTGCTTGGGAGGCAGTTCATCAAAAATATGATGAGGATGAGAATGGTGTGTGGTCAAGAGCAAAAACCCGTGCTTAGTTAACAAATTGGGTGATAAAAGACGTTGCAGTGCAACGTCTTTACCTAATTGGTCAATAAAGACACTTATCCTCTCTCTACAATATTGGAGCATACCGATTACCTAACCAAAACTGTAGCTCCTCATCACCTAACTGTCCCCTTTCTTAAAGAGTGTAACAAAAAGCTATTTAGCTTTTCGTTCTTGAGATTTTCTCACAGTAAGTGCTGCCTTAGGTAAGCTTTTATGCAACTAACCCAGAACGAAGAGCACGCACAGCAGCTTGAGTTCGATCATCTGCACAGAGTTTATTCAAGATATTGCGAACATGGGTCTTAACAGTACCAACTGTGATGTAAAGTTTCTCAGCAATTTGACCGTTGCTACATCCAGCTACAATTAACTCCAAAATTTCCAATTCTCGTTGTGTTAAAGGATATGTCTCTAGAACTTGTTCATACTCAGACGGTAATGCTTCAATTTTTACAGTCTTGGGTTTATCCGATTGTTGGTTAGTGGGTAATCCTTGCCGCATTTGCTGGAGCACCACATTGGCGATCGCTGGATCTATCCAGGAGTTACCGGTATGAGTTGCTTGGATCGCCTCTGTTAACTTATCAATGCTTGTGTCTTTCATGTAGTAAGAATCTGCTCCTGCTGCAAAAGCTGCAAGAACGGCATCTTCTGTATGATCCATTGTTAGCACAAGAATCTTAGTTGATGTGTCCCCACTTTGTGTTTGGAATTGTCTGAACTGGCGAGTGAGTTCAATTCCATCCATGTCGGGTAAGCCAATGTCTACAACGGCTACATCTGGCTTAGCTGTTTCCAACAGTTTTAGCCCTTTGGTTGCATTTGCTGCTTCTCCAATGACCTTTAGTGTACTATTGGACTGTAATGCAGCTTTAAGCCCCATTCGAGTCAAGTCATGGTCTTCAATTAAAACAATACTAATTTCGCTCATCTTTACACTCACCGAAATCAAAGGGGGAAGAAAGTAAAATTGTATACTTGAAGAGAAAAACCGACGCCTAACTCATTCAGGGTCAATGTTCCTCATCCTTAAATTTTAGTTTCAAAGAAACTCTGTTTTTGAAGTTATGTTTAGCCAAAGCTTATGCTTCGCTAACGCTACGATAGCACTGATGTAATTGACTACGTGAGTTTTAGAGTCTCATAGTTCATGCATGTCTCCTAATTGCGTCTGCCCTGAGCCGAACATTTTGTCAATTTTTTCTTCTAATTTTCAAAACTAAAGATAGATGATATTCAACCAAACAGGCATCCACCAATAGAAATAGGGAATTCACGCTGCTTTTATCAAATAAGCCTGATAAATATCTAGCTTGGGATATATAGCTAGCTAATCAAATTCGTTGGAATATTTATTTGAATTATAGTCGATTCTGTATGAGCCCGGCAATGGCTGCAATTCATACAAGGTCTCATAAACAAATAGATTCACAAAAAGAAGCAATTTATAGGCTAAGTACGTTGTTGGAAAATATCCAACTATGTTAAGGCTATTAAATCTCTTGTTTTCTTCCTATGCCCTATGCCTAACCCTAGCGAATAATTATTTGTTCTCGATCACAAAATTTTTTATTAATAAATAAATGCTGCTGAAATAGTGATAATGATAACGTATTCATTTTTACAAAAATCAATAATTTGTTAAATAAATAATTAAATATGGCTTGTATTCTCCCGTAAGTTATACCCGGATTTCTCACAAATTGGAAATACAGGGTGTGGGGTGTGGGGTGTGGTGAGGAAGAAATTTATTGAAGTCCGCAGACAACCATTGGTGGTACGCACTTGTTCCCCTACACCCTACACCCGACTCCCTACACCCCGGATTTCTCACAAGTGAGAAATCTAGCTATAGATCATTTCTCTTAAAGACCACAAAAATGGACATCTGTGGTGTTATATGAGATTGTTCAGACTTATGGGAGGTACAACTTTGCCTGCAAGTCCAACTAATGGGTGAAGACGGATGTCAACCCATATGTTTAATATGAGGATGCAAGCACGCTAAGTATTAAACTACTACTTATGGCTATTTCTCGCTATCGAGAAGAATAGCCACAGCTAGTAGTTATTTATCCGGATCTAGGTCATTGGATGATGGTAAATATCTAAATACTGCTACTCTTAATTCAAAGTCGGTGGAGCTAAAAAACAGTGTTGAACTGAAGGAAAATACATAAAAGGCATTTATAATTCACATACTACATCTAGAATTGGGGGTTGAAACAGTTGAATGTAATGGATGTTAGGTAAAGGTTCAGACCAATGAAACTTTTATAATCTAGTAGACATTAAGAATTCAATGTGATTAAATTTTTAGTGATTTTGCTCTCTAAGCAATGTTAATCTCTTAAAGTGCTAATCACATCACAGATTATTTTTATTAGTAATATTAAATAGAACTAATAAAAGTGTTTCTTGAAAAAAACAACTCGCTAAAAAAATAAAAGATGATAGATATGGACTCCAAGAAGAAAAAGTTTTTTAGATGTAATTTCTACAAGTAAAGCTAAGTTATATAGTTTTGTAAAATTCGTTGGGCTAGCTTATAAACTATGTTTTTTAGTAAAAATTATAAAATAGAACGTATTTTAGCTGTTGACGATACGCCTGATAACCTAATTTTATTACAAACAATTTTAGAAGTAGAAGGATACGAAGTTGAATTAGTTTCTGATGGTCCAAATGCTCTTAAGTCTATTACACAATCTCCACCTGATTTGATTTTACTAGATGTGATGATGCCAGGCATGGATGGTTATGAGGTAACGCGCCGTATTCGGAACAATCAAGAAGAATTACCATACATTCCTATCCTATTATTAACAGCCTTTCATGAAGTGAGTGTTGTCGAAGCGCTAGATGTAGGAGCAGACGATTTCATTCGCAAACCGTTTGATCAAGATGAACTATTAGCAAGGGTGAGATCACTGCTGCGTCTGAAGCATAGCCTTGACGAACAACAAAAAATGGCACGTCAACGAGAGGACTTTGTTTCTAGAATGACTCATGATTTGCGAACACCTTTAGTTGCAGCAGATCGAATGCTCAATTTGTTTGCAAACGAAACCTTTTGTACGATCTCGCCAGAAATGAAACAGGCGATCGCTGCGATGATTCGTAGCAATCAAAGTTTGTTAGAAATGGTGAACAACCTCCTAGAGGTGTACCGTTTTGAGGCAGGTAAAAAGACTCTCCAATCCGAACCATGCAATCTTCAGAAAATAATTCAAGAAGTTGTTCAAGAACTCAGCCCTCTTGCACTTGAAAAAAGCCTGAGTATCAATATAGATGCTAGTCATTTAGAGCAAGAAAGCGCAAATGCTGGTGTAGTGATGGGCGATCGTCTAGAACTACGAAGAGTGATAAGCAACTTAATTGGAAATGCAATCAAGTTTACAGATACAGGAGGTATCAACATTCGTATTTATGAGAAAACAACACTTCCTGATGAGAAAACTTGGGTCATTGTAGAGGTAGAAGACACGGGATATGGAATTTCTCCAGAGGATCAGGCAATACTGTTTGAACGATTTCGTCAAGGTAAGAATAAACGAGCTGGTAGTGGCTTGGGTCTACATTTATCACGGCGCATAGTCGAGTCCCATAACGGGAAAATCGATGTATCTTCCGAACTTAACAAAGGCAGTGTATTTACTGTACAACTACCAAAGGAATTATAATTCATCACTTCGTTTGGTAGGTTCAGAGATTATCTCTGACTTAGAGATTAGACAGCACCGACAAGAAATACTGCAGCAGAGTGGTTTCCCTAAGCATAACTAACTGCTAATATCTCTAATATGATGGTTCATCACTATTAACTCCTGAAAAGCTATCAATGCCATTTATTAGGATTGGTTGCTAAAACGCTTTGGTTTTGGAAAGGTTGCATCCAACTTTTCTATAAGCCTTATTTTTGTTGTAAATAACTTTATCAAAACCTTAGGAACAGAAAAGAACATCAAAAACATATGACGACGACCTCAACTCCCACACGTGGTCAAGTGGAAAGAACAATCGCACAAGGTATTCAAGCTTTGTATCGTGAGTCTCTAGGACATCAGCCTAATAAAGTGACCTGTCAACTATCTGAGCAAAATCTAGTGATCTTGTTGGAAGACTCGATCACACAACCCGAGCAATTACTTGCCCAAACAGGTAGACAAGAACTGGCAGAGCAAGTCCACTCTGATTTAGATATTGCAATTCAGCCAAAAATAAAGGCATTGATTGAAGAGATTTTACAGGTTACTGTAGTTGATCTACTGAGTGATGCTACCCTGGAAACAGGGCGTACAGGAATCATTGCTCTTTTGAATGAGCCACCCACTATCCGCCATAATGCTTCGGCTTCAAAAATTAAGAAAAAAGGTTCACCTACTAGCAAAAGCGATAGTTGAAAGTCTTGAGAGAGTTATTGTCAATAGCGATTAAAAGTTGATTGAGGGATTCATTTTCTTGCAGAGATAATAGTTAACCATAGCCTCTAGATCTTCAATAATGTAAGGTTTACTGATATAGTCATCAAAACCTGACTTTAGAATGCGTTCTTTATCCTCGGCAGTAGCTAACGCTGTAACTGCTATTACGTTAATATGACTAGTAAGTGGCTCTTGCTTTAGACAGCGTACCACATCAATCCCACTCAATTTAGGCAATACAATATCTAATAATATCAAGTCTGGTTGGTACTCCTTTGCTACAAGCACCGTGAGTGAGCTGTCTTTTTGACAAATGATTTTACAGCCTAGTGACTCAAGAGTGTAACTCAGAAGTAACAAGTTATCATCATCATCCTCAACTGCCAAAATAACAGGCGGTTGGGAGTATTTGTACTCATGCTCGCTCATATGCGCTCTTGCTAGCTCCATGACTTCTCCAGAAGAGACAATATTTGATTGTTTCTGATTAGAGAACAGACGAGGCATTCTGCAAGCGGTTTGAAAGCGCTCAATAAAGATTGGCTCGTTTTTTGACCCTACCTTAGTAAGAACTTTTCCTCACCCAACAGCTTAGAAGCAAATAGATTTCTCAGATGACAAAGTGAGAGAGTTCTTCTCAAATTATAGACAAAATAAAAGAATTATAAAAAATAAACTATAAGTACTTAATATACTTAAGCAGAATTTAATATTGTGATACTGATCCATTCATCGGGTCTAGTTAAGGGCATCGGCTCCCTATCTGTGGAACTTCTCAAAAGTATGGACACAGATTAGCAAAGCTAGTTGTTGAGTCTATCATCTCATCTGTATCGGAGACTTCATCATAAAGTGAGTCAAGGTCAAGAAATTCTACAGCTTTCCCTTCTAGTCTATGAGCAATGTTCTCAAAGGCAACGGCAGTAACAGTTTTATTTTCTGCTAATACTAGAGGTTCACCATGATTGGTAGCAACAATGACGCTTTCATCTTCAGGGATCACCCCAATTAGGGGAATTCCTAAAAGTTCTTGAACATCTTGGACTGACATGAGATTAAACACCCGTGTCATTAAGGGTCTGACACGATTAACAATCAAATTGATGGCTTCAATTCCTTGGGCTTGTAGTAACTTAATTGTACGGTCAGCATCCCTTACTGAGGGAATTTCAGGAGTTGTCACAATTAACGCTTCATGAGCAGCAGCGATCGCATTCTCAAATCCCTTTTCGATTCCCGCTGGACTATCTACCAGCACATATTGATACTTTTGTGCTAACGCATTTAGTAGCGGATGCATCTGTTCTGGAGTGACTGATTCTTGAGAACGTTTTTGTGACACGGGCAGAAGTACTAAACCAGATTGTCGCTTATCTTTGACTAATGCTTGTTCCAAGCGACACTCTCCGGCTAAGAAGTCTAGTGCACCATAGACTATACGTTTTTCAAATCCCAGCAGCAAATCCAAATTTCTCAAGTTAAAATCAGCATCAACTAGTGCGACTTGGTGACCCATCTTAGCTAAAGCCATACCCAGATTAGCCGTAACAGTGGTTTTACCCACGCCTCCCTTGCCAGAAGTAATGACAATAATGCGACTCATGATGGTAATTTGCTTGACTTAGGTATTTAGGGATGCAACCCCCAATTAATCTCTACCAGCAAATTAAGTTACAACCGGAGTAAAATGAATAATTTTTTAATCTTTTCTGACAAAAGCAAAAAAATTGACATAACTGCTTTTATGTATTACAATGTAATATAATAAGGATTTATATGAGCAAGCGAAAAACATCTATAAGCTTGCAGGTGACAGATCAAAAAGGATGCATCAATAGAGTGACTGCACATCATAATTTTGCTTAAGCAAAGGCAAATATTATTTACATAGAATTTTGACTATTTGAGACGAGAGCATCCTCTGAATGGAATATGGAATAAGTAGTGCGTTCGCCAAGCGTGTGCTTTGCACTCACGTCTTGCTTGCTAGACATATCACGCGAGCAAGATGCTCGCACTACAAAATAAATCAGCCAAATCGGGATACTCCCATTCGACACTTTTGGTTGGGGTCTCTATCAGATTTCTATCATTACTTCATGTTTTCGCGAAATTGAAATTTTGTGATTAGTTTTACATATTTATTATCTACCATCAAAATACAAACTCTATTGAATCTGATACATTAATAACACGTAGTTTATTGACTTGCTATTAATTACTACACGATAAAAGATATGGAATTTGACTATTATAGAAGTCATGAAGGCACCAATGCAAATACTAACCGTCAAAGTTTACTCTCCAGTGGTTGGAGACCATTGCATCGAGAATTTGACTGGAGATTTATCTGTGAACTGCTACTTAACGATACACAAGAATTAACTCAAAAAACATTGAATTTGGCAAGTAATATTGCTGATACACTGGGTCGCAACAACTATACCTGGTGGGCAAATTTATTAAATGTTGTTTCCGACAATACTCGCTACGAAGTTGAAAAATACTGGAACTATATTACGCCTGACTCTTTTGCTCCAGACTATCGTTATAAAGAGAGTCTAAGTACGGAGACACCTACCGTTCAATTTGTCAGTCGAAATAGCATTCCCATTGATTATGTTCTAAATCGACTACAAGAAATCACAATATTAAGAATATTAGATTTATTGAGCCGACCTGACATTATTACTCAGTATTATTTAGAACGGGATTTTTATTACCCTGTAGAAAAATTTGTTAGTTGGGAACGTCTAGATGTCATCCATACAGTATACGCTTATTGGTCTAAGTATGATATTTGGCTGCAAATTAACCCTTATGATCGAGGACGACGACAATACACTTTAATGGCAAAAAATCTAGCGCCACTGATCAATAAAGCGACTTATAACTTAGCAGTGATGCTGAGTGGATATCAAAGTCGTGTTGGCAAGGTTAACAGCCAATTTCCTATTCGCAGTTTTCCAGTCAATATTCAAAGCTTCACTGATACAGTACAGCAGGCAATTCTTAATCAAAAACAACTGGCAGTTTTAGTACATGGAGAACCAGGTACAGGTAAAACGGCATGGACACAAGCAGTTGCACAGGAAATTCTTGTGCCTTTAGGATATGTCATTTTTATCTTGGATCATGATGCGATCGCCAACTTTGTCCCACCAGTTTATTTAGAACGAGTTTGTATTATTATTAACGAAGCTGATAATTTAGCCCAAAATCGCGCTTCTGAAGTTGCACAATACAGTAACAAAACAGAACACGTTCTGAGTTTATTGGATGGAACGTTATATCAAAGCATCATTGATGACTCTGGAATTCAAATACAGCAAAGATTGATTATATTGATGACTTGCAACACGACAGAACGATTAGACCCAGCAATGTTACGTAAAGGTCGAGTTGATTTCATGTGTGAATTTACGCTGAAATTTGTATAGTTCCAGTCAAAATACAATAACCGCAGATGTGGACATCCTGCGATCGCCTACGTCTGCATTTCAAAACTCATCCCTGAGATATATACCTATGTAATACAATGAAACTCCATCGTTTCCAAGATCCGCATCAATTCTTTCACCAAGCAAAAGATTACCTACTTCATCACGAAGCACTGAATAACTTGCTGCTAGGACTATGTGACACTTTAATTCACAATCCTGAACGCTTCGAGCAAAAACCTTACCTAGCAACTGTGGAAATCGACAGAGATATTGTCGCAGTGGCGATGAGAATATCATCCAGAGCGTTAGTATTGTCACAGGTACAAGATTTGCAAGCAATGGAGATTATTGCCCAAGATTTGCATCTTACACAAGCATCCTTGCCAGGGGTTAATGGCCCTAGCACCTCGGCAAAAGCCTTTGCTCAAGCGTGGTGTTTCCTCATAGGTCAATCTTATCAATTAGCAATGTCTTTGTACGTGCTTCAACTAGAGCAAGTGCAGCCAATCTTCCATGTACCAGGTCATTTACGATTGGGACAACAGAGCGATCGCCAACTTTTGCTCGATTGGTACAAAGCCTTTGAAATAGAAGCGCTTGGTAGTCATGACTCAAACCCAGAACGAGCAGTTGAGCATCGTTTGCAGCAAGGTAGTGTTTACCTCTGGGAAAATGAAGTTCCAGTCTCAATGGCTTCTCTTGTTGGACGCACACCTAACGGTGCAAGAGTCAGTTTAGTGTACACACCACCAGAGGATCGAAGAAAAGGCTACGCCAGTGCTTGTGTAGCAGCATTGAGCCAGACATTACTCAACCAAGGATATCAATATTGCTTTTTATTTACTGACCAGGGCAACCCAACTTCTAACCACATTTATCAGGCAATCGGCTACCAGCCTGTAGGAGATTGGCAAAATTATTCTTTTGATTAAAAAACATCTACAACAATGCTACAACAAGACTTTGTCTCCATAACTGATGTAGAAACAGCAGCCAAAAACCTAGCTGGTGTTGCTCATCGCACTCCGGTTCTGACATCTCGAACTGTTAACAAGTACACCAAGAGTCAGGTGTTTTTTAAGTGCGAAAATTTTCAACGCACTGGATCTTTTAAATTTAGAGGTGCGTACAATGCACTCTCTCAGCTGTCGGACGAGCAAAAACAAAAGGGAGTTCTGACTTTGTCTTCGGGAAATCATGCGCAAGCGATCGCCCTTGCTGGACAACTCCTGAATATTCCCACTACCATTGTCATGCCTGATGATGCTCCTGCCGTCAAACAAGCTGCTACCCGTGGTTATGGTGCTGAAATCATTTTCTTCAATCGACAGCAAACGAACAGAGAGGAATTAGCCCAAATTCTAGCAAGAGAACAAGGTCGTATACTAGTTCACCCTTACGATTATCCTCATGTGATCGCAGGACAAGGCACGGCTGCCAAAGAGCTCATTGAGGAAGTGGGAGCCTTGGATTTGCTGTTGGTGTGTTGTGGTGGTGGCGGATTGCTTTCTGGTTCCGCCATTGCAACCAAAGCAGTTTTACCCAATTGTCGAGTCATCGGAGTAGAACCAGAACGTGCAGACGATGCAACACGCTCCTTCTACACCAAAACCTTACAAACTGTCAAAAATCCTGATACTATTGCTGACGGCGCTCGTACTCCCTGTCTCGGTAAAATCACTTTTCCACTGGTGCTGCATTACGTTGATGATATGGTAACAGTATCGGAAGAAGCAATTGTGCGCACGCTGTTCTTTTTATGGGAACGTCTAAAAATTGTCGTTGAACCAACTGGTGTATTAGCCGCAACGGCTTTACTAGAAGGTATAGTGAAGGCACCAGACGCGAGAGTTGGTGTCATTATCACGGGTGGGAATGTGGACTTAACAAAGGTTGGTCAACTATAGCAGTCCTATTTCAAATAAGGGAGACAAGGGAAGGGGGACAAGGGAAGGAGGACAAGGGGGACAAGGGAGACAAGGGGGACAAGGGAAGGAGGAATACTCTACACTATGCCCTATGCCCAATCTTCACGAATGATCGTTTATTCTCACCGACACACTTAATTGTTTATGCACGTTGTAGCATACACTGACTCTGCTGGTATTGGTGGCGCAGAAATTAGTCTTAGGCACTTGATCACAAATGTCTCTAGAGACATTGATGTGACGGTGGTTGGTACAAGTCATTTGGTAGTAGAGGCAATAGCAGCCAAAAGACCACAAGCAAAACGGGTGGTATTGCCTGCCACAGGAATTTGGTCGGTCATAGCACACCTCCAGACACTGCATCAGTTGCATCCCAATATCGTACATATAAACACTTGCACACCTTGGGAGTGTGCCACAGGTCTATTTGCCGCTCTGACTTTACCCAATACTCGTGTAGTGCGGGTGGATCAGCTACCTTTACGCACCACTGACGCCCTCAAATTGTGGCGTACTAGAGCACTCTTACTACGAGTTGATGCTCATGTGGCAGTTGGAGAAGCGAGTGCCAGACGAATGGAAGATTTTTATGCCTTGGGTCGAGATTGCGTCATTTCTATTCCCAATTGTGTGCCAGATCATGCCACTCCCAAACCCTTTTTACCAGTTGGAGAGAAATCTTTAGTGATTGGCAGTGTGGGTAGACTGGATGCGATGAAAGGTCATGACATACTGCTTCGAGCAATAGCACAACTGGAATCAGTGCGCGTTGTTATTTTGGGAGAGGGGGGACAACGTAGCGCACTGGAAAAGTTAGCGACTGAGTTAGGAATCAGCGCTCGCATTGACCTCCCTGGATGGGTAGAACATCCCCATCTCTACCTATCAAAATTTGATATTTTTGCTATGCCTTCTCGGTCTGAAGGCTTCCCTCTAGCAGTTATCGAAGCTATGCTTGCAGGACTTCCTGTTGTTGCAACTCGTGTAGGCAGTATTTCCGAAGCCGTCACAGATGGTGAGACTGGGTTGTTGGTGGATAAAAATGATGTGGACGGATTAGCAACTGCATTGCGGCGCTTGAGAGATCATCCAGAACTCCGAGTGCGTTTTGGCAAACAAGGTAGAGAGGTAGCACAGCGCAACTTTACAGTAGAAAAGATGGTGAAGCGTTACGAAGACTTATGGCAGGAATTGATAGCCAAGCCGAAAAGTCCACGGTTTTTAGTGCCACAACCGAAGGAATAGGCCGTAGGTATTATGTGCAATTGCATAATTGCCGGAAGCTAAAGTAGAAACATTTTTAGTCAATTGCCTAATGAACTGAAACTGATAACTCAGTAATTTTAAGAGAGTTGCAGGTGTAAGATGCATGTCACCAAAACATCAACTCTCAAAGCAACTGTCTATTTCTCGGATAGCTATTGTGCGATCGCTCCCAGGTTTAGGTGATTTACTTTGTACAATACCAGCCTTGAGAGCACTCAGAAAAGCTTTCCCGCAAACCCAAATCACCTTAATTGGTTTACCTTGGGCACGTTCTTTTGTAGAACGGTTTAGTCACTACCTAGATGAATTCTTAGAATTTCCTGGCTATCCAGGCATTCCAGAAGTACCGCCATGTGTTGAGAAGTTACCAAAGTTTCTGACAAGTGTCCAAGAACAATGTTTTGACTTGGCATTGCAGATGCATGGCAATGGTATTGTTAGCAATTCCTTTACTGTCTTACTTGGCGCTGCTATTAACGCGGGCTTCTATCTTCCTGGTCATTATTGTCCTCATCCAGATTACTTTCTGCCTTACCCAGATGATGAACCAGAAATATGGCGACACCTGCGCTTAATGGACTTTTTGGGAATACAACTTCAGGGGGATGATTTGGAATTTCCCTTGCAAGCAGAGGACTTTATGGCTTTGCAACAACTAGGTATTGGAGATAGCAGAAAGTCTGGGAGAGAGACATCTTTTGTTTGCATTCATCCTGGTGCAAGTGTGTCAGAGAAACGTTGGTCTTTGGAAAACTTTGCAATTGTTGCTGATGCAATCGCAGCTTGGGGTTTTCAAATAGTACTGACTGGGACTAAATCCGAGACAAATCTTACTCAATCCATAGCAAAGATGATGCATTCCCAGCCAATTGATTTGGCTGGACAAACTAGCTTGGGTGCAATGGCAGCCCTTTTAAGTCAGGCTTGTCTACTCATTTGTAACGATACTGGTGTATCCCATTTGGCGGCTGCTTTACAAATCAAAAGTGTTGTGATTTTCACTAACTCTCCCGTGTATCGCTGGGCACCATTGAATCGTCAGCTTCATCGCTCATTAAGTCCAAAGCAATTTGTATCTGTGGAAAAATCTGGAGCTTGTGATCTTCCTGTGACACCAGAAATGGTCATTTCTCAGGTAGAAGAACTGCTGCAAAAGGAGGTTGTCAATGTTACCTGATGGTTGGGAAAACATACACCGAATTTTGGTGATCCATCTAGGGAATTGGCAAAACTTCGTGCAGACAATTCCTGCACTCAAAAAGTTGCACCAATTCTTACCAGAGGCGGGGATCACTCTCATGGTTTCCCATAGCACTCAACACTCAGGTTTACAAATACCTTGGGCAGATGATGTATGGGTGTATGAAGATGCTGAGTGTCAATTCAAAAATGCTGAGTGTGAATTGGCTTTGATTGCAAAACTTCATCAATGTGCTTTTGATGCATCCATCATATTCACAAATCCTGGAGAGTCACCATACTCCCTCGCTTACATCTGCTATTTGGCAGGCATTCCGATTCGTATCGGTCAATCGCAAGAGTTTGGTGGTAGTGTTCTTTCTCAATGGGTGAAAGCGAAAGCTATGTTGAACTCCACAGACCATCACCTCTTCTTAGTTGAATCAATTACACGTACTAAAGTGCTTACTACATTAATGAGACAAACCAATAGTTAAGAACTACAAATCGCTTGTTTTCTGCTTATGCCCTATGCCCCATACCCTATGCCTCATCGACCATTACGCATCCTCACCTGGCACATTCACGGTAGCTATCTCTACTACTTAACTCAAAGTCATCATGAATTTTATCTACCTGTGAAACCAGGACGACCTGAAGGTTATGGTGGTCGTTTGAGTGGTTTCTTCTGGTCAGATAACGTTCATGATGTTCCAGCCGATGAGGTAAAAAATCTCGATTTTGACTGCATTTTGTTTCAGTCAAAGCAAAATTATTTAGAAGACCAGTATGAGATTCTCTCAAAATCACAACAACAACTGCCTCGCATTTACCTAGAACACGACCCACCGCGAGAACATCCAACTGACACCAAGCATATTGTTGACGACCCAAATGTTTTGCTGGTTCATGTGACGCACTTTAACCAGCTGATGTGGAATAACAATCGCACCCCAACTCGTGTCATTGAACATGGTGTGATCGTACCCGAAGGTATCCGCTATACCGGAGATTTGGAAATGGGACTAGTGGTGGTGAATGGTTTGCGATCGCGTGGTCGGCGTTTGGGCTGTGATGTATTTGAACGTGTCTGCAAAGAAATCCCCCTAGATTTGGTTGGTTATGGTTCCGAAGAACTCGGTGGACTCGGCGAGATACCACATCACCAGCTGCCAGCATTTGCTTCACATTACCGCTTTTTCTTTAACCCTATCCGCTACACCAGCTTAGGACTTGCTGTATGTGAAGCGATGAGTGTGGGTTTACCAATCATTGGACTTGCAACTGCAGAAATGGTCACAGTCGTGGAAAACGGCGTTTCTGGCTATATCAGTACAAATATAGAAGACTTAATTTTCAGAATGCGTCAACTTTTAAACAACCAAACCCATGCTCAAAAGTTGAGTAAAGGTGCTCTAGAAAAAGCACACAAACGTTTTAATATCGAACGCTTTGCTTATGATTGGGACAAAATATTCAAATTTGTCACAGACATGAATCAATCTTTAATTTCAAATTTTTATAATGACTAAATTTATTGCTCTAATTAGTGAACATGCATCACCCATAGGTACTTTCGGGGGTGTAGATAGCGGTGGTCAAAATGTGTATGTGGGACAGCTCGCTAAACATTTAGTTGGCTTGGGCTACAAAGTCGATATTTTTACGAGACGAGACAATAAAGAACTACCAGAAATCATCCAATGGATAGAGCAAATTCAGGTGATTAATGTACCCGCTGGACCTCCTGAATACGTTCGAAAAGAAGACATGCTGCCGTACATGGAAGAATTTACAGCCTATGTTCTGAATTTTTGTCGAGACTCTTATAACAGACCAAAATACGACTTAATCCATGCCAATTTTTGGATGTCAGCATTAGTAGCGGCAGAAATAAAGCGAGTTTTGAACATACCTTTTGTTGTCACATTTCATGCTCTCGGTCGTGTGCGTCGCTTCTGGCAAGGTGATGCAGATGAATTCCCAGATGAACGCTTTGTGATTGAAGAAAACATTGTTGCTAAGGCTGACCATATCATTGCTGAATGTCCTCAAGATCAGCAAGACTTGTTGTGTCTTTATAATGCCAAAAAAGAGAAAATCACAAATATTCCCTGTGGATTTGATACGGCAGAATTCTGGCAAGTAGATCAAACGACAGCCCGTAAAATGCTTGGTTTACCCCTTGATGAAAATCTCATCCTCAATCTGGGAAGGTTAGTGCCTCGTAAAGGTGTTGATACAATAATTCGTGCTTTTGGATGCCTTTTAAGAGAGTACCGCATCCCAACAAAGCTGCTGATTGTTGGGGGTGAATCAGAAGAAGCAGACCCCCACCTCACACCAGAAATACGTCGTTTGCAAGCTATTGCGTGTGAAGAAGGTGTTGAGTCTCTCGTGACTTTTGTTGGACGTCGTAAGCGGGAAGTCCTGAAGTATTATTACAGTGCTTCTGATGTTTTTGTAACAACTCCTTGGTATGAGCCATTTGGAATTACGCCTGTAGAGGCAATGGCTTGTGGAACGCCTGTGATTGGTTCTAAAGTTGGTGGAGTTAAGTTTACTGTCCAAGATGGTGAAACTGGGTATCTTGTACCACCCAATGATCCTGATGCCATTGCGGAACGAATTGCCTACCTCTACAAAAATCCTGAAGTACGTCATTGCCTAAAGCGTCAAGCAATACAACGTGCACATCAGATGTTCACTTGGAAACAGGTAACATGTGCTATTGCTGCTCTCTATGAGAAAGTTATAGCTCAAGCCCAACAAAACAAGTGGACACTCAAAGGAAAAGAGGAGGAACTCTTACAAAGAGTTTCCCACAGTGCATTGTTAGTTAGCACTGAACGAAACACGACTTTCAAAGTGTCTGCAACGGAAAAAACTTTGGTCTCCACTCCTCCTGAAGGGTATAACTTTGCGAGAGTCCCTGAGTGTGAGGAAAAAGATTATGAGTATATCAACGAATTGGCAGCAGATTTTCACATCTCCCCACCGTCTCATCCACCCCCATCGTTCAACTTGATCAATGACAGCTTTGCAACTGCAATTTCAGCAATGGAGAAATCTCGGCAAATTCTTGCACCTGTAATTGTAGCAGCAGCGGCAATGATGAGCACTTGTTTTGCTTTGGGTGGGAAGGTGCTTGTCTGTGGTAACGGCGGAAGTGCAGCAGATGCACAACATTTTGCTGCAGAATTTGTAGGTAAACTTTGTACACATAATCGACCAGGACTACCCGTAATGTCCCTAACAGCAGACTCTTCTTTTCTAACTGCTTGGTCGAATGATGTGGGATATGAGTATGTGTTCTCTCGACAAGTAGAAACTTTCGGTAAACCGGGAGACGTGTTATTTGGTATCAGTACCAGCGGGCGATCGCGCAATCTCATTGAAGCATTCAAAACAGCACGTAATGCCCCTATCAAAACGATCGCTTTACTTGGTGGTGATGGTGGAGACTTACTTCCACTAGCAGATTTAGCTATCGTTATTCCCGTAAGCAACACTCAACGCATTCAAGAAGTGCAACATCTAGTACTGCACATTTTGTGTGAACTGGTTGAAGCGCAAGTGGAACAGTAAACAGTCATCAAGCTAATAACTAATAACAACAAGGGCAATAATTATGACAGAACTCAAAAACAAGGTGGTTTTGGTGACAGGAGGCGGACGTGGGTTAGGTGAAGCCGTGAGTCACACTTTAGCCTTAGCTGGTGCCAGCATTGTTGTGGCAGATATCCGAGGTGAGTTGGCGCAAAAAGTGGCTGGAGACATTCAATCCAAAAACTTGCAGGCCATGCCATTAGTCTTGGATGTTACCGATGAAACACAAGCAGAAACGGCTATTAATAAGATAGTCTCTCAATATGGACGCTTAGATGCTCTCATCAACAATGCTGGAACAGATGTCACCGTCTCAATTGAAGAACTTTCCATTCAAGATTGGGATCGAATTCTTGCAGTTAATCTCCGTGCTCCCTTTATCTTGTCAAAGTTCGCGTTGCCTGTGATGAAAAAGCAAGGCAGTGGTTATATTATTAACATTTCTTCCACTGCTGCAAAGCGTGCTTGGGCGAATGCTTCAGCTTATCATGCCAGCAAATGGGGTCTTTTGGGTTTTAGTCATGCCCTACATGTAGAGGCACGTCCATACAATGTCAAAGTGACAGCTTTGGTTGCTGGGGGAATGCAAACACCATTTTTATTAGACCGATTCCCAGATATTGATGTCAGCAAATTGCAAGACCCCAAAAATGTTGCAGAAACCATTCGATTTTTGCTGTCTTCTCCAGAAGGAACAGTGATCCCTGAAATGATGGTTTTGCCATTAGCTGAAAGTTCCTGGCCCTAATTGTTATTTGTAATTACAAATTGTTTCGACCAATGACTCATCAGGCAATATTCCTGGATAAGGACGGAACTCTAATTCAGGATGTTCCATACAATGTGAACCCCAATTTGATTCAATTAACGCCAGGTGCGATCGCCGGATTAAAGATACTGCAAACATTGGACTACAAATTGATTGTCATTAGCAATCAATCGGGTATAGCACGAGGTTACTTTGCTGAATCTGATTTAGCAATCCTAAAAGATTACCTGTTTCAACTTTTATTAGAGCAAGGCGTAACACTCGATGATTTTTACTACTGTCCCCATTCTGCAGATGGAGTAGTCCCAGAATATGCAATCACTTGTGAGTGTCGTAAACCCAAACCCGGATTAATTTTGCAAGCAGCTTATAAACATAATATTGATTTGCAAAATTCTTGGTTTATTGGTGACATCCTGAATGATGTTGAAGCAGGTCATAGTGCTGGTTGTAAAACAATTCTCATTAACAATGGCAATGAGACTGAATGGTATTTTTCCCCCATGCGAATTCCAGATTACGTTGTGACTGACTTAGAACAAGCAGCACAAATCGTTGAATCAGTTATCAGTTATGCATGACAATACTTTTAACTTATCGCACTTAGATTGGTTGTTAAATGCCATTGCTAATTTGAATGTCATCGTCATAGGTGACGCAATCTTAGATTGCTATTTAGAAGGATATAGCGATCGCATGTGTCCAGAAGCGCCTGCTCCAATCGTGAATGTAACTCATAAAGAGTATTTTCCAGGAGGAGCAGCTAATACCGCTGTTAATGTCCGTAGTCTTGGCGGTCATGTGACTTTTCTATCAGTTATTGGAGATGACTGGGAGGGTTCTTTACTACAGCAAGTACTTTTACAATTTGGTGTTTCCTCAAACTATCTGATGGTTGAACCAGGTAGATACACATTGGCGAAACAAAGGGTGAAAGCGGCTTCACAAATACTAGTAAGATTTGATTCGGGTATTACAAATACTATTCGTAAAAACACTGAGCAAGCTCTGATTGAAGAACTTGAGCGTAGATATCCAGAATGTGATGCGGTGATAGTGTCTGACTATAGCTATGGAGTTTTGAGCGACAAAGTTATTCAAGCCTTGTCTCAACTGCAAGCAAGTCACAATCGTGTCTTAGTTGTTGATGCTAAAAATCTTATTGCCTACCGTCACCTTGATATCACTGCGGTTAAACCAAACTACAATCAGGCGTTGCAATTACTGAATATCCCTTCTCTATCGCATCTTTGTAAGGAAGGCAAGCAGAACATTAAATCTCGTGTTGAGCAAATCCTACTATATAGAGATCAAATACTCGACCTTACCGGGGCAAAAATTGCTGCTGTTACCCTCGATGCTGAAGGTGGAATAATTCTTGAAAGAAACTCTCAACCATATCGTACATACACGAAACCTACAACTCAATCACGGACTTCCGGTGCGGGAGATACATTCACAAGTGCTCTAACCCTTGCTTTAGCCGCTGGTGCGACAACATCATTGGCAGCGGATTTTGCTGCTACTGCTGCTGTTGTGGTTGTGGAGAAAGAGGGCACAACTGCTTGTTTTGCATCAGAACTGCGTGAATTTCTCGTTCATCAAAAGGTAGAAGATAATGGCTACTTGGCATTCTGCTGAAAATATTCTGTGCATTAGACTGGACACAATTGGCGATGTGTTAATGACTACACCAGCAATCCATGCTCTGAAAGTCTCAAATCCTCGCCGTCGGATCACTCTGCTCACTTCCTCTGCAGGTGCATCTGTTGCTTCCCTCGTGCCAGATATTGATGAAGTCATAATTTATGGTGCACCTTGGCTAAAAGCAACAGCACCGCGACTCAACAGCCGTCCTGAATACGAGATGGTAGAACATTTACGGCAGTTAAATTTTGATGGTGCTGTCATTTTCACTGTCTATAGTCAAAACCCCCTACCTTCAGCCTTTCTATGCTACTTGGCAGATATTCCTTTACGACTCGCGCACTGTCATGAAAACCCTTATCAGTTACTAACAGATTGGGTAAAAGACCCAGAACCAGAAAACTTTGTTCGTCATGAAGTGCGTCGTCAATTAGACTTGGTGGCAACAATCGGCTGCTACACAAAGGATGAAAGATTGTCTTTACCTGTAACAGCAAAAGCTTTAACGATAGTAGACGGCATTCTCCGAAAACTTGGTGTTGAAAAACAGCGTCCCTTAGTGGTGATTCATGCGGGTGCAACAGCCGCTGCACGGCGCTATTCACCAGAAAAATTTGCTCTAGTTGCCCAAACTTTGGTTGTGGATATGGGTATGCAAGTTATTTTCACAGGGACTGAATTAGAACAAGAACTGGTGGACCAAATACAAAGGATGATGAAAACGAATGATTTAACTCAGAATAGTCAAGGTATCTCATCTGGTGGGAAATTTTATTCGCTTGTGGGATGCCTTAACCTGAGTGAATTAGCAGCTCTTTTGAAACTTTCTTCTCTGTTGATTTCTAACAACACTGGTCCTGTTCACATTGCCGCTGCTGTTGGTACACCAGTTGTGGATTTGTATGCACTCACTAATCCTCAGCACACTCCTTGGAGTGTACCTCATCGTGTGCTGTTCCACGATGTACCCTGTAAATATTGTTATAAGAGTATCTGCCCTGAAGGACATCATCAATGTCTAAATCTCGTCACACCAGAGAGTGTGGTGAATGCTGCATGTGAATTGCTGTCGGGTACGCAACCTAAAGAGGAAATGATAGTTGGAGCAAAGCAACTTGACTATTGATATTCTCATTCCCACTTATAATCGTCCAGGGGCTTTAGCTGTCACTCTCACCAGTTTGATAGCTCAGACTTACCAAGATTTTCGTATTATTATTTCTGACCAAACTGAAGACAGCAACCCTGTAGAAACTGGTGAAGTCCAAGCAGTTTTACGAGTGCTTCGTGCTCATGGTCATCAAGTAGAAACTCACAAACACTTACCTCGACGAGGTATTGCAGAACAAAGACAATTTCTGCTCATGCAAGCAACTGCTCCCTATGTGCTTTTCCTTGATGATGACTTAATTTTAGAACCCTATGTGGTTGAACAAATGCTGACAGCTCTTAAAGAAGAAAGCTGTGGTTTTGTTGGTAGTGCTGTCATTGGACTTAGCTTTATTGATGATATCCGTCCACAGGAACAAAAAATTGAATTTTGGGAAGGACAAGTTCAACCGGAGATTGTCAAACCTGAAACTCCAGAATGGGAACGCTGGCGTTTACATAACGCTGCCAATATCTACCATCTCCAGCAGCGTCTGAATTTAACCCCGGATCAATCGCGCAAGTACCACGTCGCTTGGGTAGGTGGCTGCGTTATGTATGACACTGCTAAACTTCACAGCATCGGTGGCTACTTATTTTGGCAAGAACTTCCACCAGAACATTGCGGCGAAGATGTTTTAGTACAACTGCGACTAATGGCCTCCTACGGTGGTTGCGGAATAATTCCCTCTGGTGTCTATCATCAGGAATTACCAACAACGATTGTTAATCGTGCGGTGCCTGCGGATAAGTGTGTATCAATCTTGCAAATAAATGCGCCAGATGAAAAGTGTAGTAGGGTCGGCTCGCCCCGAACTTAACGCCTGTGGACAAGTTGCAGCCGACTGCCTTGGTTGAAGCAGGAAATATTGACCGATGTCAAATGATGTCTAGTAAATATGGAGCAGATGGGTAAGATTTTATTTGTAGAGTTACTGGGTGGAATTGGTGATATTTTGATTGCTCTGGCTGCTATACAAGCGCTTGGGCGATCATATTTAGCAGATGATCTCACAATTTTAACTTTTCCGCCAGGAGGTGAATTGTTAGAAACAGATTCACTTATCAATCGAGTGATTTATGCTCAGCCTGGTAAGGCAAAACAATCAGTTATTGACTTATTGAGTTGTGAACGTTTTGATTTGATTGTTTCAGATACGAATTACGACGATATTGATAAAGTTATTCAAAACAGTGGTGCGTCGCGGATAGTGACCAATTTGTGGCGACAGCCTCCAGAGGATGAAAGGGTAGGCGATCGCTTTGTCAAAATTCTCCTAGCAGAAGGTTTAATCAATCCAGATACGATTAAACCTGCACAACTGCACCTTACACCAGATGAGCTTAGCAAAGCACAACAGCAATTGAGCCATCTTCCCCGTCCTCTTGTCTTTTTGTGTCCTGATGCAGGGATGGCGATTAAGCAGTGGTCTGAAATTAACTTTATTCATTTGGGTTGGAGTTTACAGCAGCGTTGGGGTGGAACTGTCATTGTTCCCATTGGTTCTAGTGTTAATCAGGCAACAAATATTGCTAAAGGAATTGGTGGAAATGCACGAATTTTTCCTCGTGGTAAGTTGCGAGATTTGGCAAGTGCTTTAAGTTTTGCTGATTTAGTGGTGGCAGCTGATACTGGTCCTGCTCGAATTGCCGCTGCAGTTAATGTGCCAACAATCACTTTATTTGGACCTTCGTGGCATGGACGTTATGGTCAACCACCACCTCATGTGAACTTGCAAGGGTATCCAGATTGCCCTGACCGAATCACCAGTAATTTTACTGAGCAAGTGTGTTGGTATTCTGGTGTTTGCCCTTTGGATAAGGGTTGGCAAAGTTGCATGGAAGGAATTTCGGTGGATGAGGTTTTAGGGGTTGTGGAGAGGTTTTTGGGAATGGGAAGTGGGGAATAGGGAATGGGGTATGAGGTAGAAAGGGAGGGACTATGAATTATGACGAATTAGCGATGGGAGCAAAGGTTAATATCTTAGTCATGCGGCTTGATAATATTGGCGATGTGATTATGACTAGTCCTGTCTTACGGGCAATTAAGGAGAATCTGCCTGAATGCCGTTTGACGTTAATGGCAAGTCCGGGGGGGGCACAAGCAGCAGAATTGTTACCTTGGGTGAACGAGGTTCTAACTTGGAGGGTGCTTTGGCAAGATTTAGGGAAATTAGATTTTGATCCAGCACGGGAATGGGAATTGGTAGAGGTTTTGAAAGCTGGTAAGTTTGATGCGGCGATCATTTTAACAAGCTTCAGTCAGAGTCCTCATCCAGCTGCTTTTTTATGTTATTTGGCTAATATACCCTTACGATTGGGAGAATCTAAAGAATGCGGTCAGGGTGTACTCACACTGGAGGTACCAGCAGCACCTGATGAAATTCATCAAGTCGAGAGAAATTTGCGATTGATTGAGGCGGCGGGTTTTCAGGTGGGCGATCGCAATCTCTGTATCCAGATTCCAGAAGCTGCAAAACAAGAAGCTTTAACGTTGTTAATGCAGAGTGAGAATTATCAATCTACTTCCTATTTGTTACTCAATCCCTGGACAAGTTGCCAATCAAGGAATTATGACTCGCAGCGCTTTGCTATTGCTGCCCGTCAGATAGCAGAACTCACACAAATGCCTGTCGTGGTTACGGGCGTAGAAAAAGACCAAAGCAAGAGTGCATCTTTGTTGTCAATATTAGGTGAATATGCCATTGACCTAATTGGCAAAACAACTCTTTCTCAATTAGCAGCACTCATTAGTGATGCAGAATTAGTGCTAACTAATAATACCTCAACGATGCATATAGCAGATGCTACTCAAACACCTACTGTTGTGATGTTTGCCGGAACTGAACTTAAGTCACAATGGCAACCACGTAGTGGTCATTCCTATTTGCTGAATCGTCCTACTGCGTGTAGTCCATGCTACGCTTTCACCTGTCCCTACAATTTGGAATGTCTAGATATTCCACCAGAAGAAGTCGTAGCCTCCAGCCTACGTTTGCTTAAAGAAAAACAATGTTAATGTCCATGTCCGATGCGCTATGCCCTATGCCCAACCTTAACGAATAATCGTCTATTCTCACCAAGTTAGTTATGATTCGCGTTGCTATCATTGCTGGCAGTTATGAACCTAAGCATTGTGGTGTTGCTCATTACACTGCACATTTGCGGGAGACTATGAGCCAGCAGAGTATCCAGTCTATTGTTCTCACAACTCACGCAGCTGCAAAAGAGGCGAATAGTTCCGATATCAAGGGTGTCGTCAAAAATTGGCAATTTGCTGATTTGATGTCTTTGATGCAAGCCATACATTCAACTGATGTTGACATTTTGCATATTCAACACGCTGCTGGAACGTATGGGTTTGAGCGTGCCATCTTTTTTTTACCGTTACTTCTCAAAGGCACTGGCTATAGAAAGCCAATAGTGACAACGGTGCATGAATATGGCTGGTGGGAATGGCAACCCAAAAATATACCGCCTCAGTTTCTCGAATGGTTAAAGATGTGGGGACAAAATCACGGTTGGTGGGATAGAGAAGATGGATTTTTACTCACTTTGAGCAATGCAATAATTACAACCAACGCTGAAGCAGAAAAAGTTATTCACCAACGTTTACCACAACTCAGGCAGCGAGTTTTTAGTATCCCTATTGCTGCAAATGTTGAGGTTACACCTACTGATCCAACTGCAGCACATCAGCAATTGCGGAAAATATGTCAGTGGGATCTAAACACAGTTGTTATTGTCTTTTTTGGTTTTCTTCATCCAGTGAAAGGCTTGGAAACACTCTTAAGAGCATTTCAAAAAGTTGTGACAACTCATCCACAGGCACGACTTTTATTAATTGGTGGTGTAGAAAGTTTAGCTTTGCCCCAGGAAGAAGCAAAACGCTATTGGGATAAACTCCACTTTTTGGCTAGGGAATTGGAGTTAAGCAACAAGGTTCACTTTACAGGCTACCTGAATGCTGAGACTGCCTCAGAGTATCTAGCTGGTAGCGATATTGGCGTGTTACCTTTCAACCACGGATTAACTATGAAAAGCGGTTCACTGCTCACTTTATTAGCCCATAATTTACCTGTCGTTGGCACACAACATCACATAAGCTGCTGCGCAGCTTGATTGTATAATGTAATATTAAGTAACTAAGCCTTCGTCAACTACATATGCCAGCGAAAAACCATCTTTCTCAAGAACAGAAGGAACGGCTATTAAAAACGTT
>Ga0070738_10001810_pt1 | contig 38286 bp, 26 predicted proteins | sample Coa_R2_2_FD_66446 | JGI IMG/M metagenome (GOLD analysis project Ga0070738, IMG submission 66446) | Surface soil microbial communities from Centralia Pennsylvania, which are recovering from an underground coalmine fire - Coalmine... | ecosystem: Environmental > Terrestrial > Soil > Unclassified ...
GAAGGCCACCTTTCGAGCGCGCTTTGCCATACGGGCAACATTTCGTACCGGCTGGGCACGCCGCATACACCGGAGGAGATTCGCGACGCCATCAAAAGCAACCCCGACATGGCTGAAGCCGTTGGCCGAATGGAACAACACCTTGCGGCCAACAACGTGGACCTGGCCAAAACACCGGCTATGCTCGGCGCGGTGCTGAAAATGGATCCGCAAACGGAGCGTTTCATCGGCAGTTCCATCGCTGATAAACTGCTCAGGCGCGAATACCGCAAACCATTCGTCGTTCCGGCCAATGTGTAAGGCAGTTGGTTGCTTTTAAACCACTCCTTGCGCAGAGCTCGCGGAGAATAGCAAGGGAAAGCACCCGTTCACGTCGGGTTTTGCCCTGTGGTTCATCTCTACAGCGGCAGCAGGATGCGGAAACCGACCTGACCCGCCACCTCGACCACAAACTCACAGCAATCTTCCAGGCTATGGGCGCGCGCCTCGTTAACGACGACTGAAAGATTATCAAACTGCATAGCTTCCGCGCGATCGATGGTCCATTGGCCGTTGCCTTTGTAATACTCTCCTGTTTGACGATGCTTGATCATCCCTGTAGGGCCTGCGCCCTTTCCCGAACTTTCCATCGATAAGGATCGGCTCGCAGACGAATCCTTTGGATGGGCAATTTCCTCACCAACACCCTGGAAACTTCTCCTAAGTAGAAAATGCGCGAGAAAATCGTGAATGACCTGACAAGCACGCATGTCGCGCAAAAATGATTCTCACCTCGAACAGATCCTCCTCGTCGTGCACGTCGCTGAATTTTTTGGAAACCTCCGTCGCCGTCCTTATTGCGAGCATAGATGAGAATGCACTCGATTTTTGAGGCGTCTGTCCTCGCTTCCTTATGCTTCTGCGGGTTGCTTCATCTTCACGCTAACCTGGTTGAGGAAGTTGGACCCCCGAAGACCTCATCGAGCGGAACTTTTCCGTAAGCCATTCCCTTGTCATTGAGTTCACAGAAAAAGGTGCCGTTGCGGATGGATCAGGCGTGTTCAAAATTTCAAGGCGTTAGCGCCTCAAGATGCTCCTAATTTTGCCGGTGAACTGTTGGACATGCTGTTGAATTCAGGCCCATTCAAGCGGGCGGGTGATATTTTGATTGTCGCCCAGGGCAATCGTGATTGGGAGGATGTGTCTAGGGATGTCGGCCAAGGGGAGGGGTTTGCAGATGACGCCCATGCGGTGGTAGTTGTCAGAGCGGCGCTGGCGGTCCTCGTCGTCCAAGACAGGGATGTAAACAGTGATTTTGACTTGGGGGTAGTTGCGGCGGACCCATTCGACGGCGGGTTCGAGGTCGGAGTCGCCAGAAACGATGACCATGGATTCAGTTGCGTTTCTGATGGCATCGTCGAGCAAATGGACGGCTATATTGACATCGGTTTTTTTCTCTTCCGCGACGACGTACTGGAGGCGGCGCTGGCAATCGCGGGCCTGGCAGGTGACGGTGCGCTCCTGGTATTTACCTAAGATAATGCGGACCTTGGGCAAGGAGCCGAGGGCCTTGAAGTAGCGTTTCTGGCGGTCACGCCGGGAACTGATGTGCAGGCGAGGATCCACCAGGGCGGTGAAGAACTTGACTGCAACTACCTCCTCATCCAGGCGGAGGGTTTCGAAAAAGGATTGGATGTTTAGCCATTTCCAGGCCGGACGGTGCTGGAAGATGCCGAAGTACCAGTTAAAAGCGTCCAAGTAGATGGCACAGCGCTTTTTGGGCTGAGGTCGAGGGGTATCCGGCATGAGTAGTTTGTCAAAAAAGCTTAAAAACTGGCTTGATTTGTTGGGCCGGAGAGTCGATATGTATTACAACATCTCGCAATTGCGATTGGGTGATCCGCAAGGGTTGCCCTCTTTTTTTACTGGAGGTCTTTCCCGGGGCACGGATGCCAGTGATGCGAATTGATGTGAGGGTGTCTCCGCAAGACAAATGGTGCCGTCGGCAACCAGCACAACAAGCGCAGTAACCGAAATTTGTCCGGTATCCAGAATCTTTTCGTTGCACTAAAACAGGTCTTTGCTCAAAGGCGCTTTTCGTCTGCGTCTATGAAATCGACAAAGCTCCGGATGTCGTTCCGATGTGCCAGGCCTGCTTGTTCCTTGCGCATCTTGAGCCGGGCCTGCATTTCCGGGTCATCTTGCTTCGGATAATGCAGCATGCGCGCTCGATGGGCCTCCTTAACGTCATCGGGTTTGTTAACATTGAGACGAACCCAATCGCAGACCTGCCCGTCGGTGATTGAGTTGCGGACGACTTCGATAAAAGCCGCGGCCTCCACGCCCGCGGTCTCGAGCCACAGGCCGTCAAAACCTTTGCAGAAATTCGGTTGGTAATCCGGGTGCAGCTTGCCGGCCAAATGAAGCCGGATTTTGTCTACGAACCGCGGCAGGTGCATCCAACCGCACATGGTTTCGCGCGGGCTCCTGGGATAAATCATTTGCGTCATGGCCAAGCATTGGCACAGCGCATCGCGGTGTCAATGGGCCCCGCGGTCCTGACCGGTAGGTCGGCAACAAAAATAGACTCAGCCTGCCGGTTTTCGTAGCATCCCGGGCCATGTCGATTGCTGATCTCAGAAGAGAATATAACCTCTCGGGGTTGCGTCGCGGCGATCTGCTCGAGGACCCCCTGGCGCAGTTTCGCCGATGGTTCGACCAGGCTAGGGGTGCCCGAAAAAGCGGGCGAATTCGCCGGCTCCTCATCAAGATTTACAAGTGGCTCAACCTGGTCCAGGGAGTCGAACAATTGGATCTCAATGCGATGATCCTGGCCACCGCCGACGGACAGGGCCGGCCTTCGGCAAGAGTTGTGTTGCTCAAAGGCCTGGATGAACGCGGGTTCATTTTCTTCACCAATTACAATAGTCGAAAAGGGCGCGAACTGGCCGAAAACCCGGAGGCAGCCCTGGTATTTTACTGGCCTGAGCAGGAACGGCAGGTTTGTGTCGCCGGCGCGATCAGCAAAGTGCCGGATGCGGAGTCGGAATCTTATTTCCACAGCCGCCCTCGGGGCAGCCAAATCGGGGCCTGGGCTTCCGATCAAAGCACGCCGTTGAAAGACCGGGCCGAGCTGGAACGCAAGTGGCGCGAGTGCGAAACGCAGTTTGAAAATAAAGAGGTCGAACGCCCCGCGTATTGGGGTGGTTACGTGCTGGCGCCGGTTCGCATGGAATTCTGGCAAGGCCGCCCCAACCGCTTGCATGACCGGTTCCGGTACATGCGCCAGCCTGATGGAACGTGGTTGATTGAGCGGCTTTCGCCGTAAAGTCGAACTCGGATAAGCCTCCGCACGGGCAATGGGGAGAAGCACTCAATTTGCCCTTGCATTCCATTGCTTCTGGCCGATGTTAACTAAGGAGAACACGGTAGATGAAGTCAAAATGCACCGTACTGGCCCTGTTTGAAGACGAATCAGCCCGCGAAGCCGCCATGCAGTTCTGCGATGCTCTTGTGGAGCGATTCTGGACGGAGTTCAACCTTCAGATGACCTGGGCGAGATGGTCGGAATTGGAGCATCCAAGGCTGGCCCAGCAAACCGAGGCACAGGCCCGCGAATCGCAAATCATCGTTGTTGCTTCAAATCCAAAAGGCGTTTTGCCCGAACGCATCAGCTGGTGGCTGGAAGCTGCGCTGAGCGGCCGAGGTGAACGCGAAGGGGTTCTTGTCGGATTGCCTCTGGCAGAGGCCGGCATCAGCCCGGAAGCAGCCGCAACTCAGGTCTATCTTCGCAAGCTAGCGCATCGGCATGGCCTTGATTATTTGACGGCTGTGCCGCAGAGCCTGCCGCATCCCGAAACAGAATGCCCTGAGCTCTATAACGCCCGCGCCACGCAAGTCACCAGTGTTCTGGATAAAATCCTGCACCGGTCCCACATTCCTCCGGGAATGCTCTAGTCGCCTGGATTCGCTCGCCGAGGCATTCGCGTTATTCGGCTGGTTGAGCTACGGCCGCGTCTTCCTGTTGTTCGCTGATAACCGGAGCGATGGCTTGGAGTTTGTCTGACTCTTGCAGGTCGATGAGTTTCACCCCCTGCGTATTGCGGCCGGCCTCGCGGATATCTTTCACAAACGTGCGCACCATTTGGCCGCCGGTCGTGATAAGCATGATCTCGTCGGAATCACGCACCGTTAACGCCCCTACCACCCCGCCGGTGCGTTCGTTAGCTTTCATGGTGATGATCCCTTTTCCACCCCGCGATTGGAGGCGGTAGACCTGCTCTACGGTGCCGTTTTCCAGCGCAGCATCGAATGGTGTGCGTTTGCCAATCCCGTTTTCACCCGCTACGAGGAGTGTCGCGTCGCGCACCACCACAGCCAACGCCACCACCTTGTCGTTCTGATCCAGGCTTATACCCCGCACACCGCCCGCAGGACGGCCCATCGAGCGCACTTCCTCTTCCGAGAAGCGGATGCTCATTCCATCGCGAGTGATTAAAACCACCTGGTCGTTTCCTGATGTGAGCTTGACGTCGATCAGCGCGTCGCCCTGCTCAATCCCAATGGCGATAATCCCGCCCTTGCGCACGTTGGCGAACTCCGAGATCGCCGTCTTTTTAACCGTGCCCTGGCGAGTGGCGAAAAACAAAAAGCCGCCTTCCTGCCAGGTTACGTCTTCTTTGTTTGGGCCGGTCCTCGAGACAATCCGAATCAGCGCGGCGATGGTCTCGTCCTGCTTGAGTTCGAGCAGGTTGGCGATGCTTCGGCCTTTGGAGGCCCGGCCCATGTCCGGGATCTCGTGCACACGTTCGACATACGCCCGGCCCAGGTTGGTAAAGAACATCAGGTAATCGTGCGTGCTGGCCGTAAAAAGGTGTTCGATGAAATCCTGGTCCTGCTCGCTGGCCGCTTCCCTGGTGGCCATCCCGATGACGCCTTTGCCTCCGCGCCTTTGAGCGCGATAAGAACTGACGTTGGTCCTTTTGATCAGCCCGGAGTGGGTTAAGGTGATGATGACCCCCTCGTTTGCAATGAGATCCTCAATCGCGATCTCACCCTCATCCGGAACCAGCTCGGTCAACCGCGGAGTCGCATACTTTTGCCGGATGGCGAGCAGCTCATTTTTAATAATCGTGAGCACCCGTTGTTCTCGGGCCAGGATGTCCAGCAAGTCCTTGATGTTTTCGAGCAACTCGCGGTATTCGGCGCGGACCTTGTCAATTTCCAGGCCGGTTAACTGGTAGAGGCGCAGGTCCAGGATTGCGTTGGCTTGAGCTTCGCTGAAGGAATAGCGGCCATTGGTGAGCCGTGCTTCGCTGCGGATGAGAATGCCCAAAGATTCAACCTGCTGCCGGGTGAAGTCGAACGCCAGGAGTTTGATTTTGGCTTCGTCGCGCGTGGCCGAGCTGCGAATAATCCGGATAAACTCGTCGAGATTGGACAGGGCGATGAGGTAGCCTTCGAGAGTCTCAGCGCGTTCCTCGGCTTTGCGCAGCTCGAATTTGGTTCGGCGAATGATCACCTCGCGGCGGTGATCGATGTAGCAGTTGATGAGCTCCTTGAGCCCCAGTGTTTTGGGCCGGCCATGATCGATGGCCAGGGCGTTGACAGCAAAGCTGCTCTCCAAAGCGGTGTGCTTGTAGAGGTTGTTAATGACGACCTTGGCGATGGCGTCGCGCTTAATCTCGATCACCACCCGCGTGTTTTCGTCCGATTCATCGCGCACCGCCGTGATGTCGCTGATGATCTTCTCGTTGACGAGTTCGGCAATGCGCTGAACCAACAGCGCCCGGTTGACGTTATACGGGATTTCGGTAATGACAATTTGCTCGCGGCCGCCTTTGAGCTCTTCAAGCCCCACTTTCCCGCGGACCTTGAGACCTCCCTTGCCGGAAGTGAAATAATCCTTAATTCCTTCCAGGCCGCAAAGCATGCAACCGGTCGGGAAATCGGGTCCTTTGACGAACTTCATCAACTCCTTGAGGGTGATGTGGGGATTATCGATTTGGGCGCAAATGCCATCGATGATTTCGCCGAGGTTATGGGGAGGAATGTTGGTGGCCATTCCCACCGCGATGCCGGTGCCGCCGTTGACCAGCAGGTTGGGAAATGCCGCCGGGAAAACAGTCGGTTCGGTCAGCCGCTCGTCGTAGTTGGGGACGAAATCGACTGTGTCCTTGTCCATGTCAGACATGAGGGTGCCGCCCAGGGGCGTCAACCGGGCTTCAGTGTACCGCATGGCGGCGGGGGGGTCGCCTTCGACTGAGCCAAAGTTACCCTGAGGATCGATCAGACGCTCGCGCATAGCCCAGGGTTGGGCCATATGCACCAGCGTGGGGTAAATCACCGCTTCACCGTGGGGGTGGTAATTGCCCGAAGTATCGCCGCAAATTTTGGCGCACTTCATGTGCTTTTTCGGCGGATACAGTCCCAACTCGTGCATGGCGTAGAGGATCCGGCGCTGCGAAGGTTTAAGACCATCACGCACGTCGGGCAACGCCCGAGAAATGATGACCGACATCGAGTAATCCAGGAAGGAGTTCTTGATCTCCTCCGCCACGTTGATCTTGGCGATCTTTTCGTTGGCAGCAAAAAGCGGTGTGCTGCCGGAAGGCGTCTCGTTGGGTGGTTCGGTTTCAGGCATATCGCAAAAAATCTAAGAATAAGGCCAAAGCGGCGCCTTGCAGGGGCGCCTGTACCCGGGCGGTTCAGCGGTTCAAATGTCGAGATTGCGCACGTTCAGCGCGTTGTCTTCGATAAACTGACGTCGGGGTTCGACTTCCTCACCCATGAGCTTGGTGAACATCTCTTCGGCTTCAACCGCATCGGTGAGGTCGATGCGCAGGAGCTTGCGCCGGTTGGGGTTCATGGTCGTTTCAAACAGTTCCTTGGGATTCATTTCGCCCAGACCTTTAAACCGCTTGACCGAGAGGCCGCGCCGGCCGACTTCCTTAACCGCCATGAGGATCTCCGGGATAGAAAACAAGGGCCGGACCTGCTGTTTGTCCCCTTCCCCTTCGATCACCTCGAACAACGGTTTGTCCTGGGCGGAGTAATGCTCGATTTGGAACCCTTTTTGCGCCAATTTCTCGATCAAATCCTTGATGGCGTGCCGTTCATAGAGCTCTTCGTGCCGGGCTCGCCTGGTCGACCCATTCCTGGTCCGCTCCACCAGCGAGGTTTCAGTCTCTTCCGCGCCGGACAATCCCAGGTCCAGGTCGGGATTTTCTCCGGCAAAACGCGCCAATTCCTCGTTGTCATACAAGTAATGGACCGCTTCCTCGTTTCCCTGGCGGACCTTGACCAGGTGCTGCGGCCACTCGTGGGTTTTGGGGTTGCGATGTTCCAGGTAAACGGCGAAGTCGCCGCCTTTGCGCCTCAATCCATTGGCGTACTTATCGAGTGCTTCGAGCAATTCAAGGATCTCGCTGAGGTGCTTCTGGGAAAGGCTCTTTTCGTCATTCACGTTGCGCAGAGTCACTTCTTCGGTCCCAAGTTGAATAAGGATCCGGTTCAGCTGCGCGTCGTCGTCGACGTATTCGACCCGTTTCTTGCGAGCAATCTGGTATAGCGGGGGTTGGGCGATGTAAACGTAACCACGTTTAACCAATTCGGGCATCTGCCGGTAAAAGAACGTCAGCAACAGCGTGCGAATGTGGGAGCCATCCACGTCCGCGTCCGTCATGATAATGATTTTGTGATAGCGCAGTTTTTCCAGGTTGAAAGCCCCTTCGCTGTCGCCGTCGCCGATGCCGGTTCCGACCGCCGTGATCATCGTGCGGATTTCGTTATTCTGCAGGACCTTGTCGAGCCTGGCCTTTTCGACGTTAATCAACTTGCCGCGAATCGGGAGAATGGCCTGGAATTTCCTATCACGGCCTTGTTTGGCGGACCCGCCGGCGGAGTCACCCTCGACGATGTAGAGCTCCGTATTGGCTGGGTCGCGATCCGAGCAGTCAGCGAGTTTGCCCGGCAAGCCGCCGCCCGTCAGGGCGCCCTTACGGACGGTTTCCCGGGCTTTGCGGGCTGCTTCGCGAGCGCGCGCCGCCAGCAACCCTTTTTCGATCACTTTCTTTGCGACCGGCGGGTTGGAATCAAAATAGGTCATCAGGCCGTCGTAAACAACGGATGAAACCACACCGTCAATTTCCGTGTTTACCAGCTTAACCTTTGTTTGCGATTCAAAGCGCGGGTTGGGAAGCTTCACGCTCAATACGCAGACCAGGCCTTCCCGCACGTCATCGCCGGAAATGGAGGGATCCTTCTCTTTAAGCAGGTTGTTTTGCTTGGCGTATTGGTTAATGGCGCGCGTCAGGGCCGAGCGAAAGCCGGTCAGGTGCGTGCCGCCGTCGGGATTGGGAATCGAGTTGGCAAAGCACAGGATCTGGTCGTTATAGCTGTCGGTGTACTGCATGACGCAATCGACAAAGACCTCGTCTTTTTGGCGGCTGATATAGATCGGCTTCGGATGCAGCACCTGCTTGCTGCGCCCAAGTTGTCTCACGAATTCCTCGATGCCGTCCTTGTAATAAAAGCGCTCGGTTTTCTCGGATCGATCGTCCGTGAGGACAATCTCGATGCCGGGGTTGAGGAACGCCAGCTCCCGCAAACGGTTGGCGAGGATCTCGAATTTGAACTCCGTCGTGATCGTGAAAATGGTCGCGTCCGGCTTGAAGGTAATCAAAGTGCCGGTCCCTTTGGAGTTGCCGATGACCTGGAGCTTTTCTGTCGTGACTCCGCGCGCGAACTGCATGGCGTAAATCTTGCCATCGCGCGAGACCTCGACCTTGAACCAATCCGAAAGCGCATTGACGCATTTGGCGCCGACTCCGTGGAGACCGCCCGAATATTTGTAGGCACCCTGCCCGAACTTTCCGCCTGCGTGCAAGTTCGTGAGGACCAACTCGACTGCCGGCATGTTCCATTTCGGATGCATGTCCACCGGTATGCCGCGGCCGTTATCCCGAATGGAAACCGAGCCATCGACGTGGAGCGTGACTTCAATCTTGCTGCAGTAGCCGGCCAGGTGCTCGTCGATCGAGTTGTCCAGGACCTCAAATACACAATGATGCAAACCCCGTTCGTCGGGGTCGCCGATGTACATGCCCGGCCGCTTCCGGACGGCTTCCAGCCCTTCCAATTTATCTATCTTTGACGCGTCATATTTTTCGAGCGCGTCGGGGGCAGGTTTGTTTTCTTCGCTTTCGAGCACGTGTTCCTCAGGCATAAAACGGCACGGAAAAGGCGGTTATTGCCATCCGTTTACTGTCACAAAATTGTAAAAAAAAATAGCTCCTGGCACAACTCTTATTTGCGCCGCAGAGAAGGTGAAAAACCACAACAAATTGTGGTCTGGATTGAACTGGAGGGCCACAGATTGGGCCTTAATACCACCTGTCAGACTATCCTTTTTTAAGCGAAAAGCAACCCGCGGCACCCGATTTTTAGCGAATTCACACCCCCGTCCGTGCGGGTCAGGATTTTATATCACGGGCCTGAAAAGCGGCCGCGCCAATGAGAAACGTCGTGGCATTAAAGGCCAACAGGATGAGCAAAGAAGCCACCAGACGCGACCATGGGATTGGATCAGCGAAGATTAATAGCCAGACTCGGAAGTGGTAGAGTAGGAACCATTCCTGGTACGGTTCAAAGAAGGGAAGATGTTCAAGGACAAGGTTAATGAACATGAACGACAGGGCCAGGATGGTGGCGGCCGCCGGTTTCATGTTGAAGCAGGAAAACATAAACGCGAGTCCGACAATTGCGCTGGCGTTTATCGTCATGAGGACGTGAGAAAGAAGGTAAAGGCGTGTTCCGGCACCTGCGCTCAGGAGGTTGAAAACGTGTTCAGGCCACACCGAATAGATGAACATGCCGCGCCAGGGAAACCAGATTCGGGCGAAGGCGAGGGCTGTTCCGCCCAGTGCGAGGATCAGGACTGCCGAGAAAATGATGCCTGCTATCCATTTGACCAGGAGCAGTCGGAAGCGAGAAATGGGCCGCGACAGGATCATGCGCAAGGTCCCATCCTCGGCTTCTTTGGCCACGAGGTCCCCTCCTATGAGCGAGGTGTAAAGAGGCATCAAAAGGATGATCTGAGGGATGAGCATCACCAGCGCAACGGTGAGCGCCGAAAGGTAATCCTGGGCGAGGTAGCCATTTCCGGCTAGCAGCCGTTCCCAGCTTTTTTGCCAGTGCGTGAAACGGAACATGAGGAGCATGCCGTTCTGGGCGATCAAAAAAGCGCCAAAGCCTATGTAAGTTCGCTTCTTGCCAAACAGCTTCCACAACTCATTTTTGAGGTGTAAATAGAACATCAGCCACCCTGTTTTTTGCCGGTCATCAGCCCAAGGTAAAAGGACTCCAGGTTATCACGGTCGGGAGCAATCTCATACAACGGCATCCCCCGCTCGACCAACACCCGAACCACGCTGTCGGTGCCAATGTCCTTTGACAACGCCATGAATTCCCCGTCGCGCTCGTCTTCCACCATCCGGGCGTCCCGCAATATTTTGAGCGCGCCCGCAAAGTCGCTGGTCTTGATTCTGATCCAGCGTGGCTCCGTGTGGATGTCCGAGAGCCGGCCTTCGAAGACTTTTCGGCCCTGGTTCAACACTGCAATCCGGCTGCACACCTGTTCGACTTCGTGCAACAGGTGGGATGAAAGCAGGATCGTGAGCCCAAGCTCACGATGCAGGCGCTGAATCATTTGGCGCATTTCATGAATCCCTTCCGGATCCAGTCCACTGCCGGGTTCGTCCAAAATGAGAATTTCCGGCCCGGGCAAAAGCGCTTGAGCCAGGGCAAGCCTTGCTCGCATTCCATGGGAGTAGGTGCGGACCGTTGAGTTCTCCCGTCCGGTCAACCCGACCCAATCCACGACCTGGCGGATGCGCGCCGGGGCGGTATACGCCGTGTACGAACTGAGAATCTCCAGGTTCCGGCGTCCGCTCAAATAATCGTAAAAGGCGGGTGCTTCGAAAATGGCGCCGACTTTCTGAAGCGCCTGGCCGCGGTCGGTTGAGATGTCGTGCCCACAAACACGCACTTCACCACGGGTCGGCCAGACCTGGCCCAGCATCATGCCGATTGCGGTGCTCTTGCCGGCCCCGTTATGTCCCAGTAAACCGAAGATCTCGCCACGCGGAACGGTCAGCGTCAGGTCTTCGACCGCCAACCGCTCGCCGAACTGTTTAAAGACGTGGCTAAGCTCGATCACGGGCTCTTTTGAATCGTTCCTTCAATCGCGAGTAAATTCTTGATATGGCCGTCCGCATAGAGGTAATTCACCTCTTTATTTGGGCCCCGCGCTTTGTGGAATTTGTCTTTGTCGAACATCAGTGGGATCTGGTGGGGATCGAATTTCATCCCGAGAGCGCTCAAGTGCTCGGCGTCCTGCCCGTTGAGCAAGCTGTTCCAGGCATAACTGCTGCCGGTCGTTTCAAACAGGTTCTGCTTGTCAGAGGGACATTTCAGGATCCGCACGTTTCCCAGGTAATTCGAAAGCACTATGTCGGGTGACGGCAAGGAGTTTGTCATGGTCAAACTGCGATCGCGCATGGTGGGGAGATGGTTCCGATTGTCCTGAACATACAGCTGCAAGGAAATGCCGACCTGGCGCAGGTTGCTCAGGCATACCGCCGCGCGTCCGGATTCCTGCGCGCGTCCCAGGAGGGGCAACAGCAAGGCGGCCAATATCGCGATTACCCCGATAACGACCAGCAGTTCGGTCAGCGTGAATGCCCGCGTCAAAGCCACTGCACGTGGGTAACCCGCTGGCCGAAATGAAAAACGGCGCGCCCTAGCAGCCTTCATCTTCCCTGAAAAGGTCTGCCACTCTCCATGACGCGCTGTAATTCTTCGAGAACCGGAGCCAGCTCTGCCTTGGTTTGTGCTGAGCTCTGGCTGTAAAAGGTGTTCAGGCCAATGGTGCGAATCTTTGCCTGCAGTTCATCGCTCAGGACCGGTGGCCCTTTTGTCACCGGTTGCCCATCTTCAGATTCTGCGGTCCGAATGCGGTTCTGCGTGTCCCGAAGTCGCCGCAGGGCGTCATCGACCGTTTTTCGGCGTTTGTCCTCGGGCAATTGCTCAAATGAAGCCAGCATTTGTTTAAAGCCCGTCGGCATCGTCGCCTCGATGAAAGTTGCCTTTTCGTCTTCGGTCATTTGTCCGAACCACTCCCAGGTCAAACGCTCCAAGCGTGCTTTCTGGCGCTCCTCGAGCGAGAGGGCATTGAGCATGTCCGCCAGTTTGCGGAGAGCCTTGCGACGTTCCTCAGGCGAAAGCCTGGATAAATCCACGGCCTGCACATAGGCCCGGACTCGCTCCACGGTAACTCGACTCCTCTTGGCGATGGAATACCCGGTGAGCGCGGCGATCCATATGCCAATCACGACCAGGGCTGATACAACAACCGGACGCCAGCGTCGGTTCAACATAGTGCCAATGTAGAACCATCCCGCGAAAAGTGGAGGGAATAAATATTAAATGCCAGGCTGGGGATTACCTGGCGCTTGCTCGGCGGAATTGCTCTGCGCTGGCAGTAATTCCTGAATCGCCTTCAAAAGCGCGGCGGGACCGAATGGCTTGGTCAAAAACCGGTTTGCCCCAGCCCATTGAGATTCTTTTTGAGACAAATGGTACTGCGGATTTGAGGTCACGACGATGACCGGTATGGCCTGCCTGCGAGCGTCCTGCTTGATTTCACGAATCGCCGATAACCCGTCGAGTTGCGGCATCATGATGTCCATGACAATTATGTCTGGCACATCCTTTTCAGCCAGTTCAACCGCTTCGATGCCGGAGTTGGCGCTCAGGACCCGAAAGCCTGCCCGTTCGAGATGGGGGCGGTACAACCGGTGCATCAGGGGATCGTCGTCGACCAGAAGAACTGTTGTGGACATGAATTGGCGCCTATTGGCGCTCAGGTTATTAAAGCTCTTTTCACGACCGCAAGCAGAGAATAGATACGAGGGCGAGAACCTATCCCTGGGCGCCATGCGGGATTGATTCTCTTCGCGGAACGGTTCGCATTGCGGACTGCGGTTAGCAATCACGCTAGCTCCCAGAAGTTTGGCCAAAGCGAGGGGGAACCTTTGAGACTGGCGAAACCCAATTGTCTACCTGCCAAAATCGTCCTGACCGTCCGGACGACCCCCATATGCACCTATCGATGCCGGTAAGTCGCAGGCAACTACAGACGGGCTGGGGGAAATTGCGAGATGGCGCGCATATATTGAGCACGTTCAAAGGCGCTGGGTTCGGCGCAGTTCTTCTGGCTCATGCTGCCTTTGAGCTGGGCCACCGATTTGTATTCGTGCTCTTCCATCCAGGCCAGCATGTCGCGTTCAATCACCTCGACTTGCCGTGGCCCGTGGCGAATCAGCGCCGAGCAGAGCATCGTTACGTCCGCTCCGGCCATGAGCATTTTAAGAACATCCGATGCCCTGTGGATGCCGCTGGTAGCGGCGAGGCTGGCGCGTAGTTTGCCATAAAGCAGCGCGATCCACCGCAACGGCACGCGCATTGCCATGGGCGTGCTCAAAAGAATATTGGGACGGATTTCAAGGGCCTCAAGATCGATATCCGGCTGGTAAAACCGGTTAAACAGAACCAGACCATTCGCGCCTGCAAGATCGAGGCGTTTGGCCATATTCGCGAAATTCGTGAAAAACGGACTCAGCTTTACGGCAACGGGAATGTGAACCGCGGATCGGACCGCCTTGAGAATGTCGAGGTAGTTGTGCTCGACCTGGCTGGACGTCATATCCATGTCGGTCGGGATGTAGTAGATATTCAACTCCAACGCGTCGGCGCCTGCGTGCTGAATGGCCTTGGCATACCCGGTCCAACCCCCCACTGACGAGCCATTCAGACTGGCAATAATGGGAATATCCACAGCCTCCTTGGCGCGCGCGATGTGTTTTAAGTATTCCTCCGGGCCCAACCGGAACTCCTGCGATTCGGGAAAATAGGTCAGCGCTTCGGGAGTGCTGAAGGTGCCTTGTTCAAGATTTTGGGCCAACTCGGCGCTGTCCTGGCGCAGTTGTTCCTCGAAGAGCGAATAAAGCACGACAGCGGACGCGCCAACATCCTCCAGTTGCTTGATCGTGTCGATCTGTTCGGAAATGGGTGAGGCCGCCACGACGAGCGGCGTTCGCAGTTTTAGGCCGAGGTAGTGAGTGGAGAGGTCCATGATATCCTTCAGAGTTTCAGGTTGGGAAAAGATTTTGCCACAAATCGCGAGGAATCACCGTAGCTTGTCGTCCTAGCAAAGGGAACCGCAAGCCGCGTTCTTCCAGGGTTGAGCGATTCAAAAGGTGCATGGCTTATGGGTGCGCGTCGACAGAAGTCTGCGGTTTGGCTGGGGCAGCCGGCGCCGGCTTCGGATCCCGGCCCGCCATAAACTGGTAATTTCTCCACCGCCGTTCCGCGTCGGCCTGGGCCTGGGCAAAGAACTTCCGGGCATCTTCCGGCTTGCTCTTGGTGAGCATTTTGAATCGGTTCTCCGACATCAGGTAATCCTGAACCTTTGACTTGGCGGCGGCTGAATCCAGCTGGAGCGGGTTTTCGCCGCGATCGGCGCGACGCGGGTCGAACCGGTAAAGCAGCCATTGGCCGGATTCAACCGCGAGTTTTTGCTGGCGCGCGCCGACGCCGGAATCCAGGGCGATGCCGTGCGCGATACAATGGCTGTATGCGATGATCAAAGAAGGTCCAGGATAAGATTCGGCTTCGAGGAACGCTCTCAGCGTATGTTCATCCTTGTAGCCAAGGGCCACACTCGCCACATAGATGTGGCCGTAAGTCATCGCGATGAGCCCCAGGTCCTTTTTGCCAATGGGCTTGCCGCCGGCAGCGAATTTTGCAACCGCGCCCCGCGGTGTCGACTTGGAACATTGCCCGCCCGTGTTTGAGTAAACTTCGGTATCCAGGACCAATACATTCACGTCCCTGCCGCTGGCCAGAACGTGGTCGAGTCCGCCGTAACCAATGTCGTAGGCCCATCCGTCTCCTCCAACGATCCAGACGCTCTTGCGAACAAGTTGATCCGCGAGACTGACCAAAAGCTTCGACTCCGGCGAATGGATCGAGGCTAACTTGTCTTTAAGAGCGGCAACCCTTTCTCTTTGATCGTGGATTCCGGCTTCGGTGGTTTGATCCGCCGTTAGGATTGCGGACACCAGGTCCTGTCCTACTTTGCCGGCAAGTTTCTGGAGCAGTTCACCTGCGAATTCCCGTTGTTTATCAATCGAGACCCGGAATCCAAGGCCAAACTCCGCGTTATCTTCGAACAATGAATTGCACCAGGCAGGGCCCCTGCCCTGCTCGTTGACTGCGTAGGGAGTCGTCGGCAGGTTTCCACCGTAAATGGAGGAACACCCGGTGGCGTTTGCAATGATCATCCGATCGCCGAACAGTTGAGTCACCATTTTCAGATACGGCGTTTCTCCGCATCCGGCGCATGCCCCGGAGAATTCGAACAGGGGCCGCATCACCTGCTGCTGGCGCAGCGTCGTGAGTTTGAGCTTGCGCCGATCCGCCTCGGGCAGGCGCAGGAAAAAGTCCCAATTGTCCCGTTCCTGCAACCTGAGGGGAGCTTGCGGCCTGAGATTGATCGCCTTGAGTTTCGTTTCGGTTTTATTGCGGGCGGGGCAAACGTCCACGCACAAAGCGCAGCCTGTGCAATCTTCGGCCGCCACCTGGAGAGTCCATTTCATCCCTTTCCATTCTGGCGCCCTGGCTTCGGTCGATTTAAACATACCGGGTGCGCCGACGAGGTCTTTGGGTTCGTACACCTTTGCGCGGATCGTGGCATGCGGACAAATGGCCACGCACTTCATGCATTGAATGCATACCGCCTCGTCCCAAACCGCGATCTCAAGCGCCAGGTTGCGCTTTTCATACTGGGCGGTTGCCGTGGGGAAAGAACCGTCATTGGGGAACGCGCTGACCGGCAGGTCATCGCCGAGTCCGGCCGCGAGGGAACCCAACACTTTTTGGACGTAGATCGGGGCGTTGCCGGTCATGGGCGGGAGAAAATCGCCAGTCCCATTCACCTTGTTGGTCAGAGCGACTTCGAATAGGTGCGCGAGGGTGTTGTCAACGGCCTTAAGGTTCATTTGAACGATTTCTTCACCCTTTTTGCCGTAGGTCTTGCGGATGGAATCCTTGATCGCTTGAATCGCTTCTTCTTTGGGCAAGACCCCAGACAATGCAAAGAAGCAGACCTGCATGATGGTGTTGATGCGACCGCCCATGCCGCTTTCGCGCGCCACTTTGGTGGCGTCAATCACATAAAACCGGATTCGTTTTGCAAGAAGGGCCTCCTGGACAGGTGTTGGCATTTGCGCCCAAATTTGTTCCTTCGTGAATGGCGTGTTGAGCAGGAACGTGCCCCCCGGGACGAGGTATTTGACCATGTCATAGCGTTCCAGAAACATGGGTTGGTGGCAGGCCACGAAGTTCGCGTGGCTAATAAGATAACTCGATCGAATTGATTGCGGTCCAAACCTCAAATGCGACACCGTCATCGAACCCGATTTCTTGGAGTCATAAACGAAATAACCCTGGGCAAAATTTGCCGTCTCCTCGCCAATGATTTTGATCGAATTCTTGTTGGCTCCGACGGTACCGTCCGCGCCCAGGCCGTAGAACATGGCCCGGATAACACTGTCCGGCTCCGTCGAAAAAGCAGGATCAAAGTCCAGGCTCAAATGCGAAACATCGTCCTTGATGCCAACCGTGAAGTGGTTCTTTGGTTCCTTGCTCTTGAGATTGTCGAAAACGGCTTTGACCATGGCCGGGGTAAACTCTTTTGAAGACAACCCGTAACGTCCCCCCACGACCTTTGGCAGCGTCTTGAGAGATCCCCATTGATTAGCATGGCCCTCCCACAGGGCCGAGATTACATCCTGGTATAACGGTTCGCCGCCGGCACCAGGCTCTTTGGTCCGATCCAGCACCGCAATCGACTGAACCGTGGCAGGGAGAGCTTCGATAAAGCGCCTGGTGTCGAATGGCCGGTAAAGCCTGACTTTGATGATGCCTACCTTCTCTGCCCTGGCGGTGAGGTATTCGACGGTTTCATGGGCTGCCTCGCAACCTGAACCCATCAAAACGACAACCCGCTGAGCATCGGGCGCGCCTTCGTAATCAAATAAACGGTATTTGCGGCCAACCCGCTCCCCGAACTGGTCCATCACTTTCTGGGTAATATCCGCGCAAGCGGCATAAAACGGGTTGCACGCCTCTCGCGCCTGAAAGAACGCGTCCGGGTTTTGCGCAGTTCCACGCAGCACCGGCCGGTCGGGGGTAAGGGAGCGAGCGCGGTGTGCGGCAATCAACGCATCGTCCACCATGGCCGCGATATCGCCGTTGGAAAGCATCGCGATCTTGCAAACCTCGTGCGAGGTTCGGAACCCGTCGAAGAAGTGGATGAATGGAATGCGCGAACGCAACGTCGCAGCTTGCGAGATTAGGGCGAAGTCCATTGTTTCCTGCACGGACGCCGCCGAGAGCATTCCCCATCCGGTCGAACGGCAGGCCATCACGTCGCTGTGATCGCCGAAAATCGACAACGCATGGGTGGCAACAGACCTCGCCGTGACATGAAAAACCGTCGGCAGCAACTCGCCGGCAATCTTGAACATGTTCGGGATCATCAGCAGCAATCCCTGGGAAGCGGTGAAGGTGGTACTGAGGGTGCCGGTTTGCAACGCGCCATGCACCGCCCCGACTGCGCCGCCTTCGCTTTGCATCTCGATGATCGAGGGGATCGTATCCCAAAGATTGCGCTGGCCCTCGGATGCCCATTGGTCGCACCACTCGGCAATGGGGGAGGATGGCGTGATTGGATAAATCGCCATCACCTCATTGAGCCGGTAGGCCACATACGCTGCAGCCTCGTTGCCGTCGAGTGTCTTGAAATGAGCGTGGTTCGGTTCCGCGAAATTCGAGTTGTTCGATGTCATATCGGCGTGTTTTTCAAACGCTGATAATCTGTAACCAACGCGGGCAGAGGACTTCACTGGGGTTGCCAAAAGTTAACCTTTTTTTGCGGCATGGACTCGCAAAAAGTGGAGGACTCCCCCAACCTCCTCGAAGAAACGGCCTGAAAATGACCCGGGAACGACGTTTTTAACTGCGATTTGCGATTACCAGCGTCTTTTCGGCAATCGCGGTTGCGGGGGCGGGATCAATGCCCGGCACATGTTCGTCCCACCATATTGCCGCTGTTTTCGAAGTCCACTCCAGGGCAGAGGGACAACCCCCTAAAGCTTCGTCGAGCACCTCGGCGCTGGAGGGCCGACCGGCGGCCTGTTTTGCCAGGCAGCTCATAATCAGTTTTTCCAATTCAGGATCAACCGGCCGACCCAGGCGCTGTGACGGTGGCACTGGCATGTTTTTGAGGTGGCCGTCCAAAAGAATCGGAACCTCGGTCGACTCGAACAGGGTGTGTCCGGTCAGGAGCCAATAGCCAACGGCGCCCAGCGAATACAAGTCGCTGCGCGCATCGATGGCGTCGGGGGTTTCAATTGCTTCAGGGGCGATAAAATGCGGCGTGCCGACCACCGCGTTGGCTGATGCGCTGTCGGGCGCTCGCAAGTGCCTGGCTTTGACCAGCCCAAAATCGAGCACTTTGACGACGTCACACAGGCCGGCGCGGCGTGTGAGTAAAATATTGGCGGGCTTAACATCCCTGTGGATGAGTTGGGTGCGGTGCGCTTCTGCCAGCGAGCCGCAAACCTGGCGCAGAATGTAAATCACCCTTCCCTCGGGCTGCGGGCCGAATTTGCGGACAAGCTGGTCGAGATCAATGCCGCTAAGAAATTCCATGGCATAGTAAAAAAGGCCCTCTGGCGTCCGGCCGTAATCATAAACGGCGACGGTATTGGGGTGGGTCAACTGGCTGGTCATTTGGACCTCGTGCTCGAAGCGGGCCGCAGTGTCTTCATTGGTCTGGTCCGGGCTGAGCAGCTTAATCGCAACCGGCCGGCGGAGCAGAGCATGGCGCGCGCGATAAACCATTCCGTTGGCGCCTCTGCCGATTTCCTGCAACAACACGTATTGGCCGAGGCGGCGTAATGCAAGGGCGTCTTTTCGAAGCGACGCCTGCAAGGTTTCAACCCACAAAGTGAATGCGAAGATTCCTACGCCGCTCAGGGCCAGCAGCAGAAACAGGATGATGAACCCTTGCCTGACCAGGTTCAGCGTCCGGAAGGCTTCGTGGGCGGAGACCTCGGTGGCCACGCCCATGCCGTATTCCGGGAGCCAACTCCACGCTCCGACCACTTGGACTCCGCGATAGTTGCGGTAACCCTGAACGTCATAGCCTTCCTCGCCCATAAGTGCAGAGGCCGCCATTCGGGTCAGACGCGTATCGTGCGAAGAGGTGTTGCGGACCAGTCGCCCATCCGGCCCGACGATAGGTTCTATCAAGCGCATGTTCAGAATCGCGGTGGTCTCGGGTGAGTCGGGAATCAACCCGCGCTTTTTTAACTCGTCGTCGAACCGGGACGCCGTCAGCATCACCGCGCGATGGTCAAAAGCATAGGCCTCCCCGGTCTCGCCCATGCGGGCGACCGAAAATATCCGGCTGAATTCCATCTCCGGGCGCATGCGCACCGCCAAAACGGCAATGATGCTTCCTCCCGGCGATTTGACCGGTGCTGAAACAAACATCAAAGGACCTTCAGCCCGTTGGCTTAAGGTGGCCTCGCGAGCGAACGGCCGGGAGACCGCCAACTCCCCCCTCAACGATCTCCACATGAACATATCGTAGCTTCTCGGGGCCGGATGACCGACCAAGCGGCGGTAGGGCGAAGCCAAAATGCGCCTGTCAGGGCTCAATACGATGTAGTCGAGGTATTCGTGGGCATCCAGCAAAGGCTTTAAGTACAGCTGAAGGGTCCGGGCGGGTTCTGAATTGGCAAGGGACTCCTCGGTCACGTCATTGCTCCGGGCGAGGTCGACCAACTTGCCGATGGATTCCTCAATCCGCACGTCGGCTGCAAAAGAGCGCGCGTCGGCCTGTCTTTCTGAAAACCACAACCGCAGCGCCGCAATATCCGCATTGAGCAATGTTTGGAGTCGGGAAGCCAACTCCGCTCGTGTGGCCCCCTCGACCCTGTCGCGGACCCATAACCCAACCGCGCCCAGTATTAAGGCACCTAAAAGCGGCCAGATCCAGAGGTGCTTGGACAGGAGTACCGGCGCGTGCGTGATGAATCGCCCAAAGCGGATATGAAATGGCGGGTGGGCGTCGGTTGTCACCGCCTTAGCCTCTGTGCCTGAGGCCCGATTGTCAACCCAAGGCGCGGTCGGCTGCCACGGCCGGATCGGGGTGAATTCGACGATTCGGCGGGACCGGTGAGGACTCCGCGACAAGTTCGCGGGCTTACAAATACATTACATAATTGTAACGCGCTTTTTCGCAACAAAACACCCTCAGCGGTGTCTGTGTAGGTGATATGCAAACTGAAGCAACGGAACGCGGCCGGAGCTTGCAACCGGGACAACTCTGGAAGATCGAGACCGGTTACGTGCACATCGTCGAGGTAGGCAAACGGCTAGTCCATTACAAGGCCCTGCGGCAGCCCGGTCAGCGGGTAGCGGCCATTCGCATGATTGGCATCGAGTCTTTGCTGAAATACCTCACATTTTGCGAAGGCCAATTGGTCGAGAGAGCGGCAGTGATCTGATTTTTCATCAGGGGTACACGCACGGCCATCATCCTCGTTTGGGGCGAGGGTGATGGCCTTTTCGTTCGGTGGCCCATTTCTGTGGGCTTGAACTACCCAATCCAATCTGCTTTTCTGGCCCCGCAACGGTACCTGAACTTATGAAAACCACCCTTCCGCTTCTGCTGGCTCTTTTGTCTATCGCCCAAGTTTCAGACGCGCAGAGCCCTGTGATCGCTCAAGGCGCCGCCCTCCAGAAGTTAGCCGGCGATTTTTCTTTTACCGAGGGTCCCGCGTGCGACGCTCACGGCAACGTTTTCTTCACCGACCAACCGAACGACCGCATCCTGGAGTGGAGCACCGAGGGAAAGTTATCCACATTCAAACAGCCTTGCGGAAGGTCCAACGGCCTGTGTTTCGATTCCAAGGGAAACCTTTGGGCCTGCGCCGACGAGAAAAACGAGATGTGGAAAATCGATCCCTCAGGAAAGGTCTCGGTTGTCATTAAGGATTACCAGGGCAAACTTCTGAATGGGCCAAACGACATATGGCTCGAACCCGGCGGCGGGCTTTATTTCACCGACCCTTATTACCAGCGGGATTATTGGAAACGCGGCCCCAAGGAATCACCCGAGTGTGTGTACCACCTCGCACCCAATGAAAAGACGATGACCCGGGTCATTGACGACCTCAAGCAACCGAACGGCATCATCGGGACACCGGACGGCAAGACGCTCTTTGTGGCTGATATTGGCGGACACAAGACATACCGCTATTCCATCCAACCGGACGGCTCGCTCCGAGACAAAGCATTGTTTTGCGAGTTGGGTTCCGACGGGATGACCATCGACAAAGAGGGAAATGTTTATCTTACCGGCAACGGCGTGACCGTATTCGATCGGACTGGTAAACAGATTGAGCACATTGCCGTGGCCGAACCCTGGACAGCGAACGTCTGTTTTGGGGGGCGGGATCGCAAGACGCTGTTCATAACCGCGAGCAAAGGCTTATACGCCATGCGGATGAAGGTCGAAGGGGCGGGAAGCCAATAAGGAGTATGCATGAAGCGATTGCTCCTTGTTGTTTGGCCGGCCCTGGGTGCGTGGCTTATTTGCATCCAGTCCGTAATTGGCCAGGAGACCGCCGGCTCGGCCCCTCGTGAGTTGTGGGACGTCGCGAGGGATAACGCGTCAACGCACCGTTTTTCGACGTTGTTCACAGCGCAGGATGTTCGGCAATACCTTTCCACCGAGGATGGGATCGCGGCTGCGATCGCCTGGTGCAAACAGACGGCCCTAACAAAGGTCTATATCGAGGAGTTTCGCGATGGTTACACGGCTGAGCGCGCAACCCTGATTTCGTCCAGGGACAAATTGCGCGCCGCGGGATTCGAAGTGTCGGGTTGCGTGACCACCACAAGGGTTGGCAAACCTTCGACCGGGTGGAAAGAAGTCGGCTGCTGTTACACGGACGGGGCTACGCAGCAGAAGCTGCAGTCGATCTTCGAATATGCAGCGGGGTTATTTGATGAGATCATGATCGATGATTTTTGGTTCACCGATTGCGCGTGCGACCAATGCGATGCGGCCCGGCGCGCAGGTGCCGTCCGGATTGACGATCGAACGTACCCCGTCAGTGGGACGAACTGGGAAAACTACCGATGTGAACTGATGGTCCGCTTATCGGAAGATAAAGTGCTTGGCCCGGCCAGGCGCGTGAACCCGAAGGTGAAAGTGATAATCAAGTACCCGCAATGGTACGACAACTTCCACGTGCGCGGTTACGAGGTGCTGCGGGAGACCGCGGATTTTGACCGGATCTGGGTCGGGACCGAGACGCGTGATTACAATGACAAGCAGTGGGGCGGGACACCGCAATACGAAGGCTACTTTATCATGCGTTGGCTGGGAGGCATTGGCGGGCCCAAATGCGGTGGCGGTTGGTATGACCCGTACGGGACTACGGAACAAACGTACTTGGAACAGGCCCGGCAGACTATATTAGGCGGCGCCGCTGAATCGATGCTCTTCGAGTACAGCTCGCTCCTTCGCGATACCGGGCCGAAGAACGTTCAGGCGCTCCGAGCGGCCATCCCTGAATTGTTCAAAGTAGCAACCCAGGTCCGCGCCCGAGACATTCATGGCATCGCCGCCTACAAGCCGGCCAACAGCCACCCCGGATCGGAATCCAGGGTGTTTGATTTCATAGGCATGCTCGGTTTCCCTCTCGTGCCGTGTCACCAGTTTCCAACCAACGCGTCCGCTGCTTTCTTTTCCATTCACGCCCTGAAAGATCCGGCCTTTAACGCTGAGTTCGCGCGCCTGGTCGAGTCCGGAAGGCCCGTTCTCATCACGGACGGCCTGGCAAATGCCATTCACGACAAGTCCTCACTCGGCCGGTCCAACGTGCACGTCCTGGCTGTGAGGGGCGACCCTAAGTCACTCCTGCTGCTCGGAGAAACCGACCTAAACCCGTTACGCGAAAAGCTCCTGGCACCGTTCAAAGTTTCTTTGGTCGCACCCGCAAAAGTCGCATGGTACCTATTCACCGATGGCAGTTGGGTCGTCGAGAATTTCAACGATGGACCCGTTTCGGTGCGGGTGGGCAATAAGCCTGTCCAACTGGAGGCAAGAACCTGGAAATACCAATGGAACTGATTCTGCCACGGCGTTACCCAAAGGGGCCGGCCGACTTGGCTCGCTTAGGTCGCGCGTCCGTTTGGTTTTCCAGAGCCCTTATTGGGATCGTCATTCTGAACAGCTTTATGGCTTGCGCAAAGGATGAATTCAGATTGTCTTCGGCCGACAAAGTCCCCTGCCCTATCGTCATTTCTGCCCAGACGATTCTATCGGAACAGTACGCAGCCCAGGAACTGCAGCATTACCTCAAGGCAATGACGGGGGTCGATTGTCCTGTGGTGCAGGACACCGCCCCATTCAAACGCAGGCAAAGAGAGATCCTGCTGGGGGACAACGCGCATTCAAGGCAGCTTGGACTGAACATCGATCTCGCCAGACTCGGGTCGGAAGGTTTTGAGCTTCGCACCTGGGGTAACAAGCTGATCATTGTCGGTGGCCAGCCACGGGGGACACTCTACGGGGTTTATTCTCTCCTTGAAGACAAGCTCGGCGTGCGGTGGTTCACCCCGGAACTGGAATATGTGCCGCGAACAAACCAGGTCATCCTCGCAGGCCTAAAACAAACCTTCGTGCCGGCATTTGAATATCGCGAGGTGTTTTGGACCGAAATGATGCGCAACTCGGATTTCGCGGCTCGTCATCGCCTGAACGGTGAGCATTACGGCCTTTCGGCAAAACACGGCGGCCGCGCCGTGGTGTATTTCCCCTTTGTGCACAGCATGGATGAACTGGTTCCCCGCCAACTCTACAAAGAACATCCCGAGTATTTTCCGCTGATTGACGGAAAACGGGTCGACGGTTACGTGCAACGATGCCTTTCCAACCCGGATGTTTTGAAGCTGGCCATCACAAATGTCCGCAAATGGATTGTTGAGCACCCGGAAGCCACCATCATCAGCGTTTCACAGAATGACACTCGCAATTGGTGCCGATGCGAGCAATGCAAGGCGTTCGACGACCAGGAAGGCAGCCCTGCGGCGTCTTTGATCCGGTTTGTCAACGCCATCGCCCAGGACATCAAACCGGACTATCCCCGAGTCCGCATCGACACGCTCGCATATCAATATACTCGCAAACCGCCGAAGACCGTTCGACCCCGCGAAAACGTCATCATCCGTTTGTGCTCAATCGAATGTTGTTTTGCTCATCCGCTCGCGACGTGTGATTCGCCGGAAAATCAGCGGTTCCGTGAGGATATTGTCGCCTGGCAACCGGTCGCTCCTAAACTTTACATCTGGGACTACACACCGAACTTCGGTCATTACCAGCAGCCCTTTCCAAACTTTGACGCATTGCAACCAAACGTTCAGTTCTATGTCGAGCACGGCGTTAAAGGGCTCTTCGAGCAAGGCAATTACTCGCCGGGCGGGATGGGAGAAATGGGGCCGTTGCGGGCTTACCTGCTGGCGAGGCTGCTCTGGAATCCCAATTCGGACCTGAAACAAGACACGGCCGAGTTCCTGCGGGCCTACTACGGCAAGGCCGCCCCACAGGTCCAGTCGTATTTGGACCTCCTGGAAAATCAGGTCCGTGGCGGCAAAGCGCATGCCCACATCTTCGACTCGCCAAAGCCGAGCTACCTGGGTGACGCGTTCCTTGACGGAGCTCTTAGCTGTTTTGATGAAGCTGCCCGGGCCGCTGAAAACGATGAGATCCGGTTTCGAGTAGAGGTAGCCCGCCTGCCAATTGAATACGTGATGTTGGCCCGGAAACGTGTTCAAGGCGAGGACCGGACGGCTTTGCTTAAACGTTTCCTGGAAACGGCCCGCAAAGCCGGGATTTCAAATACCAGCGAAACCGAATCTCTCGAAAACTGGGCTAAAAAAATGGAAGCAGCCAATTGAAGACAAACGCGGTTCGTGGTTTCAACTGGCTTTCCAAACAGACTTTGCAACTTGCCATCCATTCACGAATCAAGCGACTGAACCTGGCGCGTGGCTTCGCCGACGCGGATTCATTGGCGAGGGTTTCGACGCGGTCCTGGGGCGGCCTGTGGGCCTGCGGGATCCTGTGCCTGAGCGCTCTCGTTGTGCTGGCGGCGGATAGCCGCATTTCGACTGGCTGCATCGATAATCCGTTTCTGAAAGTGACAATGTCCGCGGCGACAGGCCGTTGCGAAATCCTGGACAAGTCGAGTGGAGCTACTTGGGACGGCTCTGGTTTTGGCGCCGTTACCTTAAGAATCGCTGGAAAACCCTCCCGGGTCGTGCTCAAGAGCTGCGAATTGCTCCGCCCACCACAGAACTCAGGTTTTTTCGCCGTGTTTCACCCCATAACGAACAATCCGGCAGCGTTGCGGGTACAGTTCGATTATTTGCCGGAGGCGCGCGCGTTACAAATCAGCTATGACACGGATCCGGGTCTGGACATTGAAAGCTTTTCGCCGCTGCCCCAACTCCTTGAGGCCACGCGATCGGGGCACGGTTACGTCGTTGTGCCCGCGCGGGAGGGGCTCTTGATCCTTGCCGATAGCGGCATCGCGTTCACACATCGTTTCGACACCTACGCCTACGAGGGGTGCCATATGGAAATGCTGGGCGTCGTCCAGAACCGCTCGGCAGTACTGGCAACATGGGACGACCCGTATGTGGCGGTCGACGTGAGAAGCACAGTGCGGAAGGGCGATTGGGAGAGCGAGGCCCAAACCGTCGCCGCCGCACTGGTGCTCACAAAAACGGCGAAATCATTCCAACTACATTTCCTCGGCAAAGAGGATTACGTCGGAATTGCCAAAGCTTATCGGGAGGTCGCAAAGCGCAGAGGATTCTTCGTCAATTGGGATGAAAAGCTCAAAACGAATCCCGAACGCTCCAAGCTGTTCGGCGCGGCGAACATCAAGCTTTGGAGCGCGCTCGACAGGCGGATGAACGAGGAGAGCACAAAAGAGGAATCCGTCCGCACCAACTGGACCTTCAAGGATGTGGCCGAACTGGCCGAACACCTCAAAAGAGACCTGCAACTCGATCGGGTCTTGTTCGCTCTTGGCGGATGGATTCACCGCGGTTACGACAACCAGCACCCGGATGTTCTTCCGACCGCCCCGGAATGCGGCGGCGATGGCGCCTTCTCCGATTGCGCGCGCCGGGTTATGCAACAGGGGTACCTGTTTTGCCTGCATGACAATTACCAGGACATTTACCGGGATTCTCCATCCTGGAATGAGCGGTTCGTTATGAAGACCCCCGATGGCAAACTCGCCCGAGGAGGTCATTGGGCGGGTGGACTGGCTTTTTTGACCTGTTCCAGGATGGCTGTTGAATTGGCGCAGCGCCCGCAAAATTTGCCGGCGGTGAAGGAACTCTCCAGGGCCAATGCTTACTTTATTGACACCACGTACGCCGCCGGGTTGCAGGAGTGTTTTGATCCTGAACACCCACTCACCCGCGCCGATGACATGAGATGGAAACAGGCCCTGTCAGATTATGCCCGAGGGGTCTTCGGCGTGTTTGGAAGCGAGTGCGGTCGCGAATGGGCGATACCTCATGCCGATTTCTTTGAAGGCCTGACCGGGGTGAGCGGCCGTTCGTATCACGATGCCACGTTGCCCGACAAGCTTGGCGCTGTCGTCGTTCCCTTGTTCGACCTCGTATACCGCGAGTGCATCGCCATGTATGGCAAATACGGTTACGATCCCAAGCAAGCCGGCCAATATGTGCTGCAGCATATCAGCCTCGCGCGTCCATTGAACTATCATTCGATCCCGCCGCACCTGTACTGGAAATCGGCCCAGTCCGAGGAATTCACGCTCGACATCTCACCCCTCGAACCTGAGATCGTCCCGCTCCGCACACGCCAGCTTCAAGTCACTTACCGCTGGAGAGTGCAGGAACCGCTGGCGAGCAATTGGCAGGCGTTCGTTCATTTCACGGACTCCGCAGGCACTATCAAATTTCAAAACAACTATCGCCCCAACCCGCCGACTTCGGAATGGAAGCCGGGCAATGTCAGCCAGGGGCCTTTTACTGTAGACATTCCACAAAATATCGTTGGGCCGGTCGAAGTTAGGACCGGATTATACGATCCCGCGACAGGAACTCGCGCCCGGTTGAAGGAACGCCGTGGCCAAAATCGGGACTACCTCATTGGTAAGCTGATCGTCCTTACGAACGGAATTGAATTCCAGCCAGCGAATACCCTCCCCGCGCCAGGCCCCAGTCTCGACGTGTTCACCCATGCGGAAAACGGCTGGGCCGCCGGAATGAACGAGACCGATCGATTCATCAAAAACACCTACGAAGTGCTTTCGCCTCTGAACGAGCTGACAGCCAAATTGCCAATGACCAGCCACCAATTCATAACGCCTGACAGAAAAATCCAACGCACCACCTTCGGCGAAGGAACGGCGCAGGTTAATGTGACGGTAAACCTCAGTGACGCCGAATGTCTTTGTCCTTGCAGATTTGGCGGTCAATTACGTCTCCCGCCGTTGGGCTTTTTGGCCGAAGGCCCAGCGTTCGTCGCTTTCTATTCCCTTAATTGGGGTGGACGTGAGTTCGATGAACCCGCCTTGTTTACGATGCGAAGCACGGACGGAAAGAGTCTGTCCGCATCGCGGAAGATCAGGGTGTTCCACGCCTTTGGTGACGACAAACTACGATTGGGGTCCAACGTTGTTTCGGTTCAACGCGAAGGGCTCGTGGATCCCAAATCGCGATGAAAAACCTCTCTTCCGATCTGCGCGGTTGCCGGTGTCAATCCGAGTTCGTCGATCGTTACAAACGAATCTTCGTTTCACCGCACCAAGGAATTCCGACGGCTGCCAAGCCAAGAAGCACGTTTGCGAGTTTCTTGTCTCGGGTTCTTTACGCTGCGCTTGTTGCGATAGCCTCAGCCTTGGGCCAAGCGAACACGTCTCTCGGGGCTGCTTTCGACGCCGCGCCGTTCGCCCAAATTTTACCCGAAGGTAACGGACTGATTTGGGAGGATCCCCGTGAAATCCATTCCGTGATTGTGACCTTTTCGGGCCCGGTGGAAGCGGGCAAAGTTCACCTTGAATATTGGGGCAGCCGTTGGCCCGAGCAGCATCTGCCCAAGGACCGGGCGCCGGGAGGAGGAGATGTTGGCTGGATGGAACTTGGCAATTGGTTCCAAGGCGGGTGGCGCGTAGCCGATGCCGAAGCGACGGTGAATGGTTCCACCGTGGCGTTCAGGTTTCATCCGGTGAACGCAAGGGAGTTCCCAAACCTCAAGGATTACCCTGCGGCTTTTCGATATAGCCTGAAGCTGCGGGTGGCTCCTGCGGATGCATCCCAAAAAATCGAAAGATTTGTCGTCGAAACTGATTCTACCGTCGAGTCGCGCGACCTGGTGCTTTCCTGGAAAGATCCGGCGATCTCCAACGTGCGCGTAACGGCATTCAACGGCCAAATCGAGCAAACCGAGACAACCCCAGGCCGAACGCGCACTCGTTGTATCTGCACGGTTAACCCTGATCCGAACACGTTTGACCGCACGCTGGTTAGCGTTCAAGTCGGGACAAACACGTTTACGTTTGCGCCGGATAATATCAAGCAGGGACCCTTGTTTCTTCCCGAGTTCGGGGTCGCAGTCTCGGTGGGCGACGAGGCGCGAGATTACGCAGCGGTTGAAGCCGACCGGCGATCCCTCAAAGGACAAAGCTTGTACGACCGGGTCCGCGAGCTGCCTGAGCAAACCTGGACCAAAGCCTGGTCAGGTATGCCCCCAAAGAAATCGCGCATTTACTTCCCTTTGGGACTGGATGGAGGCCGGGAACGTTTTCTTCTGCAGGCCGACGGGACGATCCGGTTCCGACTCAATGACAACTTCCTGGAGGCGCGCCCCGGCGCGGACACTCCGCGGCTTAAACTCGAAAAAGGGCCTGTCCGGGTTTCGTTCGGTTCGTTTGGCCAACCGACCGCCCGTGAACTCCAGGACAGCACGCTGCCTGTCTGCCTAACCACCTGGACAAACGATGGCTTGCTAGTGACTCAAACGGCGTTCGTCACCAGTCTGCACGGAACAAAACCGGCCGGGCCGGTGCCCGCGGCGGACTCGTTCGTCGTATGTATGATGAGATTCGTCATCACGAACACGTCCAGGAGTTCCAGGACCGCGCGGTTGCCCATGACCTATAGTTGGGGCGAGACCAATCAGCCGCTTCGGATGGATAGCAAAGGCTTCCTTTGGTCCGGCGAATACCTGTGCGGGCAGGTCATTGCCGCTCCGTTACCACAGAGCAACTCCATGGATCCAATATGGACGGGAGACCTGAGCCCGGGCGAATCCAAAACGGTGCTCGTGAAGATTCCCTACGTCGTCCTTCAGGGCCAAACCGAGCGAGAAGCTCTCAGCCAACTCGATTTCGATCGCGAACGGAAAGCGGTGGCCGGTTATTGGCAACGCCGTATGGACGAGGGGACTCAGCTGATTTCTCCGGAGCCGGTTCTCAACGATTTTTTTCGAGCGGATGCCAGCCACCTGCTGATTAATTGTGAACTTGAGCCCAATACGGCCAGGCGTTTCGCGAGAGTGGGATCGTTCAGCTACGGCGCGTACGGAAACGAGTCGTGCATGATGGTGGTGGACCTGGATCGGCGTGGCTACCACCGGGAAGCCCGGGAATGTCTCGATGCATGGCTTCATTACCAGGGCACCATGGGGCTGCCGGGTGATTTTTCATCCCATAACGGTGTGCTGTACGGCGCCGGAGGTTACGAATCCGGCGGTTACAATCAACACCATGGATGGATTCTGTGGATGCTGGCCGAACATTATCGGTTCACCCGGGACGACGTGTGGCTGAGACAGGCCGCCCCCGGGATTGTGTTGGCGTCAGATTGGATCGTTCAACAAACCGGACGCACAGCCAATCGGAACGAACTCGAGCGAGGACTCCTTCCCCCCGGAACCCTGGAGGATATTGGCGACTGGTGGACATGGCTTTCGACCAGCTGTTACACTTGGCGCGGGCTCGATTCGGCCGCCTGGGCTCTGGAACAAATAAAGCATCCGGAGGCGCGGCGGATTCGGGCAGCGGCCGACGAGTATCGCGCGAACCTTCTGCGGAATTTTCGCAAAGCTGCCGAACGGTCTCCGGTAGTCGCATTGCGCGACGGAACCGCTGTTCCACACATTCCCTCGTATGTGCAACGCCGCGGCCGCAGTTTCGGCTGGATTTGCGAGACTCTCGAGGGCGCCATCCACTTGCTCATCACCGGAGCTCTCGACCCGCATTCCCTCGAGGCGGAGTGGATTCTCAAGGATTACGAGGATAACTTGTTTCTCTCCAATCAATACGGCTACACGCTCAACGAATTTGACAAATACTGGTTCGACCGCGGGGGAATGTCGATGCAAGCCTGCCTGTTGCTGGATGTCGAACCGTACCTGAAGCGTGATGACGTAAAAAACGCGTTGCGCGCGATGTTTAACGCCATTGCCGTAAGCCATTTTTCCGACGTTCATATGAACACGGAACATGCGCTTCCTGAGATGGGAGATTGGCGCGGCGATCACTTCAAAACCTCGGATGAATCGAACGCCTGCGGTTGGCTGCGCGAGATCTTCGTACGCGAAGAGAATGACCGGCTGCTCCTTGGCCAAGCAGTGCCGCGTGAATGGTTGAGGCCGGGGCAAAAATGCGGGCTGCGCAATGCGCATACATATTTCGGGCCCATGAGTTTGCTGTATACGGGAGGCAATCGAGTCGTCACCTGCGAGCTTCAACCGCCGCGGCGCAACTCACCCAAGGGGATTCGCCTCCGTTTCCGCACGCCGGATGGACAACCGATTCGCACTGTGACGATCAACGGCAAACCGTCCCGAGATTTTCATGACGACTGGGTAGAGCTGCCCCCAAGTACGACCCAAATGACTGTCACGATAACTTATTGAAAATTCCAGCGACACCGATCCTCTGGATTCCATCTACCCTTGCCTTGTGCTACCCTGATCCGAAGTCATGGAATTGCGAGAGTTTGCAGAGCGCATCCTGTTCTCCTCAAGTTTAGACGAAAAACTCGATTGCCCGTCCGAGTTGACAGATGACCGTCCAGGCCCAGCCCTGGAAACACCCGTGTCACCTGGCCGACCCCGCGAACTGCGCTTCAAGACAAGCCGTTCCGGAAAGAATCAAGCTCCCAGCCTTCAGGAGTTGGAAGACGCCGACAAACGCGGGAGGTTGCTGCATTTCTTTGCCAACCATGAGTTGCTCGCGACTGAGTTAATGGCTTTGGTCTTGTTGCGATTTCCTGAAGCGCCCGCTGATTTTCGCCAGGGCGTTCTGCGCACTCTGAAGCAGGAGCAACAACACACCGCCTGGTACCTAAACCGGATGAAGCAGTGCGGCGTCACTTTTGGGGAATTGCCCGTCAGCGGCTATTTTTGGCGCGCGGTTGCGCCCATGCGCAGTCCGCTCGATTACCTCGCCGGCTTGAGCCTTACATTCGAGCAAGCGAACCTTGATTTTACCCGCTACTTTGCCAAGGGCTTTTCGGATGTCGGTGACATCGAGACCTCGCGTTTGCTTGAGCGCATTTACCGGGACGAAATTGGCCACGTCGCCTACGGCTTGAAATGGTTCCGGAAATGGAAGGACCCGGCCCGCAGTGACTGGGAAGCCTTTTGCCAGGCGTTGCGCTTCCCGATGTCCGCGCAACGCGCAAAAGGTCCCGTATTCAACCTGGAAGGCCGAATCGAAGCCGGGCTGGATCGGCAGTTCATTGACGAACTGAATGTCTATGCTCAATCCAAAGGCAGAACTCCCGGCGTTTTCCTTTTCAATCCTTTTGCGGAGGGCCGCATCGCCTTGGGCAAGGCGTTTACTCCAAACGCATACCAACAACAGCTCCAAAACGATCTCGAAAATTTGCCTCAGTTCCTCTGCCGCCAGGATGACATCGTCCTGGTGACCAGGCGACCGTCCGTTTCATTTCTCAGCGGACTTAAGCTGCAAGGCTGGATAGTGCCTGAATTCGTCGAACTCAAACCAGGCCCCGTCGTTCCCGAAGCCCTGCTCTTGCGCAAACTCGGCGGGTTGCGTCCCTGGGCCTGGAGCCCCGACAGCCTGGAGGTCCTCTCGCCGCTGATTTCCAATGTCTCCGAAGGAAGTTCGCGCCCCGCTAATTATTTTAACGGCGCCGTCGCCATGCTTTATTCCAAAAAATGGGCTGCCGAGTTCTTGACCAGGTTTCTAGATGAGTGCGGCCACGGACGTTTCGCGCAGGAGAAGCTGCCGCCGCTGTGCACCAACGACGAAGGGGGCGTGGCAGCATCGAGCGTAAGCGAGACCCAGCTGCTAATCAGACGAATTCGCGAGACCGGGCATCGTTCTATCGTCATCAAAGAAGCGATCGGTTTGGCAGGCCATAACGCAATCCGCTTTCTTGAACCCGAGCTCTCGGATCGCCAGGCGCGCTGGATCGCTTCGGCGATCGATAAAGGCGGCGAGCTCATTGTGGAACCCTGGCTTCAACGCGTGTTGGATTTCTCGGTCCAACTGGAAATGGATGCCGAAGGATTGAAGCTCGTCGGCTACACCGGCTTGTTCAATGATTGGAAGGGACAGTTTCGAGGAAACTCAGCAGAACCCGGCTGGAGAAATCGCGTTTCCGTTGGATTGCAGCGGTTTTTTCCGGATTCGCCCGGGATCGCGCTCAAAGTTCACCAACTCTATTCAAAGATCCGTTTGTTATTGGAACCGGAACTGGAGAAGGCCGGCTACCGCGGGCCGATCGGGATCGATGCTTTTGTTTATCGCACCGCAAAAGGACAAAATCGGCTCAAACCGATTGTGGAAATCAACCCGAGGTACACCATGGGACGCCTCACTTTGGAACTGATGAGAAATGTGGCTCCCGGCCGCACGGGCACGTTCAGACTGGTTAATCGGAGGCAGATTCAAAACGCGGGGTTTAAAGATTTTCCCACATGGGCGCGAGCCGAACAGAACCGGTGCCCTGCCCAGCTCCGGGGCGAACCGGTGCCTAAACTCACGGAAGGATTTGTTTGTCTAACCGACCCCGGTCAGGCAAAGGTGTGCCTGGCGGTGTTAAATGTCGCAACAACATCCCTTTTTTCTTGAGCCGGACACGCCGCGCCTCACGCATGGTTTTTCTGAAGGCACAGTCACCCCGCCACCGATCAGGACGTGAGCCTAAAAAGTGGGGAGGATCAAAGAGCGCAACCGCTACGCTTTAATCTTCGGCGTAACGCGCTTTGAGCATCGCCGAAAAACGCGCTGCTTTTTCCTTGCGCCGTTTTTTGGCGCTGGGTTTCTCGAAACGCCGGCGCAACCTGAATTGCTGCAGCGTTTGCTCGCGATCCAGTTTCTTTTTCAGCCGGCGAATCGCCTTCTCGACGGGTTCGCCCTTTTTTAGTTTAACTTCAGACATTCCAGAATCCGGCAGAGCATAAGGGTTGGTCGGAGGAACACAAGTCCAACTTGGCTCACGAAACGGCTTTGTTCAGGTGCCAGCCAAGGTAATACTGAATCCGCCATGGCCGTTGAGAATCGGATTGTCAAAGTGCAGAAACGGAACCGGGCCCTACTCCGGTTCGACACCGCCCGGATTGTCAGAGCCGTTTTGCGCGCGGCGCAATCCGTCGGGGGTTTTCGCCAGGATTTTCTTCCGGGCATTAACAGTGCGCTCTTTGATGCCTGGCCTGCAGACGAACAAATGGCGGAATTTGTGGGCGACACGGTCGTGGTTTTGCTCAACGCAAATCCGCGCCACCTGATTGCCAATTTCCCGCCGACGATTGAACAGATCCAGGAGGCGGTCCTGCACGCGCTGCGCAGCCACGGTTTTCAACACACGGCGGACGCCTATGCCTGCTACCGTTGGGGACGTCACTGGCTCCGCGAGGGCGCCCTGTCGAGCGAGCAATTCATCGGCAACGGCGTTCCCGCAACCGAAGTTGAGCGGCAGGTTATTTGGAATTCGAAGCGCGGTTGCGAGAACATCGAGGGGATGAATCAATTAGTCAGGGCCGGCCGGCTCGGTCCGGTAATTGCCGAGGCACTCGAGCTCTATGAACGTTCGATTGACGATGCGGCGACAAAGCTGTTCAAACGACTGGAATCCAACAACCCCTTAAAAATGATTTGGATTACGGGCCCGACCTGCTCCGGAAAGACGACCACGACCGTCAAACTCACCGAGCGATTGCAGAAACACGGGTTGCGCTTCGTGATGCTTAACCTCGACGATTATTTTTGGTCGCTCGTCGAGCACCCGACAGACTGGATCAATGACCGCAATTACGAAACGCCCGAAGCGCTGGACATTCAATTGCTCAACCAGCATCTGCGTGATTTGCTGGCGGGCCGCACCATTACCAAGCCTGTTTTCGACTTCAAAGAAGGCCGCCGGGTCGAGGGAGCTGAATTGAAACTTGAGCCCGGCGAAATTCTCTTGCTGGATTGTTTGCATGGACTGTATCCCCCGATGACAGAATCGATCGAGCCCTCGGCCCAGTTCCGGTTGTATATCGACGCTCAACCCGGCATGTACTACGGCAAACCCGGCTCATCCAGGCTGGTCTGCTCATCGGACATGCGCTTGATGCGCCGCATGCTGCGCGACGCCCGCCACCGCAATCACAGCCCGCTCCGGACTATTCTTCATTGGCATTACGTCCGCTCCGGTGAACTGTACAGCATCCTGCCGTTGCGCGGGCTGGCTGACCACGTGATCAACACTGGCTTTGGGTTTGAACTACCGGTCCTGAAAGCCTGCTTTGCGCTCGAAACCGGATGCCTGCCGCGCCCGCAGGATTTTGCGCCGTATGCAGGTTTCCTGGATGCCAAGGTGCGTTACAGCCGCATCTGTGAACTTCTCGAGGCGGTCGAACCGGTCTCAGCCCAATCGCTTTCCAATTATGACCTGGTCCCAGGCGATGCCGTCGTCCGCGAATTCATAGGAGGCGGCACGGTACGTATCCCGCACAACAACTGAGTTCGGTTGAATTGAAGTGGCGTCCGGGGCGACCGCTGAATAGACTTTCGTCATTCGTTCGGACGTGCGATACCCCACCACGCCCGAACCGATTCAGAAACGAAATGACCTCAACAACTAGGCGGCAGCCGGCGCGCTATCAACCCGCGTTGAAAAGCAACTTCCGGCAAGAGGCGATGCCCGCCCGGTCCAGACCTCAACCGCGCGCCAGGAAATGGAATGGGCGATAACTCCGGCAAGTCCACAGTGCTGGTGATCGACGATGAACTGCAGATTCGACGTCTGCTCCGAGTTTGTCTCGAATCCACGAACTATCGGGTGATTGAAGCTGCCACTGGACAGGAAGGTCTGGCTGCGGCGGCCCAACATCGTCCAGATGTTGTGGTGCTGGACCTGGGGTTGCCGGACATGGACGGGGTGACCGTTCTTACGCGGTTGCGCGAATGGAGCCGTGTGCCGGTTTTGGTCCTTTCTGTTCGAGACCGGGAAGAGGACAAAATAAAAGCCCTGGACCACGGGGCGGACGATTACGTAACCAAGCCGTTCGGGAGTGGTGAATTGCTGGCGCGTTTGCGCGTGGCGATGCGTCACGGGTTGCCTGCGCCCGAAGAAGCCGTGTTCCGAACGGGTGACCTGGAAGTCGACCTTACCGCCAGGTCTGTAAAAAGGGCCGGTAACGAGATAAAACTGACCGGGACTGAATATGCGCTGCTACGGTTGTTTGTTGTGCATGCTGGGAAAGTGCTGACGCATCAACAGATCCTGCGCGAGGTCTGGGGGCCGAATTATCTCGATCAAACCCACTATCTCCGCGTTTATATCGCGCACCTCCGAGAGAAACTGGAAGCCAATCCCACCAAGCCCGCCTTGTTCATAACCGAGCCGGGTATCGGGTACCGTTTGACGCTCAAATCTGAACGAGATGGCGGCTGAAGCGGCCGAAGTCTCAATCCCCGGCAACCATGGTCCACATCCCGCGCGGGGCATTCGTTGTCCCCGATCCAATGGTATCGACGTACTTAAGTGTCGACACGTGCCCGTCGTGGAAAAGGTAGTTGAAACGGAAAGCATGAAGCCCGTACTCCGCCGCGCCGTAGTTATACGTCGAGGATCCGATTTGAAAACAGTCGGGCGTCAGGCCTGAAAAATTGCCCGACGAGTTCACCGGCCCGGCACAGAAGGACGGCCAATCGTTGCCCGCCATATTTTCTCCGTTTGGAACCTCGGCCAGCAGAATTGTGCCCGAGGAATCCTTTACCACGCTGGATTTATAGCCGGGAGGTTCCCACGAAGGATGCGACCCGTCGTTATTGGCGATGTACACCCCCACGCCGAATTTGGGGTCCGGTAAGACCGGGTGTGGCCCGGTGGCTGACCCGGCGAAATTCATCGAATAAGATCTCCTGGCTGCAAATTGGCCCCAGCCGATTGAAACCTGGATTTGATCGGCCGGACATTTGAGTATCCTGGGGACCTTGTTTGGATTTGTAATTCCCAGTTCCAGGTCTTCATCCGAATCGGTTCCGCCAATGCTGCGGTGGATGTAATCGTCCCAGGTCAATTGATACATGTAGTCGCCGGTTCGATTGGCGGCCGGAGGATACTTGTCCTCATGGTCGAGGACGAAAATTTGGAAGGCGGCCCCCAATTGCTTAAGCTGCGAGGCGCATTGGAGGCGTTGGGCGCGAGCTTTGGCTTTTGAAAGCGCTGGTAACAACAACGCCGCAAGGATCGCGATAATGGCAATGACCACAAGCAATTCGATCAGGGTGAATGCGCGGGTTGCCCGGTCCTGGCGAAGCTGTGGCTGCGCTGTTCTCATAACCAGGTACGCAGTATCGCAAATTCCGGCCGACAATGCATCAGGAGTTTTTGTAGTCAAAATTTGCTCCATTAACAACTTGCAACCGATTGAAGGATCGGGTCCGGAGCGCGAGCGGCGGCCCCCTCCCAACCGCTCGGCTCCGGCCCGGCAAATTCGACCACCGCAGCGACCTACCGCCAGCCTTCACTTCATTAAACGGAAGAGCAGGTGCCGACCTTACAAAAAATTTCGAAAATCCGCCTGACCTCGCGCCCGGGGACAGCCGCTCAAAACATGTCAATTGAAGCTTTCGACCGGGTTTTGATAGAGTCCGTGCGATGCCACGCTTCAAGGAACTCAGGCCATTGGTTGTTCGGACGGCGCTCCCAAAGACGGCGTCGTTTGGCAACCAATCCGGAAAGGGTGGCCCTGCGAGCCGGGGTTCCGCCCCAGCGAGTTGCGGGGGTGGAGAGCGCGTGTTTCTCGAATCGTGAAACGCAAGCGGCGCAATGCCTGGGCCCTTTGGCTGGCGATCGCGTCGGCGCTTTGCGGACTGCTGTGGCTGTGGCGGGCAGGCAACCCTTTGCTCCACCGCCCCGTGGCCTCGGGCCTTCCGACACCGGCAGCACCCCCTACGCCCGGGCAAGCTGAGTCAAATGCTCCACCATCGCCCGCACCACAAACCAGACCACCCGCCTCCGTGCCGTCTATTGCAAATCAATCAGATCGTGCAGTCGCGGACTCTTCCATCCAAAACCTGCCGGCAGTTTACCCCCGGCCGCTGCGCAACGCCTTCGAGCTGCAACTGGCCCTCGCCAGGCAAGCGCTCTCACCGGGCTCACTGGACGGCGTCCCCGGACCGCAGACGCGTTCGGCCATCGCTGCTTTTCAAACGAAACGGCATTTGCCTATTACCGGAGAACTCGACGAGGCCACTCGACAAGACCTCCTTTTGACTGCCGCTCCGATGACCACCTATGTCATCAGCTCCAATGATCTCGCGCGTCTCCAACCGGTTGGAGAGACGTGGCTGGCCAAATCTCAGCAGTCCGCGCTCGATTATGAGTCAATCCTCGAACTCGTCTCCGAAAAGGCGCAATCGAGCCCCAACCTGATCCGCCGGCTGAACCCCGCCTTGAATTGGCAGTCCATCAGCACGGGCACGTGCGTTCAGGTGCCTGACATTGGCATGCCCACGCTGAGCGGACGCAGCGCATTCGTTACCATTCGTCTCAGTGAAAAGGTCCTCGAGGCGTGGGACGAGA
>Ga0070738_10001813_pt1 | contig 38237 bp, 31 predicted proteins | sample Coa_R2_2_FD_66446 | JGI IMG/M metagenome (GOLD analysis project Ga0070738, IMG submission 66446) | Surface soil microbial communities from Centralia Pennsylvania, which are recovering from an underground coalmine fire - Coalmine... | ecosystem: Environmental > Terrestrial > Soil > Unclassified ...
GCAGCAGCGCTGCCTCGGCGCTCGTGCCGATCAGTCCGAATGACAATAGCCACGCCACGCCCTTCACGAGAGGCACGCCGCAGAAATTCCGGGTGCTGCCGCGCAGCGCTCGACCCATGCGGCGCAGCAGCCCTGCCAGGGACAGCGCCGCCGGCGCGCCGAGGGGCGCCGCGTAGAAGAGATTGAGCCAAGAAAAGCCGCCTGGTCGCTTGGTGATGTTGTAAAGATGAAATCCGGTTCCAGCTGCGCCCGTCGCCAGGGCGAGGCCATCGACGACGTCCGTGGCCTTTCCGTTCGCCGTCGAAGGCTTGAGAGCGTCGCGCAGACTTGCGGCCAGGGTCATCGTGGAGACGATCAGCGGCGCATACATCGCCTTGTTATTGAATGAACCGCGATAATGCTCGATGCCGCTGTCGCTGAGCGCCGCCAACGCCAAAAGCGCCGATCCCAAGCTGGTTCCGCGGGCCGCCCGTTGCCGTCGCGACATCGAGCGAGGGCGAAGGATCGGTGGACCGCTCCGTCTCGCGACAAGGCCGATCGCGGCCAATCCGGCAAGAGCGGCGAGTCGCGAATCTCTCGCCATGAGTATCATCGGACGCGATAAGACTCGGCGTCGCGTTCCTTGAACGCGAGACCGAGCCCCGGACGGGAAAGATCGGGCGCGATCATTCCCCCATGAGGTACCGGCGCCCCGTCGAACAAAAGGCGCTCGATACGCACATGATCATGGAACCATTCCTGATGTCGGAGTCGAGGCGACGCGCAGGCCACATGAAGATGGGCCGCCGGCGCGCAATGCGCGGACAGATCGATATGGTGGGCGTCGGCAAGGGCGGCGGCCTGCAGAAGCCCGGAGATTCCGCCGCAGCGCGTTACGTCGGCCTGCAGGACGTCGATCGACGGACGCGTTATCAGCCGGCGGAAATCGTCGAGCGTGTAGCCATATTCGCCGGCGGCGATTTCCATGCCCGCGGGGCCATGCTCGCGCATGAGATCGAGACCGTCGATGTCATCCGACGAAACCGGTTCTTCGAACCAGGCGACGTCATACTCCGACAGCCTTTGCGCTATGTCCAAAGCGCGTTTGGCGGTAAAGGCTCCGTTGGCGTCGACGAACAGACCTCTATTTCCGATCGCGTGCCGCGCACGCTGCACGCGGGTCGGATCACGTTCCGGATCGCTGCCGATTTTCATCTTGACCCATCGGCAGCCCTCGCGTTCGACCCAACCAGCGAGTTGATCTTCGAGCTTGTCGTCGGAGTAGCTGGTAAAGCCGCCGCTGCCGTAGACGGCGATCTCCTGTCGAACGCAACCCAGCAGACGCGTCAGCGGAACGCCCAGGAGCTTCGCCTTGAGATCCCATAGAGCGAGGTCGATTGCCGAAATCGCCATCGCCGCGAGCCCCGGTCGGCCGAGGTTACGAACGCCGCGCCAAAGCGCGGCAATCGCTCCGGGAATGTCGAACGCCGATCGTCCGCTGACGATCGGCGCCAGCGTGCCGTCGATGAAGGGTGCCAGCGCCGAATCGGCATAGGTGTAGCCGAGTCCGCTGTTGCCATCGGCGTCGATTTCTACAAGCACCAGCGTCGTCTTGTCCCATGCGAGGGTGCCGTCAGCCTCGGGCGCGTCGGTCGGGATTTCGAAGGCGCGCGCCGCGATCCGTGCGATCGCCGCCTCTGTCATTGATCAATCTCTCCCCGGCAGCACCGAAGCGAGCAGTTCCCGCGCGGTGCCGCGAATGACGCTTCTCTCAGACGGGTCACCTTCGAGGAGGGTGCTCGCGAACGCCTTCGCCTGCTTCAAGGTGATGTGTGGCGGAAGGGGCGGCACCTCCGGATCCGTCTTGAATTCGACGACCACGGGGCGATCGGCAGCGAGCGCTTCCTCCCATGCTGCGCCGACCTGCTTCGGATCGTCGACGTAGATGCCTTTGAGTGCGATGAGCTCGGCGAATTTGTGATAGGGCACGGCGGGAATGTCTTGCGACGCCTCAAACTTAGGATTGCCCTCCATGACGCGCTGTTCCCACGTAACCTGATTCAAGTCCTCGTTATTGAAGACGCCGCATATCCAGCGTGGACTCGACCATCGTCGCCAGTATTTGGCGACGGTAATGAGCTCGGCCATGTTGTTCATCTGCATCGCGCCATCGCCGACGAGCGCGATCACGGGCCGGTCGGGATGCGCGAACTTGGCGGAGATCGCATAGGGAACGGCGGCACCCATCGATGCCAAGCCCCCCGAAAGCGAACACATCATTCCGCGCCGAATCTTGAGGTCACGCGCATACCAATTGGCGCAAGAGCCCGAATCGCTCGTGATGATGGCGCGTTCCGGTAGACGCGGCGACAGCTCCCATGCGACGAGTTGCGGATTGATCGGTTTCGCGGGCTGCCTTGCGCGATCGGTCAAAGTCTTCCACCAATCATCCATCCATCCGGCAATGCGCTTTCGCCAGTCGTTGCTCGACTTTTGATGCAGCAGCGGCAAAAGCGCTCTCAACGTCTCCGTACTGTCACCCACCAGATTAACCTCCATCGGATAGCGAATGCTCAGCATGTCGGGAGCGACATCGATCTGAACGCCGCGCGCCTGCCCCTCTTTCGGGAGAAACTCCGAATAGGGGAACCCCGAGCCGATCATCAGAAACGTGTCGCATTCGGTCATCAGATCGTAGCTGGGCTTCGTGCCCAGCAAGCCGATCGAGCCGGTGACCCAGGGCAAATCGTCCGGCAGCGCCGCCTTTCCGAGCAACGCCTTCGCCGCGCCCGCTCCGAGCTTGTCCGCTACCGCGACCACCTCGTCGGTGGCCCGAAGAGCGCCCGCGCCGACGAGAATCGCGACTTTCTTGCCATCGTTCAGTACATCGGCCGCCCGCTGCAGATCGCGATCGTATGGTATGGTTTTCGGCGCGGCATAGCCGACGCCGGAATGCAAGGTTCCGTGCGCCCGCGGCGGCTCTCGGTATTCGACGTCCTGAAGGTCGTTCGGAAAGATCAGCGCGGTCACGCGTCGTTCGGCGAGCGCGATCCGAACCGCGCGGTCCGTCACATGTCGGACTTGCGCCGGCGTCACGACAGTCTGAACGAACGCGCCTGCGACGTCTTTGAACAGCGACGGGCAGATCGACTTCCTGCTGATAGTGGCCGCCGAGCGCCGTGCGCGCTTGCTGTCCCGCGATCGCCAGCACCGGCATATGATCGAGCCTTGCATCGTAAAGACCCGTGACGAGATGTGAGGCGCCGGGACCGGACGTCGCGATGCAAACGCCGAGCTCGCCGGTGAATTTCGCGTGCGCGGAAGCCATGAACGCCGCCATTTCCTCATGACGGCATTGGATGAATTCGATCTCGCCCTTGGCGCGTTGGAGAGCGCCGAACACGCCGTTGATGCCGTCGCCCGGGTAACCGTAAATGCGCCTGACCCCCCAGCGATGAAGGCGCTCGATAAAGAAATCGCCGACGGTCTGCGCCATCGCCTGCTCCTACAAAAATCGTGGCTCCGGCCGCCGCGGCTTTTCAAGGAAACGCGTGGCCCGCTCACACGTTAAGCACGGCGAAGCGTTCTTTGGTTCCTCCTCCCGTCTGCGTCATCGTGCGTGATACGGCGCCTCGAGCCCAGGAAGGTTACGCCCAGCGCCAGAGCGCCGACTATCAGGGCCGCGGTCGCCGCGATCGGGTGGCGAGCCATCGTCAGCTGGCCCGAGAAGCTCCGGGCCTTTTGTTCGAACCGGCCGTGCGCGCCGAAATCGCCCGGCACGGGTTCGAATAGGTTGGCCGGCGCGTTACGGGGCGATTCTTCGTCGGTCAATTGCCCCGAATATCCTGTGTTGGCGAGAAGTCGGTCGAGCAGACCGGGCGCCAGTTCATTGCCCAGAATGGCTTTCACGCTCGACAATCCGACCCAAAGTTCCCGGCGCTTCGGGTGAGTCGCCGCGAAGTAGATCGCGCGAGCCGCCACCTCCGGCTGAAAGATGGGCGGCACCGGTTGGGCTTTCCTGCCGGTCTTGTTCAAAGCCCAGTCGAACTGCGGCGTATTGACCGCCGGAAGATGCACCATGACCAGATCCACGGCGGTCCCGTCATGAAGCAGCTCGCAGCGAAGGGCGTCGGTGAAGCCGCGGACTGCGAACTTTGCGCCGCAATAGGCCGCTTGCAGAGGGATGGCGCGATAAGCAAGCGCCGAGCCGATATTCACGATTACACCGCGATCGCGCGTCCGCATCCGCGTCAGGGCAACCATCGTCCCATGAACCTGCCCCAAATAGGTGACCTCGGTGGCGCGCCGGAATTCGTCGGGTTTAATGTTGCTCACGGGCGCGAAGACCGTGGCCATCGCGTTGTTGATCCAGATATCGATGGGCCCGAGCTCCGTCTCTATCCGTTCAGCCGCCGCCTCAACCGCTGAGAAATCCGCGACGTCGACGCTGATCGGAAGAGATCGGACACCGTATTGCTCAATCTCGCGCGCGGTTTCGCTGAGACGGTCGCAACCGCGCGCGATCAGCGCCACATCCCAAGCGTGCCGCGCGAATTCGCGCGCTACGGCTCTGCCTACGCCTGCGCTGGCGCCGGTGATCGCAACGATCATGATGCATCTTCCTCGGTTGAGAAGCGATAAGCGATCTCTTCGTGATAAAGCTCTCCGGGCCGCAGGATCGTCGACGGGAAATTCGGCTGGTTGATCGCATTAGGGAAGCCTTGCGGCTCGAAGGCGAACCCCGCAGATTGGCGATACAGGCCGCTGCGCCCGCCGACCGAGCCGTCAATATTGTTGCCTGTATAGAATTGCAGGCCCCGCTGCGTCGTCAGGATTTCAAGTACGCGGCCGCTTCCTGCGGCGCGAATGCGGGCAGCCGGCCGCAGAATGCCGCCGCCTTCCGGCAAGATGAAATAGTGATCGTAGCCGCGGCCATAGCGAAGCTGCGCGTCATCGTCATGAATCCGTTCGCCGATCCGGCGCGGTTCTCGAAAATCGAACGGCGTCCCCGCCACGGTCCGAATCTCGCCGGTCGGAATTTGATGCTCATCGGTCGGAAGAAAGCGCTCGGCAAAAATTTGCACCCAATGATCCAGGCAGTCGTCAGCGGCGGGGCCATCCAGATTGAAATAGGGATGCGCACTCAAGCTAATGGGGGTCGGCTTTGTCGTCGTCGCATCGAAGACCAAATGCAGCGCCGGGCCAATGAGCCGATACTCGGCCGTCACCTCGACTTGGCCGGGAAACCCCTGGTCACCGTCGGGGCTCGTCAGGTCGAGGCGCAGGCGTTCCGGCGAGAGCGACGCGATCGACCAGAAACATTTGCCGAATCCCCTCGGGCCGCCATGCAACGTCGCGTTCGGCTCATTCTTCGCGAGGACGAATGTCCGTCCGTCGATTGTGATCTTGCCGTCGGCGATCCGATTGGCGTTGCGGCCGAGGAGGGCTCCAAAGGATCCGGGCGTCTCGGCATATGCCGATGCGGCATCGAAGCCCAGAAGAACGTGACCGCGTCGTCCCGCGCCATCGATTGCCTGAAGCGAGACCAGCGCGCCGCCGAAATCGGTGATCTCCACCGTCAGCCACGGGTTCTCCAACCGGACGAGTTGGGCTTCTCTTCCGCCAACCTCGCCGAAAGGGACCGGTCCTCGTCGAACGTCATGGTCCGTCGTTGCCGGAATTGCGTTATCGACTTGCTCCTTGCGACCGGTCGAGTGTCCCGATCTTTCGCGCCTATCCACCGGACTCTCCTGATGATCGCTTCTCCTCCTCTCGCTGAACCATGACGAGATTCCGCTCGTTCCTCCCAGGCTCGGCTCAGAGTGTCCAGGCGATGCGGGCGATTCCGGGCATCGATTGGAGTCTGCGCAGAACCGCGGGAGGTTCGGATTCCGTCTCGCGGGCGCGCCATCGAAGTTCGAACCGCATCGCTCGCCTCCCGTCGTGAACCGCATGGGCAGTCCTCGAGGACAATATTTTGAGATCGCCATGGAGAAGGGCAAGACGAACCTCTTCATCGGAGGGCCCGGTGTCATCAAGGGTCAACACCAGACGTATGCGCCGATCCTCCCGCAGACGTTGCTCGATGATTTTGAACATCCAGAGCGTGATCAAGCCGATGGCGAGGGCCGCGAGACCAAGCCCGATCTGACCCCCGCCGAAGGCGAGTTCCATAACCGTCACGAACCATAGGGTGGCTGCTGTCGTCACGCCGATGACCAAATTGCCCCGGTGCAGAATCGTGCCGCCCCCGATAAATCCCATCCCCGACAAAATTCCGAGCGGCAGGCGCATAACGTCCATGGTCGGAAACGAGTCGGGAGTTTTACCCCGTACGCCGAGCAGAAGATTCGCCTGGATCATGGCCACAGAAGCGGCGAGGCAGACCAGAAGCGTCGTTCGAAGGCCGGCCGGTCGGCCGTGCTCCCATCGGTTCAGCCCCATCGCGGCGCCGGCGACGACCGTCAGCGCCAATCGCAATGTAATGTCTTGCCAGCTCAAAGTTTCGGTCATGATCGCCGGCGCCGTTATCGAGGGTGCGCTCGCGGGCATTTTTACTGTGCCATGTCCATTGCGGGCGCACCCTGTAAAACAATCAAAAGCCATTATTGCTCCTCCTCCGCCGTCCATCGGCCGAAGACCTGCCGAGAGCAGGAACATCGGCGGCGGCCAATGGCTTATCCAATTAGAATGTCCAGGCGAGCCAGCGATGAGACACCGACTTGAGATTGCAGCGCTGATCTCGGCGTTGATACCGGCCGTCGCGGTCGGTCAGTCCAACTCGACCTCGTCGGTCACGGTGTCCCGCGGGGGGCTTCCGAATACGCCCAATTCGCCCACGGGCGGCACTCGCACGAACGCCCCCGAAGGGGGCTCGGAAGCTAAACCCGCAGCGCCTTTGAACGATCTCAGCAGTGAATCCGCAAAAGGCGAAGCGACCGGCCAAGATCATCGCTTCGTCGAGCAGACTCAAGCGATCGACGGAGCGCAGTTGGACGCCGCGCGCCTCGCCGTCAAGACAAGTCATGACGAGAAGATCAAGCTTTTCGCGCAGCAGCTGATCGATCAGGATACGGGCGCTCAGGCGCGGCTCGACGCGCTGACGAAGACCGTCGGGATATCCACCCATCCTTCCGGACAAAAGGCTCGTGACGAGATTGCCCAGCTCAAAGCGGCCAAAGGAACATCGTTCGACGCCGCCTATGGCGAGCTCTCCTGGAGCGATACACAGACGGAGCTGGCGCTGATGAAGCAGGAGGCAAACTCCGGCGGCAGCACGGCGTTAAAGGATTATGCGCGATTGAGGTCGCAGACGCTCGCAACACGGATGAAGAACGCTGAGCAGCTTCGAAACATCGCCCTTGACCAATCGAACTGCCCCACGAGCGGCGGGTCGAAACCGGGCTGTTCGTAACTCCGCCCGATCAGATCGTCGGGTGAGACAGTGAAGTGACATGAAGAGGTTCATCCTCGGTTGGGTCGCCGGCCTGGCGACCGTCGGGCTGGTAGGCTTGGCGGTCGTTCAAATCGGCGCCTATGACGTCGCGGCAAGCACGCCTCATTCGGCGCTCGTCGCCTGGGCCGTTCACACGACCATGATCCATTCGGTCCAACTGCGATCCTCTCCGCATCCGGCGCCGCAATCCGACGCCGAACGTGTGGCGGAAGGGTTTCGCGAATATGATTCGGATTGCGTCGCATGCCATGGCGGTCCCGGTATCGATAGAGCCTCATGGGCAAAGGGCATGAATCCGACGCCGCCCTATCTGCTGGACGCTGCTCGCCATTGGACGCCGGGTCAGCTGTTCTGGATCGTCAAGCACGGCGTCAAGATGACCGGAATGCCGTCCTGGGAGAAGACGAAGTCCGATCGCGAGCTAGGTGATCTGGTCGCGTTTTTGGAAGCGTTGCCGACGATGTCCGCCGATGACTATCGACGGATGCGCGCGGCGTCAAAATCACCGCCAAAATCATCGTCGTTGCCGTCTTAGGAGAAGCCGAATTCTAGATCATCAATCCGTATCGCTTGCGGAAGCTAAACGCCTCATTGACGTCGCGGAAGCCAAGGCGCGGGAGATCGGCTCGCTGAGCAATATCGCCATCGTCGATTCGGGCGGCAATCTCGTCGCTCACGCCCGGATGGACGGCGCTTGGATCGGCAGCATCGACATCGCGATCAACAAGGCCTTCACGGCGCGCGCCTTCGACAGGGAGACGAAAGACCTCGCCAAGAACGCCCAATCGAGAGATCCATTCTTCGGAATCAGACGATCGCGGAGGCCGCCGCCGGCGCCCTTTGACAGTAACCTAAATACGAGGAGACATGAAATGGCGCAGCACAGCTTTCCGGATGCGATCGCTCTTCTCAAGGCCGACCACAAGAAGGTCCTTGATCTGTTCGAGCAGTTTCGCCATACGCGCAGTCCCGAGCGTAAGCAGGCGTTGGCGCATCAGATCTGCAACGAGCTCAAAATTCACACGCTGATCGAAGAAGAGATTTTCTATCCCGCACTTCGCGGAGCGGCCGACGACGACATTCTGGACGAAGCGCAAATCGAGCATGACAACGCCAAGGTGCTTGTCAACGACCTCGAAGAAGCCGAGCCGGGCGACGGATATTTCGACGCCAAAATCTCCGTGCTTTGCGAAGAGATCAAGCACCACATTCGGGAGGAAGAGAAGCCCAGCGAGGGTACGTTCGCGCAAGCGCGCAAATCGGAGGTCGACCTGAAAGAATTACGAGATCAAATGATGGAGCGGAAGAAGGCGTTGCTCGAGCAAGCGGAATCGTCGGGTCTGCCCCCGGCAATGGCCCGCGTCGTCAACATCGACGCATCCGTAGGGCGAGCCGCAGCGGCCGAATAGAGGCGATCTCTAGCCGCCTGCCGAGAAGCCGCCGTCCATTTTAGGCACCGGCACCCCATAGGCCGCGAGAATCCTGTCGATCGCGGGGCGATTTTCGACGAGCGCGCGATCGATCTCGCGCTTGAGATCGGAATCGCTCCGCCTCACGCCCATCGCAATATCGAAGGTCATCGGCCACTGCGGACCGTCGCTCTCTGGCTCGACCGGCGTCAACATGAGCGGAACGCGCGAGCGCTTCGCGAAATATCCCGCGAGCGGTCCCCAGACGACGCCGACATCAACATCGCCCCTGGCGACGGCATTGACGATCTCTGACGGCGGATTCGGATTTCTGTAGTCGCCATAGAGCATGTATCCTCGAATATTGTCGGTCATTCCCCGCCGCGCCAGCGCATGGGCGGGCGGCGTGTTCATCGCGTCGTTTCCCACCATCTGAACCCCGATCTTCAACCGACGAAGGCGCGGATCATCGAAAGAAGCGATGCCCAAATCGTGATCGCGCCGCGTGACGAACACATAAGTCGAGCGGTAATAAGGGCGCGTCGTCGCCATGGTCTCGATGCCGACCGCCACGCCGGGCCACAGATCGCATTTGCCGGCTTTCAGCGTATTGCGCGCAAAGCCGCGCCGCTGAGCCCACCAGACATATTTGACGCTGGCGCCGAGATCGCGGGCGAGCAAAGCGACGATCTTGTTCTCGAAACCTTGCAGGCGATCATTCGAGAAGGGCAAGTTGTTCGGATCGGCACAGACGTTGAGCGTGCGTGCGACCGCCGGCGATGACAGGAGTACGAGGACGACGGCGAGCCGCGCGATGGCTCGACTCATTTCGGGACACCCGAAACGGTCGACGTCTCCGAAGGTAGGGGTTCCCCGACCTCGGGCGGCTTCGTCGGCAGCGGCGACGTTTCGGCGGCGGAGCTCGAAAGCGACTTCACATAGGCGGCGATTTGCCAGATCTGCTCATCGGGTATCTTGCCTGCCCAGCTCGGCATTCCGTTGGGTCGTCCCTGATAGATGGAAGCGAAGATCTGGTCCAACCGATCGCCATAAAGCCATTCCGGATCCATGAGCGAGGGACCGATACCGCCGGCTCCGTAGAAATGGCAGCCGCTGCAATTGTACCAGTCGAAGAGCCGCCTGCCTTCGGCGATCTGTTTCGGATTGCCTTCGTACAGCTTCACATGCGGGTCGGGCGGCGGCGGCGATCCTCCGCCCGGAAAGAGCGTGGTAACGGCGACCGATAAGGGTGGTGATTCCGAGGCCGGCGGTTGGTCGGGTGAGGCGCCATAGGCCGCGATACTCGCGAGTGCCGCAAGCGCCGCAAATCTCTCAGCTTGGCGGAAGCGCGAAGACATAGAGCGTCCCCCCGGGTGTGGTCTTCTGTTTGAGATCGGTCATCGCGCCGACGAAACCGAGCGCGCCCGTTGGATCGTGGGGATCGAGATTGCCCGAGACGATCGCGCCGGCCCAGCCGCCGACCCCCGACAGAACGGCGACATATTCCCGGCCATCGGGACCCTTATAGGCGACCGGCTGGCCGATGATTCCGGAATCGGTCTTGAAGCTCCATTTGAGACCGCCCGTCTTGGCGTCGACCGCCTTGAACCAGCCATCCATCGTTCCGTAGAAGACGAGGTCACCCGCGGTGACGAGAGTTCCGCTCCAGATCGGCAGGTCTTCCTTGATCTGCCAAGCCGGCTTCGCGGCTTCGGGATCCCAAGCGGTCAACTCGCCGCGATTGCCGCCGGGGCCTGCTTTCATGACCACCTTGGCGCCGACATAGGGCGTGCCGGCGATATAATTGACCTGCGTGCTTTCCCAATCCATGCACATATTTTCGTGCGGGATGTAGAGCAATCCGGTTTTGGGCGAGAAGGAGGATGGATTCCAATCCTTCGCGCCTGAAGCCGTCGGGCATATGTCGCGAACGGTCGCGCCGACCTTCGTCTCCTTTTCCGGATTGGGAGTGGGACGGCCGGTTTTGAGATCGACGCCCATCGTCGAATTCACCGGTCCGTACACGCCGGCGGAAATGACCTGGCCGTTCGTGCGGTCGATCGCATAGAGGTAGCCGTTGCGATCGGGATGAAGCAGGACCTTTCTCATCTTGCCGTCGACCGGCATGTCGACCAGTACGATCTCGTTGATCCCATCATAGTCATGCTCGTCGTGCGGGTTCATCTGATAGGCCCATTTGGCGGCACCCGTATCAGGATCGCGCGCGAAGATGCTGGTCGTCCATTTGTTGTCGCCCGGCCGCTGCTCCTGATTCCAGGGTCCGGGGTTCGCTGTGCCGTAATAGATCAGGTTGAGATCCGGATCGTAAGCGATCCAGCCCCAGACGGTTCCGCCGCCGATTTTCCACGCGTCAGGCGGCCAGGTCTTCACGCCGAGATCCTGGCCCTTGTCGGTGTCGTAGAAGGGATGGAAGTCGGGACCGATCAGCACATCCTTGTCGGGGCCGGTACTATAGGCCTTCCAGGCGACCTTCCCCGTTGCCGCGTCCAGCGCCGTGAGCCAGCCGCGGACGCCGAACTCTCCGCCGGAATCGCCGACGAGGACTTTCCCTTTGACCACCAACGGCGCCATCGTGATCGACTCGCCCTTGTTGATGTCCGCCAGCGCCGTTTTCCAGATTTGCCTGCCGGTCTTGGCGTCGACCGCCACCGTGTTGCCGTCGAGCGTGTTGTAGATGATTTTGCCGTCCCAAAAGACGGCGCCGCGATTGACGACGTCGCAACATGCGACGCCCTGGCTCGCCGGCAGCGGTCGGGGTTTGTACACCCACTTCATAGGCGCGCCGGGCTTGGTCAGATCGAGCGCATAGAGATAGTTGGGATAGGGGGTCACGATATACATCGTGTTGTCGACGATCAGCGGCGCCGCCTCCTCGCCCTTCGTGAAGCCGGTCGAGAAAGTGAATTCGACTTTCAGATTCTTGACGTTCGATCCGTTGATCTGGTCGAGCTCCGAGTACCGCGTAGCGGCATAGTTCTTGGCTGGCATCGACCATTGGCCGTCATCCTTGGGCGCGGCGGATGCCGGCGGAGCCGCCAATTGCGCCGGTCCCTGCGCATCCGCCGACGGATCGCCAAAGACGCTCGCGATGCAAAGCGCAAGGCCTGCAGCAGTGCGCCGGCTAGCGCAACGTATAAAGATAAGCCGCAATATCGCGCGCTCCATCTTCGTTCAGCTCCATGTTGGGCATCGCATTTCCCGGGACCACGCTTTGCGGCGCTTTCAGCCAGGTGATCATGTTGGTCGGCGTGTTGGGCAGAACTCCCGCAAGGATCGTCCGGTCGCCGATGTTGTCGAGAGGCGGGCCGACCAGGCCGTTGGCGCCGGGAATCCCGGGAATCGAATGACAGGAGCCGCAACCCAGAGACATGATCAAAGTTCGGCCGTGTCCGGTATCGCCGCCGAATTGCGCGGCGCTCGCCGTGCTTGAATCGTCGCAAGCGGTCAATCCGGCGAGAAGGATGAGACTCACCGCCGCATAGACGAGCATTTTCATCCACTGCATTGCGGCACCGTCAGCAAATTCACCGTGTTGAAGATGATGGCAAGCAGAAAGCCCCAGCTCGCGATCTCTCCGCAGATGGCCATGAAGCGCGTCCTGCCTTCTCCCGCGTCCAGAAGATGCTCCGCAGGTCCCGGATGCTCTTCGCGGCTGGCGCGCCAACTCCTCGCCGATACAAGCGCCCCGCCGATCGCCAAAAGAGCCGCGACGAGGTTGACGATCAGAGCGGTAATCCAAACACCGTTGCTCGCAGCCGCGATCAGCGGCCGGTCGTGAGGGAAGCAGGCATGGCTCGCGATCGCATCATTGATGACCAGCTGCACGATCCAGGCTATCGGTCCGGCCGTGATGCCGAAGAACAGCGCCGCCAATCCGACCCGATGCCGGTGCGGTGATGGATGATCGCCCGAAACGAGAAGGTGTGCATGCGTTGCCATGCGCATCACCAGAAATAGGGCGTCAAGTAGAAGGTGAAGAACACCGCGATCCAGACTGCGTCGACGAAATGCCAGTAGGCGGCGGCGACCAGGACGGGGACGCAGCGGTTTTCGTCGAAATAACCGAGCGCGGCCCAGACCAGGATCGACGCCAGCGCAAGGACGCCGACGATGACGTGAGCCATATGAAAACCGGTGACAGTGAAGAACAGCGATCCATAGACTCCGGAGGTCAGCGAGAAGGTCTGGCTTCGCCATTCGAAGGTTTGAATCACGAGGAAGGCGATGCCGAGCAACAGCCCGATGCCGTAACCTATAAAGAACTGCGCAGACTGTCCGCGCTTTATCGACCGATCGCCCCACCAGACGAACACGCTGCTCGTCAGCAGCACGATGGTGTTGGGCAGCGAGAGCTCGAGCTGAGGATGGCGCGGCTGGCCGAAATCATCGCCGAGCTGCAGCGCCGTGTAGTAGTAGCTGAAGAGCAGATAGGCGAAGAGCGCCCCCTCCGTCCCGATGAGGCAAAGCACGCCCCACCACGCGACCGTGTTGCGCCGTGTGCTGCCGACTGGCAGCGGCCTTTGACCGAGCGCAACGTCGGTCACGGCGCCACTCCGGCGACCTGCCCGAGCTCACGCTCGGGCCAGAGCCAAATCACGATCGATGCCGCCACGGCGATGCCCGCGATGACGACCAGCCACCACCAGTGCAACAGCAAGCCGGTGAAACCTGCAGCCAAAGCGACGCCCAGCGCGAACGGCATGTAGGAATCCTCAGGCATCTTGAGGATTAGATCCGGAACTGCGTCAAGCGGTGTCGTAGCGATGGTCTCGCGGCCATGATCGAGCAGAAGGCCTTCTTGGGTCGCGGAGCGGACCTCTCGCTCCTTGAGCCTGTCCTCCCACAAGGGGTGTCGGCTCACCACACGCGGAATGACGGCGAAATTGTAAGGTGGCGGCGGCGATGATACCGACCATTCGAGCGTTGGCGCATCCCACGGGTTCGCACCCGCAATCGCGCCGTGCTTCAGGCTGCGGACGACGTTCACCAGCAGAAGGAGCACGCCGATCGCGAAAATAAAGGAGCCGATACTGACGATCAGGTTGAGCCAATCGAACCCGATGCCGGCAGGATAGGTGTAAACACGGCGCGGCATGCCCCAAAGTCCGACGAGGTGCATCGGGAGGAACGCGATGTTGAATCCAACGAACATCGTCCAGAAGTTCCAGCGGCCGATGCGCTCATCCAGCATTCGCCCGGTCATCTTCGGGAACCAGTAATAAATGCCGCCCACGACCGGAAACAGATTGATTCCGATCAGCACATAGTGAAGGTGCGCGACCACGAAGTAGGTGTCGGTCAGTTGCCAATCGACCGGTACCGATCCTGTCATGAATCCCGAAACGCCGCCGATCGTGAACAGGACGATCATGCTGGAGAAGAATAGAAAGGCGGTGGTGATTACCGGCCGGCCGGTCCAGATCGTCGCGGTCCAGGCGAAGACCGCGACCGCGCTCGGCACGGCGATGATGATCGACGCGGCGCTAAAGAACGAAAGAGCCAAGCTCGGAAGACCGGTCGCGAACATGTGGTGGACCCAGACTCCAAAGCCCAGGATCATCGTTGCAACGGTCGAAAGCGCGACCGGCGTGTAGCCGACCAGCGGACGCCGGCAGAAGGTGGGCAGTCCGTCCGAAACCATCCCCATGGCCGGCAGCACGATCGCATAGACCCAGGGATGACCGAACATCCAGAAGAGATGCTGCCACAGAAGCGGCTGCCCGCCCGACGCCACATCGAAGAAATGCGTGCCGAATTGGCGATCCATCCAAAGTAGGAAGAAAGCGAGACTCACCGCCGGCACGACCAATAGATTGGCGGCCGAGGCGGTCAATGTTCCCCATATCAGGATTGGTATGCGGTTGATCGACATGCCGGGTGCGCGCGTGCGAAACAGCGTCACCAGGAAATTTGCCGCGCCCACGGTGGTCGAAATGCCGAGGAAGATCATCCCCAGCGCATAGAAATCCATGCTCATGCCCGGGTTGAATGGGCCCGACGCATAGGGGACGTAGTTGAACCAGCCATCATTCGGCCCCGCGCCGATCGCGAAGCCGACATACATGAAGATCCCGGCTGCGACGTAAACCCAGTAGGAGAAGGCGTTCAGTCTCGGTAGCGCCATGTCGCGGGCGCCAAGCAGCAACGGCCAGAGATAATTGCTGAACCCCGACAGAACGGGCAACGCATACAGGAAGATCATGGTCATCCCGTGCGTCGAGAAAAGCTGATCATATTGCTCGGGCGTGAGCAGGTTCTGGCCTGGACGTGCGAGCTGGATGCGCATGACCAGCGCTTCGAGGCCGCCCAGGATGAGGAATACGAAGGCTGTTACGATGTATCGAATACCGATCTGCTTGTGGTCCACGGTGGAAAAGAAGCCCGCGATCCCGGGCTCGGTCTCCCAGGTCCGGGCAAGAGTGCCGCCATACACATCCGACGCGACACCGATCTCCGGAACTCTTTCGATATCGCGTGGCGCCACGTCGGGATCCTCAATTCAGCGTCTTCAAATAGGCACCGATATCGGAAAGCTCCGAGCCAGCCAGATAGAGCGTCGGCATGAGCGTTCCCGGCTTCACGGCCTGCGGATTTGCGACCCAGCCGGCCAGATTCCCGACAGTGTTCGGGACTGCGCCGGCTGCGAGCGTCTCGCGGCTCATCAGATGGGTGAGATCGGGCGCGACGGTTCCGCCGGCGTCGGTGCCGCGCACGGTGTGGCAAGCGCCGCAATGAAATTCGAAACTCCTCTCGCCGCGCATGGCTTCCGGTGTGTCGGGCGCTTTGGCCGGCAGCAGCTGGGCACGCTGCCACTTCTCGAAATCCGATTTCGGTTCGGCGACGACGATGAACGCCATATGCGCGTGCTGCTCGCCGCAATATTCGGTACATTGGCCCATATATCGCCCGGGCCGGTCGGCCTCGATCCAGGTCGTGTTCGTCTGACCCGGAATGGTATCCGTCTTTCCGGCGAGAGCCGGAACCCAGAAGGAATGGATGACGTCGGCACCGATCAACTTGACCCGGATCGGCTGGCCGACAGGGATATGGATCTCGTTTGCTGTCGTCAGCACGCGCGATGGATCGTCGCTGAGATAGCGCGCGCTCCACCACCATTGATGGCCGGCGATTTCGATCGTCACGGCGGGCTTGACCCCTGGGTTGTTGACGTCGGCCAGCACGACCACGGTCCAGATGAGGGTGCCGAACAGCGCAAGGGTGGAGACGCCGACACCCCAATAGAGCCAGCCGATGGCACTGCCGCTTCGCGTTATGGGAATGGCGCTGACGGGCTCGATTGGATCGGGCGCGCGGCGTCGCGATATGCCCACCACGACGAGCGCCGAGATGATCACCACCACCACGATCGAAATCCAGATCACACCCCAGGTCAGCGCCACGACCGGTACCGCCTTCGCGCCGAACCCGTGAAGGTATGAGAGCGGCTTGCCGTCGGCCCAAGCCGGCGTGGCGAATGCCTCGGCGAAGAGCGCCGGCGCCGTGAGCCCGACGCTCATCGGCTGCGTGCGCGAATCGGGCGAGGCTCGTCCTCGAACCAGCCGGCGAGGATGAGCGCCCTTCTCAAAACGAGCATCGAAACGACGAGGAAGACGACGCAACCGGGCATCCACATGATTGCGCCGCCCAGCTGCTGGTCTTGCAGCGGCGTCAAACCCCAAGCAGCGCTCGTCGTCAGATGCGGCGCATATAAGGCGCGCGGGGCAAAGGTGATGAGCGCTCCGAGGAACGACATTTGCAGAGTGGAAATCGCGCCGGCGCCGAGGATTTGCAGGGCGCGAGCGGGAGACGGGTCGAGGAGATCGGTCCAAAGCCAGAGCGCCGCGCCGAAAGCGCTGACATGCATAAGCCAATAGACGAGGCTGCTCGAGAACGTCTCGTCATAAGGGACCGGCGCGTGCCAGAACCAAAGTGCGGCAGCAAAAACTCCCGCGGCCAGGCTCGCATTCCAACGGCGATGCTGCTCCTCTCGATGCTCGCGCGGTCGCCGGATGAAAAGTGCGTCGCAGACAGCGACAGGGCTGCCATATGCAACCAACGGCGCGGCGACGAGCGCCAGGACCATGTGCTGCGCCACGCGCGCGGAAAACAGTGAGACGGAGAGCGGACAAAGCGGCGAAATCAACGCCAAGACGGCGATCGTCCAGCCGATGACGAAGACTGCCTGCTTGCGAGAGCCGATCGCGAGACGACGCGCTCCGATAAAGTAGAGCGCCAACACCGCGAGCAGCGCGACGATCAGGGTCGGATCAAAATTCCAATGTCGCCAAAGCTCGCCCGGAGTGGGCGGCGTCCCGCAATAGGGAGTGGCCTGGTGATCGTAGCGAAACATCGAAGGTATCGCACCCCGAAGCAAGCGGCGACACCACCGATAAACCCCGAACTCGATGATTTGTTCTCAAGGATCCTATTGATCGAATCTTACTGTAATAGATTAGTATACAACGCCGAGCGATCCGCTTCTGCTGGCGATGCTAATTTGCGGCGTCTTTGCGAGCGGAGGCGGGTGACTGTCCCTCCCAGCCGCCGCCAAGCGCTTTGTAGACAGCCACGAGGTCGACCAACGTGCCCTCATTGCTGTCGGTGAAGGCTGTCTCGGCTTGGTAGAGGTTGCGTTCGGCATCGAGAACGGTGAGGAAGTCCACCAGGCCGCTTTGATAGCGGGAGCGCGCGAGCGCAAGCGCGTCGCGGTTCAGGTCGCGGGACTTCCGCAGGGAAGCAGCGCGTTCTTGCTCCTGATTGTAGGCGACGAGCGCGTTCTCGGCATCTTGATATGCGGAAAGGACCGTATTCCGATAGGAAAGCGCAGCCTCCCGCGCCTGAGCGTCCGCAAGCTCCACCTGGGCCCGCAGCCTGCCGCCCTCGAAGATGGGAACCGAGAGCGATGGCCCAATGGAATAGAAGCGCGCGTTCCAATCCTTGAGGTCGTTGAACCGAGTCCCTTGCAAGCCATAGCCTCCTGTAAGCGTCAGCGACGGGAAGAGCTGTGACGCCGCGACACCGATACGCGCCGTTGCGGCGTGCAGTTCAGCCTCGCTGCCGCGGATATCCGGGCGGCGCCGCAGCAGATCGCCGGGCAACCCAATCGCAACCGCGGACGGGAGCGCCGGCAATGCATGTGGCTGATTCACGGCGTTGTCGAGCGAGCCCGGCGGGCGCGCGAGCAGGAGCGCCAGCTGGTTCGCATCCTGCCGAATGCGCGCGCGAAGCGGCGGCAGCTGCGCTTCGGTGGAGGCCACCTGCGCGCCGGCATTGGCGACGTCGAGCTGGGTCGCGAGCCCGCTCGCGGCGCGACTGCGCGTCAGGTTCAGGACATCGCGTTCGACGGTCAGGTTCTCTTCGGTAACCGTGGTTTCGGTCTGCGCCGCGCGCAGGTCGAGATACGTACGGGCGATGTTCGCCGCCAGCGAGACGAACATGTCGTTGCGGTGTTCTTCGGCCGATTGGATATCCGCATCGGCCGCCTCGACGCCGCGTCTGACCTTGCCCCAAAGATCGACCTCCCAGGTCGCGTCGAAGGCCCACTGGAAAAGATCGAACGGATTGAGGAGCGCACCGGGAATGGGAAGTCCGCGCCCGCCGCCGCCCAAACTCGAAGCGACGCCCTTCTGGCTGACCTTCGTCCGCGTATAGGAGGGATCGAACGAAAGCTGCGGCAGGCCCCCGGCGGCAGTGATGTCGCGTTGCGCTCGTGCCTCCGTTATCCGCTCAATCGCGGTTTGCACGTCGAGATTCTGAGCCATCGCCTTGCTGATGAGGTCGTTCAGAACCGGATCGCCGAAAATCGACCACCAACGGCCGCTATCGGCGAACGGGCGCGTCTCGATCCTGCTCTTCGAGTCGGCGGCGGTCGGCGCGGTCGCGCCCTGGCTCCAGGCCGGAGCCTGTTCGGGTTCCGGTGGCTTGAAATCCGGACCGACGGTGCAGGAGGTGACGAGAGCTGCTAAGCAAAGCCCGAGCCATTTTCGCATTGCTAAACGCCTCGCGCGGTCGCGCCTTTGGGCATGCGACCGATAAGCAGGGCGATCGGCCAGACCAGCGCGGCGCCCATCCCCCAGAGCCAAAAGATGTCGAGATAGCTCTCGACTGTTGCCTGCCCTTGAAGGGCCGACGCGATGCTGCGCAGGGCGGTCGTCCCGTGAAGTTTGGTCTGATGTTCGAAATCCTGAAAGTGCCGGCTCAGAAACGACACGCTTTCGCCCAGACGTGCATGATGAAACTGGGTCTGCCACGCGAGCATTGTCGTCGCCGCCGAAACGCCCATGCTGCCGCCGAGATTGCGCATCAGATTGACCGTCGCGGAAGCCTCGTTCGTCTTGTCGGGCGGCACGCCTATATAGGATGCACCGGTGATCGACACGAATAGGAACGGCAGGAAGACAGCCTGGAGGACGCGTGCCCAGGCCACGCTCCAGAACGACATTTGCAGATCGATCGTTGTCAGGTTGAAGAGGGCGATCGACTCCCCGAGAAAGCCGAAAATGATGAGATATTTGGGCTGAATGAGCCTACCGCTGAGTCCGGCGATCGGCACCACGAACATTGCCGCGAACCCGCCCAACGCCAAGGTGAGGCCGGCAGTCGTCGCGTCATAGCCCATGAGCTGTTGCGTCAGCTGCGGGAGAAGCTGCGTTGTGCTGATCAAGATGAAGCCGAATAGCAGCATCGCGAGATTTGTCGCCGCGTATGAGCGGTTCGCGAATAGTCGGACATCGACGGCCGGCTGCGGATGGCGCCATTCCCAAGGAATGAGCGCGCCGATGCAAACGACAAAGAGGATTGCAAGAAAGGTGATGTTCGGGGCCGCGAAGAAATCGTCGATCTCGCCGCGATCGAGCACGACCTGGAGCGCGCCGAGGCCGATTGCCACGAGGAGAAACCCGAGCCAATCCACGACCAAGCCACCTTCCATGAGCTTCCGGCGATCCTCCTTCAGGGCTTCCGGTTCGCAAACGAAGATCCAGACGAGGAGCAGGGAAAGCAGACCGAACGGGACATTGATCAGGAAGATCCAATGCCATGAAAGATTGTCGGTGAGATATCCGCCGATCACGGGACCGATCGTCGGAGCAACGACGATGGTGAGCGCGTACAGCGCGAAGGCTTGCGCCCGTTTTTCGGGAGGGAAGCTGTCGGCGAGCATCGATTGCTCCGTCGGCGCCAGCCCGCCTCCACCCGCGCCTTGCAGAACGCGAAAGAAGATCATCTCCGCCAGGCTCGTCGACAGCGCGCACATCAGCGAGCTCACGGTAAAGATCGCGACGCAACCCATGTAGAAGCGCTTGCGGCCGATCATGTTCGAGAGCCAACCGCTGACGGGCAATATGACCGCATTCGAAATGAGGTAGCTGGTCAGAATCCAGGTGCTCTCGTCGAGACCCGCCGCCAAGCCGCCCGCGATGTGACGCAAAGCGACATTGGCGATCGTCGTGTCGAGAATCTCCATGAAGCTGGCGATCGAGATGATCGCCGCGATCAGCCATGGATTGTACGGACCCGCCGCCGACCGCGGCAGCGCTGCCCGAACCTCGGCCATCCTAGCGAACCTTGACGGTCGGCTCGACCGACATGCCTGGTGCCAATAAATATTGGGCGGCGCGATCGTCGTCGAACACGATCTTCACCGGTACGCGTTGCACGACCTTGACATAATTGCCGGTCGCGTTTTCCGCCGGCAGGGCGCTGAAATAGGAGCCGCTGCCTCTCTGAATACTGTCGACCTTTCCATGAAAGGTGACGCTCGGATAGGTATCCACGTCGATCTCGACCGGTTGGCCCGGCTGCATGTGCGTGAGCTGTGTTTCCTTGTAGTTCGCCGTCACCCAAACCTTCGGGTCGACGATCGCCATCATCTGGTCGCCGGGATTGACGTAGTTTCCAACCTCCACGGTACGCATCGTGATGCGCCCGGAGACGGCAGCCACTACCTTGGTGTAGGACAATTGAAGCTCGGCCTCCGCAGTTTGCGCATCGGCCAGCGCGACCGCGGCCTCGGCATTCGCGATTTCAGCCTTGGCCGCCTCCACTTGAGCCATTGCCGCGCCCGCCGCCTGCCGACTGGCGTCGAGCTTGGCGCGATCGGTTCGCTCCGCCGCAAGAGCGTTGTCCATCTGTTGCCGAGAGACCGCCCTTCGATCGGCCGAGCGGTAGCGTGTCAGGTCGTCCGTCGCATTGTGCGCATCCGCCTCGGCGACCCGGACATTGGCAGCCGCTTGTTCGGCGTCGGCGGATTGGACCGCCAGCTGGGCGCGAGCCTGCGCAAGTTGACTGCGCGCGGTAGCCGCTTGGGCGCGGGTCTGCGCGAGTTTGGCCTGGTAGTCGCGCGGATCGATCTCGATCAGGAGATCGCCGGCCTTGACCTGTTGGTTGTCATCGACGAGCAATCTCAGCACGCGCCCGCTTACTTGCGGCGCAACGCGAGTCGCGTGCCCGTCGATAAAGGCGTCGTCCGTCCACTCATGAGAGCGCTCATAGAGCAGGTACAGGGTGGCTGCCGTGATAATGGCGATAAGGACCGCGATCCCGGCCGCCACCATGAACGGGCGCTTGTAGATCGGCTTCGGAGCGTCTTCCCCGCTCTGGGGGACATCTCCCCAATTCGGGTGCCGCGCCTCGGCATGATTGGGCGAATTGCGGTTGGGTGTGGCGGACGTGCTCGTCACGATTGCTCCCCATGGGCCACGTTGCCGCATTGCACAGCCGGCCTAGGAGTGAATGCACCTAAGTGGCTGGTTGTTCATGGGTGGCCGGCCTTATGAATCGCTACAATCTTCGGAAAATCGACGGTCATGCTCGGAGATGTGGTTTGAGCACGTCCCCGTAGGTCGTACTCCTACTTGCTAATCTCAGCTTCGTAAAGCCGGAATCAAAAACTCACCGATTAACTCCAGCTGAGACATCTCGGGACTCAACGGCGTCAACACATAAGAATCCACCGGGCGATCCAGCTCCGCCGACTGGGCAGACAGCATCTCCAGTACTTCGTCTGCCGTCCCGATGAGATATGTGCGCTTCGCGTCCTCCCAGGTGCCGGTGAAAAAGGTGCTGAGCGCATTGTAGGCTCGGTCTTTCGCGCCCGGACCATCGAGGATGTAGATCCAGTCGGAGTGGACGAGCGTGATATCGTCGGGACTGCGTCCGACACGCGTCGCTCCCTGTCCCACGATGTCCCAAGCGGCGGCCAGGTCGCTGGGGCTCAGGCGTCTTTTGGCGGAAGCCGAGTAGGTCAGCGGCGCCCAACCATCGGCCAATCGGCCCACGCGGTCCAGCGCGCCACGGATCGCCGCGGAAAAGCCTCCACTAAAATCGAGAGAATGGCTGGGCGCGAAGGACGCCATCCAAATGGGTGGCCCGGCTGCGCGAGGGCAGGCCGGTGAAATGACGACCTCTTCCAATCGAGACCAATTTCCCACAAAGCTTACCGCTTCCCCCGTCCACAATCGCCGAATCAGCGGAATAGCCTCTTCAAACTGAGCGCCTCGGCCGGCCATATCCAGCCCGAGGGATTCAAATTCCTTTCGATTCCATCCAAGGCCGGCGCCCATAATAATGCGCCCGCGAGAGATTACATCGAGGGAGGCGAAGACTTTTGCCGTTTGCAGCGGTGTCCTGTAAGGGACGACATAGACAAGTATTCCAATATTTATTCTTTCGGTTCGCGCGGCAATTGCGGCCATTATCGTCGTGGCTTCGATAAAGGAGCCGCCATAGACGATCTTGCCGTCGGCGGGCGCCTCGGCAAGCAGCCGATCGCCGACAAATACGCCATCGAACGTCAGAGCCTCCGCGCGTTGCGCAAACTGAATGATCTCCTCGGCGTCGGTGATATCGCCGGGGCGTCTAAATAATGCCGGGCGAACGCAGATCGATGGTTGCCGGCCTTTGCTCATGCACGCACCTCGCGAGACAGCTTGTTAATCGGCATACGGATTACCTAAACTCGGTTCAATATAATGATAAACATTCTCGGAGGTTCGCAATGCCTCGCCGCGGTGGAGACGATGCCGAAGCCCTCGTTTCGACGCTCCTCGACTGGCCGTTCGTACGCGATCCTTATCCGGTCGCGTCCCGCCTGCGCGACGTCGCGCCCGTGTACCGAACCAATCGAGGCTTCTGGTTGGCGAGCGATGCGGCTTCGGTGGAGCAACTGTACCGCTCGCCCACGATGCGCATCGGGTTCGACACGGTGCGGATCGAGCAGGGTCCGCGATTTGCGGACAGTCCATCGCTGCAGCTTTTCAAGCGGATGCTGCCTTTCATGGATCCTCCGGATCATACGAGAATTCGCCGTGCGCTGGCCCCCTATTTTACGCCGCGCGTAATGGCGGGGCTGCGCCGTTACGCCGAGGATCTCGTCGATCGGCTGCTTGACCGGCTGGAAGCCAATGGCGGCGGCGACCTCGTCTATGATTTCGCCAACGACATTCCGGTGGCCGTGGTTTGCCACTTGCTCGGGGGCGTCGGCGAGGAGGACCAAATTCAGTGCCGCGAATGGGCGGAAGGATTGGTCGAAGCGGTCCATCCCGAATGCACCGATGAAATGCAGCGCAACGCGGATGCGGCGGCGGTCGCATTCGGCGGCTACGCGGAGCATATTATCGCAGACAAGGATGGCTCGGACGAGGATCTCGTGAGCTGCCTCGTGCGCGAGCACCGGCAAGGCAATCTCGATATGCAGGAGCTGGTCGGCACCGTAACCACCCTCATCGGGGCCGCATTCCACAATACGCGCAATCACATCGCTTCCGGGATTTATGAATTGCTGCGTCATCGCGACCAGCTCGCCTTGTTGCAGCGCGATCCGGATCTCGCGCCGCTGGCGACCGAGGAATTGCTGCGTTACGACCCACCCGTGCAAATGACCATTCCGCGGATCACGACCGCCGACGTCGTGATGGGCGATGTGACGATCGGGCCCGGTGAGCTTGTCGCCGGCCTTATCAGCGGCGCCAATCGTGACCCCGCACGCTACAGCGATCCCGATCGGCTCGACATTCAACGCGACGAAGGCGGGTCGATCTCCTTCGCCGCGGGAATTCATTCCTGCATCGGAATCGTCATGGCGCGAATGGAAGCGCAGGTCGCGATCGGACGCTTCGTCCAGCGATTCTCTTCGGCGCAGTTGATTGACGAAGATCCGGAAGTCGAACTCCACGCTCTTCCGCTGACCAGGGGATATAGGCAAATCCGCATTTCCCTTTAGCGCCGCACGAAATTAAGATAGCGAAGATGACCTCAGGACGAACGATCGCCGCAGGTGCAGGATTTGCCGGCGACCGGATCGAGCCGGCGCTTTATTTCGCCAAATCCGGCCTGGTCGACTCAATCGTGCTTGAATGCCTTGTCGAGCGGACGATGGTTCCGGGTCTGAAGGCGCGTCGAACCAACCCTCACGCCGGCGCCGATCCCCGGCTGCAGCGGCGCTTGAAGCCGCTCCTGCCGGAAGCGGCCGCGAATGGCTGCCGAGTCATTTTGTCGTCCGACAATAAGCGCATTTTAATTTTACCCTCAGAATCCGCTCATTTGCGGTCGGTAGAACCGGGCTCCTCGGATAAAACAAGGGCTCCACGCGAAAAACCGGAAATTCGCGATCTACGGCGTCGATCGCGAGCGCCCGGCGCGGATTGGCGAATGCGAAGTGTGAAATGGAGCCCTTGAGAATCCCAGCCGATGCGGCGAAAAGGAACTGCCGGTAACGAAGCTGCTGATATGCGCATTTTGATTGTAGAGGACGAGCAAAAGCTCGCCGAGATACTTTCCCGCAGTTTGCGAGGAGAGGGCTTCACGGTCGACGTCGCGGCTACGGCCGACGATGGCTATCATCTCGCGACGTCGGACAATTATGATCTGATTATCCTCGACCTGCTGTTGCCCGACCAACCGGGGACCGATTTGCTGCGGCGCTTGCGTCAGCAACATCTCAAGGTGCCGGTTCTCGTGCTGACTGCGCGCGGCGAGCTCGAGACGAAGGTGGAGACTTTCGAAGCCGGCGCCGACGACTATCTGACGAAACCCTTCGCCCTGCCCGAACTGATGGTGCGGGTGCGGGCGCTGCTGCGCCGCGGGCCCGCAGTGAGGGAAGCCATCTTGAAGCTCGCCGATCTCGAGCTCGACCGGCTGACGCGGCAGGTGAGGCGTGCGGGCAAGCGCATCGAGCTCAGTCCCAAGGAATATGCGCTGCTCGAATATCTGCTGCTCAATCCCGGTCGCGTGCTGTCCCGGTCGATGATCATCGACCGGGTCTGGGACCAATCCTTCGAAGGCTTCACCAACATCGTCGATGTCTATGTCCGGCAATTGCGTCGGAAGATCGATGAGGGATTCGAGCCGCGACTCATCCGGACCGTTCGGGGCCTCGGCTACGCGATCGATCCCGACCAGCTGAGCTGACTTGAACCGCCGATCGCTCACCTTCCGGCTCGTCCTCTGGTATTCCGGACTGCTGCTTGCGCTCGGCGGCGGGTTTGCGATCTTCACGATCTCTAGCTTCGACCGCTATGTCGAAGCCGAGACGCGATCGACTCTTTCCGGACGCGCGCAGGCGATTTGGACGATGACGCAGGGCCTGCTCGACGACAAAGCCGCGCTCGGCGACCTCATTGAGCGGCGCTTCGCGCCGGAGGCGCAAAACCGCTTGATCCGAATCAGCGCGCGCGGCGAGGTCTATTACCAATCGGGAGCGCCATTCGAGCACGCCTTTGATCCGACCGCCGTACCGATTCCCTCGGGACAGCCGGCGACACCGCATCTGGAGAGATTGGGCGACCTCTTCCTCTATGTGACGAGCTTCACCGCCCGCGATGGGCGCGTGGTTACGATCGAATCCGGACGCTCGGCGAATCTCTTGGATACCGCCGGCCGCCAACTGAGGACATCGTTGATCATCGGCCTTCCGGTATTGCTCGTGCTGGCCGGCATCGGTGGATTCGTGCTGGTTCAGCGCGCGTTGGCTCCGGTCGAAGGCATGATCGAGGTGGCGGAGGCATTTACGTTCAATTCGCCGCGGAAACGCATTCCTCTCGCGGGCACCGAAGATCGGATCGACGCGTTGGGAAAGACTCTCAACCGCATGCTGGAGCGGTTGGATAATTCCTATCAGTTGGCTCGCCGGTTTTCGGCGGATGCGGCGCACGAGCTGAGGACGCCGCTCGCGATCGTCCGCGGCGAGTTGGAGCTCCTTGTCGTCGACAAGAGTCTCATGCCGCAGATGCGCGAAGCGATCGAAAATATTCTCATCGAGACCGTGCGCCTCAGTCAGATCGTGGAGAGCCTCATCTCCATGTCTCGACTGGACAGCGTTGCCGGGAAGGCGACCCATAAGGCGGTGAATCTGAGAGAGCTTACGGCGGTCACGATCGACCAGATCCGCCTTCTGGCGGACGACAAGGGGATCACGATCGGATTGCTTCCCGGTCCCGACGGCATGGCAGCCGGCGATCCCGACAGGTTGAAGCAGGTGTTGGTCAATTTGCTCGACAACGCGATCAAATACACGCCGTCCGGCGGTCGCATCGAAGTTGCGGTCGACGAGTCCGCCAACCTGGTCTCTTTGGAGGTGCGCGACACCGGTATAGGCATCGCGCCGGAACATCTGCCCAACATCTTCGAGCGGTTCTACCGCGCTTCCACCGACCGGGGAGAATCGGGCGCGGGCCTCGGCCTCGCCATCGTCCGCTCCATCTGCGCCGCGCATGGCGGGCGGGTCGAGGCGACCAGCGAGGTCGGCGTGGGGAGCGTCTTTCGCGTCGAGCTGCCGCGGGCGACCGAGCGGCTCGCGGCCGAAAACGATGGGCATCACCGCATTGCATCGAGAAATAGCGAGGCGGCATGAAAGGAGTGTTTACAGTGAGGCGCGTTTTCTTCGCTCTTGCTGCTCTCGGCGCGATCGCCGTCGGTGTCGCGATGATGTCGGGTTCGCAGCCGGCTCAGTCGGCAGCGGCCGATGGCGCAGACGATCCTCTCGCCGCCGTCGTCGAGGCGTCGCGAGGCGACCTCGTGGCGACCATCACGCTCAGCGCCGAACTCAAGCCGTTTGAGGAGGCCGATATCCATGCCAAGGTGGCGGGCTATCTCCAGACGATCAATTACGACATCGGCGACCGCGTGAAGAAGGGCGCGGTGATCGCGACGTTGGAAACGACCGAGCTTCAGGATGATCTCAACCGCACCAAGGCGGCTTACGAGCTGGCCGAGCTCGATTACCGGCGCCTGCTCGACGTCACCAAAGCCAAGCCCGGGCTGGTGGCGCAATCCGACGTCGACAAGGCGCATGCCGAGTACGACATCGCGAAGGCCAATTACGAGCACGCGAAGACGTGGTTCGACTACTCCACCATCTCGGCGCCCTTCGACGGCATCGTCACCCAGCGCTTCGCCGATCCGGGTGCGATGATCCAGGCCAGCATCTCGAGCAGCACCCAATCGGTGCCGATCATTCACCTGGCCGATGATTCGGTTCTGCGCCTCCGATTTCCTGTGCCGGAGAGCAGCGTTGCTCAAGTCCGTGACGGAACGGAGTGCAACGTCGAAGTGCCGGCCGCGGGACGAACCGTTCGGGCGACCGTTACGCGCAAGGCGGAGCGCGTCGACAGCAGTACGCGCACGATGATGACCGAGTGCGACATCGCCAATCCCGACCATAAGCTGATTGCGGGTATGTACGCCTCGGCGACACTGACGCTCGAGCGCAAGCAGAACGTGCTCACGCTACCGATTCAGGCTGTATCCCAGGACGAGAAGCCGACGGTCTGGCTCGTGAACGCGGACGGCCGTATCGAGGAGCGGCCGGTTGAGATCGGATTGAGGACCGCGAGGAAGGTCGAGATTCTGAGCGGCCTTAAACTCGGGGATACGGTGATCTTCGGCAGTCGCAATGCGTTCGCGATCGGCATGAAGGTGAGGCCGAAGATGACGCCTTCCGCCGAAAGGGATGCGGGCACGGATAAGGGCTGAGATGTCCGCCTCGGCGGCATCGCCGGAACGGGAACGAGAAATGGAGTTCAGAGAGCTGATCGTCTTCCTGGACGAGGCTGCCGATACGGGCAATCTACTCAGAACCGCGACAGCCTTGGCGCGCAAGCATGGTGCCCGCCTGACCGGCGCTTACGTCCCCTCCGACAGCGCGTTGCGGCGTCGATCCGACGCGTTCGCGCGCGGCGCAGGAAGCGAGGCGGTCGCGGCGGAATATCAGACTCACGAAGACGAGTCCCTGTCGCACGCGGCGCGCCAGTTTGCCGAGGCGATCGAGCAAAACGGGGTCAGCGGCTCTTGGCAGGCGATCTCATGCTACGCCACGGCAGCCGATATCGTCGTTCATGCGCGTTACGCCGATCTCAGCATCGTCGGGCAGCGGCAGGAGCGGCGCGCGAGGCTCTGGGGCCCCGAGGACATTCTGCTCTCCTTGGGCGGACCAACGCTCATTATGCCGGAAAATCCCGCGATCTCCGATCCGGTCGGCGATCGCATATTGGTCGCGTGGAACGCCACGCGCGAGGCGCGTCGTGCGGTCGGCGACGCGCTGCCTATTCTCGCCCGCGCGGCGCAAGTGACGGTCCTTATCGTCGATCCTCCCGCCCTGTCGGCGGGTCCGCGGCCCGAGCCCGGCGCGAACATCGCCCGCTATCTGGCGGCGCACGGTATCTCGCCTCAGCTGAAGTGCCTCGCGTCCGACGGCATCGACGCCGGAACGGTCATTCTGAGGGAAGCTAATGCGGTGGGCGCCGACATGATCGTCATGGGCGCCTACGGCCATTCCCGCATCGTTGAGCTGGTGCTGGGCGGGGCCACCCGCACCGTGCTGCAGGAGGCCCAGCTCCCGGTCTTCATGTCACACTGACCTATTGGTCGGTGGCACCCGCAATGGCGTTGCCGCCCTCGCGATACAGGAGGAAGGCTCGCTCGATCAGATAGTCGTACCTGGCGTTGCCCTCGGCGATCTCGGCTTCGAGCGCGCCGACCTCGGCCTGTTGCAGATCCACGATCGAGCTCGATCCGATGTCGTAACGCGCCCGGGTAAGATCCAGCGCCTTGTCGCTGCTTTCACGCAATTGCTGTGTAACGGCGATATTGCGATAGGCGGTGTCGGCGGAGTCCCATGCCAGCTGTACGTCCCGCCCCAGCGCGTTGCGTGCGGCATCCACGTCCCGATCGGCGGCGGTCGCGACGAAGGCCGAGCGCCGCTCCTGCGCCGTCAGCCTGCCGCCGGTGTAGAGCGGAATGGTGATGACGATCCCGCCTGCCGCGTAGTTCGAGGATAGGCGTTGGTCGCTCTCGCGGAGTGGATTGATTCCGGCGAAGCCGCCCGCGCTCACCACCGGCAGGCGGGCTTTTGCGTCGGCGTCCGCCTGCGCGTGGGCCGCATCGCGCGATGCCTGGATCGCCTGGAGCTCGGGATTGCGCGCCAAGGCCTCGGCGACCGCCTCATCCTCGGTTCCGGCGAGCGGAGGCACGTCCTTGGCCGCGCTGGTCAACGCGAACTGGCGGGCCGACGGCAAACCCAGGGCTTCGGCCAAGCGCGCCCATGCATCGTTCAAATTGGCTTCGGCGCGATTGAGGACAAGGTTGGCCTGATCGAGGCCAAGCTTCGCGTAACTCACATCGAGGTCCGATTTCAGCTGCGCCGAGCGGAGGCGCGAGATCTGGTCGTAAAGCGTCGACCGCGTCTTCACGGTGCCCCGCGCGACCTTGAGCAGCGCTTGGGCGCGGAGCACGTTGTAATAGGCCTCGGTTGCATGGAAGAGAACGATGTCGCGAGTGGCGTCGACCCGGTCCTGCTCCGATCGAAGCGCCGCCTCCGATGCGGAGATGATATCGCTCTGGCGACCGAAATCGGTGATCAGCTGCGTGACGCTTACCCCCGCCGACCCGTGCGCGAGGATTGACGGATTGTTGAGCGCGCCAGCAGGTGCGGTGACGCGCGTGTTCGATCCGGCGAAGACCTTGTTGGCGGCGCCATAGAGCTGGGGATAGAGCGCTGACTTTGCCTCGACCACCGTTTCGCCCGATGCGCTTGCGCGCGCGCTCTCGGCGGCGATCGCCGGATGGTTCCGCAGCGCCAGCGCCTGCGCATCGGCGAGGCTAAGTGCGCCGCCCGAGATATCGGGCTCGCTCGCGGCACGCGTTTCGCATGAAACGGCCAGCGCGAGGCAGGTCGTGCCGGCAATGATCCAACGGAGCGATCTCATGCCGTCGCTGCTTCCGCTGTGGACCTGTGGGGCGGACTCTTGCGTTCGTAGACGGCCACAAAGGCGGCGGGGACGATAAATACGGTAATCGCGACCGAGACGCCGAGGCCGCCGATGATGGCGCGAGCGAGCGGACTGTAGGCCTCGCTGCCTTCGCCGAGCCCCAGCGCCATCGGGATCAGACCTATCATCGTCGCCAAGGACGTCATGAGGACCGGGCGCAGCCTGACCCGGCAGGCGAGCGCGACCGCCTCGCGCACGCTTCGCGCGTCGGTCCATAGCCGGTGAGCGAACTCGACGATCAGAATGCTGTTCGAGACCGCTATCCCGACCAGCATGATGACCCCCATCAGCGACATCACGTTCAGCGAGGTGCCGGTCAGCCACAAGGTCACGATAACGCCGGCGAGGCCAGGCGGGATGGCGAGCAGGATGATCAGCGGATCGATTACCGAACGGAACTGCGCGACCAGGATCAGATAGACGAGCAGCGTCGCGAGCAGCAGGCCCGATCCGAAGCTGCTGAAAGAAGAGTGCATCGCATTGACTGAGCCTTGGATGTTCACGCGTACGCCCCTCGGCATCTCCGTCTTGGCGAGGATTCGGTCGATCGCCGACGAGACTCGCGCCAGATCCTCGCCCGACGGCGAGACATAGATATCGATCACGCGCGCGAGCTGGTAATGGCTCACGAGCGTCGGCGACAAAATCGGCTTCACGTCGGCGACGGTATCGAGCCGAGTCGGCTGCAACGCGTTCGGGGAGCGCAGCGGGATGGCCTTGAGGTCGCTTAGCGTCTTCACCGTCGTCTCGGGGTACTGCACGGTCAGCATGTAATCGTTGCCGCTCTTGGGATCGACCCAATAGTTGGGCGCGATCATCTGATTGGAGTTGACGGCGGTGATCACGTCGCTGACGATCTCCTTCTCGCTCAGGCCCATCTCGCCGGCATGCAGTCTGTCGATGTCGAGCCTGAAGGACGGCGCGTCATTGTCCTGCGGTATGAACACGTCGCTGACGCCCGGGATTGCTCGAATTTGGGATGCGAGCTTGTTGGCGAGCCCGTAGGTGCGATCGAGATTGGAGCCTGTCACCTGCAAGTCGATCGGCGCGGGCAGCCCGAGATTGAGGACGGCATCCACCAGACCGCCGGTCTGAAAATAGGTGGTGACCTCGGGCAACTGCCTGGCGATCGCCTTGCGCACGCGGTCCATGTACTCGTAGCTGCCGACCCGATGTCCGGCTTTCAAGCTCGCCTGGACGAACGCCGTATGCGATGCGGTGTTGCTCGTATACATCGACGAGAAGCCGGGCGTGACCCCGATATTGGAGACCACCACGCCCAGATCGCTCTTATCGACGACGCTGCGGATGATGTTCTCGACCTTTGCGACCGTCTCGGTCGTATCCTCCAGGCGGGTTCCCGTCGGCACCTTTAGATTGATGACGAACTGGCCGGGATCGGTCCGCGGAAAGTAGCTCTGCTGCACCAGGATGATCGCCGTGCACGCGGCAAGGCTGGCGCCCAGCAGCAGCGCGAGGTTGGCGCGCGGCCGGACAAGGACGCGGGCGACCAGTCGATCGTACCGGACCAGCATGGCCTCGAATCCCGCATTGAACCGGGCACTGAAACGTGCCCCCCACGACTGGCGGCTCGGTCGGTCCGGCGCGTGCTCGCTCGCCACATGGGGCTTCAGGAACTTTGCGCAGAACAGCGGCAGGATCGTGAGCGCCACGAAATAAGAGGCGAACAGCGACAGCACGACCGCGAGCGCCAGCGCGGTGAACAAATAGCGGCTGACGCCGAACAGGAAGACGACCGGAAAGAAGACCAGCGCCGTCGTCAGCGTCGCGGCCAGCACCGGAAGGGCGACTTCCTGCGCTCCGACCTCCGCCGCCCTGTGCGGCTCCTCGCCATGCTCGATGTGACGGAAGATGTTCTCCAGCACGATCACCGAATTGTCGATGACGCGCGAAAAGGCGAGCGCCAATCCGCCGAGAATCATCGAATTGATCGTGCTTCCTCCGAAATAGAGGACGACGAAGGCGGTCATCACCGATAGCGGAATCGATAGGAACGCCCCGATCGTGCCGCGGGGGCTGGCAAGGAATACGAGGATCATCACGCCAGTGAGGACGAGTCCGATTGCTCCTTCGTCGATCAGGTTCTTGATGGCGTTCTTGACGAAGATCGACTGGTCGAACATGACCTTCGCGACTAGGCTCGTCGGCACGTCGACCAGATGCGCGAGCGCATTCTTCACGCCATCGACCACGGCGATCGTGTTGGAGTCGCCGCCCTGTTTCAGCACCGGGAGATAGACGGAGGGCTGACCGTCAACACGGACGACATTGTACTGAATCTGCGACCCGTCCTTGGCATAGCCTACGTCGCCGACCGTCACCCAGGAGTTACCGACCGTCTTGAGCGGGACCGAGTTGATCTGATGAACGTCGTCGATCTGGCTGTTGGTGAAGAGCGTGTAATCGAGCGGGCCGATCTTCACGTCGCCCGCGGGCAAAATAAGATTTGCGTCGTTGATGGATCGCACGACGTCCATGACGCTGAGCTGATTGGCCTCGAGCTTCAGCGGGTCGACATAGACCATGATCTGTCGGTACTTGCCGCCGAAGGGCTGTGGCACCGACGCGCCTGGCACGTTGGCGACCTGATTGCGCACATTGTATTGGCCCATATCGCGGAGCTGAGCTTCGTTCAGCCCCTGCGCCTTGAGCGTGATCAGGCAGAGCGGCAGGCTCGACGCATCGAATTTGAGAACGACGGGCGGCAACGTGCCCGCCGGCAATTTCCGCAAATCCGCCATGGCCAGATTGGTGATCTCGGTCACCGCCGCATCGGCATCCATGCCCGGCTGAAAGTAGATCTTGATCAGGCTGACGCCGTTGAGCGATTTCGATTCGATGTGATCGATCCCGCTCCCCAGCGTGAAGAAGCGCTCGAAGCGGCCGGTGATCGAGGTTTCGATTTCCTCGGCGGGCATGCCGGAATAGAAGGTCGCGACGACGACCACCGGGATCTTGATCGGCGGGAACAGGTCGACGGGCATCCGGATGATCGAGCTCAGCCCGATCACGGAGATGATCAGGAAGCAGACGACGATGAAGTAGGGGTAGCGGATCGAAAATCGGCCCATGGCGTCTTTGTCGGAAGGTCGCGCATCGATGCGCGAGCTTCCGCTACCGCGCCAAGATGATGGGCAGATAAGCGTTCGATTAAATTTCGCTCATGATCACCGATCGCGGCAGTTGGCCGCGATCAAGGGAACGGACCAGGGCGTGCGGCGGTCGAAAGCCGAGCTGGTCGGACTCAGAAGGCGATGCGCGTCGTAAGGATGAAATTATTGCGGAATTGCGGCGTGAGGGGCGTGCGGACCGTGGTCGGCGCGACCGCGACCTGATACCCCAAGCCGACGATCAGCTTGGCGCGCCAGCCGATCGGAAAGCGGCCGACGACCAATCCCGGCGTCAGCAGAACCTGATCCCTCCCGGCGCGGGAGCCGCCGAGCCAGTGGGTGTAGTTGACCTCGAACTCGGGCCACAGAACCTTCCACAGATGATATTGGAAGGTGGTGTTCGACGTGAGGATATCGCCCGTCTCTTTCGAATCGTCGGTCGGAAAGCTGAAGCCCAGCGTGGTTTGGATATCAAAATCGCCGATCCCGAAGCCGCCGGCGATCGTCGGCGTGATCATGTAGGTATTCGTCGTCAGGGCGGCGATTCCCGTGGGCGCGCTGCCTTGCAGGAATGCGGTCAGAATGTAGTTGCCGCTCTGCTCGTTGGCGGTCAGCAGGCGCGTCTTCACAAGTAGGAAGGGAACGTCGTTGAAGCCCGACACGTCCGGTCGGCCCGGAATCTTTCTTTCGATATAGGGCGGTAACCCGAAGATCAGCTCAACGGGCTCGGCGGGGATGAGCTCGAGGCCCTTGCCTGCGTCGAAATTGTATAACGTGCCGCCGTTGCCCAGCTTTTCGAAATACTGATCGTAGCGAAATTCTTCTTCGAGCCGGGGCGTCGTTGTCGCGATCGGCGTGATCCAGTGCGGCTGCTCGGCCTGCGTGTGATCCACGCGGTCAAACCAATTGTCGAAATAGGTCTCGATTTCCGTCGGCGCCGATTGCGCATAGGCCGACAGGCAGTAGCCGCCGGAGAGGAGCATGCAGACCGCAGCGATAATGGTGCGAGCGCTCAACCAGGACATGATGGAAGCTTTCCTCGGGCGATAACAGGATCGCTATATACAGATGAATATAGCGCTGCTGCGATTTAGCCTTTCCGGACGTCCGCGTCCATAGAATCTTTTCCAGCGATGGAATTAAAAAGGGGCGGCGTTTCCGCCGCCCCTCGAGCTGCTCTAAGCGATTGGCGATCAGAACGGATAGTAGCGGAAGCTGGTCATGAGGATCGCATCGTCGGTGCTGCCGCCGCCTGGCCGGCCGGCTCCCCCGTTCGTGCCGCTCCAGATATTGCGGGTGATGTATTCGAACTGCCCGCCCCACCGGACGCTGCCGAAGTCGCCCTGGTAGAATTTCCACCAGAAGCCGGCGCTGCCTTCCATGATGTCACGCGTATTCGCGGTGCAGGTGCCGCCTTCGACAAAGCACCCTGAATTGTTCAGAGCCGGATTGCCGTAGCCGTAATGGTTGGCGCCGATATTCTCGTACCAGCGGTCGGCATGCTCCAGACCGGCGTAGAGATAGACGTCCAACGACGGGTCCGGATGGCCGATCAGGCCGCCCAGGATCGAGTAGGCGGTCAGGGGATGCAGGCTGCCGTCGGCGCCGAACGTGGCATCGGGGAGCTGGCTCGTGCCGTACCGGCCGATGCCCTGGCCCACCAGGCCGGAGAGCTGGAACTCCAGCATCTTCGGAATAATCGGCACGATCGCGCCGGCGCCGACGCCGCCGGCCACGTCGGTGTTGTTCTGGTGATTCGCGCGGTCGCGGAAGAAGCTGGCGATGCCGTAGAGCTCATAATGGCCGAAGCCCGGATCCCAGGCCACCTTGGCGATGATGTCCGGCGCGGCGTCGATTGAATAGGCGGTATTCGGGTCGAACAGGCCGCCGCTCGTGTTGGTGACGAGATTGACGTTCGCGGGTATCGTCCCGCCGGTGGTCATCTGCGCATTCTCGACCGAGAGGCCGAGCCACAGCGTCTTGTCGAAGTCCTTGACGATCCGGAAACCGGGCTGCCGGGTCCAGTCGAAGCCGACGGCGTAATGCGCGTCGATCGTCAACGGCACCTGCTCGTCGCGCGGCAACAATCCCTTGCTATACATGGTCGCCAGGCTCCAGCTCTGGCCGCCCATGAGATGCAATCCCCAATCGTTCCAATCGATGGTCGCATAGATGTTGCGGATACGGAGGTTATAGCTGTTGCTCTGCTTCGAGTTCGCGGTCCCGGCGGCGCCCAGGAAGTCCATTTCGTAATAGGCGGTTGCTTGAGTCGTCGAATCGACATTGCCCGTGGCGAGCAGCGACAGGCGGCTCTGCCGGGCCGTGAAGCGATTTTCGTCGACATGGTAGTTCGACGAATTCGCGAACGGGATGTTGTTGAAGTTGGTATCGATGTCCGACGTCATGTTCTTGTCGCGATAGATGCCCGCCGCTTCGATGAAGCCGCCGGGCGTAACCGTAACGCCGCCGATCTGAACGCCCTTCTTGCCCTTGGGCGGCGTCACTTTCGCCACGGCTGCGACGGCCGTGTCGACCTTCTGCTGGTTCGCCTGCTGCTGCGCCTGATCGGCCTTCTCCTTCTCGGACAGGATCTCCACCTGGCGTTTCAGGTAGTCGATCTGGGCCTGCATCTGGCGCTTCAGCGCTTCGATCTCTTGCTGCTCGGAAGAGGCGGCCGAAGCCGGGATGGCGGACAGGATCGCTAGTGTCGCAACCGTGCCCGACAAGAATGATCTGATAGGCATCTCTGGTTCGTCCTTTTGATGGGGCCATCCGTTCTTTTTTGATCGGCGGCTCTTCCCTGCCGTCGATGGGACCGTGGATGGCGTGGAATGTCTGGTCCCGAGATTCGATCGAGGGCTGTCGATGTCGGTTTCTTGAGATGGGCGCCGGCTGCAGCTCGGACCGGCCGGGCGCGCCGTGACACGCCCATACCTGCGGAACTCGACGCAAGGAACACTGACGCCATCGGAGATTCCTGACAGAGTGCCTGATCGAGCGGCACGTCTTTCCGTCCCGCCCGGCTTATGATCTCCCTCGAATGGCGGCACTTATAGCGACGAAGCCGAATATGTCCACGAAAAGAACATTAGAATTTTTTAATGAAAAATTTCTAATGATATCAGTTTGGTCTATGTTTTCGGGTATCTTTGTTATTACGGCCGCATGACTAAAGGACTCGGCGAGCTTGCTGGGACGTTGTCGATTTTTTCTTTGCACCTGACTTGCGCGAAACGGCGCGCCCGGCTGCGGACGCTCGGCCCAAATCCTCGACCAGGCGTTGCAAATTTCGCGCCATGATCACGACGCCGTCGTCCACGTCCTCGATCCAGTCATGGGCGACCGCCGCATAGAAGAAGTCGTCGAGCTGCTCGAGGAGCAGGCGCGCATCCATCCTTGCCCTTCGACCCCGCTTGGATTCTTCCAGGAGATAAGCGAGCGAAGGGCTGGAGGCCGCGAGCGCCTTCATCACCTCGAGACTCACCTGATTGACGGTAGGCTCGAACTCGGGCTCGATGACCATCATCTGCTGGAACGCGATGACCAGCGTCCTTTCCGATCGATAGAAGTCGAGCACCTTTCGAATCCACTGCCCGAAGCTTTGCTCGGTCGGGTCCCGCATTTCGGAGAGGCCCTGATACAGCGCGAAGAGGCGCGGCCAAAACTCGTCATGTAGCGCCTTGCCCACAGCGAATTTGCTGGCGAAGTGCCGATAGAAGGTGGCTCGGCTGATCCCGCCGCGCGCGAGGATGTCCTCGACGGCAACCAGCGCGTAAGGCCGCTCCTCCAATACCTCGCGCGCCGCCGCGATCACCTTCTCGCGACTATCCTGCTTCTGTCGTTCCTGCAGCGTGAGCCGGCCGCTCGAGCGCCCCCGCGCATTCGGTCGAGGCCGCTCCGACCCGGAGCCGGTCTGTCCATTTGCCGAGCGTGGCGACATCACTTCCCCCGCGAATCTCGTTGGGCGCCAGAATGGCACATTGAGGAACCAAGCGTCACCGCTGGAGTCGGCGCGATCAACCGCCTCCAAATCGGCGGCATTGACATATTATCTGTATATACATAGTGTCTCACGTCAACGCACAAATCGGGGCGGACGAACGCGCCCCCCGCGGTGCAGATCGTTCCGACTTCTGAGAGGGGCCCGTGGCGCGCCGCTTCCAGCATCTCCTATCGCCCGGCCGGATCGGTTCGCTTGAGCTGCGCAACCGGATCTTCATGACGCCGATGGGATCGAACTTGGCGGATGAGGACGGCATCACGGGAGAGCGGATCAGGGCCTATTACGCCGAGCGTGCGAAGGGCGGGGCGGCGCTGATCACGATGGGATCGGTGTCGATCGGCTACCCCGAAGGATCGAGCAACTGGCGCCAGGAGGCGATCTCGGAAGAGCGCCACATTCCGGGTGTGCGCGCATTGGCGGACGCCGTCCATGCGCATGGCGCGAAGCTCTGCATGCAGCTCCATCATGCCGGCCTGGTGGCGATGAACGACATGCTCGACGGACGTCCGGTCGCGACGCCCTCGATTCCGCCTGTCGGCAAGTCCGGCGACATGATGGATGGCTTCCTGGAGGACGAGTACCGGATCTTCACCGCGCCCTATACCGGAATGGGCGCGGTGAAGTATCAGGTGCTGACCCCGCAGGACATCGAGCGGCTGGTCCAGATGTATGCGTCCGCCGCGGAGCGGGCGAAGCGGGCTGGCGTAGACGCGGTCGAGATCCATGCCGGCCACGGCTACATCATTTCATCCTTCCTCTCGCCCTTCACCAACCAGCGCGCAGACGAATATGGCGGCTCGATCGAGAACCGCTCGCGGCTGCTCGTCGATGTGGTGAAAGGGATCCGCGCCGCGGTGGGAAAGGATTACCCGGTCTTGGCGCGGATCGATTCCGAGGAGTTCCTGGTCGACCAGGGCATCACGGTCGAAGATGCGAAAGCAACGGCTCGGTTGGCCCAGGCGGCCGGGCTCGATG
>Ga0070738_10001816_pt1 | contig 38166 bp, 34 predicted proteins | sample Coa_R2_2_FD_66446 | JGI IMG/M metagenome (GOLD analysis project Ga0070738, IMG submission 66446) | Surface soil microbial communities from Centralia Pennsylvania, which are recovering from an underground coalmine fire - Coalmine... | ecosystem: Environmental > Terrestrial > Soil > Unclassified ...
GGAGGCGCGGGCGGGCCGCTGAGCCCCGCGTGGCCGGGGCTCGGCACGAGCGAGGGGAGCACCGCCGTCGCGGCTAGAGGAAGGTGGTGGCCGTAGCGTGAGCGCGCAGCGTTCGGTGCTGCGGCCTCGCTTGCCCAGGCAGCAGAGAGCCTGGCTCGCCCGAGCCAGGCTCGCAAACGTTCACGCCCGCCTTCAGACGCCGCCGTGGCGGGTTTGCCCCACGAGCCGCGACCCGCTACAACCGCGGCATGAGCGTGAGGCTGCGGTGTGGGCAGGCGAGCCCGGACCACCTGCCGGCAGCAGGGGCGAGGGCTGCTGGACTTCCCGGTGGCGGCAGGCGAGGCGGCGCTGCTGAGAACCGCGCCGCCATCGCTGCTGCCGGCAGGCCAGGGGGCTGAACGCTGACCGCTGCTCTGGCGTCCGCCCCCTCAGCGCGCGGGGGCGTTGGGACGCGGGCCGGTGACGCTCGGCGGCCCGGCGGGGCTCGTCGGCGAGGTCTCAGCCGGCGGGGCCATACTGCCCGGCACGGGCCCACGTGGGTTGCCCGCGGGCGGCGGCGGCCCACCCACGAAGTCCCAGTCGCCCGTGAAGCCATTGCAGATGTAGATGTGGAGCTCCCCTTCTGAGTTTTTGAAAACGATCGTGTCGCCGCCAGAGTAGGTCCCGCTGCGGTTGAAGTAGTCATAGCACGTCTTGGTGCCGCAGGTGGCGGGAGTACACGCCCCCTGGTCCTCAGCATGAGCCTGCAAGGCGGTGACGCTCAGGCCAGCGAGAGTCAGCACCGAGGCCATCACGAGGGGCCGGCTGGACTTGCGAAGGTTCATGGCTCTCTCCTATCAGTTCAGTGTTCCAGCGCGAAGAACCCATCACAGGTGGGGCGAGCGGCCTGGGTGTCAGGCGGGCCAGAGGGGGGCGCGCGTAGCGCGTTACCGCCCCGGCACGCCCGGCGTGGCGTCACGTGAAGCGGCACGGATACCCTGACCATCGTGCATCCCCCAAACAGGCGGCTCGCCTCTCAGGCTGTCTGTGCGAGCGTCGTCGTGCTCCTCCTTGAACTACCGCATCCGGCGTGAACGCTCGGTACGCCCGCCCAATTCGAGCATAAGGCGGTCACCTACGATCGGTCAGTCCGAAAAATGGAGTAAGCTGGAATTACCAGTCCTGGGGGAGGTCGGTCATGCGCACGTAAGGCGGCTTCTGTCCGGTGGCGAAGGCGGGCGAGATTATCGCAGAGCGCTGGACGCCGCTCATCGTCCGCGAGAGGTAGGCGTGCCCGGCATTCCGCACTCACTGCTCGTGCAGCGGCTGCGCGTGCTGGGAACGGGCCGGCGTCGTCGAGGGTCGCACCGGCGCCAGGGGCAAGCACATCGATCTGCTTTAGGGCAGAGCGGCTGAGTTTACGAGCGGGGACGCCCCGGACGGAGGGACGGCGACATGCAACACGGACTCCGATCGTGGCTCGGCGGGCTGCTGCTCGCGAGCCTGCTGGCTTGCGCCCCCGCCGGTGCCGGCACGCCGTCGGCTCCCGCCGGGGCGAGCGCGCCCCTCGCCGCCGCCACCGTCCCGTCCCCGGCCGCCAGCGTGCCGGATGCCCCGCCCGCCGCGGCGCCGGAGCCGCGGGCGTTCCAGGTGGCGGTCTCGGCGCTCAGCGCGTCGGTCACGCCGCTGTGGGTGGCCGACGAGCAGGGCATCTTCCAGCGCTACGGCCTGGCGCCCGAGCTGGCCAACATGTCGCCGGCGGCCACCAGCCAGGCGCTCTCCGCCGGCAGCGTGCCCCTCGCCATCAGCGGCGGCTCGTCGATCGTCGCCTGGCTCAGCGGCGCGACGGATCGCGTGTTCATCGCCGGCGTGAACGACAAGGCGCTGCTCAAGGTCGTGACCAACACGCCCGACGTGACCCGCGTGGACGACCTGCGCGGCCGCTCGGTGGCGACCACCACGCCGGGCTCCGGCGGCTCGATGGCGCTGTTCGCCGCGCTGCGCCGCCTCGGCGTCGAGCCGGACCGCGACGCCGAGATCACCTACCTGCGCGACCAGCCGACCGTGCTGGCGTCGGTGCTTACGGGCGCCGTCGCGGCCGGCGCGCTGCCGTCGCCGTTCAACGAGCAGGCGATCGCCAGCGGCGCCCGGCAACTCGTCGACGTGGACGACCTGGGCATCCGCGTCGCGCTGAACCACGTCACGACCTCGCGCGGCGAGCTGGAGCGCGAGCGCGACATGCTGCGTCGCTTCGTGATGGCGTACATCGAGGGCTTGCAGTATGCCCGCGACCATCCCGACGCCGCCATCGCGGCCATCATGCACGGCACCCGCCAGGACTCGCGTCCCGACGCCGAGCAGGCCTACCAGCTCTACCGTGACGCCTGGAGCCCGTGGATCTCCGAGGACGGCATCCAGACGGTGCTCGACAACACCGACCTGCCTGCGGCGCGCACCGCCCACCCTGCCGACATCGTCGACCTCAGCCTCGTCCGCGAGCTGGAGGCGAGCGGCTGGCTCGCCGCGCACTACCATCCGTAGCCGCTCCCCGTCCGTAGCCGCGCTCTGGCGACGGCCGCCGGAGCCACGCCCGCGTTGACCCGCGCCCGGGCCGATGCTATAGTGCGCCCGAACCAACGCGGGACAATGAGGGGCGCCGCGCGCCCCGAGCCGAGCGCCGGGCCACCCGCGTCACCGCGTCGCCGGCGGCCACTACAGCGGCTTGCAGCTCGGATGAGTGACCGGCCGGCGCCGGGGCAGCGGCCTGCGGGGCGCGGACGACCACCGGAGCCGCCCCTACGTTAGCGGGCGGGCACGACGCCGCGGGCCGCGAGCGGGTTTCAACCGGCCCCTACCAGACGTTGGCCGCTCACCCGCTTTGCACGGCGCTCTAAGGCCGCTCGGCTCGGCCCACCCCCACGGCGCGGTAGGCGCGCGGCTGGCGCGGCGAGCGTGCCACCACAACAGGAGATGGAACGCATGATCATCGACATCCACGGCCACTACACCACGGCTCCCGCGCCGCTGCGCGCCTACCGCGCCAACCAGATCATCAATCTCGGCCGGCCGACGAAGGGCAAGCTGCAGATCAGCGACGAGCAGATCAAGGCCAGCCTGGAGAACAGCCAGATCAAGCAGCAGCAGGAGCGCGGCACCGACCTGACCATCTTCTCGCCCCAGGCCTCGGCGATGGGCCACCACTTCGGCGGCGAGCTGGTCAGCCGCTACTGGACCGAGGTGAACAACGAGCTGATCCATCGGGTCTGCCAGCTCTTCCCGGACCAGTTCGCGGGCGTCTGCCAGCTCCCGCAATCACCGGGCGTGAGCCCGAAGAACTGCATCGAGGAGCTGCGGCGCTGCATCCTGGAGTTCGGCTTCCTTGGCGCCAACGTGAACCCTGACCCCAGCGCCGGCATGGGCGTGACGCCCTCCCTCGGCGACGAGTGGTGGTACCCGCTCTGGGAGGCGCTGGTCGAGCTGGACGTGCCGGCCATGATCCACGTCAGCACGTCGATCAACCCGGCGCTGCACACGACGGCGGTGTACTACATCAACGGCGATACCGCCGCCGTGTTCCAGCTACTGGAGTCGCGCGTCTTCGAGGACTTCCCCACGCTCAAGATCGTCATTCCTCATGGCGGCGGCGCCGTGCCCTACCAGCTCGCGCGCTACCGTGGCATCAACGTCGTGCAGGGCCGCCAGCCGTTCGAGGAGGCGATCAAGAAGCTGTACTTCGACACCGCGATCTACAGCCAGGACGCGGTTGAGACGCTCATCAAGGCCGTCGGCGTGGACAACGTGATGTTCGCCTCCGAGATGGTCGGCGCCGTCAACGCCATCGATCCCAAGACGGGCCGCTGGTTCGACGACACCAAGCCCTACCTCGACGGCATCTCCTGGCTCACCGACGAGGACCGCCACAAGCTCTTCGAGGGCAACGCCCGCCGCGTCTACTCCCGCCTCAACCAACGCCTCGCGGCCCGTTCGGCATAAGGAGCACAGCATGGCTGACATCCCGCGGCTAAACGGCATCATCCGCGTGCTGGAGAGCGGCGGCACGCCCATCACCGCCTTCTCCAGTACTGATCTCGACTCGGCGATCGCCAACGCCACGTCGGCCTACGACGGCATCGTCTACGAGATGGAGCACGGCCCCTACGACATCCGCGCGCTGCGCGACGCGCTCCAGTACATGCTCAACCGCGGCCAGATCGTCCAGCGCGGCACGCTGGCCCCGGCCGTCACTCCCATCGTGCGCATCCCCCCGAACGGCGGCGAGCACAACCAGTGGATTGCCAAGCAGGTGCTCGATTCGGGCGTCTACGGCGTCGTGTGGCCGCACGTCAGCACCGTCGAGGACGCCTACAACGCCGTGGCGGCGTGCCGCTACCCGCGGCCCAAGGAGGCGCCGAACTACGAGCCGGAGGGCGTGCGCGGCGACGCGCCGACCGTCGCGGCCCGCTACTGGGGCCTCGGGCAGCAAGAGTACTACCAGCGCGCCGACGTCTGGCCGCTCAACCCGACCGGCGAGCTGCTGGTCATCATCATGTGCGAGGAAGTGCGCGCCATCGACGAGCTGCCGCGGATCCTCAGGGAGGTGCCCGGCATCGGCGTGGTGCTGATCGGCGAGGGCGACCTGTCGCAGAACCTCGGCTACCCGCGCCAGTACGAGCACCCCGTCGTCGCGGACGCCATGCGCACGATCCTGCGCATCTGCCAGGAGCACAACGTGGTGTGCGGCCACCCGCACGTCGACGCGCGCAACGTCGGCCGGCTGGTCGAGGAGGGCTACCGCTTCCTGATGGCCGCGCCCACCCGTAGCTACGGCGGCCTCGAAGCCGCTCTCCGCGCCACCGGCCGCGCCCCCGCGCCCTGAGGCGCGCGGAGTGTACGAGGCGGTTAGCCCGCCCCCGCCGCGGTCCGCCGACGCTACCCCCTGGCCGGCAGGGAGCCGCGGCGCCGGCATGGTATGCTTTGTGCATTCCCGCCGGAATGGCTCGCCGCCGGTCTGGTCCCCGGATCCCTCCCGACAGCGCGAGGCTCGCCGCGTTTCGGCGCGGCCAGCTGACGTGTGGCTGCCAGGCCGCCGCGGGACGGGCCGTCCGGGGGGTGCTTCGCGCGGGTCACGTCGCCGGGCGGGAGCGGGCAAGGTGCGGTCACGGATAGCCAGATGGCGCTAAAGACGGAGCTAGAAAGCGATCTCTTCCGCCTGCTCGTCGAGGGCGTGCAAGACTACGCGATCTTCCTGCTCGATCCCGACGGCCGCGTCCAGAGCTGGAACGCCGGCGCCCAGCGGATCAAGGGCTACCGCGCCGACGAGGTGATCGGTAAGCATTTCTCGATCTTCTATCCGCCGGAGGAGGCGCGTCGTGGCAAGCCCGCCTACGCCCTGCGGACGGCCCTGGAGGAAGGGCGCTGGGCAGACGAGGGCTGGCGGATCCGCAGCGATGGCTCGCGCTTCTGGGCCAGCGTGCTGATCACCGCCCTGCGCGACGGCCGGGGGCGACACGTCGGCTTCGCCAAGGTGACTCGCGACCTGAGCGAGCGCAAGCGGGCGGAAGAAGAGCGCCTGCGCCTGCTGGAGATGGAGCGCGGCGCGCGCACCCAGGCCGAGACGGCGCTCGACCAGCTGCGCGCGATCCAGACCGTGACCGAGGCCGCGCTGGCCCACCTGGAGCTGGATGCGCTGCTGGCCACGCTGCTCGATCGGGTCAGCGAAGTGCTGAACGTCGATACCGTGGCCATCCTGCTGCTCAACGAAGACGAGCAGGTGCTGATGCCCCGGGCGGCGAAGGGCATCGAGGAAGAGGTGGTGGCGGGCATACCGCTCCCGCTGGGGCAGGGCTTTGCCGGCCGCATCGCCGCCGAGCGCCGACCGATCACGGTGGACGACGTCGAGCAGAGCGACGTGCGCAACCCCATCCTGCGCGAGAAAGGCGTCAAGTCGCTGCTGGGCGCCCCGCTCATCGTGCGCGGGCGCGTGCTCGGCGTGCTGCATGTCGGCACCCTCTACTATCGTCGCTTCAACGCGAACGATGTCAGCTTCCTGCAGATCGTCGCCGACCGTGCGGCGCTGGCGATCGAGCACGCGCGGCTGTACGAGGCGACCCGGCTGGCCCGCGAGGAGGCCGAGGAGGCGATCCGCGCCGTGCAGCTCCGCGACGAGTTCCTCTCGACCGCCGCCCACGAGCTAAAGACCCCGGTCACCAGCCTGCGCGGGTTTGCCGAGCTACTCCTGCGCATGTCGGCGCGCGGCGGCGCGCTGGACTCGGCGCGCTTCCAGCGGGCGGTCGAGAGCATCCATCACCAGGCCGGGAACCTGTCGCGGCTGGTGACGCAGCTCCTAGAGATGTCGCGCCTCGATGGCGGCCACCTGGAGCTGGATCGGGCGCCCGAGGACCTGGCCCGACTCGTCAGCCGGGCCGTCGAGCAGGCGCAGAGCCAGACCGAGCGGCATACCCTCACGCTGGACGCGCCGCCCGAGCTGTGGGCGGAGGTGGATGCGTTCCGCTTCGAGCAGGTCGTAGCCAACCTGCTCGACAATGCGATCAAGTACAGCCCGGACGGCGGCCACGTCGAGGTCGAGCTGGCGCAGTCCCGGCCCGGCTGGGTGCGGCTGGCGGTGCGCGACGAGGGCCTGGGAATCCCCGCCGACCGGCAGTCGCACATCTTCGAGCGCTACTACCAGGCCCACGCGGCCAGCCATCGCTCGGGGCTGGGCCTGGGGCTCTACCTCAGCCGGCAGATCGTGGAGCGCCACGGGGGGCGGATCTGGGCCGAGTCGGCCGAGGGGCGGGGCAGCCGCTTCGTGGTCGAGGTGCCGGCACGCGTCGTGGCCGAGGCTCGGGCATGAACGGGACGCGTCGCCTCCTGGTCGTCGAGGACGACGATAGCATCCGCGACATGATGGAGATGGTCCTGGCCAGCGAGGGGTACGAGGTGGTGACGGCCCGCGACGGGGCCGTGGCGTTGGCTACCTTGAACCAGGAGCAGCCGGATCTCATCCTGCTCGACATGAAGATGCCCATCGTCGACGGCTGGGAGTTCGCGCGGCGCTATGCCGAGCTTCCGCCGCCCCGGCCCCCGGTAATCGTCATCACCGCTGCCCAGGACGCCTCGCGGCGCGCGGCCGAGATCGGCGCCCAGGGCTACCTGGCCAAGCCGTTCAGCATCGACGATCTCTTGCAGCTCGTCGACGACCACCTCGACGCCCGCTAAGGCCCGGCCGTCTACTGCTGGCAGCGGGGGCAGTAGTGAGTGCCGCGGCCGCCCACGCGGGTCTTCCGGATGAGCGTACGGCAGCGCGAGCAGGGCTTTCCCTCCCGCTTGAACACCTCGACCATCATCTGGTTGCGGCCGGGCTGGCCCACGGCGCCCAGGTAGTCGCGGAAGGTCGTGCCCTCGTTGCGGATGCCCTGCGCGAGCACGGCGCGGATGGCGCGGTGCAGGCGGCGGAAGTCGGCGTCGGTCAGCGTGTCGACCGTGCGCGTGGGGTGCAGGCGCGCGGCGAACAGCGCCTCGTCCACGTAGATATTGCCCAGCCCGGCCACCAGGTTCTGGTTCAGCAGCAGCGGCTTCAGCGAGCCGCGCCGCCCGCGGAGCGCCGCCGCCAGGCGCTCGGCGGTGAACAGGCGCGTCAGTGGCTCGGGACCGAGCGCCCGGTCGAGCGCGGCCACCTCCGCGGCGTCGGCCAGCCACAGCTTGGCGAAGCGGCGCATGTCGCAGAAGCGCAGTTCGCGGCCGTCGTCCAGCGTAAGCACGGCTACGGTGTGCGCGTCGGGCGGGGCGCCCGGCTCGCGCAGCAAGAGGTTGCCCGTCATGCGGCGGTGGACAATCAGGTAGTCGTCGGCCGGCGCCGCCTGCCCGTTTCGGCGGCTGGCATTCGTCCATACCTGGCCGTTCGCCACCGCGCCGCCAGCACTGCTTGCAGGCAAGGAGCGCGGCCGGCGTCTGGTAGCGGCGGGTTTCCCGCCCGCCGGCAGTCCGCCGAATATCGTAGGGGCGGGTCGCGTGCCCGCCCGCGGCCCGCAGGCCGCAACCCCGGTGTCAGCCGATCGTTCAGCCTGGCCACAAGTCGGAGTAAGCGGCACGATGAGGTACTTCGCCCGCCGCGCGACGGCCAGGACCGTCGCGCCGACGACGCGCGCAGCGAACGTCGCGGGATCGGGGCGCAGCAGGGCGCGCGGATCGAGCAGCGCCACCGCCGCCACCCGCGCGCCGGGCAGGTGCTCGGCCAGGTGGCGGCGCGTGGTTTCTACTTCAGGGAGTTCGGGCATGACCCCTCTCCCCCCCGGCCCCCCTCTCCCCCACGGGGGAAAGGGGGGAGAGCGCAGTCGCTGGCTCCGCCGGGAAGCCCCCTCCCCCCATAGGGGGCGGGGGTTGGGGGAGGGGGCCCGGCCTCACTCTTCCACCTCGACCGCCAGCTCCTCGCCCTCGCGGGCGGGCGTCATCTCGCCCCAGTGGCGGCCGGTCTTGATCTCCACCTCCAGCGGCACCGCCAGCGGGTAGGCGCCCTCCATCAGCCGCTTCACCACCGGCGCCAGCGTCGCCACCTCGTCGTCCGGCACCTCGAACACCAGCTCGTCGTGGACCTGCAGCAGCATCTTGGCGCGCAGGTGGTGCTCGTCCAGGTAGCGCTGGATGTCGATCATCGCTTGCTTGATGATGTCGGCGGCCGTCCCCTGGATCGGCGCGTTCACCGCCATGCGCTCGGCCGCCTGGCGCACGCCGCCGTGGCGCGCGGTTAGCTCGGGCAGGTAGCGCCGCCGCCCCTGCAGCGTCATCACGTAGCCGCAGCGCCGCCCCTCCTCCAGCACCCGCTCCTGGTACGCCCGCACGGTGGAGAAGCGCGCGAAGTACTCGCGGATGAACGCCCCCGCCTCGGCGGTGGTCATGCCCAGGCGGCTCGCCAGCCCGTAGTCGGAGATGCGGTAGAGCACGCCGAAGTTCACCGTCTTGGCGATGCGCCGCTGGTCGGGCGTCACGTCCTCCAGCGGCACGCCGAGGATGCGCTCGGCCGTGGCCGCGTGGATGTCCTCGTGGTGCCGGAACGCCTCGACTAGCGCCGGCTCGCCCGTGACGTGGGCCAGGATGCGCAGCTCGATCTGGCTGTAGTCGGCGCCGAGCAGCACGCAGCCCGGCGGCGCCACGAATGCCTGCCGCACGCGCCGCCCCAGCTCCGTGCGGATGGGGATGTTCTGAAGGTTCGGGTCCGACGAGCTGATGCGGCCGGTCGCGGCGAGCGTCTGGTTGAACGACGTGTGGACCCGCCCGGTCTCAGGGTTGACCAGCAGCGGCAGCGCGTCCACGTACGTGCCCTTCAGCTTCAAGAGCTGCCGCGCCCGCAGGATCAGGTTGATGATCGGATGACTGTCGCGCAGCTCGGCCAGCACCTGCACGTTCGTGGAGATGTGGCCCGTCTTCGTGCGCTTGCCCGGCGGCGGCTTCAGGCCCAGCTTGCCGAACAGCACGTCGCTGAGCTGCGGCGGCGAGTTGATGTTGAACGGCCCGCCCGCCAGGTCGTAGATCTCCTGCTCCAGCGTCTGGATCGCCCCGTACAGCTCGGTGCTGAGCCGCTGCAGGAACGGCACGTCGACCATGACGCCGTGCCGCTCCATGACGGCCAGCACCGGCACCAGCGGCAGCTCCAGGTCGAAGTACAGCGCGCGGAGCGCGGCGGCGTCCAGGTCGCGCAGCAGCACCGGCACCAGCCGCTCGATCAGCGTGACCTGCAAGCGCGCGTACTCGGCCGCCTCCGCGACGGGCACCTCGGCCATCGTGCGCGCCCGCTTGCCCTCGCCCAAGATCGTCTTGGCTGCCGGCACGTCGGCCTGGTCCAGCTTGGCCCAGGCCAGGTCGCGCAGCGTCTGGGCGCGCTGCGAGCTTTCCAGCAGGTAGGCGGCGAGCATCGTGTCGAAGCTCAGCCCCTCCACCGCCACGCCGTGGCGCGCGAGCACCACTAGCCCGAACTTCGCGTTGTGGGCGTGTTTCGGCAGCGTCTCGTCCGCCAGCACCGGGCGCAGGGCGGCCAGCGTCGGCTCGACGGCGAGCTGCGGCGGCGCGTCCTCGCCCACGTGGCCGAGCGGCACGTACCAGGCCCGCTCCGGACTGGTGGCGAACGCCAGCCCGACGAGATCGGCCCGCATGGCGTCCACGCCCGTCGTCTGCACCCCGAACGCGAAGCCCTGGCTCGCGCGCAGCTCCGCCGCCAGCGCGTCCAGCGCCTCCGTCGTCGTGACGAGGCCTTCCGGGGCCCTCACCCCCGGCCCCTCTCCCATAGGGAGAGGGGTGTCCTGGCCCTCTCCATGGTACCCATCCCGAGCGCGCCCATTGGCCGAGGGGGAGCGCGGCGCGCTCCCCTCTCCCTCAGCCGGCGAGCGCGCGCCACTCCCCTCTCCCTCTGAGAGAGGGGCTGGGGGTGAGGGCACGCCCCCTTCCTCCCCAAACAGGCTCGCCTGCCGCGCCGCGCCGCGCCCCTCGCCCCCTGAGACAGCGACTGAGGGGGCAGGCGGACCACTCCCCTCTCCCCCTGGGAGAGGGGCCGGGGGTGAGGGCGGCAGGCGGTCGATCAGGCTGCGGAAGCCCAGCTCATGGAACAGCGCCAGCGCCTTGCCACGGTCGTAGCGGCTGAGCGCGCTGCCGGCCAGGTCGAGCTGCACCGGCAGGTCGCTCACGATCTGCGCCAGCCGCCGCGCCTCGCGCACCTGGTCGGCGTAGGGCGCCAACAGCTTCCGCTGCTTCTCGGGCAGGTCGTCCAGGTGAGCGTACAGGTTCGCCACGTCGCCGTACTCGGCGACCAACCGCGAGGCCGTCTTGTCGCCGATGCCGGGCACGCCGGGGATGTTGTCGGAGGTGTCGCCGCGCAGCGCCTTGTAGTCTACCAGCTGTGGGGGCGCGAAGCCGAAGCGCTCGCGCACCGCCGCCTCGTCGTACATGACGGTGTCCGACAGGCCGCGGCGCGAGGTGAGCACGCGCACGTGCGGGCCGACGAGCTGCAGCGCGTCGAGGTCGCCCGTCAGGATGACGACCTCCAGCCCCTGCGCCACGGCTTGTTGCGACAGCGCGCCCAGCAGGTCGTCGGCCTCGTAGCCGTCCAGGCGGTAGATGCCCGCGCCGAAGGCCTCCAGCAGCTCGTACACGCGGTCGAACTGGTCGTGCAGGCCCTCGGCGGCCGGGCCGCGCGTGCCCTTGTAGTCGGCGTAAGCCTCGTGGCGGAACGTGGGCGCGGCCGTATCGAACGCGGCGGTCAGGTACTGAGGCTTCAGGTCGGCCAGGGCCTTCAGCAGCATCATGGCCACGCCGTAGACGGCGTTCACCAGCTCGCCGCGCGGGCTGGTCAGCGGCTGCTGGAGCGCGTGGAAGCCGCGGTGGACCAGCGCGTTGCCGTCGAGCAGCAGCAGGCGGCCGCTCGGCGCCACGGCGGGGCCGCGGCCGGCGCCTTCGGATTCACTCATCGCGGGCCAGCCGTTCGGCCAGCGCCCGACGGTTCGCGGCGAGCACTTCCTGGAAGTGGGGGGTGTCGATGTCCTCAGTCGTCATAATGTGAGCGTCCTCGCCGTTGTCGCTGTAGTAGCGGCGGCGCAGCCCCGTCTCGCGGAAGGTGTACTTGCGGTAGAGCGACTGGGCCACGTAGTTGCTCACGCGCACCTCCAGCGTGAGGCACAGCGCGTTCAGCTCGATCGCCTTGTCGATCAGCGAGGTCAGCAGCAGCTCGCCCAGGCCGCGCCCCTGGTACTCGGGCGCCACAGCGATCGTCGTGACGTGCGCCTCGTTCACCATCAGCCACAGCCCCGCGTAGCCCACCACGCGGCGCATCTCGACCTCTTCGGCCGCCGTCAGCGTGGTGCCGGGCCGCAGCAGCCGGGTCAGGCGCGACAGCAGCCCCGCGCTCGTCCCCGCGCCCGCGCTGGCGCCGACCTCGGCCGGATGGTCCACGTGCGCGTCGGCGTCGACGCGGCAGGCCACGATGTAATAGGCCGAGCGATTGTGCAGCTCGCTGCGATAGGAGTGGATCGGCCAGGGGATCGGATAGACGGCCCGGTCGATCGCGCTGATCGCCGGAATGTGCTCGGAGCGCATTTCCTCAATGGCAAAACGCATATTAGCCGTCAGCCTTCAGCAATCAGCTATCAGCTACGATTTGTCAGTTCTCGCGGACCAGCCGCTAGCCGAAATCTCGGCACTGACGGCTGATTGCTGATCGCTGATCGCTATCCGAGATAAATCGCGTCCACCGTCGCCGGGTCGCTACCGCCCTCGGCGGCCAGGCGGCGCCAGGCCAGCTCGGCCAGGAACCCGGCCCGCCGCAGCGCCGCCGCCGGCGAGGCGACCTCGACGCCCGGCGCCCCGCCTACCGTATAGTCTGCCGCGCCAGGCCAGTCCGTCGCCAGTCGCGTCCGCGCGGCCGCGTCCAGGTCGCCCGTAAGGATGACGGGCGGCTGCAGCAGCGCCAGCAGCCCGTCCAGGTCCACGGCCTGGATGGGCTCGGCCTGCACCAGTCCGTCGCCCTGACGCTCGTAGAGCGCCGTGGCGTAGCGCCGCCGCCCGGCGTCCAGCGCCGGACGCACCGGGCGCCCCGCGGCCACGAACGGCGCCGCCAGCACGTCCAGCGTCGTCACCCCGACCAGCGGCAGCCGCCGCGCCGCCGCCAGCCCCTTCGCCAGCGCCAGCCCGACCCGCACGCCCGTGTACGACCCCGGCCCGATCGCCACGCCCACGGCGGTCAGGTCGCCGGGACCGAGTCCCTGGTCCTGCAGCAGCCGCACGGCCATCGGCATGACCTGCTGCGAGTGGTTGCGCCCCGCGTACCACGTGGCCTCGGCCCGCAGCGTGCCGTCGTACAGCGCGACGCTGGCCAGCGCCGTGCTCGTGTCAAGCGCCAGCAGCATGTCGCAGCGCCTCGGCGAGTCGCGGGGCCACCAGCCGCGCGGTGATGCGCCGCGACTCCTCGCCCGTCAGCTCGAAGGTCAGCTCGTTCGCTCCCGCCCGCAGCTCCGCCGGCAACAGCGCCGGCCACTCCACCGCGCACACCCCGTCGCCGTAGAAGTACTCCTCGAGCGTTTGCAGCGTCGCCGCGTCCAGCCGCTCCAGGCGGAAGAGGTCCAGGTGATACAGCGGCAGGCGACCCTGATACTCGTTCGCCAGGATGAACGACGGGCTAGTGACCGCACCCTCCACGCCCAGGCCGGCCGCCAGCCCCTGCACCAGGTGCGTCTTGCCGGCGCCGAACGGCCCGTCGAGCAGAAACACGTCGCCCGCCGCCACGACGGCCCCCAGCCGCCGCCCCAGCGCCACCGTCTCCTCGGGGCTCGCGCTCACCACCTCGATCAACTTACCCCCGGAAATGCACGTAGCCGCCGCTGATCGGCAGCGGCGCGCCCCGCGCGTCGACCACCCGCACGCGCGGCCCCGCGGCCGGCGGCGCGACCAGCCGGCCGACCACCGTCAGTGGCGGCTCGCCCCGCGCCGCCAGCGCCGCCGCGGCCTCCGCCAGCACGGCGTCCGGGCCGGCGCACAGCAGCTCGTAGTCCTCGCCGCCGCCCAGCGCTAGCGCCAGCGCGTCGTCGGGAAACAGCCGCGCGAGCGCCGGCGCGACCGGCACGCGCGGCGCCTCCAGCACCACGCCCACGGCGCTCGCGTCGGCCAGCCGCCGCGCGTCGCCCAGCAGGCCGTCGCTGAGGTCCATCGCACAGCGGACGCCCTGGGCGAGCAGCACCGCCGCGGCGTCCACGCGGGGCGTGGGGCGCAGGTGCGCCCCGCGCAGCGCCTCGGCCGCCGGGAGATCGGGGCCTGCCGGCGCCGCGCGGGGCGTATCCCTCAGCGCGGCCCGCGCGGCGTCTTCCAGCAGCCGCAGGCCGCCCGCCGAGGCGCCCAGCTGGCCCGTCACCGCCACCGCGTCGCCCACTCGGCCAGTCGACCGCTGAAGCAGCGGCGGCGGCGCGCCCGGCGCCGCGGGCGGCGTCTCGCCGACGACCGTCACGCTGATCGTCGCACATGGCGCGGCCACCGTGTCGCCGCCGACGAGCGCCGTGCCGTAGCGGGCGCCCACGTCGGCGAGCCCGCGGCCAAACTCCTCCACCGCGGCCACCGCCACGTCGCCCGGCACGCCGAGGCTCACGACCGCGTAGCGGGGCCGCGCGCCCATCGCCGCCACGTCGCTGAGGTTCACGGCCAGGCTCTTCCAGCCCAGGTCGTACCAGCTCGTCGTGCGGAGCCGGAAGTGGACGTTCTCGATCAGGGCGTCGGTGGTGATGACGTTCCAGGTGTTCGGCGTCGGCGCCCACACCGCCGCGTCGTCGCCGATGCCCACCTTGAGCCCCGGCGCCAGCCCCGGGCTCGCGGGCCACGCCAGGGTGCCAGCCAGTCGCGCGATGAGCCCAAACTCGCCCAGCTCGGCGACGGAGGCGCCGCTGCCCACCCTGGCTCCCTCTCCCCGCCGGCACGCGGCGTGCGGCCGGACGGCGATGCGGCTGCTGATACGGCTATTGTACTCGTGCCGCCCGGCTAGACCAAGCAGCATGAAGCGGCCCCCGGAGCACCGAGGGCCGCTTCGGCTTTGCACGCGAGGGCGAGCCGCTAGGCGCGGCGGCGGCGGTAGAGCGCGACCGCGCCGACGGCCGCCAGGCCGCCGAGGACCAGCCCGAGGCTATCCGACTCGGGGATCACCGGCACCTCGGGGTACCGCGGCGGCGGCGCCGCGGCGCCCTGGAGCGGCTGGAGCTGACCCGTCGGCGGCAGCAGCGGCGCGGGCGCCGGCGGGATGAACTGCACGGGCGGCCGCGGCACCGCCGGGATCCCCACCTGCGGCACGGCGAACGGCAGCGCCGGATTCGCTACGGGCGGCGCGACCGGCACGACCGCCCCGACGACCCCGCCCGCGACACCCGGGCCGAACGCGTTGCCGACGAGATCGGTGAAGTTCGCCGGCGTGACTCCCGTGGCCGGGGTGCCTGGCGTGACGAACCGTACGCGGAACTCGGCGCCCTGGAGCACGTCGCCGTTCGTGCGACCCTGGCAGACCGTCGGGCCGCCGACGGCTACCACCGCCGAGCAGGTGAACGTCGGGTTGTTGATCTGGCTCTCCGTCCCGACCGTCGTGGAGACGAAGATGAAGGGGTTGCTGCCCACGATGGTGCCGGCCGGGGCGATGGCGGTCACGTTGAACGTGAACGAGCTGACCTTAGTCGTGTTCCCCGACGGACCAACGGTAGGGTTGATCGCGGCGCTAACGGTGCAGGTCTCGCCGACCAGCGGCGCGCACGGAACCCCCGGTGTTCCGGCGGGCACCGGCGTGGCCGCCGTGGCGATCGCCGTTAGCAGCGCGGCAGCCGTTGTCGTGGCGTTCGGCGTCGCCGTGTTCGTGCGGGTGGCGGTCGCCGAGGGCGTGAGCGTCGCCGTGCCGGTCGGGACGAGCGCCGTCTGCGTTGCCGCAATCGCGGTCTGGGTCGCCGGAAGGGCCAGTGCGGTCTGCGTCGCCGCCACCGCGGTGGCGGTGGCCCCGGCACCGGTGGGGGTCGGCGATTGCGTCGGGCTCGGCGTGGCCGTCGCGGTCAGTGTCGCGGTCGCCGTAGAGGTGTTGGTTGGCGTCTGCGCCCAACTCGAGCCCGCGCTCAGCAGCACTGCTGCCGCGGTCGCCAGGAGCGCCACGGCCACCTTGGCTCCCCAAGCGGAGGACCAGCTAGTCTCCTGCCACCGCCTCAACAAGCTCATCTGCAACGAGCCTCCCCGTCCTCACGTCGGCTTCCCGCCGCGTACTCTGGCTCTCAGTACTCGGACTTGACCTTGCGCGATTGCAGGCGCCGCCGCACCGGGCGCAGCCGGGCACGCGTGCCTACTGGATAGAACGATAAAGGCGCCAAAACGTTACACCCCCGCCGACAATCTTTCGCGCTCCTGCTCGCGGGGCGCGCGGCTCGCTCGGCCGCTCGCTCGCCCGGCCCTTTGCTATAATCCGACCACATCGACCGCTACTTACGAACGGATCAAGACCGATGAAAGTCGTGCTCCGCGAAGACGTGAAGGGCCTGGGCGCCGTCGGCGACGTGAAGGACGTCGCGGACGGGTACGCCCGCAATTTCCTCATCCCGCGGCGGCTCGCCGCCCCGGCGACGCCTGGCGCGCTGAAGAACGTCGAGGCGCAGCGCGCGTCGTCGGCGAAGCGGCAGGCGCAGGCCGAGGCCGAGGCGCGCGCCCTGGCGGCCCGCCTGAACAACACCACGCTCACGCTCAAGGCGCGCGTCGGCGGCCAGGACCGCCTCTACGGCTCCATCACCGCCAGCGACATCGCCACGGCGCTCGGCCAGGAGCTGGGCACCGCCTTCGACCGTCGCAAGCTGGTGCTCGACGAGCCGATCCGCGAGCTGGGCACCCACACGGTGCCCGTCCACCTCGCCCACGACATCACGGCCTCGCTCACCGTGCGCGTCGAGGCGGAGGAGTAGCAATTAGCTAACAGCTATCAGCCATCAGCTATCAGCTCCCCGGCGGCGCGGCTAAGATGTGGTGAGAGTGCAGGCCGTGAGATGGAACGAACCCGAGTGCCGTCGCTGACAACCCGAAAGCCGCCTGCTGATAGCTGAGCGCTGATGGCTATTGAGAACCTGCCGGCTGAGAACAGCCGGGAGCCGCTGCCTCCCCACAACACGGACGCCGAAGCCGCGGTGCTCGGCGGTCTGCTCATCGACCGCGACGCCATCGGGCGCGTCGCGACGTTCCTGCGTCCCGCCGACTTCTACCGCGAGCGCAACGCCACGATTTTCGCCGCGATGGTGGCGCTGTACGAGCGCCGCGAGCCCGTCGACTACCTCACGCTCTCCGACGAGCTGCAGCGCACCGGGCGCTACGACGAGGTGGGCGGCCTCGTCTACCTCTCCTCGCTGTTCAACGAGGTGCCGACCTCGCTGCACGTCGAGCAGTACGCCCGCATCGTCGAGCAAGCCTCGCTCCGTCGCCGGCTGATCCGTGCCGCCGGCCGCATCGCCGGCCTCGGCTACGACGAGAGCCTGGAGGCCGAGAAGGCGCTCGAAGAGGCGGAGCAGGTGCTGTTCGCGGTGGCCGAGCGGCGCCTCAGCCGCGACTTCCGGAAGCTGGCGGACGTGCTGCGCGAGTACTGGGAGCAGCTGCTGCTGGCCGCCGACGTGGACCGCCTGGAGCGCGGCATCCCCACCAGCTACAAGGACCTGGACAAGCTGCTCGGCGGCCTGCAGCGCTCCGACCTGGTCATCGTCGCGGCGCGGCCCAGCATGGGCAAGTCGTCGTTCGCGCTCTGCCTGGCGCGCAACGCCTCGGTCGACTTCGGCGCCAAGGTGGGCATCTTCAGCCTGGAGATGTCGCTCGCCCAGCTCGCGCAGCGCCTCCTGTTCAGCGAGTCGGGCGTGGACTCCAGCCGCCTGCGGCAGGGCCTTCTGGGGCAAGTCGAGCGGCGCAAGCTGGCCGATGCGCTCGGCACACTGGCGAGCGCGCCGATCTACCTGGACGACACGCCGAACATCGCGCTCTCGGAGCTGCGGGCCAAGTCGCGGCGCCTGCACCAGGAGCTAGGCGGCCTGGACCTGCTGGTCGTGGACTACCTCCAGCTGATTCAAGGCAACGGCAAGGAGAACCGCGTCAACGAGATCAGCGAGATCTCGCGCTCGCTGAAGGCGCTCGCCCGCGAGCTGGACGTGCCCGTGGTGGCGCTCAGTCAGCTCTCCCGCGCCGTCGAGAGCCGCTCGCCCCACATCCCCATGCTCTCGGACCTCCGCGAGTCGGGCTGCCTTACGGGCGATACCCTGGTGGCCCTCGCGGACGGGCGGCGGGTGCCGATCGCGGCGCTGGTGGGGCAGCAGCCCGAGGTCGTAACGCTCGACGGCTGGCAGGTCACGCACGGCCGCGCCAGCCGCGTCTGGTTGACCGGGCACCGCCCGGTCTATCGTCTAACAACGCGCAGCGGCCGGACCATTCGCGCCACCGCGAACCATCCCTTCCGGGTGCTGCACGGCTGGCGTGCCCTCGCGGACCTCGCGGTGGGCGAGCGCATCGCGCTCCCTCGCCGCTACCCCGAGCCCCCCGCCGCCCAACTGTGGGACGACGATCGTCTCGTCTTGCTCGCCCATCTGATTGGCGATGGCTGCTATGTTCGGAGGCAACCCCTGCACTACACGAGCGCCTCCGAAGCGAACCGCGCGGCGGTCGAGCAGGCAGCCAAACAGGTGTTCGGCGTGGTCGCTCGCCGCGTAGTCCAGAGTAGCTGGCAACACGTGTACCTGACGGCGGGCGGCAACCGATGGTCGCCAAATCCCATCCACGTCTGGCTTCGGGAGCTTGGCATCGACGGTCAGCACTCGTACGAGAAGGTGATCCCGGAGGCCATCTTCCGCCTGTCGAGCGCGCAGATCGGGCTCTTCCTCCGCCATCTCTGGGCCACCGATGGATGCACCCGCTTGCGCCGGACGGCACATGGCCAGACCGGCACCGTGTACTACGCGACGACCAGCCCCTACCTGGCGAGCCAGGTGCAGCACCTTCTTGTCCGCTTGGGTATCGCGTCGCGGGTCTATAGCACCCGGAAGGGGGACCAGCGTGTCGGCTATCAGATCCACGTGACAGGCAGTACCGAGCAACTGAAGTTCGCCCGAGCGGTAGGGGCATTTGGCGACCGGGTCGAACAGTTGGCTGAGATCGAGGACCTGTATCGCACCGTGGCGCCAAATCCGAATAATGACACCGTGCCCCTGGAAGTCTGGCGCGACGTGAGGACGGCGATGCAGGCGCTCGGCGTGTCGCAGCGCCAGATGGCCGCCCTGCGGGGCACCAGCTACGGCGGCACCAGCCACTTCTCGTTCGCCCCCACGCGGCAGACGCTGACCAACTACGCCGAGCTGCTACAGGATCAAAGGCTGCGGGAAGTGGCCGCTGCCGACGTGTATTGGGATCAGATCGTTGCCATCGAGCCGGACGGCGAGGCCGACGTCTACGACATGACGGTCCCCGGAACCCACAACTTCGTGGCGAATGGGATGGTAGTACACAACAGCATTGAACAAGATGCTGACGTCGTCATGTTCATCTACCGCGAGGAGGTCTACGACCGCGACACGGAGAACAAGGGCATCGCGGAGATTCACGTCGCGAAGCACCGCAACGGCCCGACCGGCCAGGTGTCGCTGCTCTGGCTCGAAAAGCTGACGAAGTTCGTCGACCTCGGGGTCGAGCGATGATGCGCGCCTTTCCCGGCTTTCCGGATCGGGCCGCGACGACGCGCATCCCGACGCTCTGGCTGCGCGCCGTGCTGGCCGAGGCCGAGAGCCTCGCCGAGCTAAAGGTCACCCTGCACGCGCTGCGCCTGCTCGACGCGAAGCGCGCCTACCCGCGCTACGTGCGCACGAGCGAGCTGCGCGCCGACGCGGCGACCGTCGCCAGCCTGCAAGCCACCGGCGGCCTGAGCCCCGAAGACGCGCTCGCGGAAGGCGTGCGCCTCGCCGTGGCGCGCGGCGTGTTTCTGGTGGTTCCGGTAGCTGCATCTCCAGCGGGGCAGGGGCGTGCGGTTGCTGGGCCGGCCCTCACCCCGACCCTCTCCCAGGGGGAGAGGGAGTCCGTCGCCCTCATCCCGCCCTGCTCTCAGGGAGAAAGGGAGAACTCGCCTCGGGGGGTGCAGGGGGGCTCCCCTGCCGGGGCGGTGGGGGTGTCCCCCCCGGCTCCCCTTTCTACCTCCCCCCAGGATTGGGGAGCCGCAGGGGGCGACCTCTTGCTGTTCCTGAACACGCCGGCGCACCGCCAGCTCGTGGCGCGGCTCGCGCGCGGCGAGCAGCGGCTGGACCTCGGGCCGGCCGCGCCGCCCGTCGTGCTGCCCGCGCGCCGCCCGACGATCTTCGAGCTGTACGAACAAAACATCGGCCTGCTCACGCCGCTCCTCGTCGAGGAGCTGCGCGAGGCCGCCGAGACCTACCCGCCCGAGTGGCTGGAGGAAGCGTTCCGCGCGGCCGTCGGCTACAACCGCCGCCACTGGCGCTACGTGCGGCGCATCCTGGAAAAGTGGGCGACAGAGGGGAGAGGGGACCGTGGAATCGCTGGGGGACGTCCTCAAGCGCCTCGAGATCCTCGGCGCTTTATCGAAGGACGCTACGGACACATCGTCCAGCACTGAGGCCGAGGCAAGTGAAGCGGCGCCCAGTTGCCCCCTCTGCGGGGACGCCGGCTTCGTGCGCCGCGACGTGCCGGTGGGGCATCCCGACTTCGGCCGGGCGATCCCCTGTAGCTGCCGCGCCGAGCAGGTTACCGACGCGCGCCGCGCCCGTCTGGAGCGCCTGAGCAACCTCGGCCCGCTCACGCGCCTCACCTTCGACACGCTCGTCAAGGACGGCCGCAGCGCGGAGCCGGCGCGCCGTGAGCGCTTCCGTCGCGCCTACACCGCCGCCGTCGAGTACGCCGCCGAGCCGAACGGCTGGCTGGTGCTGCTCGGGCCGTCTGGCAGCGGCAAGACCCACCTGGCCGCCGCCATCGCGAACGCGCGCATCGCGGCCGGCGCGCCCGCGATCTTCCAGGTCGTGCCCGACCTGCTCGACTACCTGCGGGCCGCGTTCCACCCTACCAGCGAGGTCACCTACGACGATCTCTTCGAGAACGTGCGCAACGCGCCGCTGCTGATTCTCGACGACCTCGGCACCCAGAGCGCGACGCCGTGGGCGCAGGAGAAGCTGTTCCAGCTCCTGAACCACCGCTACAACGCGCAGCTCCCCCTCGTCGTCACCACCAACCACCGCCTAGAGGAGCTGGACGAGCGACTGCGCGCCCGCCTGGCCGACCCGACGCTGGCGCAAGTGTGCGTCGTGGAGGAGTGGCAGTCCAGCGCCTTGCAGCGGTTGGGCGCGGGCCTGTCGGCCGACCTGCTGGCCAGCATGACCTTCGAGACGTTCGACCCGCACGGCATGGCGGTGGATGAGGAGGGCGTGCAAAACCTGGCCCGGGCGCTCGCGCTCGCGCGGACGTTCGCGCAGCAGCCGGACGGCTGGCTCGTCTTCATGGGCGACCCTGCCCGCGGCAAGACCCACCTGGCCGCGGCCATCGCCAACGCCTGCCAGAATCGCGGCCAGGCTGCCTACTTCGTGGTGGTGCCCGACCTTCTCGACCACCTGCGCGCCACCTACAGTCCCGACAGCCGCGTGACCTACGACGAGCTATTCGAGGCTATCCGCGCCGCCCCGCTGCTCGTGCTGGACGACCTTGGGGCGCAGAGCAGCACGCCGTGGGCGCAGGAGAAACTGTTCCAGATCCTCAACCACCGCTACAACGCCCGCCTGCCCACCGTCATCACCACCAACCTCTCGCTGGAAGAGTTCGAGCCGCGCATCAGCTCGCGGATGCAGGACCAGCGGATCACCACCTGCTTCTCGATCCAGGTGCCGCCCTACCGCATCGGCGACAGCGGCGCGCCGGGCTTGCCGCCCGGCCGCGCCGCCCGGCCCCGCGGCCCGTCGTCCGACCGGGCGCCCTTCCGCCGCGGCTCCCTCCGCGGGCGCTAGGCCGGTTGAGGTGGGTGTGGAAGATTGGCGCAGCCAACCGCACACACCCGCCTCGGCCAGCTCTTTAGTGATCCTGGCGCGCGCGAGGCGCCGGTGCTACACTGGGCCACTCGGCCATGTAACACAACGCGTCCAGGGAGGGTTATGATGCGGGGGTCACCGTGGAACCTCATCGGCAGCCTGCTCGGCATCGCGGGCATTGCCGTGCTGGGCGTCGTCGGCAGCGCGGCCGGGCCGGCGGCCCGCGCACAGCAGCCAGGTCCCACGTCGCCGGTGGAGGAGCTGGCCGAGCGCCTGCTCGCCATGCCCTACCCCGGGCCGACCGGCCAGCAGCCGGCGCCTACCGTACAGCTCCTGCCCGGCCAGGTGCCGGACGCGTTGCCGTTCACGCTCACGCTGCCGCCCGGCGCGCGCGTCGTTGGCAGCATGGTGCGCAGCGGCGGGCCGCTGGCGGGCACGACGGTGGTGCTGGACGCGCCGGGCACGCGGGAGGACGTGCTGGGGTTCTACGAGCGCGACCTGGAGGCGCAGGGCTGGCACGCGGCGTCAGTCGGGCCAATGCCCGCCGGCGGGTTCCAGGTCAGCGGGCCGAGCATCAGCCGGACCTACTGCCAGGATTCCGGAGGCCCGTCGCTCTCGGTCACCGTGTTTGCCCGGACCCCCGGGCCGAATGACGTGCGCCTCAGTACGAGCGCGAGTCCGGGACCCTGTAACGTGCCGGCGCCGCCCGCCGGCCCGCGGTCGATGCCGATGGCAGCCATGCTGCTGCCCCCGCTGACACCGCCGCCCGGCGTCGAGCTGCAGGCCGGCGGCAACAACGGCGGCGGCTCGAACCGCTGGTCGTCGGAGGCGACCGCCGAGACGACCCGCCCGCCGTCCGAGCTAGAGGCGCACTTCGCGGCGCAGCTGGCGGCGGCGGGCTGGACGCGGCAGAGTGGGGGGGCCGACGAGGGCCTGGCGTGGAGCGCCTGGGCGCTGCCGGAAGAGGGCGACTGGAGCGGCCTGCTGCTGGTCGCCGCGTGGCCCGAGGCCGATCGCCGCCTGCTGTCGGTGCGTGTCGAGTCGCCGACGCAGTCGCACTACGGCGTGGGCGGCATGACCACGGTCGGGGGTGGCCCCTACTACACCCCGCCCCCGCCACCGCCCGCAACCGCGCCGCCGCCGTCGCAGCCTGGGCCGGGGGGCGTCTTCCCTGCAGCGCCGGTGATCACCCCGCCGCCGCTGCCGAGCGGGATAGCCCCGCCGCCACCGCCCGACCTGCCGCCGCCGCCCGCCGGCGGCTTCGTGTCACCGCCGCCGTCGCCCGCGGTCGCGCCGCGCTAAGCAGGCGGCCGACGCGCCGGCGGGGCGGCGCGGGCGTCTACCCGCACGAGCGGCCCCGCCGCGGGCACCGGATACGCCGCCTGGCAGGTCGTGTAGGCGCCCGCCCGAAGGAAGCACAGGCGATCGCCGGGCGTGAGGCGCGGCAGCCGCGCAGCCGGGTCGACCACGTCCACGGCGCCGCCTGGCCCGAGCAGGACGCAGCGCTCCAGGCGCGCGGGCGAGTCCCGGCGCGGCCCGGCGCTGCCCGCGCCCTCCGCCTCCGGCACCCAGTAGGGATAGCGGATGCCCAGCCCGGCCTCCGGCAGCCCCGCGTAGCGGCCCACGTCGAGTGTGAGGCGGGGCCGCCATCCTGCACGCGCCTCGCGATGCACCACCGTTGCCACCAGTACGCCCGCCCCCGCGGCGACGTAGCGCCCCGGCTCCAGCCAGACCTCGGCGGGCGGCGTGGGGAAGTGCGCGGCCAGGGCTGCCCGGAGGGTCCGGCAAATGGTCGCCGGCGTCGGCACCGCCTGTCGGTAGCGCACCGGCAGGCCGCCGCCCAGGCTGAGCACGCGCGGGGCGCCGCCGGCCGCCTGTAGCCGCTGCCAGGCGGCGCCCGCCAGCGCCACCGCCGCCCGCCACGGCGCCAGCCGCTCGCACTGCGAGCCGACGTGGACCGCGACGCCCGCGAGCTGCACCGGCAGGCCGTGCGCGGCCGCCGCCAGCGCGTCAAGCGCCTCCAGCGACGCCCCGAGGGGTGCGGCCGGGTAGCGCAAGCGCCCCGCCGGCGAACAGCGCAGCGCCACCAGCACGCTCGCGCCCGGCGCCAGCGCCGCCGTCTTCTGCAGCTCCCAGACGGTATCGACGGTCAGGTGCCCCACGCCCGCCGCTCGGCAGCGCCGCAGCAGCGACGCGGGCGGCCCGGGCGTCACGCAGGCGATGCGCGCGCCGGCCACGCCCTGCGTCAGCAGCGCGTCCAGCTCGCGCTCGGTCGTCACGGCGAACGCCGCCCCGTCCGCGGCGAGCGCCCCCAGCAGCGCGGGATGCGGATTCGCCTTCGTCACGTAGCGCACCCGCAGCGGCCCCGCCGCCGCGGTCACCGCCGCGTAGTCTGCCCGCGCCTGCGCCACGTCCAAATACAGCACCGGGGAGCGTGGCTGTGAGTCCAGGGAGCTTGGGCCAGGTTGCGTCGAACTAGCGGTAAGCATCCCGTAACACCCGCCTTACGGCGTCTCGCGCACCGTGTCGCCAACATGGATGACGCCCTCGCTGACGATGTCGGCGCGCAGGCCGCCGCGATGGACGAGCGCGCGGCGCACGCCGGCCTGCGTCAGGCGCTCCAGGTACGCGCACGGCTCGCAGAGCCGCATGCCCCGCAGGCGAACCGCGCCGACGTAGAACTCGCGGTTCACCAGGTGGTTCAGCGGCACCCCGCGCGTCACGACGTTGCGGCGGCTCGCGCCCGGCGCCAGCTCGATACCCCCCTCGTCGAGCAGCGCCTCCAGCGCCTCGTCCTCGATCAGCGTCAGCGCGCGGCCGGTTCCCGCGAGCCGCGAGTAAGTGCCCGCTCCCGCGAAGTAGCGGTCGCCCTCCAGCCCCTTGCCCGGCACCGCCCGCGCGGCCTCGACCGGGGTGGGCGCGGCGCCCGCGGCGGGCGCGAGGTGGATCGAGACGACGACTCCCTCCCACATGGGGCTAGCTCCTCCGGACACTTTGACGCGTGGTGGGCGCACGCGCGTTGGCGGCTCCATTCCGCGTGGCGCGCCGTTGACAGGCGGGCCGGCTAGGCCACCTCCGGCGCCAGCGCCCAGACGAGGCGATAGCCGGCGCGGGTATGCTTGGGCACCAGTTTCACGAGCAGGGCGGGCGCGAAGGCGATAATCTGGGCGTCCTCCTGGCCAGCCAGGAGCCGCGCGGCCAGGCCGTCAAGGAACGGCAGGTGGCTCACCAGCGCGATGCCCCCCGCGCCGTCGAGCACGGCCGGGTCGAGGAGCCAGCGGACCACGGGCGCCACGGGGTCGTTCGGCGCCAGCCCCTCGCGCGCCGCCACCTCGGCGGCGCCCAGCGGAGCGCCGAGCAGCGCCGCCGACTGCTCGGCGCGCGTCAGCCCGCTGTGGTAGACGTGATCCAAGCGCACGCCAGCCGCCGCCGCGCGCGCCGCCACGCGGGCAACTGCCTCCGCGCCGTCGGCCGTCAGCCGGCGCGCGGCGTCGGGATACCCCGCCTCGGCCTCGCCGTGCCGCATCAGGTACAGTTCCACGGGCGCTCCGTCGCCGCCGCGCAGCCGTCGCGGCGCGAACCGCGCGAGTGCGCGAACGTCGTCCACTCAGTCAGATGGTAGACGCGGCACGGCGCCAACAGCAATTCCCTGCTTCGGGAACAGGAATGCACGTCGGGATCGACGGCCGCACCGCCGACTACACGGCCGGCGGCATCGCGCAGTACACGCGGCAGCTTGCCGCGTGGCTGCCCCGCCTCGCCCTCGGCGACCGTTTCACCCTGTTCCGCGCCCGCCATCAGCGCGCGCCGTGGTCGCCACCCGAGGCCGTGCGTCAGCGCCGGCTGGTCACTCCGCCGCACCACCGCTGGGAGCAGGCGCTGCTGCCGATCGAGCTAGCCGGCGAGCGTCTGGACCTGCTGCACGGGCCCGACTTCACCGTGCCGCTGCGCCGCCGCTGCCCCGCTGTCGTAACCATTCACGACCTCGCCTTTCTGCGCTACCCGGAGATCCAGACAGCCGACAGCCGCCGCCACTACGGCCAGGTGGCGCGCGTCGTCCAGCGCGTCGAGCGCGTCGTCGTCGACTCTGCCTGGACGGGCGCCGACGTGGAGGCGCTTCTCGGCGTGCCGCCCGCCCGCATTCGCGTCGTCCACCTGGCGCCGACGCCGGCGCCGCCGCCCAGCGCGGCCGGCGTCGCGGCCGTGCGCGCCCACTACGCGCTCGACGGGCCGTTCCTGCTCTACCTGGGCACGCTAGAGCCGCGGAAGAACCTGGGCACCCTGCTGCGCGCGTTCGCGCGCCTCGGCCCCAGCGAGCCGGCGCGGCTTGTGCTGGCGGGGCCGCGCGGGTGGCTCGACGAGCCGATCGTCGCCGCGGCCGAACGCCTGGGCGAGCGCGTCCGCTTGCTTGGTCCCGTGCCGCCCGCCGACCTCGCCGCGCTGTACGCGGCCGCCACGGCGTTCGTCTTTCCGTCGCTGTACGAGGGCTTCGGCCTGCCGCCGCTGGAGGCGATGGCCGCCGGCACGCCGGTCGTGGCGGCGAAGGCCAGTTGCCTGCCAGAGGTTCTCGGGGATGCGGCGCTGTTCGTGCCGCCCGAGGACGAGGCTGGCCTGACGGAGGCGCTGCGCGCGGTGCTGGCCGACTCGGCTCTGCGCGCCGACCTCCGGGCGCGCGGCCTGGCCCGCGCCGCCGCCTTCTCCTGGGAGCGCACTGCCGCCGCCACCCTCGCCGTCTACCGCGAGGTGCTCGGCCAGTGAGTCTCCCCTTCCTCATGCCGCAACTGCGCTGGCCCACGGGTATGGCCGGCGTGCAAGAGGTGTCCCCTTGAAAGTCCTCTTCCTGACACCGCAACTGCCCTGGCCGCTCGACCAGGGCGCCCGCATACGCAACTACCACCTGCTGCGCGCCGTGGCGGCCGAGCATACCGTGGACCTGCTGAGCCTGGACGTGGCGCCCTTACCCTGTGACGCGGAATACTTCGAGCGTCACTCCGCTCTCCCAGAGGGAGGGGGGGGCGGGATTGTCGGCTCGGATACTCCGCTGTGGCAGCTCTGTCGCCGCGTCGAGGTGTTCCCGGCGCCGGCCCGCTCGCGCGCGGACCGCCTGCGCGGCCTCCTGCGGTCGCCGCTCCCCGATCTCGCCCACCGCGCCTGGCTCCCGGCGCTGGCGGCGCGGGTGCGGGCGCTCACCGCTGCCGAGCCTTACAATGTGGTGCAGATCAGCAGCTTGGAGATGATGCCTTACCGCCGGGCGATTCACGCCCGTGGGCCACGCCGCCCGCTCGTCGTCTTCGACGACCTGAACGCCGAGTACCAGCTGCAGCGCCGCGCCTGCCTCACCGATATCGGCACTCCCGCGCGCGTGCACGCCGCGCTCTACTCGGCCGTCCAGGCGCACCGCCTGCGGCGCTACGAGGCGCGCGTTTGTCGGGAGGCCGACGCCGTGCTCGTCGTCTCGCCGCTCGACGCCGCGCTGCTGCGCCGCATCGCGCCAGACGCGCGCTACGTCCTCCTGCCGAACGGCGTGGACACGGCTGCTTTCGCCTGGCGCGCGAGGCCGCCGGGGGGACCGCCCGCACTGTTGTTCACCGGGACGATGGACTACCGGCCCAACGTGGACGCGATGCTGTGGTTCGGCGAGGCGGTCCTACCGCTGCTGCACCGCGTCCGTCCCGATCTGCGGTGTCTGGTCGTCGGCAAGGCGCCCGACGCGCGGCTGCGGACGCTCGCCGCCCGCCAGCCGGGCCTCGTCTTGACGGGCATGGTGCCCGCAGTGCAGCCTTACCTGGCGCGGGCGGCCGTCTACGTCGTGCCCATGCGCATGGGCAGCGGCACCCGCCTGAAGGTGCTGGAGGCCATGGCCGCGGGCGTGCCGGTCGTCTCTACCCGCCTGGGCATGGAGGGCATCGCCGCGAACGCCGGGGAGTATGCCCTGCTGGCCGAGACGCCGGCCGCTTTCGCCCGCGCCGTCCTGCGCCTCCTCGATACTCCGGCGCTAGGCGCTGACTTCGCCCGGCGCGGCCGCGCGCTGGTCGAAAGCCACTACGATTGGGCGCGCCTCACTCCGCGCCTGCCCGCGCTCTACCAAAGGCTCGCGGAGCACTCCGAGGGCGCGGACCTACCCCCCCGCCCCCTCCCTACAGGGAAGGGGGAGGATCTGGGCTGCCGGAGCCTGGTCCCTTCCTTACCCGGGGAAGCGCGGGGGGCAGGGGAGGACCGGCGTAAGCAGAGCCGGCTCCCCCCTGCCCTGGGAAGGAAGGGGGGCCGGGGGTTAGGTCAGCTGCGCCCCTGCTCCTCCAGCAGCACGTAGAGCCCCGAGTGGTCGAGATCGCCGAGGCCGGCCGCGACCATCGCGCGGTAGAGGCCCAGCGCCGTCTCCGTGCCGGGGAGCGGCTGGCTGGTGGCCGCGCCCAGCTCGGCGGCGATGGCGAGGTCTTTGACTTGGAGCGGGGCGCGGAAGCCCGGCGCGAAGCGCCCCTCCAGCATCCGGGCGCCGTGGAGGTCGAGCACCCGGCTCTGGGCGAAGCCGCCGAGCAGCGCCTCGCGCACCCGCGCCGGGTCCACGCCGGCGGCGCGCGCCAGCAGCAGCGCCTCGGCCACGGCGTCGATCGTGATCCCCACGACGAGCTGGTTGCAGGCTTTGGCGACCTGCCCAGCGCCCGTGTCGCCGACGTGGACGATGCTCTTGCCCAGCGCCTCGAAGAGCGGCCGCAGCCGCTCGAACACGGCCGCCGGCCCGCCGACCATGATCGCCAGCGTCGCCTCGCGGGCGCCGACCTCGCCGCCGCTCACCGGCGCGTCGAGCGCGGCCACGCCCTGCTCGGCCAGCCGCGCGGCGATGCGGCGCGTCGCCAGCGGCGAGATCGAGCTCATGTCCACGTAGGTCGCGCCCGGCCGCAGCCCCGCGGCCAGCCCCTCCGGCCCGAGCACGACCTGCTCGACCACTTCCGTGTTCAGCAACACGGTAATGACGACGTCGCAGCGTGCGGCCAGCGCCGCCGGCGTGGCCGCCGCCTCGGCGCCGGCGGCCTGTAGCTCGGCCACTGGCCCGGGCGAGCGGTTCCAGACGACCAGCGGGTAGCCGGCGCGCAGCAGGTTGTGGGCCATCGGCCGGCCCATGATGCCCAGCCCCACGAAGCCCACGCGCGGCAGCTCTGCCATCACCTAGCTCCGGACCTAACCCCCCCGGCCCCCCTGCCCTGGGAAGGAAGGGGGGAGCCCCCCCGGCCTCGTCCCTCTCCCCCTTCCCACAATGGGAGGGGGGCCGGGGGGGTAGGTTAGGTCGGTCCCTTTACTCGTAGTACGCGCCGGGGATTGGGACGCCCTCGACGTGCAGGTTCTCGGCCGAGTCGGCGGGCAACGGGTGGCCGTCGGGGGCGACGCGCAGGCTGCCGTCGCCGTAGCCCACGCGCAGCATGACCAGCGGCTCGTCGGCGCAGCTCTCGAAACGGTAGAACCACCCCGCCGGGATCAAGATGCCCTGGTTCCGCCCCAGCACGCCCGTCTCGCCCTCGGGGCCCCAGAAGCGCGCCTGGCCCTGGAGCACCACGAACACGTGGGGCTCGTCCAGGTGCGTGTGCAGCGCGTTCTCGCCGCCCTCGGCGTAGCACTTCATCGCCACGCTCATTGGGCCGACCTGGGCCACCACGTTGTGGACGCGCCCCTCCTTCAGCAGCGGGACACGCACCTGGAACTGCTGGGGCTGCACGCTCGTCTCGATCGCCATCTCTCCTCCTCGGCGCGGCGCCTACCGCCCGCCCTCGTCCTCTCGCATAGTAGGGCGCCGGCCGCGCCGAGACAAGCCGCCGCGGTACAGTATCCTGGAACGCGGCGGCGCGGCCCGAGCAGCATCGTCGCCCGCGCCGAGCCGGAGGGAGGCGATGGACCCAGCAGCTCCCATCTACCTGGACTACAACGCCACCACCCCGCTCGATCCAGCCGTGATCGAGGCCATGCGCCCCTACCTGGAGCTGCACTTCGGCAACCCGTCGAGCGGCCACGCCTACGGACGCGCGGCCCTGGCCGGCGTCGTGGCGGCGCGCGCCCAGGTGGCAGCCCTGCTCGGCTGCGCCCCCGACGAGGTCGTCTTCACCGGCGGCGGCAGCGAGGCCGACAATCAGGCGCTCATCGGCGTGGCTCTCGCCCACCGCGACCGCGGCGATCACCTCATCACAACGCGGATCGAGCACCCGGCCGTGCTGGAGACGTGCCGCTACCTGGAGCGCCGCCTGGGCTTCCAGGTAACGTACCTGCCGGTGGACGAGCAGGGCCAGGTGGACCCGGCCGCGGTGGAGACGGCGATCACGCCCCGCACGCTGCTGATCAGCGTGATGCACGCGAACAACGAGACCGGCGTCCTGCAGCCGATCGCCGCCATCGCCGCGCTGGCCCGGCGCCACGGCGTGCTGGTGCACACCGACGCCGCCCAATCGGTCGGCAAGCTGCCGGTCGACGTCACCGCGCTCGGCGTGGACCTGCTGGCCGTCGCCGGCCACAAGCTCTACGCGCCGAAGGGCGTGGGCGTCCTCTACGTGCGCCGCGGCACGACGCTCGATCCGTTCGTCCACGGCGCCGGCCACGAAGGCGGGCGGCGGGCCGGCACCGAGAACGTGGCGGGCATCGTGGGGCTGGGCGCCGCCTGTGCCGTGGCGCGGGAGCGGCTGTCGGCCGATCGGCCGCGGCTCACCCGCCTGCGCGACCGGCTGGAGCAGGCGCTAACGGCGGCCGGCTGGGTGCGGAACGGCCATCCGACGGAGCGGCTCCCCAACACCCTGAACGCCTCACTGATCGGCGCCGAGGGCGAGGCCGTGCTGCAGCGCGCGCCGACGGTGGCCGCCTCCACCGGCTCCGCCTGCCACAGCGGCCACACCGAGCCGTCGGCAGTGCTACTGGCGATGGGCTTGACCCGGGAACGCGCGCTCGGCGCCGTGCGGCTGAGCCTGGGGCGCTGGACCACGGAGCCCGCCGTCGACCGCGCCGCCGCGGCCCTCATCGCGGCCGGGCGCGCGGCGCTGGATAGCCATCAGGTATCAGCAGTCAGCGGTCAGCAGACCACGCCCTCCTGAGTGTACCCAGACCGTCGCTTGCAGCCCGGCCGCGCGAGGGTGTGGCCGCGAACTTGCGCAACGTACACTAGAGCAGGCTTGTCGCCGGCGGCGACGGGCACCGATACCTGATGGGGAGGCTGAGGGGCATGGCGAAGCGGGTCATCATGTACACCACCACCTGGTGAGTGTACTGCCGTACGGCAAAACGCCAGTTGGCGGAATTGGGCGTACCCTTCGAGGAAGTCGACGTCGAGGAGCACCCGGAGGCCGGGGCGATCATCGAGCAGCACACCGGCGGCTTTCGCACCGTGCCGACCTTCGACATCGACGGCAAGATCTACGTGAACCCGAACCGCGCGGAGCTCGAGCAGGCCGTGCGCGGCTAGCCCCTCGTCAACAATATGAGAGGCCACTAGCGCGGGGTTGCGGGCGGACGCGAGCAGGGCCCGGAGCGACTCCTACAGTCGCTCCGGGCCCTGATTTGAGTGATGGCGTGTGCATGCCGCGCCGCGCCATTGGTCCGTGCTGCTAGCTAAACGGCCCGGTGGGGAACGCGTCGCCAGGCACCGCCGGGTTGTCGAGCGGGCCCCCCTCCTGCTTGGTGATCCGCGCGTCCACGCCGAGCGTGTGCAGCGTCGCGCTGTCGCCGCTGCGCAGGGCTGCGTGCTCGTCGGGCGTCAGATCGTAGCCCGCTAGCGCGCCCGCCGGGTCGCTCTGCAGCCGCGCCCGGAACGCCGCGTCCGTGCTCGCGCGCTCGATCACCTGGTTCAATGCCTCGGACATCTCTATCTCCCTTTCTCCCTTCGCGCATCCGCGCTCCGTTAACGACATGATAGGTTCCGTTGCGGCGCGCCACTGTCAGCCCCGCGACAGTGGCGCTGTCAATTTTCGGACGTTGGGAGGACCGATCACGGCTGGTAGGGGCCGAGCTGCTGGAGCGCCGCGTCCAGCCACGTGTAGTCCACGTACTGGTTCAGGTCCAGCGGCTCCCGGTAGTTCAGGTAGCCGCGGTCGGCGAAGAACTGCTGCTGCTGCTCCAGGTGCGCCACATTGATCCTGCCGTTCGGGTCCACGTACGACGGCACCGCGCGCATCACCAGGTCGGCGGGGATCTTCGTGTACTGCGAGATGATCTCGACGTCGCTCGGGTCCTTGAATTCGCTGCGGGCCAGCTCGCGCAGCGCCCGCAGGTAGCCGACCATGAAGCGCCGGGCGCCCTCGGGGTTGTCGCGGATGAATTGCTCGCCGTAGAGCAGCACCTGCGACTGACCGTTCGGGTCGGCGCCCTCCCGCGCGATGGACACGGCGATGCCGCGCTCGGTCGCCTGTGCCACGGTTGGCTCGATGAGGTCCGCCGCGTCTACCGAGCCGCCCTGCAGGCCCGCCAGCATGTCGGGGATGCCCAGGATCACCATGTCCACGTCGTCTAGCGTCAGCCCGCCCAGCCGCAGGTGCCGGTCCGCTAGCCACTCGCCATACACGCCCTTGCCGTTCACCGCCACGCGCTTGCCCCGCAAGTCCGCCGGCTTCGTGTAGAGCCCCGAATCGTAATTGTCCTTGCGCACCATCAGCGCCGCGCCCGAGAGCCCGTCCGGCCGCACGCCGCCGAGCGTCGCCACCATGCGGCTGGTGACGCCCTGGCTGAGCGCGTTCAGGAAGCCGGCGCCCGCTGAGCCGCCGGCCACGTCGATCTGGCCGTTGGCGAGGAACGGCATCGCCTGGTCGCTGCCGCCGAACTGCGTCCCCTCGACCTCCAGGCCCAGCTCGCGCCAGTAGCCCTTCTCGAAGGCAACCATGAAGCTGCCGTGGGTCAGGAGCGGCAGGTAGGCGAGCTTCACCGTCGCCACCGGCGCGGGCGGCGCGGGCTGGGCGGCCGCGGCGGCGCCGCCCGCCGCGGCCGCATTGCTGGCCGGCACCGCGGCGGGCGCCCCGGACGGTGCGGCGGGCGGGCTTCCCGCGGGCGCCGCCGCGGTGCTCGCCGGCGCCGCGCTCGGCGCCCCGCACGCCAGGCCGACAAGCGAGAGGGCCAGATAGGCAGTCGCGAGCAGCGTGGCACGGTAGCGAGCCATGTCCTATACGCCCCTTTCCGGTGCGCGCCGCGGGCGAAAGGCGACCATCGGCAGCGATGCCGCGAACGCCCGCAGCGCGGCCTCCGACCGACCGAACGGAATGCCCAACAGCCGCGCGCCGATCCAGGCCGCTAGCGGATGGGCGCGCTCATAGCCGCGCAGCATCGCATACCGCTCGTCCGGTGTCAAGAACTGCTGGGCTGGCGTGTAACGCACCCCCGCCGTCTGCACGCGGAGGGCGGGCCGCGCCTGGATGTTGCGATACCAGTCGGCGCGGTTCTGCCACGCGGCCGCGACAATGCTCTCGCGCGTGGCCGGGTCGTAGTGGACCACCTCCAGCACCGTGCGGCGGACCCGGCCGGTCTTGCGCCCGCGATGCGTGAGCAGCAGGAAGCGGTGCCCGAGCAGCCAGCCCAGTCGCAGCCGGTACAGCCAGATCGGTAGCCGCAACACCAGGCGCAGCAGCCCGCGGGGTCGCCTCCGAAAGTGACTGGCCATACCGCCCCCGCGGCTATGTGCGTCCGACCACACGTCAGCAGCCCGCCGCGTGCCCGCCGCCCGGCTGCCGACTCCGCTGCATCGGGGCTATCTCTGAGCGTACCGAGATGAGAAGGGACAAGGACATGCCGGGTGCTTGTCACCACAAGCGCCCGGCACGTTAGCCGGGCTAGCCGGCCGCCGCCGCCGTTGGGCGGTTGGCGCGCGCGAGCGCGGCCGCGGCGTTGCCGTCCAGGATCGCTTGCTTCTCGGCGTCGCTGATGCGCGCCTCGGCCACCGCCCGCCGCGTCCAGGCCATGCCGAAGCTGGTGCCGTCGGTGCCGCAGACGATCTTCTCCGCGCCGTACACCGCGACGGCCATCTCGATCGCGCGCGAGCCGAACGAGTTGCAGTCCACCAGCATGCGGGTCGCGCGGATCCGCTTGGACGGCAGCTCCTCGTCCGGCCGATCCATCATGTAGCGATGATCGAGGCGTTCGATCTCGAAGGGGATGTTGCCGCCGAGGTTGTGGCTGATGACGGTCACGTTGGGGTAGGCGTCCAGGAAGTCGGTCATGCAGAAGGTGATCATGTTCGAGGAGATGCGGGCCTGCATGTCCAGGGTGCCGCGGCGCGCGGTCCCGTTGTCGGACAGGTCCAGCCGGCGCGGCTCCGGGTCGTCGGCGATCGGGCCGTAGTGGACCAGGAAGAGCGCCGCGCGCTTCTCGCCCGCCGCGAAGATCGGCCGGAACCGCTCCGCGCGGCGCAGGGTCAGGAAGCCGTCGCCGGGCAGCACGGCGCCCACCATGCCCGGTAGCTCCATCGCCCGCTCGAACTCGTCGATCATGGCGCCCATGTCCGCGCTCGGCAGGAGGGCGAACCCCGAGTAGCGCTCGGGGTAGGCGCTGCACGCCGCGGCCGTCGTGTCGTTGAACGTGCGGCACAGGGGGAGCGCCTCCGCCAGGGGCCGCGAGTCGACGCCGCCGACCGGGCTCAGCGACAGGACGCCCCGGGTGAAGCCGTGCTCGTCCATCTCGGCCAGCCGGGTCTCTGCCGTGTCGAACCGTCCGGTATCGACCGGAATCTTCGGCGGCTCGGTGCGCTCGCGGAGCGCGTCGTACAGCGCCTTGGGCATCCAGTGGGCGTGCATGTCGATCGGCATAGCGCTCTCCACTCCTCCGTAGCCGCCTACCGCCGTCGGGACCGCTCCGTCGCCAGGCCGCGCACCCGCCCGTCTCCTGACGAGCCGCACCGGCGCGGAATGCTAGCCCATGTGCTGGAACGTGTCAACGGGAACGGCCACGCCGAGCCGCACCCAACCGTTGTGCGCGCTTTATCCCGTTTATCCGTGTACTGGCCCGAGCTTGCCGAGGGCGCGGAGGACCTTCTCGGGCGTGAAGGGCACGGAGTCGAGGTACACGCCGATGGCGTCGGCGATGGCGTTGTTGATCGCGGGCGCCGTGCAGGGGATCGAGGTCTGCGACATGCCCTTCGCGCCGAACGGGCCGGGGCCGTCGCCGTGCTCCACGATGTCCACGTGGAACGCCGCCGGCACGTCGCGCAGCAGCGGCAGGCGGTACTGGAACGGGTCGGCGTTCAGCAGCTGCCCCTCCTCGTACCGCACCTCCTCGAACAGCGCGTTGCCCAGCCCCATGATCGCGCCGCCCTCGATCTGGCGCTGCGCCGACATATGATGGATCGTCTTGCCCGCATCCGACGCCGCCGCGTACTGGACGACGCGCACCTCGCCGGTGTCGGCGTCCACCTCCACCTCGGCCGCGGCGGCGCCCGGCGACCAGTGGTCGAGGCCGCCGAACGCCTGGTCCAGCGTGTGCGGCGAGCTGTACGAGCCGATGCCCTTCAGCATCACGTTGCCCTTGAAGGCGCGGCTGATCTCGGAGAAGCTGTAGCTCTCGTCGCCTCGCCAGACGCGGCCGTCGGCCACGCGCCAGTCCTCGGGCCGGCCGCCCTTCGCCTGGCTCGCGGCGTCGGCGATCTCGCGCTTGAGGTTCTCGCAGGCCGCCTGCACCGCCGAGCCCATCTGCACGGTCGTGCGCTGGGCGTTCGTGCCGCCGAACGGCAGGTCGTTGCTCGTGTCGGGGTCGCCCACGCGCACCAGGCTCTCGGGGATGCCCAGCGTGCGGGCCGCGATCACGGCGATGATCGTGTACACGCCGGTGCCCAGGTCGGGCGCGTTGTGGCTGATCTTCACACTGCCGTCGCGGTACAGCGTCGCCATGGCGTAGGTGCGCCCGACTCCTTGCGCCCCGTGGCGCAGCGACACCGCCAGCCCCTTGCCGCGTAGCAGGTGCGGCGCGCTGCCCCGGCCGGCGCGGCCCGCCCGCCCGTCCCAGCGGATCGCCTCGACCACCCGCTGCATCAGCTCGCCGAAGTCGGTGTCGATGGGCGGCGTGTCGGCCACGAACTCCTCGCCGCGCACGCGCCACTTGTCGGTCACGTACTCGCCGCGTCGCAGCAGGTTGCGCTCGCGGAAGGTGATCGGATCAAGGCCCAGCTTGCGCGCCACGCTGTCCATCGTGCTCTCGACGCCAAACGTCGTCTGCGTCTTGCCCGTGCCGCGGAAGGTGCCGGCGGGCACCTTGTTCGTGTACGCCGTGCGAGCGCGCACGCGGTAGTGGGGCAGGCGGTAGGCGCCCCAGGCGGAGATGCAGGCGTTATGCGTGGCGATGCCGCCGGCCGTGTGGTAGGCGCCGGTGTCCACGTCCAGCGTCACGTCGAGCGCGACCAGCGTGCCGTCGGCCTTCACGCCCACGCGCGCCCGGTAGGTCATCGCGTGGCGGGCGTTGGCGCGGAAGCTCTCCTCGGCGGTGGCGACGTACTTGATCGGCCGCCCGACGATGCGGGACAGCCCGAGCGCCGCCAGCATGACCGGCAGGAACTGCTTGGCGCCGAAGCCGCCGCCGACGTAGGGCACGCGCACGCGCACCTGCTCAGGGGGAATGCCGAGCAGCGTGGCGATCGGCTCGGCGATGCCGTAGGGCTTCTCGGTGGGCGCCCATAGCTCGGCCTCGTCGGGCGTGGCGTAGGCGACGAACGAACTAGCCGGCTCCATCGGGTGGTGGAAGATCGTGCTCGACTGGAACGTCTCCTCGAAGATGCGATCGGCCTCGGCAAAGCCCCGCTCGACGTCGCCCCACTCCAGGCTGTCTTCGAGTGCCAGGTTGTTGCCGCGGTCCTCGTGGACGAGCGGGGCGCCGGGCGTCAGCGCCTCGGCCGCGGAGAACACCGCCGGCAGCACCTCGTATTCCACGTCGATGAGGCTGACGGCGTGGCGGGCGGTGCGGAGATCCGTGGCAGCCACCAGGGCGAGCAGGTCCCCGTCGAAGCGCGCCTTGTCGGTGGTCAGCCAGCGCTGGTCGGCGGTGCCGCCAGCCGCGCCGGCCTCGTGGCGCACGGGCTCGACGCGCGTGTCGGGGTCCAGGCCGCCCAGGTGCTCGCGGTCGAGCACGCCGAGCACGCCCGGCAGCGCCAGCGCCCGCGAGGCGTCGATGGACACGATGCGGGCGTGGGAGTAGGGGCTGCGCAGCGCGGCGGCGTAGACCATGCCGGGCAGCGCCGGCAGGTCCTCGACGTACTTCGCCGCGCCGGTGACCTTGGCGCGCGCGTCCACGCGCGGCTGGTCCTCCCACGCCTCGACCGCCCGCGGCTGCCCTGCCCCGCGCCGTATCTCCGTCGCCATCGCCCACCTCCTGTCGCCCGGCCCCGGTGCCCGGCAGTGTAGCACAGCGCCCGCCCGCTCTCACCCCATCTCTCGTGGACGGGTGATCCGACGCTTTACCCGCAGACGCATACGCCAGCCGTTCAAAAGGGCACGCTAAGCGCTAAGGTAGGATGTCATGGGTGCTTACAGGCTCGTGGGGCGGGCGCCCGGTCGTCGCCGGTGCCCGCTCGCCTGGCCGATCTCTGCCAATAGGCTACAGGAGTGATTGCCATGCCCGGCACCGTACGTCCGGTCGTCGACGAGCGCGACGGCCTGCTCGCCTTCCTGGCACAGCAGCGCGATGGCCTCCGCTTCGCCGTCCACGGCCTGACTGACGAGCAGGCCACGTCCAAGCCCACCGTCAGCGCCCTCAGCCTTGCGGGCCTGATCAAGCACGCCGCCCGCGTCGAGCGGTACTGGATCGTCGGGATCCTGGCGCAGCGTCCGTTGCCCGAGATGCAGACCCAGGACTACGAAGCCGGCTTCCGGCTCGAGGCCGGGGAGACGCTGGCCAGTGTGCTCGACAACTACGCGGCGACGGCGGCGGAGACGGAAGCGATCATCGGCGCGATCCCCGATATGGGGCAGCCGGTGCCGGTGCCGAAAGGCGTGCCGTGGTTCCCCCAGGACGTCGAGGCGTGGTCCGTCCGCTGGGTGCTGCTCCACCTCATCCAGGAGACGGCGCGGCACGCCGGCCACGCCGACATCATCCGCGAATCGCTGGACGGCCAGACCATGTACGAGCTGATGGCGGCGTCCGAGGGGTGGCTGGACGACCTGAAGCGCTGGCAAGCCGAGTACGCGAGCGGCCAAGAATAACGCCTTGCCGCCGAGCGAGCCTGGACCAATCCCCGCCCGGGGGGCGGCTATCCCGCTCGCCCCGCAGGGACGGGCAAGACGCCCGTGATCCCAGGCGGACGGCCGGGCTAGTGCTGCCGGACCTCCATATGGTCGACGAGCCCGCCGCGCAGGCGGTAGACGTGCTGGACCACGGTGTCGGCCAGCAGCGCGCCGGCGTGGTCCCGCACTACCTGGTGGACCTCGACCGCCACCCGGCCGTCCGGCTCCAGGCGGAAGCGTTGCGGCTCGACGTGCGGGTCGATCATCGCGAACTGCCGCGCCCAGTAGTCGCGGACCGCGGCGTGTCCGTGCAGGCGGGTGCCTTCCAGCACGTTCGGCCAGTCGACCTCGGGGTGCAGCGTCGCCATCACGCTGTCGACGTCGCGCGCGTTGAAGTAGGGCTTTTCACTGCTCTAGTGAGATGGTAGAACAAGCGTCACCGAAGGGAGGTGGCGCGCGATGGAGTGGGGCGAGCCGGTCCATCCGCAGAGTGTGTTAGCGCGGCTACGGACGCT